>Ga0209023_10005372_pt1 | contig 14043 bp, 11 predicted proteins | sample LakOneMetagenome_FD_187468 | JGI IMG/M metagenome (GOLD analysis project Ga0209023, IMG submission 187468) | Freshwater and sediment microbial communities from Lake Erie, Canada (SPAdes) (version 2) | ecosystem: Environmental > Aquatic > Freshwater > Lentic | place: Lake Erie, Canada...
TGAATTCGAAGCCCTGCTTGTAGAAGGCGATGCCGGCGTCCGCACTCGGCACCAGGCGTCCGAGGAATTTTCCATGCTTCTTCGCCGCCGCGATGGTGCGGTCGATTGCGGCGGTGAATTTGGGATGCGTGAATTCGCCGGGAGTGCCGAGCGACACCGAGAGGTCGAAATGACCGACCCACAAGCCGTCGACACCCTTCACCGCGGCGATGGCGTCGACGTTCTCCGCCCCTTCTGCCGTCTCGATCAGGCAGATCACCGCGGTGCGGTCGTTCGCGGCCTGCAGCGCCTCGGCCACCGGGGCGGCGCGATAATTGTCATGGGCCATCTGCAGGCCGACGCCGCGCTTGCCCGCGGGGAAATACTTGACCGAGTCGACCATGGCCTGGGCCTGGGCGGCGGTGGAGATCATCGGCGCGATCAGGCCTTCGGCGCCCATGTCGCAGGCGCGGGCCAGCATGTCGTTCTCCTGCGCGGGCACGCGCACGATCAAAGGCACCTGGGCCGCCTCGAAATAGCGGATGGCGCTCTTCAGCGTCTCGAACGAGAATCCGGAATGCTCCATGTCGAAGAAGGCGAAGTCCAGCCCCGCGGCCTTGAGAATGTGACCGATCCCCGGCGTCGCGAACTCGACGATGAAATTGCCGATCTTCGGCCCCGGCGCACGCGCGAGTTCCTTCAGCCCCATCGGGGTCGTCCTCCCAAACGGCCCGGTTGGCTCCGGGTCACACTGATTGACTTGTCATACCAGTAGCATGTAAGCAGAGTTGAAAGCTATCCGAGGTTTCCACATGACGTCAATCGCTCTCTTCGGTGCTGGTGGCAAAATGGGCCACCGCCTGTCGCGCAACCTCAAGGACTCGGCGTTTACCGTGCGTCATGTCGAGGTGAGCGAGCAGGGCCGGGCGCGCCTGGCGCAGGATTTCGGTGTGCAGTGCGTCTCCGCCGAAACCGCACTCGCCGATGCCGAAGTGGCGATCCTCGCGGTGCCCGACACCCACATCGGCAAGGTGGCTCAGTCGATCAACCATCTGCTGAAGCCGGGCACCATGGTGGTAGTGCTCGATGCCGCAGCCCCCTTTGCCGGCCACCTGCCGGACCGGCCGGACCTCACCTATTTCGTCACCCATCCCTGCCATCCGCCGATCTTCAACGACGAGACGGCGATGGACGCGAAGCTCGACCGTTTCGGCGGCATCGCCGCCAAGCAGCACATCGTTTCCGCCCTGATGCAGGGCCCGGAAAAGGACTATGCGCTGGGCGAAGAGGTGGCGCGCACCATCTGGGCTCCCGTCATGCGCTCGCACCGCGTCACCGTGGAGCAGATGGCGCTGCTGGAGCCGGGCCTGTCGGAAACCGTCGTCGCTTCGCTGCTCGACGTGATGCGCGAGGCCATGGACGAGGTCGTGGCGCGCGGCGTCCCGGCCGAGGCAGCGCGGGATTTCCTGCTCGGCCACATGAACATCCTGGGCGCGGTGATCTTCAAGGAGCAGCCGGGCGTGTTCTCGGATGCCTGCAACAAGGCCATTCAGTTCGGCAAGCCGATGCTGATGCGGGACGACTGGAAGCGCGTCTTCGAGCCCGACGAGATCGCCGCCTCGATCAAGCGCATTACGTAAGAGTGGCTTCACCTTCGCCGGGCTTGACCCGGCGACCCATTTTGTCGCGACGAAAGGATGCCCCGGTCAAGCCGGGGCAAGGTGAAACTCAGGTATGAGCAGGAAACCCTTGCGCTTTCCGTCCCGTTGGTGCTGAAAGCCGCAAGGAGTTTCGGATGCCGGATTTCGTGCAGTCACTGCTGACGGGCGATGCGCTCTGGACGCTGGGCCAGGTTATCGTGATCGACCTGGTGCTGGCGGGCGACAACGCCGTCGTCATCGGCCTCGCCGCGGCGGGCCTGCCCCGCGAACAGCGCAACAAGGCGATCCTCGTCGGCATCCTGGCAGCCACCGTGCTGCGCATCTTCTTCGCCGCCATCGCCACGCAGCTGATGCAGCTCCTGGGCCTGATCCTCATCGGCGGCATCCTCCTCCTCTGGGTGTGCTGGAAGATGTGGCGCGAGTTGCGCGACGGCGATGCCGAGCAGCATGGCGTCGACGCCATCACCGGCGGCCAACAGGACGCTGGCAGCCCCTTCGGCACCGCGCCGCCGCGCAAGACCTTCCTGCAGGCCGCCGGACAGATCATCGTGGCGGATGTCTCCATGTCCCTTGACAATGTCTTGGCCGTCGCCGGCGCGGCGCGTGAGCATCCGGGCGTGCTGGTGATCGGCCTCGCACTTTCCGTTGCGCTGATGGGGCTTGCCGCCTCCTTCATCGCGAAGCTCCTCAACAGATATCGCTGGATTGCCTATGTTGGCCTGGCGATCATCCTCTACGTCGCGCTGCACATGATCTGGCGTGGCATCCTCGAAGTCTATCCCGTGGTGACCTGATGCTGAATTTCGATCCTGACCGCTTTCTCCGCATCGAGGCCGGCGCACTGGCGCTGGGGGGGCCGATCCATGCCGCCATCGGCCAGTCGCTGGCGAAGGGAGCGAAGAACATCTTCTTCCTCGGCACCGGCGGAGCCGCCATCCTCATGCAGCCGGCGGCGCTCATGCTGCAACGCCGCTCCGGTTTTCCCGCATTCCTCGAGATCGCGGCGGAACTGGTCGTCGGCGGCCACCACGCGCTCGGCAAGGACTCGATCGTCGTCATCCCCTCGCTGTCGGGCACCACCAGGGAGTCGGTCGAGACGCTGGACTATTGCAAAGCTCGGGGCGCCACCGTCGTCACGCTGGTGGGCCACAAGGAAACGCCGCTCGGCCAGAAGGCCGACCACGCCTTCGTGAACTTTGCCGAAGACGATACGTCCTCGGAATCCTTCTATCTGCAGTCGCTGCTCATTGCCCTCTCGGTGTTGGCCCATCGCGGCGAGATCGCCGGCTACGAGGCGACCGTCGGTGAGCTTTGCGCGCTGCCGCAACACCTGCTCGCGGCCAAGAAGAAGTTCGAACCGCGCGCCGAGAGCCTTGCCGAGGCGTTCCGCGAAGAGCCCTATCACATCATCACCGCAGGCGGCGGCAGCTGGGCAGAAGCCTGGTACTACGGCATGTGCATCCTCGAGGAGATGCAGTGGATCAGGACGAGGCCCATCCACGCCGCCGACTTTTTCCATGGAACGCTGGAACTGGTCGAGAAGGGCGTCAGCGTCGTCGTCTTCAAGGGCGAGGACGCCTATCGCCCGCTCACCGATCGCGTCGAGAGCTTCGCGCGACGCTACACCGACAAGGTGACGGTGCTCGACACGGCGGAATTCGGGATGCCCGGCATCTCGGTGGAAACCCGCGCGTTGATTTCTCCCGTCATCCTCGCCACCATCCTCGAACGCCTCTCGGCGCATCTCGAGGTGAAGCGCAAGCACCCTCTCACCACCAGGCGCTACTACAAGAAGGTCTCCTATTGAGGGCCATGGCATGACCACTCCTTATCCGCGCGACATGAAGGGCTATGGCCGGGCCATCCCGGATCCGAAATGGCCCGGTGGCGCCCATGTCGCCGTGCAGTTCGTCCTGAACTACGAGGAAGGTGGCGAGAACAACATCCTTCACGGTGATGCGGCATCCGAGGCCTTCCTCTCCGAGATCGTCGGGGCCCAGCCCTGGCCGGGCCAGCGTCACTGGAACATGGAGTCGATCTATGAATACGGCGCGCGCGCCGGCTTCTGGCGGCTGTGGCGCATGTTCACCGGTGCACGGGTTCCGCTCACCATCTATGGCGTGGCAACCGCCCTCGAGCGCTCGCCGGAGCAGGTTCAGGCGATGCAGGAAGCGGGCTGGGAAATTGCCAGCCACGGCCTCAAGTGGGTCGAACACAAGGACATGACGGAAGACGAGGAGCGCCAACAGATTGCCGAGGCGATCCGCCTTCACACGCGGGTGACGGGCGAAAGGCCGCTCGGCTGGTACACCGGCCGCTGCTCGATGAACACCACGAAGCTCGTGATGGAGGAGGGCGGCTTCCTCTATTCTTCCGACGATTACTCCGACGACCTGCCGTATTTCCTGAAGAAGCCGGACGGCGCCAGGCACCTGATCATCCCCTACACGCTCGATGCCAACGACATGCGCTTCGCGACGCCGCAGGGCTTCAACACCGGCGAGCACTTCTTCCAGTATCTCAAGGACAGCTTCGACTGCCTCTACGAGGAAGGCCGCCGCGGCAGCCCCAAGATGATGTCGGTGGGCCTCCATTGCCGGCTCGTCGGCCGGCCCGGCCGCGCCGTCGGCCTCGCCAGGTTCATCGATTACGTGTTGAAGCACGACAAGGTGTGGATACCGCGCCGCATCGACATTGCCCGTCATTGGCTCCAGACATTCGGATAATCACATGACCATCTCCTTCCACGACCTGTCGAAGATGACGCGCACCGCGCGCGACCAGTTGCTGAAGCGCAGCGAGCAGGACCTTTCCGAGTTCGAGGAGAAGGTGAAGCCCATCATCCACGCCGTGCGCCACGAGGGTGACGCGGCGGTGGCACGCTTCGCCCGCCAGTTCGACAAGTCTCCCGTCGAGGCCGATGCCATCGCCGCGACGGAGGAGAATTTCGCCCGTGCCGAGCGGACGCTCGATCCCAGGGTCAGGGAAGCGCTGGAATTCATGGCGGGCTCGATCCGCCGTTTCCACGAAGACCAGAAGCCCGAGGAGATGTGGTTCCACGAAATCCGCCCCGGCGTCTTCGCGGGTGACCGCACCACGGCCATCCCCTCCGTCGCCTGCTACATCCCGCGCGGCAAGGGCGCCTTCCCGTCCTCGGTGCTGATGCAGGCAATCCCGGCTCACGTTGCCGGCGTGAAGGAGATCTGCATCATCACCCCGCCGGGTCGCGATGGCCATGTCGACGACGCGACGCTGGTCGCGGCGCGCATGGCGGGCGTCTCCAGGGTGTTCAAGGCCGGCGGCGCTCAGGGCATCGCGGCGGTGGCCTATGGCACCGCCACCATTCCGAAGTGCAGCAAGGTCGTCGGCCCCGGCAGCCCCTGGGTGGGTGCCGCCAAGCGTCTCGTTTCGCACTTGATCGACGTCGGCACGCCGGCCGGCCCCAGCGAGTTGATCGTGCTGGCCGATGACACGGCGGATGGCCGCCTCGCCGGCCTTGACCTCATCATCGAGTCGGAGCATGGCCCCGACTCCTCCGCCTTTCTCGTCACCTGGTCGGCCAAGGTTGCGGAAGACGCGTTGCAGGCCATCCCGGAATTCTGGAAGCAGATGGGCGAGCAGCGCGTGTCCTATTCTTCCACCGTTCTCGGCGGCCCGATGGGCGGCATCGTGCTGGCGCGCGACGAGGCAGAGGCCATCGCCTTCTGCAACGACTACGCGCCGGAGCACCTCGGCGTCCACTCCGACGAGCCGTTCCAGTATCTGGGCCGCCTCGAGAACGCCGGCGAGATCCTGCTCGGCCGCCACACGCCACCGACACTCGGCAATTTCGTCATCGGGGTGAACCACGTGCTGCCGACCAGCGGTTGGGCCAAGACCGGCTCGCCCCTGACCGTGCATGACTTCATGAAGCGCACCTCGGTCGCCTACGTCACCGGCAAGGCCTATCCCGAACTGGCGAAGCACGCCGAGGTCATCGCCACCTATGAAGGCTTCGACGGCCACGCCAATGCCGTGTCCGAAACTCGCGCCCGCCTGCTGAGGAGCAACCGATGACCAGCCGCACCGGGGGCCAGATCCTCGTCGACCAGCTGAAGCTCCACGGCACCAGCCACGTCTTCTGCGTGCCGGGCGAAAGCTACCTCGCGGTGCTCGACGCGCTGCATGACGCGGCGATCAAGACCATCGTCTGCCGCCAGGAAGGTGGTGCCGCCTACATGGCCGAGGCCGTGGGCAAGATGACGGGCCAGCCCGGCATCGTCATGGTGACGCGCGGCCCCGGCGCCACCAACGCCTCCTGCGGCGTGCATGTCGCCTCGCAGGATTCGACGCCGCTCATCATGTTCGTGGGCCAGGTGGCGCGCGACATGAAGGAGCGCGAGGCCTTCCAGGAGATCGACTACAGGGCGGTGTTCGGCTCAATGGCCAAGTGGGTGGTCGAGATCGACCGCGCCGAGCGCATCCCCGAGATCGTCAGTCGCGCCTTCCATGTCGCCACGCAGGGCCGTCCCGGCCCGGTGGTCGTGGCACTGCCGGAGGACATGCTCACCGATCGCGTCGAAGTTCCCGATGCGCTGCCCTACGCGCCCGTCGTGATGAAGCCGGGTTCGGCCGACATGGAGGCGCTGCAGCGCCGCCTGCTCGCCGCCGAGCGCCCCATCGTGCTGGCCGGCGGCTCCGGCTGGAGCGAGGAGGGGGTGAACGATCTCGCGCGCTTCGCCGAGACATTCGATCTCCCCGTCGCTGTCACCTTCCGCCGCCAGATGCTGTTCCCGGCGGACCATCCCAATTTCGCCGGCGATCTCGGCATCGGCCCCAACCCGAAGCTGCTCGAACGCGTGAAGAACGCCGACCTCGTGCTGCTGGTCGGCGGCCGGCTCTCCGAGATGCCGTCGCAGAGCTACACGCTGCTCGACATTCCGGGCGACGGGTCGAAGCTCGTTCATGTTCACCCGGGTGCGGAGGAACTGAACAAGGTCTACCGCGCTGGCCTCGGCATCCTCGCGACACCGCATGCCTTCGCCGCCGCGGCGGCCGAATTGCCGAAGCCCAACAGCGTGAAATGGGCAGGCACGCCCAGGGCGGCACATGCCGACTACCTGGCGTGGAGCGACACCGCAAAGATCCGAACTGCGGGCGAGTTGCAGATGGCCGAGGTCATGGCGCACTTGAAGCAGGTGATGCCGGCCGACACCGTCTACTGCAACGGGGCCGGCAACTACGCCACCTGGGTGCACCGATTCTGGCCGTTCCGCGCCTTCGCCTCGCAGCTGGCGCCGACGTCCGGCACGATGGGCTATGGCGTGCCAGCCTCGGTCGCCGCCAAGGCACTGCAGCCCGGGCGCGAGGTCATCGCCTTTGCCGGCGACGGCTGCTTCATGCTGAACGGCCAGGAATTCGCCACCCTGATGCAGTATGACCTCCCCGTCACCGTGGTGGTTGTCGACAACGGCATGTACGGCACCATCCGCATGCACCAGGAGCGAGAATACCCCAACCGCATCTCGGCCACCGAGCTCAAGAACCCGGATTTCGCGGCCCTGGCGCGGGCCTATGGCGGGCACGGCGAAACCGTGCGGAATACCGCCGAATTCGGCCCGGCGCTGGAGCGTGCCCGGAGCAGCGGCAAGCCGGCCATCATCCACTGCCTGCTGGACCCGGAGGCCATCACCCCGGCGCGCAGCCTCACCGATATCCGCAACGCCGCGCTGAAACACTAGGAAAACTTGACGGCGGGGGCCCGCCGGGGGTCAAATGCGGCCATGACCACCGCTTCGCGTGTTGAAACCGTTCCCTTCGCCGCCCATGCCACCTGTGCCGCCGCCGGCGTGCGCGATGGCCTGAGGGCCGCGCAATACTATGTCCGCGACCTTGCCAATGCCGATCGCTTCGGCAAGGGCGAACCTGCCCGCGTGCCCTTCCTGTCGCGTATCGTGGCGCAAGGGGCGCGCATGGTGGATGGGTTGATGAGCTGCGGGGCCGATCTCTCGATCTCGCTGTTCCTGCCCTCCTGGCGCAAGCTTCCATCCCCGTTCACGCCGGGCCTCATGCACGAGGTGGCGCGTGACATCAGGAATGACAGTCTCACCCACAACCCCACCTTCAATGCCTATTTCTACCGCGCTGCCATCCACGTCGCGGGGCGCTATTCCTCGCCGCCCTGGCTGATCCTCGAGCATCGCGTCGATGCCGCGCGCCGGAGCCTCGCGCCGCGCGTCGACGAGGCAGTATCGGAAAACGAGATGATGGCCCGCATCCTCATCGCGCTGGTGGAGCAGGGGCCGGTCGCCCGCATCGGCAACGTGTCCGAGAGGAACCGCTTCTTCGCCCAGGTCGAGCCCAATGTGGCGGTCTTCGCCATTGCCTGCGTCGCCCTGATGTTCGCCGAGGACGGAAAGCCGACGGAGGCGATCGACGAAGACGAGTTCTTCACCGTCACCGGTGCCCTGATCGGCCCGCGCCTGCCCGCCATCGCCCGCTTCATCGAAGCCCATGACGAGGCGGGCCTCGCCCGCGAACTCACCGACATCAAGTCGATGTACTGAGGCCGGGGCGCGCCGCCGATGAACAGGGCAAGGCGCGGCGGCTTCACCATCGGCATCGCCATCGCGGCGTTGCTCACGCTGCTGCGCTGGCTCGACCCGCAGCCGCTGCAGGAGCTGCGTGCCGCCTCGCTCGACATCTACCAGCGGCTGAAACCCCGTGCCGCGGTCGAAACTCCGGTCGTGGTTGTCGCCATCGACGAGGCCTCGCTGCGCCAGGAGGGCCAGTGGCCGTGGCCGCGCCGCAAGATTGCCGAGCTGTCGGACCGCCTCATCGCCGCCGGCGCCGCCTCGGTGGGGTTCGACATCCTCTTTGCCGAGCCGGACCGGCTGTCGCCCGCCGTCGTCCGGCATGACCTCGGTATCACCGACCCCACCCTCCTGGCGGCGCTGCGTGACGGCGATGCCGATCTCGCGGCCGCCATCACGGGCAAGACCGTGGCGCTTGCCTTCGCCGATATGCCGGGCAGCGGATCCCTGCCGCCGGTCAAGGCGGGTTTCGCCGTCTCGGGCGAGCCCGTGGCGGGCGGGCTGACCCGGTTCGACGCTGCCATCCTGCCGCTTCCCGCCCTGGCGGAGGCTGCGGCGGGGCTCGGCCACATCAGCCTGAGCGGAGAGCAGGCTGGTTCGACGGTACGCCAGGTGCCGCTGCTGCTGGCGGGCGGCGGCAATCTCTATCCGGCATTCTTGCTGGAGGCGCTCAGGCTCGGTGCCGGGGCCTCGACCTATGTGGTCACCGGCGACCCGCTCTACGCCGGCCAGATGCAGTCGCTGCGCATCGCCGACTTCGACGTGCCGACCGACGAGCGCGGCCAGATCCGCTTCTACGCCGCTCCCGGAGCCTCGACCCTCACGCTTTCGGCGGGCGACGTGCTTGCCGGGACGGCGGACCTGTCGCAGGTGGCGGGCGCCATCGCCCTCGTCGGCGTCTCGGCGGCGGGCCTGCAGGACATCCGCGTGACGCCGCTCGGCGAGGCGGTGCCGGGCGTCAACATCCATGCCCAGATCATCAGCCAGATCATGACCGGCCAGTTCCTCAACCGCCCGGGCTGGGTCGATGGCGCCGAGGTGCTGGCGATTGCGGCACTGTCGCTGCTGCTCGTGAGCATTGCCACCTTCGTGGGGCCGCTGGCAGGCCTCGTCGCGGCGGGCGTGGCGATGGTGCTGATCGCCGGCCTGTGCTGGTATCTCTTCGCCGCACAAGGCCTGCTCATCGACCCGGTGTCGCCGCTGGGTGGCGCGCTGCTCACCGTCTTCGCCACCACCGCCTTCTGGTACATCGTCATCGAGCGCCAGCGGCGCTACATTCGCCAGGCCTTCGGGCGCTACGTTTCGCCCGCCCTGCTGGCCAGGATCGAGCAGAGCCCGGAGGCGCTGAAGCTCGGCGGTGTCAACCGCGAAATCACCGTCCTGTTCATGGACGTGCGCGGCTTCACCAGCCTCAGCGAGGCGCTGTCGCCGCAGGAGACGATCCGCTTCCTCAACACGGTGCACGGCGCACTCAGCGTGCCGGTGGTGGCGCTGGACGGCACGCTGGACAAGTATATCGGCGACAGCCTCATGGCTTTCTGGAATGCGCCGCTCGACGTCGGCGAACACGCCGCCAAGGCCGCCGAGGCGGCGCTGCGCATGCGCGAGGCCTTGGTCGGGCTGAATGCGGCGAACGCCTTCGGTCTTCCCGGCGGCCATCAGGTGCGCATCGGCATCGGCATCCACACCGGCATCGCCTGCGTCGGCAATGTCGGCACCCAGAGCCGCCTCAACTACTCCGCGGTGGGCGATACGGTGAACACCGCCGCCCGCATCGAGGCCGCCTGCAAGGATTTTGCCACCGACATCCTGGTGTCGGGCGACACGGCAGCCCTGCTGCCGCAATTCCGCACCCGCCTGGCGGGCGAGGTGGAACTGCGCGGCAAGAGCCATTCCGACAAGGTGTTCTTCCTTGATGGGCGGACGTCTGAAAACGATCTCCCTTGAACCCCGGGCGGCGCTGTGCCTAGAGTTAAGCTTTCGCGACGTCGGTTGGAGTGTGACGGCATGGCGGCTCCCGGTCTTTCCCTGAAACTGTTCCTCGCCATGGCCGGCGCGGCCGGCCTCGCGATTCCGGCAGAGGCCTCCGTCCAGGTCGGCGAGGCCATCGCCGTCACGGTGCAGGTCAGGGGACAGGACGGTGCCATCGCCAAGGGCGGCGCCATCCATCGTGACGAGCGGATCAGCACCAATGCTTCGGGTGTGGGCGCCTTCCTCTTCGACGACGGCACCAAGCTGGCGGTCGGCCCCAATTCCAGCGTCGTCATCGACAAGTATGTCTACGGCGGCGGCAGCACGGTCAAACAGCTGGCGCTGGGCGCTACCAAGGGCACGCTGCGCTGGATCAGCGGCAAGTCCGATCATTCCGCCTACAAGATCACCACGCCCTCCGGCACGCTTGGTGTGCGGGGCACGGCCTTCGACGTCTATGTCGGCCGCAACGGCGTAACCGCGGTGACGCTGCTCAACGGTTCTGCGCAGTTCTGCAACGCCAGCGGATGCCAGACGCTGAAGAGCCGTTGCGAGTTCATCGTGGCGCGCCCGGGCGGGGCGGTCAGCGCCCCCCGCGGCATCACCCGCACCATCGGGCTCGGCGTCCCCACCAGTGAAGCCTTTCCGTTTCTCGCCGGAGGAGCCCGCCTGCCGCGTGGTTTCCTCGCCGGGTCGTCCTGCGCCGGGATCTCGCAGATCGGCCGCAACAACGGCTTCGGACAGCCGGGCGAACCTGTGAACTTCGACTTCCCGGAACTCCGGCGAAACCGAAACAGGTGAGTGGCGGAAAAATAATCTGGCCATCGCGCTACCTGTGATGCGCGCCACAGCAAGGGCCGCGGCACTGGCCTAGGGTGACCTCATTGAAACGGAGGAACCACCCAATGCTTACCAAGTCCATGATTGCCATCGCCGCCGTGCTTGCCTCGGTCAGCATCCTGCCGGCCGGAAATGCCGAAGCCCACTCCAACGTCGACTTCAATGTCGGCGTGGGCATCGGGGTCGGCGGCTTCTACCCCGGATTCGGCGGTTACTATGCCCCCGGCGCTTACTACGAGCCCTATTATGGCATCAGCTGCGGTCAGGCCCGCAGCATCGTGAAAGGCAATGGCTTCTACAAGGTCAGCGCCATCGACTGCTCTGCCCCGAGCTTCAAGTTCATCGCCTGGCAGGGCGGCAACAAGTACAAGGTGCGCGTCAACAGCGCAGGCAACATCACCGGCGTCACGCCGCTCTGATCCTGGTTGCAATTTACCTGAGAGGCCCCGGCCGCGTGCCGGGGCCTTTCGCGTTTCCCCTGCTGGCGCCGCGCGCCGCTTGGGCATAGACTGCGGCGGTCATGCAGAACCAGCTGCCCGGCAACGGCATCACATCCGGCGAGGGCCTCGGCGGGCAGCTCCGCGACATGGCGGCCTTGTTGCGCGCCGGCCGCTGCGGCAATCGCCTGCTCCTGCTGATCGCTGCCCTCATCGTGGTGATCGCCGCCACCGCCTGGTACCAGATCCTGCTCAACGCCTGGAACAAGCCCTTCTACGACGCGCTCACCCGCAAGGACTTCGCGGGCTTTCTGCAGCAGCTCCGGGTGTTCAGCGAGCTTGCCGTCGTTCTGCTCGTTCTCAATGTGGGGCAGCTCTGGCTCGACCAGACGCTGAAGCTCAACCTCCGGCGCGGCCTGTTCGGCGCGCTGCTCGACGCCTGGATGAAGCCCGGCCGCGCCGATGGCATCGCCCGCTCCGGAATCATCGGCGAAAATCCGGACCAGCGTCTGCAGATCGACACCGATACCCTGGCTGATCTCACGGGCGCTCTCGGCATCGGGCTGTTCCAGTCGACGCTGCTGCTTCTCTCGTTCATCGGCGTGCTGTGGGGCCAGTCGGGAACTGTCACCATTCCCTTTGCCGGGCGTGAGCACGAGATCCCGGGCTTCATGGTGTGGTGCGCGCTGCTCTATGCTGCAACGGCTTCCTGGCTCAGCTGGCGGGTGGGCCGGAAACTCGTGGAGATGAATGCCGAGCGTTCGGCACGCGAGGCATCCTTCCGCTTCGAACTGGTGCGGGTCAACGAAGCGCGGGATGCCATCGCGCTGCAGCACGGCGAGGTCGCCGAGGCGACGCGCATCGCCGGCACCTTTGCCAGCGTGGTCGACATCATCCGCGCTGCAATCCGTGCCACGGTTGGTCTCACCTGGGTCACTGCGGGGTATGGCTGGTTCGCGCTGGTGGCGCCTATCCTGGCGGCCTCGCCCTTCTATTTCACGGGCCGCATGACCATCGGCGAACTGATGCTCATCGTCGGCGCCTTCAACCAGGTGCAGAGTTCGCTGCGCTGGTACGTCAACAACTTTCCTGCCATCGCCAGTTGGCGGGCCACGCTGTACCGGGTGACCAGCTTCTACAGCGCGCTGACGGCGCTGGAGAACATCAAGGCATCCGATGCGCCCCGAATCGAACGCCGCGAGGAGGGAACGGGAATCGAGATTTCGGGGCTGCGGGTGATGACGCCCTATCTCTGCGTTCGCCTTGATCCTGAACCGGTCGTTGCGGCTGCCGGCGATCGCGTTCTGCTGCATGGGCTGTCAGGCTCGGGCAAGACAATGCTGTTCCGGGCCCTTGCCGGCCTCTGGGGCCTCGGCAAGGGGCGGATCATCATGCCGGAGCAGGGACGCGCCCTCTACATGCCGACCGAAGCCTATGTACCGCCCGGCCCTCTCGCCCAGTCGGTGTGCTATCCCCATCGCCCGGAAGACTATCCGCCGGGTGCCGTTGCCTCGGCGCTGGAGGAGGTGGGCCTCGGGCACCTTGCCGGCGACCTCGCCGAGGTGCAGCGCTGGGACCAGGAACTCACCGCCAGCGAGCGCCAGTGCATCGCCTTCGCCCGAGCCCTGCTGCAGAAGCCGGATTGGCTGGTGATGGATGATACCCTCGCGCAGATCGACCCGGACGCCCAGGCCCGGATCATCGTGCTGCTGAACAGCTCGCTTGCTCATGTCGGCCTGCTCGGCATCGGCAATGGCCTCGGAACCGAACCTTCGCGGCTCTACAAGCGCAATGTGACGATCGTCTCGGAGCCGGGAGTGCCGGTTCTTCAGGCCTCAGGCCGCGCCGCCCTGCGTGAAGCCGAGACGGCCCAGCCCTAGCTGCACTTCCGGGGCCGACATGAACAGCCGCCACAGCAGCCCGCTGCGCTGATTCTCGATCATTGCCACGATCGGCCCCTGATTGATGGCGAGGTGGCTCGCGGCAATCCAGTCTTCCTGGGCGCAGTAGGCGTCGCGGAATCCATAGTCTCCCCACAGCGCACCGCCCTGGTAGCGGTCGAAATGGCGAAGTGCCGCCAGCGCCGCCGCCGGTGCATAGGGCATCGAGGCAAGGGCGCCGGTGGGGGCGATGACGCCCTTGTCATTGGCTGGCGAAAAGGCCTGGTAGCCATGCGGGCCGTCTGACGCCGTGAGGCCCCAGGCATCGGCGCCGTAGCCCGCGAAGCAATGCGGATTGGCGATGCAGTGCGCTCGGTTGATCCGCACCTGCGCCCGGTTCTGCGTCCAGTAATCGATGCCGCCTTCGGCAAGGCCCCGCGGGTCGAGCCCCATGAAGGTGTAGTGTGCGAAGAACAGTGGACCCCCCATCTCGGGTCCGAGCGGCAGGCGGATGCGATGGTAGACATGGCCGTTGCGGAATGTCGGGCTGTCCTTCCAGCCCTGCGTGTAGGCGCGCACGTCGATCGGGTGGGTGGGCGAGCCCGCACCGAGCACGAAGGCCATCAGCGCCTCGTGCCAGCCGCGCAACTGCAATGCCATGCCGAAGCCCTGCGTCTGGCTCCAGTGCCACAGCATCCGGCCG
>Ga0209023_10005373_pt1 | contig 14039 bp, 9 predicted proteins | sample LakOneMetagenome_FD_187468 | JGI IMG/M metagenome (GOLD analysis project Ga0209023, IMG submission 187468) | Freshwater and sediment microbial communities from Lake Erie, Canada (SPAdes) (version 2) | ecosystem: Environmental > Aquatic > Freshwater > Lentic | place: Lake Erie, Canada | collected...
CGATCTGGATCGGGCACGACCGATCTCCAACGGCCGGGAATCGTCATCGACGAAGCGGCAATGGTGTGGCCCCCGGTTCCCGGCCAAGTCACCTGGCCGCCTCGTGTGCCTCTGACGGATTCGAGGCTTGAGGAGTTCATTCGGGAGCCGATTCCCGGAGCTGACCGTCCAGGGTTCCTCGACGGGTGGCAGTTCCTGGACGGGCGGTCCTCTGCGACGGAGGAGGCAGCCGAGAGCTGAGCCCACGGTCGCCTCTACGCGGGCGTCCACTCCTCTGCGGTGGCCTGCCATGTCAGTCCTTCGGCGTTGCCGTCCAACGCAGGATTGACCAAGGCGGCTGCGAGAGCAGCTGCGGCGTCGATGTGTCGGACGTTGGCGCAGCAGGGGATACCGCGGGCCAGCTTCTCGTATGCCGGGCCCCAGTGGGCGGGAACGATGAAGTGTTCGATGGGATCCATCCGACGTCGGCTGACCTCGGTGGTGATGGCCGTCGCGAGGGCTGTCCCGTCGATGTCCTGGGTGACGGCCAGGACGACGATGTCCACCAGGTCCTTCTCTCGGCTCGACGGTCGGTCGTCGTAGCGCTGCATCGTGGCGCAGACCTTGTCGGCGATCTGATCGACGACCGGGTACAGGCGGTACTCGAATCCCACCAGTCGAGGTAGGTCGAGTGCGCTGGCCGGAGTAGTGGTCGTGGGTTCGGCGGTCAGTCCCGCTCCGGTGGAGAGGTCGACGTTGATGCTGCCCTTCTTCTGTGCGCCGATGTAGATCTCGAACTTGGCGCGGTAGCCGTCGGTGTAGGGCTGGGCCTTGCCCGCGAGGATCGCTCGGTGACCGGAGTAGACGAACCGGAAGTGATCGCCCAGATCGCGTTCCGTCAGGCGTCTCAGGTCCTTGACCGCTTCGTCGACCCCGTAGCCACCTCGGTAGAGGTCGATGTCGAGCGTGGCTCTGGTCGAGGCCACTCGGGCGAGCATGCCGGTGCCGCCCTTGAGGACCCATTCGGAATCCGGGCCGTCGGAGAAGACGCGGCTGAGGAACCGGTTGAAGTACTCCAGCCGGATGCGCTCGTTCGTTGTGAGTGCCGGGTCGCCTGCGCTCGCCTGTTTCGCCGCTTCCGTGATGGCGTGCTCGACTCCCTCGGCAGTCGCGTACGGCTGGGGCTCATCCACGGGTGCCCTCCACCTCGATGTGGCGGGCAGCTTCGATGGCCCTCTTTGCTTGCGGTAGGTCGGTTTCGGCAGCGGCGATCGCCTTCGTGAGCGTGTCCGCCCACTCGGTGCCGAAGGATGCCAGAAGCTCCTGCGTCGGCAGGTTGATCGAGACCTGTTCCGCCATCTTGGCGAGTGCCGCTTCCATGCCGGGTAGCCGCGGCATCTCGATGGATGCGGCGAATGCCTCGAGGGCGGGAGCTAGCGAGTCCTGCACCGACCGAGCGACGGACTCGTTGAACTCCCGGAGCGCCTCTTGGGTCGCCGTGCCGATGAACGCGTCGGAGAGGTCGATCTGGGAGAAGCGAGACAGGTTGTCGGCTGCGACCAGCGCGCTGAGCGTGGTTGACGCTGAGATCTCCTCGACGAGGGACGCGGCGTCGAGACCAGCGAGCGCGGTGAGGTGACGGAGCAGAGCGTCGCCGTCGTCCTTACGCAGGTGGTTGCGCGCAGCGAGCGGATCGAGCAGTTCTGTCAGCCGGTCGATGTCGAGCCGCCGACTCTGCGCTGCGTCGCGCAGCACGTCGGCAACCATGGTCAGGTCGGTCCGATCCTCGACCAGGTCGGCGATGGTCCGTTCGATCGTGGTCACCGGGAGACCGTGGGCGATCGTGACGTCGGTGGGTTCGAGCTTGCGCCGGCGGTAGCTGACCCCGCTCCGCTGGGTCTGGCGACGAACAGGCGCGCTGAGTTCGTGCCGATCGGCAGGCAGATCACCGACACCGTGTAGCGACGCTGCCGACGCACCCATCACGACCACCCCGCCCGAAAGGTCTCGGAGGCGTTGTTCGGCGGTGTGCGATGGGTCAGCGGCCAGCCAGGTAGCCCGCAGGCTCTCGAACTCCTCGGAGGGAGCACCGGCGTCGCGGTAGATCCCGTGAGCCAGCCGCTCGAGGTGACCGGACTGGCAGAGCCGGGAGAGGTCGAGCCGTGGAACCCCGTGCGCGGCCGCCTGCGCCGTCGTCACCATCCCCCACTGGGATGCCGACAGCTCCTCGAGCAGGCGCATCGCATCACGCGACTTCATACTTGGAGTGTAACGTCAAGAAAGCTACATTCCAAGATCGTGAGTGGATCAGGCGCTTCAGACTTAGAGGGACAGGTCGCCCGGGTCTAGCTGGGCCCCGTCACCTGCTGGCCGGGGAACGGGATGATCGTCGCCATGTTCTCGTGGTCGTCGGGGACCGACGATTGGTCGATGAGTAGCGCGGCAAGCGCGTGGTCCGGCAAGCGGTGGCTCGATCGGAGCGGGCCGACCGGTGTGGACGCCATCCGAAGGGATAGCGAGGTGAGGTCACTCTCGAGGAAGTGCTCACCGAGGAAGACGAACTCCGTCATCACGCCCACCACACTGCGGTCGTTGGTCGGGGCGATGCGCACGTCGGCCATCTCGGCTCGCTCGGCATCAATCGTCGTCAGGTCGACGCCGTGGAGCGCAAGGATCCGGGCGATCTCGTCGGGCAGACGTTCGAGCAGCTTCCCAGCGGGCGCCAGCGGCATGAACACCGAAGGAACGTTCGAGCGTTCACGGCCAGCGCGACCTGGGGCTTCCAGAAGAGCGCCGTTGCGAACCAGTCACCGAGCACGCCGGTCGAGACGTCTCCGTCCTCGGCGACCGGTCCCTTGACCCGATCCCGGAGCTTCTTCGTTCCTCGCACCACGAGCATCCGCTCAGTCTCGCGGGCATTCGGGGGTCCCACAGAGGAGCCAAGGCGGCCACCGGTGCTGCCGTACAGTCAACTGGACGAGATCGCGGGTGAGGAACCAGGGGAATGACGAAGGAAGCGCAACGCGCTGAGCTGCACAAGACGATCTGGAGAATCGCGAACGACCTCCGGGGCAGCGTCGACGGCTGGGACTTCAAGCAGTACGTGCTCGGGATGCTGTTCTACCGATTCATCTCGGAGAACCTCGCCGCCTACCTCAACGAACACGAGCGCAAGGCCGGCAACGCGTCCTTCGACTACGCCGACCTCAGCGACAGTGAGGCCGAGTTCGGCCGGGCAGAGACCGTTCGGGAGAAGGGCTTCTACATCGTGCCGAGCGAGCTGTTCGTCAACGTTCGTCGCCGGGCGCACGATGACGAGAACCTGAACGAGACCCTCGAGGCGGTCTTCCGCCACATCGAAGGCTCCGCAGTGGGCACCGATAGCGAGCACGACCTCAAGGGCCTGTTCGACGATCTCGACGTCAACAGCTCGAAGCTTGGGTCGACGGTCGGCAAGCGCAACGAGAACCTCGCCAAGCTGCTCGACGCCATCGGTGACCTGGCGCTCGGTGATTTCGCCGACAACACGATCGACGCGTTCGGCGACGCCTACGAGTACCTGATGACGATGTACGCCTCCAGCGCCGGGAAGTCCGGCGGCGAATTCTTCACGCCGCAGGAGGTGTCCGAGCTACTCGCGCGGATCACGGTGGTGGACAAGACCGAGGTGAACAAGGTCTACGACCCTGCGTGCGGCTCCGGGTCGCTGCTGCTCAAGTTCGCCAAGGTGCTCGGCAAGGAGAACGTGCGCCAAGGGTTCTTCGGCCAAGAGGTGAACCTCACCACCTACAACCTGTGCCGCATCAACATGTTCCTGCACGACATCAACTTCGAGAAGTTCGACATCGCGCACGGCGACACCCTGACCGACGCTGCCCACTGGGACGACGAGCCGTTCGAGGCGATCGTCTCCAACCCGCCGTACTCCACCAAGTGGGAGGGCGACGCCAACCCCCTCCTCATCAACGACCCCCGGTACTCGCCCGCCGGCGTGCTCGCACCGAAGAGCAAGGCCGACCTCGCCTTCACGATGCACATGCTCAGCTGGCTGGCCGTCAACGGCACCGCGGCGATCGTCGAGTTCCCAGGGGTGCTCTATCGCAGCGGCGCCGAGCAGAAGATCCGGAAGTACCTGGTCGACAACAACTACGTCGACGCCGTGATCCAGCTGCCCCCAGACCTCTTCTTCGGCACGACGATCGCCACGTGCATCGTCGTGCTCAAGAAGTCGAAGGCCGACAACAAGACGCTGTTCATCGATGCGTCAGCGCAGTTCGTCCGGAGTGGCAACAAGAACAAGCTCACGGCGGACAACCAGAAGGCAGTCCTCGACGCCTTCGTCGGGCGCAGCGACGTCGACCACTTCGCTCGACTGGTGGACAACGCCGAGGTCGCCGAGAACGACTACAACCTCTCGGTCACCTCGTACGTCGAGGAGGAGGACACCCGGATCGCCATCGACATCGTCGAGCTCAACGCAGAGATCGAGCGCATCGTGACCCGCCAGCAGGAGCTCCGGACGGCCATCGACGAGATCGTCGCCGACCTGGAGAGTGCCGACCGATGAGCGGAACGCCGACATGGGAACAGTTCAACGTCCCCATCCTGACGGTTCTGAGCGACGGAACGACACGTTCGCTCCGGCAGCTGCGCCGTGACGTGGCAGACGCCGTGGGGTTGACGGCAGAGCAACGCGCCGAAACCCTGCCCTCGGGTCAGCTCCGCGTCGACAACCGAATTGGCTGGGCCGCGTCGTTCCTCAACCGGGTCGACGCGCTCGATCGCCCGAGTCGTGGCCAGTACGTCATCACCGATTTCGGGCGGGAGCTGCTCGAGCGTCACCCAACAGGGATCACGGAGAACGATCTCAAGGCGGTCGCGAAGGAAGGCGACGAGTGGTGGCTCTCGCGATCGGCAGCGAACGGGCAGGAGGATCAGCCGCTCGACACGTCGGCCACGGACCTCGATCCCACCGAGCAGGTCGAGCAGGGGGTGGCTCGCATCCATGAGGAAGTGGCGTCGGAGCTGCTCTCGCGCCTGGTCGACCAGGACCCGGCGTTCTTCGAGGGAGCGGTGGTGGAGCTGCTCCTCGCCATGGGTTATGGCGGCGTTGGCGGTCGTGGCGTCACCACCGACCTGACCAACGACGGCGGCATCGACGGCGTGATCGATCAGGACGTGCTCGGTCTCAGCAAGGTCTATGTGCAGGCCAAGCGTTACGCACCGACCAACGCAGTGCAGCGACCGGAGGTGCAGGGGTTCGTCGGCGCGCTCAGCGGCAAGGCCGACGGCGGCGTGTTCATCACCACCAGTCGCTTCAGCCCCGGCGCCGTCGAGTGGGTGAGGACGGTTCCGGCACGCATCATCCTGATCGACGGCCGGCGTCTCGCCGAGCTGATGATCGAGTACGGCGTCGGTGTCCAGGTCGAGCGCACTTACCGGGTCGTCGAAATCGACGAGGACTTCTTCACGTGAGCCGCATCGACGACCTGATCCGTCAGCATTGCCCCAGCGGCATCGAGTACGAAGCGCTCGGCCAGGTGGGGGAGGTGTTCAGGGGTCGCAGGTTCACCAAGAAGGACTACGTCGACGAGGGCCTGGCCGCCATTCACTACGGCGAGCTCTACACCCACTACGGAACGTTTGCGTCCGATGCGATCACGAAGGTGCGAGCAGATCTCGAGCCGAATCTGAGGTTCGCAGAACCCGGCGACGTGGTGATCGCCGAGGTCGGTGAGACGCTCGAAGATGTGGGCAAGGCGGTCGCCTGGCTCGGGACCGAGAAGGTCGCCATCCACGATGGCTGCTACGGATTCCGATCTGAACTCGATCCGACGTTCGTCGCGTACTACCTCCAGACCGCAGCGTTCCACGCTGAGAAGAATCGTCATGTTGCGCGAGCGAAGGTCAAGCGCCTGTCGATCCAAGGACTTCGACAGATCCGAATCCCGGTGCCACCGATCGAGGTCCAGCATGAGATCGTCCGAGTCTTGGACTTGTTCCAGTCGCTGGAGGCGGAGCTTGAGGCCGAGCTTGAGGCCGAGCTTGAGGCTAGGCGGCGACAGTTCGTGCACTACCGCGATTCGCTGCTCGACTTCCGCGAGCGGGGGGGGGTCAGATGGATGACCTTGGGCGAGGCCGTGACCAACCTTGATCGCTTTCGCCTGCCTGTCACTAAGGCCAGCCGCTCGGCCGGCATCTACCCGTACTACGGGGCAAACGGCGTGCAGGATTACGTCGGCGAGTTCATCTTCGATGGGACCTACTTGTTGATGGGTGAGGATGGGAGCGTCACGCAGGCGGATGGCACCCCCGTCCTCAACTGGGCAACAGGAAGGATCTGGGTCAACAACCACGCCCACGTCTTGGCGGAGAAGGACGGTGGAGTGAGCCTCCGGTTCCTGTACTACTTCCTGCAGGTCGTGGACATCAGGTCGATCGTGACGGGCAGCGCACAACCCAAGCTGAACCAGGGCAACATGAACACGATCGCTGTCCCTGTCCCGAACCAGGGAGAGCAACGGCGGTTGGTGGGGATCCTCGACAAGTTCGATGCCCTCGTCAACGATCTCTCAGTGGGCCTTTACGCAGAGCTCACGGCGCGGCGGAAGCAGTACGAGTACTACCGAGATCGTTTGCTGACGTTCGAGGAAGCGGCGTGACCGAGGGTCCGCCTCCCCGCTACGAGCCGATCGCAGTCAGCTCGGAGAGCACCGTCGTCGCGGAGTTCGTCCCCGATCCGGGGACCGAGTCCGGCTACCAGTCCGAGGCTGAGCTTGAGCGGGCGTTCGTCGGCCTCCTCCAGGAGCAGGCCTACGAGCATCTGTCGCTCACGAGCGAGGCGGACCTGATCTCCAACCTGCGGAAGCAGCTCGGAGCGCTGAACGGCATCACGTTCTCCGACAACGAGTGGGATCGGTTGTTCCGAGAGCGGATCGCCGGCGATAAGGACGGCATCGTCGAGAAGACCGTTCGGATCCAGGAGGACCACATCCAGCTCCTGCGTCGCGACGACGGCTCGACGAAGAACATCGCGCTGATCGACAAGACGAACATCCACAACAACCGCCTCCAGGTCATCAACCAGTACGAGACCGAGGGGACCTACGCCAACCGCTACGACGTCACCGTGCTCGTGAACGGCCTGCCGATGGTGCACATCGAGCTCAAGCGTCGCGGCGTCGACATCCGCGAGGCGTTCAACCAGATCGACCGCTACCAGCGCGACAGCTTCTGGGCCGGATCGGGCCTGTTCGAGTATGTGCAGCTCTTCGTCATCAGCAACGGAACGCTCACGAAGTACTACAGCAACACCGTTCGAACCCAGCACCTCGACGAGCGCAGTGGCGCGAAGCGGGCTCGCAAGACGTCGAACAGCTTCGCCTTCACGAGCTGGTGGGCCGACGCGGCCAACAGACCGATTGAGGACCTCACCGGCTTCGCCAAGACCTTCTTCGCGAAGCACTCCCTGCTGAACGTCCTCACTCGGTATTGCGTGCTCACAGCGGACCGGATGCTGCTCGTGATGCGCCCGTACCAGATCGTGGCGACGGAGCGGATCCTTCAACGGATCGAGGTGGCCACGAACTACAAGCAGTGGGGCACCGTGGCGGGCGGGGGGTACGTCTGGCACACCACCGGCTCCGGTAAGACCCTCACCAGTTTCAAGGCGGCACAGCTCGCGACCAAGCTCGCAGGTGTCGAGAAGGTGCTGTTCGTCGTCGATCGCAAGGACCTCGACTACCAGACGATGCAGGAGTACGACCGCTTCCAGAAGGGTGCGGCCAACTCCAACACGTCGACCAAGATCCTGAAGCAGCAGCTTGAGGATCCGGCCGCCCGCATCATCATCACGACGATCCAGAAGCTCAGCACGTTCATCGCAGCGAACAAGGGCCACGAGATCTACGGCGGCCACGTGGTGATCATCTTCGACGAATGCCACCGCTCCCAGTTCGGCGACATGCACACGGCGATCACCAAGGCGTTCCAGCGCTACCACCTCTTCGGGTTCACCGGGACGCCGATCTTCGCCGCCAACTCCGCGAGTGGCGGGAACCCGCAGCTCCGCACGACGGAGCAGGCGTTCGGCGACAAGCTGCACACCTACACGATCGTCGACGCCATCACCGACAAGAACGTGCTGCCGTTCCGCATCGACTACGTGAACACGATCAGGATGCCGGAGTCGATCGCGGACAAGCAGGTCAGCGCGATCGACAAGGAGAACGCGCTGCTCGCACCTGAGCGCATCGCGCAGGTCGTCTCCTACATCCGTGAGCACTTCGATCAGAAGACGAAGCGGACCTCGCACTACAGCGTCGCGGGCAAGCGGCTCCGCGGGTTCAACTCGCTGCTGGCCACGGCGTCGATCGACGCGGCCCGCCGCTACTACAACCAGTTCGCCCTCCAGCAGGAGGACCTGCCGTCGGATCAGCGGCTGAAGGTCGGACTCATCTACAGCTTCGCCCCCAACGAGGCCGTCGACGACGATCTGCTTCCCGAGGAGGAGTTCGACACCGACGCGCTCGGGTGGGACGCCCGCGAGTTCCTCGAGCACGCCATCCAGGACTACAACGATCTGTTCGGCACCAGCTTCGACACGACCGCCGACAAGTTCCAGAACTACTACAAGGACCTCTCCCTTCGGCTCAAGCGCCGCGAAATCGACCTGGTGATCGTCGTCAACATGTTCCTCACCGGGTTCGACGCCACGACGCTGAACACGCTCTGGGTCGACAAGAACCTGCGGTCCCACGGCCTCATCCAGGCGTACTCGCGTACCAACCGGATCCTGAACTCGGTCAAGACCTTCGGCAACATCGTCAGCTTCCGGGACTTGGAGCAGGAGACCAACGACGCCATCGCTCTGTTCGGCAACAAGGACGCCCGGGGAGTCGTGCTCCTCAAGCCGTACGCCGAGTACTACGACGAGTACGCGCAGCGTGTCGCCGAGCTCCAGGCCGGCTACCCGCTCGGTCAGCAGATCGACGGCGAGGCAGCGCAGAAGGCGTTCATCGCGCTGTTCGGGTCCATACTCCGGCTGCGCAACATCCTGCAGTCCTTCGACGACTTCAGCGGCAACGAGATCCTCACCCCTCGCGCGATGCAGGACTACCAGAGCGTCTACCTCAACCTGTACCAGGAGTTCCGGTCCCAGCGTGACGCCGACAAGGAGTCGATCAACGACGAGGTCGTCTTTGAGATCGAGCTGATCAAGCAGGTCGAGATCAACGTCGACTACATCCTGATGCTCGTCGAGCAGTACCGCGACGCCAAGGGCGACGGAGACGACAAGGAGATGCGCGCAGCCATCGATCGAGCGGTCACGTCCAGCCCCTCGCTGCGCAACAAGAAGGACCTCATCGAGGACTTCGTCGATTCGCTGTCCGCCACGGCCGAGGTCGACGCCGCATGGGCTGCGTTCGTCACAGCCAAGCGGGCCGAGGAGCTCGACCGGATCATCGCGGAGGAGAGCCTCGACCCGGCGGCCACCCGCGCCTTCGTCGATTCGGCCTTCCGCGACGGTGCCGTCCAGCCCACGGGCACCGCGATCACCAAGATCCTCCCGCCGGTCTCCCGCTTCGGCCAGGACGGCGGTCACGCCGTGAAGAAGCAAACCGTGCTGACCAAGCTCGGCGACTTCTTCGACCGCTTCTTCGGACTCAGCTGAACGCGGGTCGGCGCCGCTCCGTGCGCGCTTAGGACCCCGAGGACCCAGTTGCGCTGGATCGACCAGCCCCCTCTGGGCACCTCGGAGGTGACCCGGTGGAACGGATGGAACGGCGGACCCTGTCGGTGTCCGAGGCGGCGCGGATCCTGGGGATCTCCCGGGCGCATGCGTACGACTGCGTGCGGAGTGGCGAGCTCCCGTCGATCACGCTCGGCCGGCGCGTCGTCGTGCCTCGGCAGGCGATCGAGGAGCTGCTCGCTCGTGGCTCGTCGGACGACTCGGCGGCGCTCGGATGAGCACCGCCGTCGCTATGCAGCGCGCGTGTCAACGAGGGTCACAGACTTGCATCGGTGATGCGGTGACCCTGACCAGCGGCGGGGGAGGGGTGTCGTGTTGAACCTCCACCGGCTCGCGCCGGGCGCAGAGTCCTACTACTTGGACCAGGTCGTCTCCGGCATCGAGGACTACTACACCGAGGAGGGCGAGGCGCCCGGCTACTGGCTTGCCTCGTCGCATCAGCTCGACCTCGAGGGGCTCGTCCGGCCGGAGGACCTCCGGGCGGTGCTCACCGGCCTCGACCCGCACTCGGGTGAGCAGCTGCATCGAGCGAAGAACCGGAAGGTTCCGGGGTGGGATCTGACATTCCGTGCGCCGAAATCGGTTTCGATCCTGTGGGGACTCGGCGAGACCACAGTGTCGGCGCAGGTCGTTGCTGCGCACGAGGCAGCGGTTGCCCGGGCGATGGCGCACATGGAGGAGGTGGCCGCGTTCACCAGGACCGGCCGCAACGGTGTGGAGCGCACGCCGACCGGCGGGTTCATCGCCGCGGGGTTCCGGCATCGCACATCGCGAGACGGGGACCCACTGCTACACACCCATGCGCTGGTGGCGAACTCGGTGCGCGCAGCGGACGGCAGGTGGCGCACGATCGACGCCACATCGCTGTACGAGCACGCGAAGACCGGCGGCTACGTGTACCAGGCGCAACTGCGTCACGAGCTCACTTCCCGCCTCGGTGTCGCGTGGACACCGGTGCACGACGGGCTCGCCGACATCGAGGGTGTGGATGTCGAGTTGATCGGGTTGTTCTCGAAGCGGCGCGAGCAGATCGAACGCACGATGGCCGAGTGGGGACTCACCTCTGCGAAAGCGGCGCAGGTGTCGACGCTGGAGACCCGCCGGGCGAAGGTGGTCAGCCCTGAACGTTTGTCTGACCACACCGCCAGATGGCGCACAGAGAGTCTGACCATCGGCATCGACCCCGCCGATCTTTCGGCGGTGACCGGCCGACAAGTGGTGCCGGTCATTGACGCTGACGAGACAACTCGGGTGTTCGCCCGGCTGTCGTCGTCGGCGGGGTTGACCGAGTCGAACTCGACGTTCGACCGTCGCGACGTTCTCCGCGGCCTGGTCGACCTGCTGCCGCCGGGGGTGCCGATGGAGGTGGTAGAGGATCTGGCGTGGCAGTACGTCGGTCGTCCCGACGTGGTCAGGGTCGGGTGGAAGCCGCGGACCGGGTCGGTGTTCTCGACCGCGGAGATGATCCGTCTCGAGCGGTCGGTCGTCGAACTTGCCGACAGCGGACAGTACGCCGACCGAGGGGTGGCCCTCGGCTCGGCGGTCGAGGGTGCGGTCAATGCACGACCGTCGATCAGCGACGAACAAGCCACCGTCGTTCGCGAGATGTGCAGGTCGGGGCGAGCGGTCGATGTGCTCGTCGCAGCGGCGGGCACCGGCAAGACGTTCAGCCTGGATGCCGCCCGCGACGCATGGCAGCACTCCGGCTACCGGGTGATCGGCTGCGCGCTCTCTGCCGCAGCCGCGCACGAGCTGCAGGCCGGCTCGGGTATCCGCTCGACGACGATCGCCAAGCTCAACCTCGACCTCCAACGAGGCGACCAGCGACTCGACGAGCGAACCGTGCTCGTAGTCGACGAGGCCGGCATGGTCGGCACCCGAACCCTCGCACCACTCCTGCGCGACGCAGCCGCGCACCGAACCAAGGTCGTCCTCGTCGGCGACCCAAGACAGCTACCCGAGATCCAGGCCGGCGGCGTCCTCGCCTCACTCGCGAAGCGGCATCCGGTGCTGACCCTGACCGAGAACCGACGACAGCACGATGAGACCGAACGCTGGGCGCTACAACAGCTCCGGGTCGGTCACGTCGAGGTGGCCGTCGGCGCATTCCGTGAGCACGGCCGGGTCGTCACCGCGCCGAACGCCGAGACCGTGCGCGACGCCATGGTCGCCGACTGGTGGACCCACCGCCGCGCCGGCAAATCGGCATTGATGATGGCGAGACGCAACGCAGACGTCGACGACCTCAACCGCCGCGCCCGACGCCACGTCGCCGACGCCGGCGAGCTCCAAGGACCGCCGCTCGTGGTCCGTGGTCGGCCGTTCCAGGTCGGCGACCAGGTGATCTGCACCCGCAACGACTACCCCAACGGCATCCGCAACGGCACCGCCGGCACCATCACCGATATCGACCACCGGCACCGCAGCGTCACGATCTCGACCGACGACGGCGACCGCCGCCTCGACAGCGACTACCTCGCCGCCGGGCAAATGCGACACGGCTACGCCGTCACCGTCCACAAGGCCCAGGGCAGGACGTGTGATCACGGGCTGCTGCTCGCAAGCGACGACATGCACCGCGAGATGGGCTACGTCGGACTCAGCCGAGGCCGCGACTCCAACCGCATGTACCTCGTCGACGACGAAGCGGCCGACGAACTCGAACACCACAGCCGGCCCGGCGATAAGCCAGGACCGCTCGACCTCGTCACCGACTCGCTCCGGCGCAGCGCCGCCAAGGAACTCGCCATCGACCACTCCGCACCAGACGAGATCGACGACGGCGCCGACGTCGGCTGGTGAGCGCGACTGAAGGGTTCGATGAGCAGCTACGGAACGGGCGCCTTTCCCGGGCTCATGTCCGGCCTGAACAGAGCTCATCGGCGGAAGTCAGGACGAGGCGGCCTGACCGGTTGACGCGCGATTGGTAGAGAGCTCGAAGCGACTCTGTCAGGTCCGGTTCGAAGTATCGGCGGCCTAGATCCCTTTCGCCGACCACGGCCTGCACCAGATGAAGTCCCCGAGCCCGCATGTACTTCTCGAGTAGGTCGCAACGCACATACAGGAATCGGCTTCCGTACCCGGGGCCCGGTGCCTCACGCAGAAGGGTGGCCACTTGGAGGTTCGCATCGACCATGTCGGAGCTGCCGCCGACGATGCGGAGGCCGGCTGCCGAGGACAGCGCCGGCGAGGGAAACGGTCGCGGCCCGCCTGGGTTCAGCGAACTGTGGTGGCTCTCCCACGCCCACCGCCGACATGTGACCTCCACCGGGATGCCCTCCCTCCAGCCGTTGTCGAAGTAGTCGAACGCTCGGTCTGATGTGTGGCGGGGTCGACCGTTCGCGGTTCGGATATCGCTGCCGAAAGCGATTGACCACGGAATCTCGCCGTGGAAGGTGTAGTAGTCCGCGCCAGGCTCGGGCAGACCGCGGTCGGCGATGTCTCGTCCTGAGTCGAGTTCGGACCGAATGCCGTGGATCGAGCGCGCTGGCGCGAAAGCGGAGGTGACCCAACCTCGGGCTTCGCGCCCTTCCCCGACCTCCTCGTGAATGTCGGCGTCGAGCAGGACCCAGTCGCCAATCTGACCGCCGACCTCGGGCAACCGCAGTAGCTCGTGGTAAGCGGGATCGTCGCCATCTGACAGCCACTTGTGGGGTTCAGTCGGCGCGGTGGCGAACACATCGCGCCGCCGGGGCTGCCATGTCGGGACCTGATCAGGGAAGCTCGGGTCGACTCCACAATCTGAGGTTCGCGGCTGTCGCCAAAGATCATCGTCGAGACTCCCCGCCGCTTCGCGAAGGCCGTACATCTCGTAGAACGCGATCCAGGAGTACTTCTTGCCGTAGCGGTCGATCTTGGTGCCGTCGGCTCGGTACTCGCGGTAGCGCCCGATGGTTCGATCGAGGTCACCGAACCGCTCCGTCGTGTAGCCAAGCCGCCGAATCCGGTCGGCGATCTGGCGGCGGACCTGGGCGTACTCGCGGTGACCGTCGTCGTAGTTGCCTCGGCCTGGTACGAGCCGCCCGATCGTGTAGTTGCCGAAGTCCATATGAATCGCATGTTCTGGGTCCGTCACGTCCCTCTTGCGGATGTTGCTCACTGATCGGAAGGGGGAAGGGGCGTGGTCGAGCCTCGGGACGAGCAGCTTCCGGTCTGCAGCCGCCAAGGACCGCGGCCGCAGAATGTCAAGGGCCAGTGAGTTGTGCCCGGTGGCGGACAGTGGTTCTGCCCGGTCGTGGCCATCAGAACTGCCCGGTGGTGGCCAGGTGTTCTGCCCGGGGTTCAGTTGGCCAGGGGCGTGACCCCCTTG
>Ga0209023_10005374_pt1 | contig 14037 bp, 17 predicted proteins | sample LakOneMetagenome_FD_187468 | JGI IMG/M metagenome (GOLD analysis project Ga0209023, IMG submission 187468) | Freshwater and sediment microbial communities from Lake Erie, Canada (SPAdes) (version 2) | ecosystem: Environmental > Aquatic > Freshwater > Lentic | place: Lake Erie, Canada...
TTTTCAGAACCGGATCGCTACCTTCCCAAAGTGCGACGACGTTTTGCGTCCAGGCGGTTTCGCTCTTTGTGCCGATACTGAAATTGAACTCTTTTGTTACGTCAAACGATGTGGCATAACCGGCCAGCGGATTTCCCGCTTCGCCCGCAAAAATAGCATTTGATAGCTTTTCCGAAGCCAAAAACACATTCGGAGCGGGACCGCCCTGCGGGGCCTGAGTCAGCTTTTCGGGTGTCATCCGGCTGCGACCGAACATCTGCGAGACCATTCCCCAGTTGCTCGCGAAAAATTTCGATGCGAGCACCATCACACCGGCTGCACCGTTCGCTCGTGCGTAGGCATTCGCGTCGGCCCAATCCACGCCGCGTGTTCCAGTCAGGTCGGCCTGCGTCACGCCTGCCGGCATGGGAACTATCGCACGCTGCGACGGCATTCCGTCGCCATAGACGGCGATGATCTTGCCTTTAACGTCGAGGCCTGCGTACGGATTAATGTTCTTCGATTTGATCATCCAGCCATTCCCGGCGTAAACGATCTTTGCGGTCAATGCTCCTGACGTGTTGCCGGAGACGCGAAGGAGGTCTTCGCCATAAGCGTATTTTTTGCCGCCGATTTCCACCGAGGTCGCAGCCGGATCGATCGTATCGCGTTTTAGAGCGATCTTTTGAAAATAAGTGCCGTCGTCACCCGCCGGTTTGAATCCCCATTTTGAGAGATTCATGCCGATAAATTTCGCCGTCGTATCGAGCCCGCGCGAAGGCGTGTCGCGGCCTTCCATCTCGTCCGACGCTACAAAATACAGATAGTCGCTGAGCTGCTTGGCCGTCACGCCCTCGACGATCTTCTTTTCATCCGCCGTGACCTTTACAGCCGTCTGGGCAAACGCCGTCGATTGAAAGACGAACGTCGCCAGTAACAAAAACGCAAAAAAAGTTCTCTTCATTTTTTCTCCAGAAATTAAGATGTCGTAAATTCTAAAATTATTACGAGATCTTGCGGGTTTTGTTTCGTTTGGGCGTTAAATCAATTTCAAATTTCGAATGTGCCTGTGTGGAATTATTTAACTTCCGACAAGGCAGATCTTGTGTTTGTCGGCGAGTTTTAGCATTTCATCACGGTCAAAGGTCAGGGTTTTTCCGGCGGTTACGGAAAGGCACGTTGCTCCGGCGGCGATCATTGCTTCTATGGTCGGAACGCCGACGACCGGCACGTCAAAACGCATATCCTGATCGGGTTTGGCAACTTTGACGACGGTGAGTTTGCCGTTTGCGAGTTCGCCGGCGCGTTTGATGGTCGCGTCGGTTCCTTCCATCGCCTCGATAGCTACGCACGCTTTTGCACGAATGACGACGGTCTGGCCAAGATCGAGACGGGCGGTCTCGGCGGTGATGTGCAGGCCGTACTCGATGTTGCCGAGTTCGAGATCGGTCGGCTTTCGTTTGGTGAGGACGCCGGCCGGAGCGAGTTGGTCCTGAATAAAAAATGTCGAATCAATCAGTTCGATGCCTTCTTTGCCCATTTCATCTGCGACCCCGCCGATAAGCGCGTCGGTGTTTCGACGAGGCAGATTCCACAGCATTTTGACCATCCGCAGGTCTGGGATGGAACCAGAAAATATCTGCACATGCTTGACCTGCCCCGCCATGATCGCACGCTCGACGTGGTGCTTTTTAAAGAACGAGATCATCTTGCCAAGCTGCCCGATCCCAACCCATGTCACATTCTCTGCAACTTGATCGATCCGAGGATCGGTCTCCTCTTTTATCGCCACGACCGACAACGAAACCCCCGCTTTTCTCGCACCTTCGACGACGAGAAAAGGGAATTGTCCGTTACCGGCGATGAGTCCGTAGTTCATAAAAGTTAAGCAGAAACGCGAGTGTGAACGAGCGTGCCAATTCGGTCACCAAGTTCGCTCGTGCCACCCGCGTTTCTTTCAGTCCAAGTCGGTAAGGTTATTTCTTGCTCTTCGCAAAATCACCAGCCTTAATGATCGTGATGCTTTCGGGGGTTATGTATTTGCGCATCGCGGCGTTGATCTGGTCGGCGGTAAGAGCTTTGATCTTGGATTCGAGATCGGCGTCCCAAGCGATGGTTCGGTTTAGGAATAAATAATTATTCAACCGCCCCGAAAGCTCACGGTCCTGGGCACGCGAAAGTTGGCGGCTTTGCAGCCAGCCGCTCTTAGCGGCGGTGATCTCTTCGTCCGTAAAACCGTCCTTCGCGAGCTTTGCGAGTTCGTCTTTGAATGCGATCTCAAGTTTCTCGGCATTTTCGGGTGCATAGATGGCATTTGCCAAAAATGAACCGCTCTCGTCGAGCGAACTTGCGTTAAAATTCGACCCGACGCCGTAGCTCAGGCCTTCTTTTTGACGAATTCGAACGGCCAGACGCGAACTCAGAAATCCACCGCCAAGCATGTAGTTGCCGAGCACCATCGCCGGATAATCGACATTGTCATCACGCATTTTAATGTTCATGCGTGCGATGAAAAATGCGTTGGCCTTGTCGGGTGTCTCGATCGATTTATTGATCGCGGGAATCGCTCGATATTCTGCTTTGATACGAGTGAACGGGCTCGGGCTTTTCCACGTGCCAAAGAGTTCCTGTGTCAGAGCGGAAATTTCCTTGTCGTCAAAATCACCGACGACCGTCATCTGGCCATTCGAAGCGCCGTAAAAATCCTTGTAAAACTTTTTCACCTGTTCGAGCGTCACCGCTTTTATTCCGGTGATCGTCTCTTCGATCGAGCTGGCGTAGAGCGGATGGCCTTTCGAATAGATGTTGAAATGTTGACTGAGTTCGGTAAAAGCGATGGAGGTCGGTTCGCTTTTTTGGCCTTCGATCTGCGTCAATTCTTCTTGTTTTAACTGATCAAATTCATTCTGCGGGAAAATCGGCTCACGCAGGATCTCGCCGACGAGACGCAGGACGGCGGGCAGATTTTGCCGTGTCGATTCGATCGAAACATTCGCTCCCGTTGCCGAGCCACCGATAAAAACACGTGCCTTGAGACGGTCAAATTCGTCCTGGATCTGCTGCCTCGTGTGTTTCGCCGTTCCGCGATCGAGCATCTGTCCGGCAAACGATGCAGCGTCGGAGCGATCCATCAGCGATTTTTCGTCGCCAAACCGCAGCGTCAAATTTGCCACCACCGAATCGCCGCGATTTTCTTTGGCGAGCAACGCAACGTCAATACCGCCGATCTTCGAGCGTTTGATACGCGATTCGATATTTGCGGGAGACGGGTCAAACGCCTCGCCATGAGCGACCAGGGCGTCGCCTTTGTAATCCTTGACCATCGCTGCGATATCGGCGTCTTTGACGAACGGAATTTCGGCACGGTCGGGCTTTTCAGTTGGGACGAAGATGCCGAGCGTGCGGTTCGATTGTTTGAGATATGTTGCTGCCACGCGTTTGATATCTTCAGGCGTCACCTTGCGGACACGGTCGCGAAAGAGAAAGAACAAACGCCAGTCGCCGCGGGCGATCCACTCGCTCATTTCGAGGCCGACACGATTCGCATCGCTCAGGCTTAGCTCGGTGTTTTTTAGAATAGAGGCCCGAGCACGCTCGGTCTCTTCTTTTGTCGGCGGATTGCTTGCGAGTGTTTCGATCGTCTGCGTGAGCGTATCGCGGGCCGCATCAATAGCCATTTCTTTCTTTAATTCCGCACCGAACAGGATAAAGCCCGGCTCCTTTGTCGGAAAAGCAACATTAAAAACGGACGATGCCTTTTGTGTCTCGACCAGCGATTTATAAAGTCTGCCGCTAGGTGTGTCAGCGAGTATCGTACCCATCATTTCGATTGCCGCTCCGTCAGCGTGCGTGGCCGAGGGAACATGATAGCTGCTCATCAAAAGCTGCGTATCGCCGACACGCCGGATCGTGATCTGGCGTTCGCCGTCCTGCGTCGGTTCGACGGTGTAATTCGGCGGCAGAACGCGTTCCGGTTTTGGGATCGCGCCAAAATATTTTTTGATCAGATCAAGTGTTTTCGCTTCGTCAAATTTTCCCGCGACGAGCAGAACCGCGTTGTCTGGCTGATAATATTTGCGGTAAAAGGCCTGAAGGCGGTCGATCGGCACATTTTCGACGTCGGATCGGGCACCGATCGTGTCTTTGCCGTAGTTGTGCCAGTCGTATGAGATCGCGGTCGTTTTTTGCAGCAGTACGCCAAACGGATCATTTTCGCCGGATTCGAGTTCGTTGCGAACAACCGAAAATTCCGAATCGAGGTCCTTGCGGGCGATGTAGGAATTGATCATTCGGTCGGCTTCGAGATCGAGAGCCCAATTGAGATTTTCATCGGTCGAGCCAAAGGTCTCAAAATAATTGGTTCGGTCATACCAGGTCGAACCGTTTGGCCGTGCTCCATGCGAGGTCAGTTCCGCCGGAATATTCGTGTGTTTTGGCGTCCCCTTGAAAACCATGTGTTCGAGCAGGTGGGCCATGCCCGTCTCGCCGTAATTTTCGTGCCGCGAACCGACGAGGTACGTGATATTCACCGTGATCGTCTGCTTCGTCTGATCAGGAAACATCAGGACCTTGAGGCCGTTAGCGAGCTGGTATTCGGTGATGCCCTCGACGCTTGTTATCTTGGTGACGCCGTCGGGAAGTTTCGCCTGAGCGAGAGAAAAGATTGAGGAACCGCCAAGCATTGATATGGCGAGAACGAATGAAAATACGGCTTTCGAAAAACGCGATGTGTGCATTAGACCTCCAAAAATTAGGGAAGATTGTGATTATTTTGAACCGAATGTTTGATAGGAAATATACCACGCGGTGTGCGGCAGGGAAAGTGAAACGTACGCCACCCGGGTATTTCGAGCGTGTTAAAGGTCGGCTTCGAACAGCTTTACCGTATCACCCGCCGTCATTTCGAGCAGTTTGCTGTAAACAAAACCGAGCTTTTCAAGAAGCTTGCCCGAAGCGTCATTGTCCTGCGAAGTGATCGCAAGCACATGCGAAAATCCGAGCTTCTCACGCCCGTATTCGAGCATCGCCTCAGCGGACTCGAACCCGTAACCCATTCGCTCACATTCCGGCAAAAAGGCAAAGCCGATATCGGGAAAATCAAAATTATCACGCTTTACAAACCCGCACATCCCAATCTGAGAATTGTCAGATCTTAACGCCACCGCATACAGGCCGTAACCATGATCGTGATAGCTCTGGCGGTAGCGATCTTCAATAAACACCGCGGCATCATCAACGCTTCGCACGCCGCGATCACCAATATATTTGATAAATTTCGGCGTATTTAGAAGCGCAAAAATAAACTCCGCATCTGCTGCGGAGTCTAGTTCGCGAATATTTAGCCTTTCGGTCTGAATGATAGACATTATTCTGTAAACGGAGTGAGATCGCCCGGTTTGCGGAGCATTTTATTGACCTCGTCGAGGTGCAATTCCTCGAGCAGTATCATCTCCCGTGCATATTCCTCGAGAGCGACCGATTTTCCCTCGGTGAGGTGCATTAGTTCGTAATACGCCGCCAGCGTCGTGCTCTCCTGCTCCAAACTCTCACGCAGGATGTCGCCGATATCATGCTGATGCGTCTCAAGCAGCGGCCCGATCTTGAGTGACGGATGTCCGCCAAGCATCGTCACAAACTCGCCGGCCTTGCGGGCGTGCATCAACGACTCATCGCCATTCCCCTGCAGCCACGACACGATCGGTATCCGGTTATACCCAAACACCATCAAGGCATAATGCGTATATCGCACGACACCTGCCAGTTCGAGCTCGAGGATCTTATTTAAGACTGCGATTGCGTTTTGTTTTTCGATTTCGTTCATTCGTCTACTCCTGGCTAGCAATAATTGAACTCCCATTCGATCTTAGCCAATCGGCTTCTTTTGTATTGAAATCTGGCATATCCGTCGAGAATGTAATACGGTCCAGGCCCGAATTTCTTGACGACATCGCTTCGGCGAGCACCAATCCGCAATCCAGAGACGGGCCATTTTTCAGAGGTAACCTCGACCTTATAAAGTCCTAATGGTTCAATTCCACCTACCTCCAATCTCAAAATCAAACCTCCGTAAAATAAGGTTCTCATTGTGCCGCCACATGGAACCACGCCACTTCGCGTATCCGAGAGCGGTTTTCCAAGTTTCTTTACGATGTGATTGTATTTCGAGCCTATGCTTAGATCCTTAATCTGAGGGTTGATGACCTGTGCATCAAGATTGCAAACCCCGACGAAAAATATGCCTAAAAGAAAAGCTAGCCTTATAAAATTAGTGATTAGCATAGGCTAATTGAGCAACTCGAATCTCGTTTGACTCTATCAGATAATAAATAGAACACGGGAATTTTGTCGCGATCATTCGGTGTTTTCCCAAATGTAAAGGATGGATACCGGCAAAAATTGCGAGCGAGTCGATGTCCGCCAGGATCGAGGTCATAAAGTAATCGCCAACGCCAGTTTCACGCTCCTCATAGAACCAGTACTCATCGATCAGATCGTAGCGGGCTGGCGGAAGGATTTGAATTTTCATTTGACCCGATCTATGGTTCTTTCACGAATATAAGCCTTTGCTTCTTCCCAATCCATAAATTCAATTTCGCCACTAGCAAGCGCATGTTCACGCTCTTCCAGAACCTTGCGATGCCAATCGGGCGGCTCAACTTCCTGAGGACTTCGTCTCATGACCTTCCACAGAGCTTCCATCAATTCCACTCTCTGTGTCCCGGTCATTTCTTCGATTGCAGGTATTGTCTGAACGGTCATATCCCAAATTGTAGCGCACAAATACTCAAATCTTTAAGATTACTCTGCCTGCTCCCGGGCATGATATGAACTACGTGTAAGCGGCGATGATTCGACGTGTTTGAAGCCCATTGCCATGCCAATGGCCTTCCATTCGGCAAATTCTTCGGGGGTGACGTAGCGTTCGACGGGGAGGCGTTTTTCGTAGGGTTGCAGATATTGGCCGATGGTCATGATGTCGCACGAGACCGAGCGAAGATCTTTCATGAGATCGACGACCTCTTCGAAAGTTTCCCCGAGGCCGGCCATGATGCCGCTTTTGGTCTTCATCGCGGGGAACTGAGTGTCGCGAAAATGGGCGGAGCGTTCGAGCAGTTCGAGCGTCTGGTTGTATTTCGCGTCTGGACGAACGCGGCGATAAAGACGTGCGATCGTTTCCGTATTGTGATTGAGAATGTCCGGACGAGCGACTAGGACGTTGTTTAGAGCAACTTCGTTGCCGTTAAAATCTGGGATCAGGACCTCTACCTTGCATGCCGGATTCATCTCGCGGACCCTGGTGATAGTTTCAGCCCAGTGCATGGAACCGCCGTCAGGTAGGTCATCGCGGTTGACCGAAGTTATCACCGCGTGCGCGAGGTCAAGATGTTTGACGGCTTCGGCGACGTGGGTTGGTTCCATCGGGTCGAGGTCCATCGGCTTGCCTTTGTTGACCGCGCAAAATCCGCAATGGCGCGTACAGGTGTCGCCGCCGAGCATAAATGTCGCGGTCTTGTCGGTCCAGCATTCAAAAATGTTCGGACATTTTGCTTCCTGGCAGACGGTATGCAGATTCAGGCCATGGATCAACTCTAGGACGGCGTTCTGATTCTTCGGGTCGCCGAGTTTGATCTTTAGCCAGTCGGGCTTTTTCAGACGCTCACGCCCTTTGCGGTTGATAAAATTTTGAACTAAAACCTGTTCTTCGATCATTTCAGTTTACGGGTCACCTTGCCAATAATAGATTCTAACGAAACGTTGCCGAAAGTGCGACTATCGGTGCTCTCGGCCGGATTGTCGCCGCTCAACGTGAGTCGCCCATCATCGGCGATGCCACTCACACGCTTTATGATCTTGACGTTTGATTTATAGGGATGTTGAGCCAGCACGACATCGCCGACCGCGATATAACCTTTTAGATCGATCAACACTTTGTCGCCATTCGCGAGCCTCGGGAGCATCGAATCGCCTTCGATAAGAAAGGCTCTGCGGCGACCGAGAAAATAATGTGCGAGTTCCCGCCAATTTGCTCTCTGAATTTCGATTTGCATGAATGAACGATCAGCTACGCATTTCCGGAATAAGTGAAAGGTGATAAAAGTGAAAAGTGCGAAGGCTCTCTTTTTCACTTCGTCCTTATCACTTATTTCGGACAAAAATGGCGGATGACCTGATGATCATCCGCCGCAGAAATCAACTCGATCAGAAATTTATCCTGCGGTGTACCAAGCCACATCTCGGTCTTTTGTTGCCCAGAAAATGCCGTGAATCTCTTCGATTGCGGCCATTAGCTCGTTTGCGTGTTCGAGACTGACCTCGACCTTGACGGCCGAACAAAGCTTCGCGGCTTTCCAGAATGTATCGTGCAGATTCGGATATTTTTCGAGGTGCACAGGCTTGAAATAGTCAGTCCAGAGGACCAAAAGCTGCTCTTTCGCTTCGTGGGCCTGCTCTTCTTTGACGAGGATATAGCGTGTCATCGTATTGTGAAACGCCGCCGTTGCCACCGCGTCCGAACCATCCGGAGCCGTGAGAGCAAGGATCTTCTTGGTCATCGACAAAGCCGCCTCAGCCGCAATACGCGCCGACGCCGGATCATAAATACCACAAGGCGCATCACAATGAGCCTCAGCAACTTCCAACTCACCAACAAATTTTTCTTTTAATTTATCAAACATTTCCTTATCTCCTTTTCTTAAGCTCCCCTCCTTACGAAGGAGTGGTGGCAGCCCCGACGCCTTCGGTCGGGGCTGACGGGGTGGTTCTTATGAGCGGTCAATCTATTCTTCCGGTCGCGTTCCCGCATCAATACCTGCGACGCTCGCTTGATTAATGACTCGCACGTGCATGTCATCAGTCACATGGACCTGGCATGACAAACGTGCGTTGTCCGGCAGGTCGGTTTTGGTTGATAAAACGGCTGCTTCGGCTTCGCCGATCTCGCCTGGGTCACCCGACAAAAACTCAACACGGCACGTCGTGCAGCGGGCATTTCCGCCACATCTGTGCAAAATATCGACGCCATTGTCCTCAAGACAAAGCACCAGTTTCCGTCCGCTTTCAACCTCAAAGGCAACCTGTCCCGTCGCCGTTTCGGCAATAATTTGTGGCATCAAAAATCTCTCCCTTGTTCGTAAAAAATCAAAAAATCGTATGTCTTGAATTTGGCATATAGGCCGCCTGAAAGCAAGCCCGCCAGTGTTAACCGATCATAAACGCCGCGCGTTTCCCGGTCGGTGCGCTATCGCCCTTATAGAGAACTTTTTCGAGAAACAACCCCGACGGCGGAGCTGTGTATTTGGCCGCGACGGGCGATTCAAATTTCAAAAGGCGTCCGAATGCGTCGTAGGTCATATCGCTCCGGCCGACCTCGGCGACAAGGCCGACGATGCGCCGCATCATCGTCGGGAGAAAATGACTAGCAACCATTCTGACACAAATGAGGTCGCCGTCAGTGAAAACTTCGGCATGTTGAACCTCGACAACTGTCGAGACCCGCGAGTCCGATTCAAGCTCGCTGAACGAGCGAAAGTTATGGCGTCCAACCAGCATTTTCGCTGCTTCACTCATCGCTTTTGTATCGTGTTCGGACTTCACCCACCAGACATACGGTTTCGCAAACGCAGTTCGGCGCGTCGAAATCTGGTAGAGATACGAGCGACCGACGGCGTCTTTGCGGGCATGGAATTCGTCGGCCGCGTTGGCGACACGGATGACGTTAATGTCGGGCGGGAGCAGTTCGTTAAACCCTGTAAGTATCTCGGCGGGCTTGAGATCGGCCTTTAATTCGGGCACTTTCAGATGAACCGTCTGGCACAGAGCGTGAACGCCCGCGACCGTCGGCTCACCGCTAAAGATCTCCGCGGGCGACGAAAACAGTTCACGCGTGACCTGCATACATTCGCCCTGAATGGTCTTTGCCAGATGCTGCATCTGCCACCCGCGATAGCGTGTGCCGTCATACTCGACCTCTAATTTCCAAGTTGGCATAGTTCTATAGTTTACAGAGTTGCAGGCAGTTTCAGAGTTGCAGGAAGTTATTTGTCTGATTCTCTCAGATATTGTGCCAGCGAGAGCGTCATCCGCGATATTTCGGTTAGTAATTGATAGGCTTCATTGAAAGAAACTTCGTCGATATAGCTTAGACCACGAGCAATGTGCAAATGCGATTGAACCTCGGCAACCGACCCGCGAGAAATATTCAGAAAGTTTGCAAATTCGGAATTTGTTCGTCGCCCATGACCTTCGGCGATGTTGGCCATTATCGATACAGATGCACGACGAATTTGGTCTTTCAGCCCAAAATCTTTAGAAAACTGACCTTCCGCAGTAAGATTGTAGATCTTCAAAGTGACCTCATAGCCCTTCTGCCAAGCCTGAATCTCTTCAAATTTCGAAAACTTCGCCATCCTTCTTAACTTCCTGAAACTATGTGTAACTTCCCGTAACTAACTGTAACTTTATTGTCCGATCTTTACTTTCTCTCGTTTTTCGTTGATAGCGACAAATATAAGGTCTGCCGATGTGACGCGTACGACCTGGCCTTTGTTTCCAAAACGCTCGGCCTCGACCTCGACGTGGATCGCGATCGATGTGTTACCGACTTTCACCGTCTTCGCATAAAAACTGACCAGATCACCTATAAATACAGGCTCGTGAAAGATCACCTCTTTCATCGCCACCGTCACAAACCGCTCGTGCTTAGTGTGCCTGACAGCCTCAACGCCTCCGGCGACGTCGATGTAGCTCAATATAACACCGCCAAAAACCGTCCCGTGGGCATTAGTATCCCTCGGCATCATTGTCAGCCGAATTGCTGCATCTCGTATTGGTTGCTGTTCGTTCATAACTTTTTTAACGCAAAGCCGCAAAGTGGCAAAGACGCGAAGGGAAGATCAAATATCCAAATTTTCCTAATAGCTCTTTCTAACTTTGCGTCTTAGCTTCTGCGCGTCTTTGCGTTAAATATTCCTTTCTACCCAGCCTCTAATCGTATCCCGCAGTTTGTTCAAATGTTCATCAAAAAAGTGGCCGCAATGTTCGAAGATAACGACCTCGGCATGTGGGATCGCGTCGGTCAAGATCTTTAAACTCTCGAGCGAGCCAAATTCGTCGCGGTCGCCGTGGATAAACAATATGGGTTTCTCGACGCCGTGCAAAAATTCGTAATCGCCATATTTGTCAACGGGAGTTCCGATCGAGATCAGGCGAGTGACGCGTTCGTCATTCCAGCCAACTTCAAGTGCCGTTCGCGAACCAAACGAAAACCCTGCAAGCGTCAGGTCTTCGCCCGGAAAGTCCGCCGTCAAATAATCGAGCGCATCGCGAACATCCTCGCGTCCGCCCTCGATCTCGTCGTGGGTTCCAGTCGAATCGCCGACACCGCGAAAATTGAACCGTAGCGTCGTCAGGCCGGCGTCCACGAGCCCCGCCGCCGCTCGAAACACGACCTTATTATGCATCGTCCCGCCACCGAGCGGATGTGGATGGCACACCAGTGCGACGCCGCGACGCTCGCCTGCGGGCTCCTTCAAGATCGCTTCGAGCCGTCCATGCGACGCCGGTATGTACAGGTTGCCTTTCGGATACATAGCTAAACCATTGATTCTAGGTGTTAGAACAATCCGAAGCAAGCACCAGCGGTTTCGGATCAGGATCACGATGTTGAGTACCTGAGGCCTATAGACAACGAAAAGTCGGAATAAGATGCAAAACTTTAACTAAGCGATTCGCATTTAAAACAAATAAGTTGGTAGAGAAATCATTTTAATGGGTGAAAAGGTCGTAAAAATCACCATAATGCTTGTGGTTTTGATCGTTTTGGAGGCAAAAGTAACTAAGAACATTCCAGTTTTTATTACTTTTGCTTTGTTTTTGATCATTTTTGCGGCGTTTTTGCCTAACTCATACACATTCCTGGATTCAGAAAAGGGGCGATATCCTATTTTCGTTTGGAAAATTCGAGTTGTTTACCGGGCGTTGGATATGGGAGGTGAGTGTCTTTAATTTCGGGTATCGAGACGGGTTCAAAATGAGATCAATATTAGATTTTCCACCTTTAAACGTGATACTTTTTCCTTTTATCATCTCTAGCCTCAATGGAAGAAAAAGAGCACGAAACACAGCAAAAACCTCTGGCTCGCAAGGTCACGTGGACGGAATTTCTCGAGACCGAAGAGGCCGTGCGGGTCATCTATCTGATCTTTGGCTTTGTCGCGATCGCTATGGTGATGACGTTTTTGCAGACGCGGACCGACGCTATCTGCTGCGGCGACTGGGACGGCTATTATCACATCAAATGGTCGTCAATGCTGTGGGAGAATTTCAAGCACGGCAAATGGCTACCGACCTTCGAATGGCTGCCGCTAACTGTATTAAACCCAAAGGATTACGCCGATCATCATTTTCTCTTTCATCTGCTGCAGATACCGTTTTTGTGGGTTTTTGAGCCGGTAATGGCGGCCAAGGTCGCGGCAATCACCTACTCGACGCTCGCGGTCTGTTCGATCTATTGGCTGCTGTTTCGCTACGGCGTCAAGCACCAATTGCTCTGGCTCGGAGCTTTATTGACGTGCTCGACGGCGTTTTATTACCGCATGAATATGGCCAAGGCTCCGCCCTTGACCATCATCATCACGGTGTTCGGAATTCACCTGCTGTTTCAGCGAAAATACGTCTGGCTCCTGCCGCTCGCATTTGCGTTTGTGTGGACATACAGCCTGTTTCCGCTATTGCTGATCGCAGCATTTATCTGGACGATGATAATCGTCTGGAACGAGCGTCATTTCGAATGGCGGCCGATCGTTTACACGCTCAGCGGTATCGTGCTCGGCAATGTGATAAACCCGTATTTTCCCCAGAATCTTTGGCTGTTCGTCGAGCATTTTGTAGAGAAATTCAAGATGGGAAGCGACTACGTCGTCGCGGTTGGCGGCGAATGGTATCCGTATTCAGGACAGGAATTGCTCACCGATTTTCCGATCGCGATGCTGATGATGCTGATCGGTTATATCCTCTTTATGCCGCGAAACGGCAAGGTGCCTGAGCGGGCCTCGTTCTTTCTCGGTTTTGTCTCTCTGCTTCTCGTCTGGCAGTTTCGTTCCAAGCGTTTCGCCGAATATTTTCCGCCGTTCGCGGTACTTTTCGCTGCATTTAGCTGGCAGGCGTTTACTGCCCCGCAGGCCAGCGAACTTCCCGAAGAATTTCAACGCGACATCGATCCTTACCTAGACAAAGGAGAGGCGGTCGGCGTCGACGCCAACTGGAAAACGGTCAAACAAGCGTGCGTTTGGACACTCGGTATCGTGCTTTCGGTGTGGTTTTTGTTAAATCTCGTCGGCTTTCACAAATTTGGTTTTGAGATCAACGGCGTCACCGACAGCATCGTCGGCAATGAGCCGGGCGACAAATACAAACGCGCGATGGAATGGGCGACGGCCCTCGACCCCAGCGGTGCCGACAACATCCCGAAGGGCGAGATAATATTCAACTGCACGTGGGACGATTTCCCAAAACTGTTCTTTTACGACACCAAGCACCGATACGTGTACGGTCTCGACCCGAACTATCTCTACACTCAAAATCCCGAGCTGTACAAACTACTAAAGGACCTGACCGAGGGCAAGGTCGAGGATCCGGCACCTATGATCCGCAGCAAATTTGGTGCAAATTATATCTTTGCCGACGCAAAAGAGAACACCGATATGATCGCCAAAGCCTTGGCGAGCGGCTGGGCTGAGACCATCTACGAAGATCAGGACGCCCGTCTCCTCAAGATCCGCGAGCTCAAGGGCGAACCGGACGACGCGTCAAACGACGAACCCGAAACGCAAGAGGAAACAGACATTCTCGATCAGGAAGAACGCAACGCGGCAAAGAACAAGAACGCGAATTTTGATGACGATGACCTGGATAATTAGAAGAGGAGAAAGGGAGAAGGGGAGAAGGGGAGCGATTTATTGGATGCTCGTTTTACTTTTGACCTCTTTGGTTACCTCTTGCGGTGCTAATGAAGGCATTTTGAGATCGGGGAAAGAGACGCCAAATGCGTCAAATTCCGCT
>Ga0209023_10005375_pt1 | contig 14036 bp, 17 predicted proteins | sample LakOneMetagenome_FD_187468 | JGI IMG/M metagenome (GOLD analysis project Ga0209023, IMG submission 187468) | Freshwater and sediment microbial communities from Lake Erie, Canada (SPAdes) (version 2) | ecosystem: Environmental > Aquatic > Freshwater > Lentic | place: Lake Erie, Canada...
GATCTCCCTGATTGACAGGCAAGGCTGCGCGCATCACCGGCTTTCGACCAGCGTCCTCGCGTTCAAGCGGCTCGGGCGGGAGGAGATCGCAGCCTATCTTGAAAGCGGCGAATGGCAGGGCAAGGCTGGCGGATACGCCATACAGGGCCGCGCCGAGGCCTTTGTCCGCTACCTTTCGGGATCGCACAGCGGGGTGATGGGCCTGCCGCTTTACGAGACACGGGCGCTGCTCCTCGCGGCGGGCGTGGCGCGTGGCTGAATGGCTGTACGAAGCCGGGATCGGCGAGGCGAGGGCCGCACTGGTCAGCGACGGGCGCATTGTCGAGGCCGCAATCGAAATCGACGATAGCGGCCCGCGCGCCGGAACGGTGGCAGAGGCGCGACTCGTCGAAACGATCGTCCCGCGCCTTCGCGGCCGGGTCACGCTCGATACAGGGGGCGACGCCCTGCTCGATGGCATCCCGCCAGGCCTCAGCGACGGGCGCACGCTGCTCGTTCGCATCGTCCGCGAGGCCATCCACGAGCCGGGCCGGAACAAGTTGCCGAAGGCGATTGCCGCTCCGGAGGAAAGCCTTCCGCAGGCGGGCCCGAGCCTGCTTGCGCGGATAGAAGCAAGCGAATTTCCGGTCCGCCAGTGCCATGCACACGAACCGGACCTGTTCGAAGCCGCGGGCTGGTCCGAAGTGCTAGACGAAGCCGAAGGCGGCGAAATTGCCTTTCCCGGCGGCGTACTGCGCCTGTCGGTCACCCCGGCAATGACGTTGTTCGATGTCGATGGCAGCCTGCCCGCCGCGCCGCTCTCGCTCGCGGCTGCCACGGCCATTGGTGCCGCGATCGTCCGGCATGGCATTGGCGGCTCGATCGGCGTGGATTTTCCGACAATGCCGGACAAGGCTGCGCGCAAGGCGGCGGGTGACGCGCTCGATGACGCCCTGCCGCTCCCCTTCGAGCGCACCGCAATCAACGGCTTTGGCTTTCTGCAAATCGTGCGCCGCCGGGTGCGGTCCTCGCTTCCCGAAATCCTGCGTGAAGACCCGGTGGGCACCGCGCTGCGCGCCGCACTTCGCCGGGCCGAGCGCGAAACCTCGGCGAGCCCGCAGCACCTTCAGCTTCCGCCTGCCCTTGCCGCCCGCCTTGCTACACGACCCGACTGGTTGGCCGAGCTTGAGCGGCGAACGGGCCGATCGATCTCAGGCTTGACCGGATCCTGACAGGGTCATGCCGTTCGTGACCCCGATCTTCTTGCGGCGCGCGGCAATCCTCACGATCACGGCGGCGAACAGGATGGCCACCGGCAACATGTACCAACCGCTTCCCGGAATCCGTTTTCCATTGGTGAAGAAAAAGAAGATGCAGATCGTCCAGGCGCCGATTGTATGGATTCGCTGCCACAGCCTTGGCCCAAGCAACGCCACCATCCTGTCGAATGATGTCGCGGTGAGCATGGCGATGAAAACATAGCCGATGCTGCCCGTGATGATCGATCCCTTGCTCGAAAGCGTGGCGAAGGTCGCCGGATCGGTCCGCGCGAGCGCGATGATCGCGGCCAGGTGAATGGCGTGCGACATGGCAAAGGACAGGCCAGAATAGCGCCGGTTCCGCCGCAGCCAGCGTGTAAGGCTGCCTGGCCAGAGCCTGAGGAGCGAAGAGGCAAGGAAGGCCGCAAGAAACAGGGCAAGCGACGTCCGCGCGGTCGCCCGGATCACCATCCGATAGCCTTCGGTCCCCCAACCCAGAGTCGAAAGAAAAAGCAACGACATTGCGGCCAGCGCCACGGTCATCGCCCAGAACGCCCGCCACCCCTCGAAACGGCCCGTCATCGTCATGGCCCGATCTCCCTCGTAGTTTATACATCGTATAACTAGGCATAACATTGCGAGGTGTCAACCTTGACCCATAGCAACGCGAGGCATAAAGTGCAGGCATGAATGCGGAAATGCTCAAGGGCCATCTGGACAATATCCTTCTCGCGGTGCTCGAGCCCGGCCCGGCCCACGGCTATGCGATTATCGAGGCGATCCGGCAGCGCAGCGATGGCAGTTTCGACCTGCCCGAAGGGACGATCTATCCTGCGCTTCACCGGCTGGAGGTGGCTGGGCTGCTCAAGAGCCGCTGGATCGATCCGCCGACCGGCCGCAAGCGCCGCGTCTATGAACTGACGCGCAGCGGCACCGAGGCGCTGGCCGCCCGCCGCGCCGGTTGGTCTCGCTTTTCGGGCGCGGTCAATGCCTTGCTCGAGGGCGGCGCATGTCCGGTCTGACCGACGCCTATCTGGCCGAATTCGACCGCGCTTTGGGCTTCGACCGCAGGCTCGCCCGCCGTGTGCATGATGAGATCGAGGCGCATCTTCTCGACGCGATCGGCGATGCGCAGAGCGAAAGCGAAGCGATTGCCCGCTTTGGCAATCCCCATTCGCTTGCCCGCGACTATGCCGAAGCCGCGCTTCCCGAAAGGCTGCGAAGGGCTGGAACGATGGCCGGGGTCCTCGCGTTTGCGACCTTCATCTTCATGCGCCTGCGCTCGATGCTCCTTGCGCTGCCGGGAATGGAGGCAGGGCCGGGCATGACGCTGACCCTGATCGACCGGGCGGGCTTTGCGGCCGGCCTGTTTTTCAGCGTCTATGCCTGGCATGTGGCGCGGTCGACATCGGGTGCCACGCGCGCGCGGCGCAGTTTCGCCCCGCTGCTCGGTGCAGTGGCCGCCTTCCTGCTTTCGATTGTCGCAAGCCTCCTGCGCGCGCTGCCGGCGAGCGGCGGCGCGCCGCTGGTCTGGATCACCGGAGGGCTGGAAATCCTTCTGATCGGCAGCGTCGCGATCCAGCTCCGCCAGCTCCACCGCCACGCGAACGTCGCGTCGAATAAGGTCTGGCGCTAAGCCCCGCGCTCGCGCGCTTCCTCGCGCCAGCCAATGTCGCGGCGGCAAAAGCCCGTCGGAAAATCGATCGCATCGACGGCTGCATAGGCCGCCGCCCGAGCCTGGGTAACGCTTGACGCGGTTGCCGTGACGTTGAGGACGCGGCCGCCATTGGCAACCAGTTCGCCCCCCCTGATCGCCGTACCGGCATGGAATACCTTGGCGGCGCCCGTGTCGCCGATAGCAATCCTGCCCCCCTTTTCCGGCGTGCCGGGATAGCCTCTGGCGGCCAATACGACGGTCAGTGCGGTATCATCCGAGAAGATGGGCGCATCGGCTTCCGCCAGGTGACCTTGCGCGATCGCGAGCAGAAGCGCCGCAAGATCGCCCTGAAAGCGCATCATCAGGACCTGGCATTCGGGATCGCCGAAGCGGCAATTATATTCGATCAGCTTGGGTCCCTGGGCAGTCAGCATCAGCCCGGCATAGAGCACGCCATTATAGGGCATGCCCGCAGCGGCCATCTCCACAACGGTCGGCGTGATGATTTCCGCCATGACTCGCGCTTCAAGTTCAGGCGTCAGTACGCGTGCCGGGCTATAGGCCCCCATCCCGCCCGTGTTGGGCCCGACGTCGCCATCCCCCACCCGCTTGTGGTCCTGTGCCGAGCCGAACGCGACGATGCTCGTGCCATCGGTCAGCGCGAAGTAGCTTGCTTCCTCTCCGGTCATGAATTCCTCGATCACGACCTCGGCGCCGGCATCGCCAAAGCCGCCGCCGAACATGTCCTCGATCGCGGCGCGAGCCTCATCCGCCGTCTCGGCAATGATCACGCCCTTGCCCGCGGCGAGGCCATCGGCCTTGATCACCACGGGCAGGCCGAAGCGAGCCAGGTCCGCCAGCGCCGCGGCCTTGTCATCATGTCGGGCATAGGCGGCGGTCGGGATGTGGGCGCGGGCGCAGAGATCCTTGGTGAAGCCCTTCGACCCTTCGAGTTGGGCGGCAGCGGCGCTTGGCCCGAAGACCGGGACCCCCGCATCACGCAGCGAATCGGCAAGGCCGTCGACCAGCGGCCCTTCGGGCCCGACCACGACCAGCCCGATGTCATGGCCTGCGCAAAAACTCGTAACAGCGGCATGATCGGCCACGTTGAGATCGACCAGCTCCGCCTCCTCGCCAATCCCGGGGTTGCCCGGAGCGGCATAGAGTGTATCGCAATCGGGTGATTGCGCGAGCTTCCATGCCAGCGCATGTTCGCGCCCGCCGCTGCCGATCAAGAGGATATTCATGGAAGAAGACACGCCCCCGCTGGATGAAGGGCGCCTCCTAGCCGAGGAGCGGCAGGGCGACAATGCGGGTGTGCTTTCGGTCAGCGAAATTTCGGCGGCGCTCAAACGGCATGTCGAACAGGGCTTCAGCCATGTCCGCATCCGCGGGGAGGTTTCGGGGTTCAAGCGTGCGGCGTCGGGGCATCTCTATCTTTCGTTGAAGGATGAAAACGCACGGATCGACGGTGTCATGTGGAAGGGCAATGCCGGGCGACTGGCCTTTGTCCCGCAGGACGGGATCGAAGTGATCGCGACTGGCAAGCTCACCACCTATCCCGGCCGCTCGAACTATCAGATTGTCATCGATACGATGGAAGTCGCGGGCGAAGGCGCGCTCCTTGCGCTTCTCGAAAAGCTGAAGGCGAAGCTCCAGGCCGAAGGGTTGTTCGATCCGGCAAGGAAGCGGCCGCTTCCCTTCCTGCCGCGCACGATCGGAGTCGTGACTTCGCCAACGGGTGCGGTCATCCGCGACATTCTCCATCGCCTGGCGGACCGCTGCCCGACGCGCGTGATCGTCTGGCCGGTTCTCGTCCAGGGACAGGGCTCGGCCGAACAGGTGGCAGCGGCGGTCTCCGGCTTTTCGGCAATGCAGGGCGCGGACCGGCCCGATTTGATCATCGTCGCGCGCGGTGGCGGGTCGATCGAAGATCTGTGGGGCTTCAATGAGGAAGTCGTAGTCCGCGCCGTTGCAGCATCGACAATCCCGATCATTTCGGCGGTCGGGCATGAGACCGACACCACTTTGTGCGACTTCGCAGCCGATGTCCGCGCGCCCACGCCGACGGCCGCTGCCGAACTGGCCGTTCCGGTCCGCGCCGAACTGCTCGCGGGGCTTCAATCGGCGCAGGCTCGCGCGCTGCGTGCCGTTCGCCGCTATGCCGAGCGCGCCGACGAACGGCTGGTGGCAACGGCCCGGCGCCTGCCGTCGCTCGATATCCTCTTTGGTCCGCAGCGGCAGAAGGTCGATGATTTTGGCGACCGGTTGCGGCGCGGCCTTTCACTCCGCCTGTCGGATGCGCGCGGCGAGCTGGCGAGGGCAAGCGGCGCGTTGAGGCCGACCATGCTCACGCAGAAATTGGCCAATGCCGAGCAACGCCTGATCCAGATATGGAGGCTTGCAGAATCGCTTCATCCCGAAAAGCCGCTAAGCCGCGGCTATGTGCTGGTGAAGGACCGGCAGGGCGGGGTCGTCAGCGATGCTGCGCGGGCAAACCGGGCGAAGCTGCTGACGCTCGCCTTCTCGGACGGCGAAGTCCCGGTGCGGGTTGAGCCGGAAGCGCGACCGGCCTATGATCGGCCAAAGCCCGAGCAGCCGAGCCTGCTCTAGCGGCAAGAGAAGGTTTGATGGCAATGTTGATGTCCCAGGGCCGGGTGGCCAAGCTTCACTATATGGCGAACGGCTTTCGCGTTCTTGCGCAAGGCGAGCATGTGATCTGCGCCAAATCCGGGGCGCCGATCCCGCTCGACCTGCTGCGCTATTGGAGCGTGGCGCGGCAGGAAGCCTATGCCACGGCCGATATTGCCACCAAGGCGATGCTCGAAGAGTGATTTCCTTACGCACCGCATTGGTGCTTGTCTGTATCCTCATGTCGGTGAGCGGTGCCGCTGCCGAACCGGCGGCTCCTTCTGTGCATCAGGCCGAGATCGGCCGCTTCCAGCTCGATCGCCCTCCACAACAGGGCGCGCTTGTCCGGGGGATCGTGCCGCCACGGACCGTCAGGCTGGTGATTGACGGGCACGAGGTGCCGTTTGCCAGCGATCGCCGCTTCATCGCCGGTTTTGGACGCGATCATGCCGCCACGTCACGAATCACAGCCTTTCTCGACGACGGCACCAGCGCCACGGAGACGCTGAGCGTCAGCCCAACCCGCTGGATCGTCGAAAACCTCTCCAGGCTGCCGCATCACGCGCAGCCAGACGCCGAATTTCAGGCACGCCGCCCGGCCGAGCTCGAACAGATCGCCTCCGCCCGACGCATCGTGACCGGGGCCGAAGGCTGGCGGCAGGACTTCATCTGGCCGGTCCCGGGCCACATCACCGGGCATTTCGGCGCCCAGCGCATCTATGCCGGGGAACCGGGCGCGCCGCATGCAGGCGTCGATCTTGCCGGGCGCATCGGAACCCCGGTACTTGCTCCCGCCGACGGCGTCGTCATTCTTGCCGCCGCCAGCCCCTTCACGCTTGAAGGCAATCTTCTGATGATCGATCACGGAATGGGGTTAAACAGCGCCTTCCTCCACCTGTCGCGGATTGATGTGAAGCTGGGCGAAACCGTCAGGCAAGGGCAACCGATCGGCGCTGTGGGAATGACCGGGCGCGCCACCGGGCCCCATCTTCATTGGGGAATGAAGTGGCAGGATGAGCGGATCGACCCGGCCATACTCCCGCCATCAAGGCGTTAGCGCATTTAAATCCTCGCCCGGCGGCGACGGCGAAAGGGCCAGCGCATGAACAGCAGGACTGTCCCGAAAATGCCAAGCACCAGCCCGCCAAGCGCGAAGCCGAGCAGCCAGGGTGTGTTGAAATTCTCGTGGTCCTTCCAGTCCATAATGTGGAGGCCCCAGAAGAAATCATAGAGCCGCCACGTCCCCGTTCGCACTGCCGCGATCCGGCCGCTGCCCGCCACGACATAAACGGCCGTTTTGTCCGGATCGGCAAAAGCGACGCGCCACGCCGGCAGGTCGCCGCGATATTCCGGGCTTTCTTCTGTCACACGCGTCGCCGTCGCTGATGGCATGAAAGCGCCGCGCCAGGCATCGATGGCAATGGCTTTGGCCAGATCCGCACCGATGGGCCGCAGGGCCACGCCCGTCGTGGCGTCGAACAGCCGGGTTCCCTTGGCCGTCTTCAGCTCGGCAACTGGCCGGCCATGAAGCATATGCCAGCTGACCGTCTCAACCGGCACGCCGACAGAAGCGACCAGCCGCGCCGGGTCGACAAAGTTTGCCGCCACCGGAATCGGTTCAAACGTCTTGCGATCGACGAGATGCTCTCCGCGCACCTTTTCGATCGGCAGGAAACTCATCAGGGCCCCGCTGGCGAACCAGATCAGCAACTGGGCGCCGATAAACAGCGCAAGCCATTTGTGAGTCCGGCTGGCGAGCACATGCAGGCGGTGGCGCCTTCGGATCTTGGGCGAACTCAGAACCAGGTCCTCACGCCGAAGACCAGGCTGGTAGCGCGCACCCTGTCCCCAGCCGCGCGGGCGAAGCGGGCGCTGCCCCCCAGCTTGCCTTCCCAGGACACACCCACATAGGGCGCGAATTCGCGCCTGATCTCATAGCGCAGGCGAAGGCCGATTTCGGCTTCGGACAACCCGGAGCCAATTCCGTTGGCGGGGACATCCTGGGCGGCAAAGTTGAATTCGGCACGGGGCTGCAAGATGAGTCTCTGGGTGATCCGCTCGTCATAATAACCTTCGAGCCGCCCGAGCAAGTCGCCCTTGTCCGAAAGGAACAGCGCGCCTTCGACCTTGAACCAATAGGGCGCGATGCCTTCAAAGCCGATCGTGGCATAGGTGCGCGGCGGCCCCGGCTCGAAATCGCGCCGGATACCGGCCTGCAAGTTGAACCAGGGGTCGATCGCGCGCGAATAGAGCGTCCTCACCTCGCCGGCTTCGACGCCCCGCCCTGCCGCAGCTTCCCCCTCGGTCTTTACCACGAACCGGTTGATATCGCCCCCGATCCAGCCTTCACCTTCCCAGCGATAGGCGTCCCTGCCGTTTTGCACGCGATACTCGGCGAGATTGAAGAGCACGCTATAGGCGGTCATCGTCCCGACTTCGCGGCGGAGTGCAGCGCGCGCGGGGCCCATTTTTTCCGCGCCAAAGAGTGCATCGGCCGCGTGATCCGTGGGCGGCGCGGGCGCGGGCGTATCACCCACCTCGTCACCCTGCACCTCCGGGTCCGCCATGTCATGGCCGGCATGCGGATCGGCGTCTGCTGCCATCGGCGCAGGCTGTTCCATGCTTGCCTGAGCCAAGACCGGCGACGCCCAAAGGACAGAAAAGGTTAGGCGAAAAGCGCCTCTCATGCGATGTCGCCATCCGGCCGAACAGTCACGACCCGGAACATTCCCGCCATCATGTGCAGCATCATGTGGCAATGGAACGCCCAGTCCCCAAGCGCATCGGCGGTCACATCGAGCGAGACCTTTCCTCCCGGCAACACGTTCACTGTATGCTTGACCGGACGGTGCCCGGCATCGCCGGTGACGAGTTCGAAGAAATGGCCGTGCAGATGGATCGGATGCGGCATCATCGTGTCGTTGATCAGGTTGATCCGAACCCGTTCGTTGTGGCGGAACGGGATCGGGTCAGCCCCGTCGCTGAGTTTCACCCCGTCGAACGACCACATATAGCGCTCCATATTGGCGGTCAGGTGCAGGTCGATTTCGCGCGACGGCTTGCGCGTGTCACGATTGGGCTCAAGCGACCGGAGGTCTCGATAGGTCAGCACGCGATGCTCGACATTTTCGAGGCCGGTGGGTCGCTCGCCCGTCCGGTCAACCGGCATCGGTGAAAGCGTCGCTACGCCCGGCCCCATCTTCACTTGCGGCGCAACCGACGGGTCGAGCATCTTCATCGAGCCCATGTCATGCCCCATGGCCGCATGATCCATGCCCGACATGTCGCCGCCCGACGCGCCCATCGCGCCCATGCCCATATCCTTCATCGTCAGCAGCGGGCGAACGCGGAGCGGCGGGATCTCGGCAATCATCCCCATGCGGGGGGCCAGCGTGGCGCGGCACTGGCCCGAACGGTCGATCGATTCGGCGATCAGGCCATAGGCGCGATCCTCGGGCGGCTGGACAATCACATCAAAGGTTTCGGCGATCCCCATCTGGAATTCATCGATCTCGACCGGCTGAACATTCTGCCCGTCCACCGCGACGACCGTCATCGACAAGCCCGGTATCCGGACATTGAAATTCGTCATCGACCCTGCATTGATGATCCGCAGCCGCACTCGCTCGCCCGGCGCGAACAGCGCCGTCCAGTTGCCCGCCGCATCATGGCCGTTGATCAGGTAAGTGTATGTTGAACCCGTGACATCGGCGATGTCGGTCGGATCCATCCGCATCCCGGCCCACATGCGCCGCTCCGCTGCTGACTGGTCCTTGCCTTTGAGCCTCCCGGCCAGGGTCTGCTTGTTCATGTTGAAATAGCCGCCCATCGCCTTCAGCTTGCGCATCTGCTCCATCGCATGCATCGCGCTCCAGTCGGACAGGACGATCACATGCTCGCGGTCATAGGCGACGGGATCGGGCCCGGCCGGATCAATGATGATCGCGCCATATTGGCCCATCGTTTCCTGCATGTTCGAATGGCTGTGATACCAGTATGTGCCGGATTGCCTGACCTCGAATTCATAGTTGAACGTCTCTCCGGGTTTGATGCCGGGAAAGCTGATGCCCGGAACGCCATCCATCTGGAACGGCAGGATCATGCCGTGCCAGTGAATCGAGGTGTCTTCGCCAAGCGTATTGGTGACGGCAATCCGAACCTTCTGGCCTTCCTTCAGCCGGATGATCGGGCCGGGCACCGTACCGTTGATCGTGAAGGCATGGCTGGCCTTTCCGCCTACAGGGAAATGAGCCTCACCAATTGAAAGCGCGATCGCATCGCCGCCGAGCGTTTCGGGGGCGGCGGAAATCCCCGGCGAACCGCTGGCCGCCCAGGCAGGAAAGAGGCGGAAGAGCGCAAGGCCACCGCCTGTCAGGGCAACACCCCTGAGCATCGCGCGGCGGTCGAGAAGAGAGGCGGTCATGGTCTTATTGCGGTTCATATCCCGTGCTTCGCCTTCTGCGCACTTTCGTTACACACCAATGGGTGCCCGGCTGTTTGACGAAGCGGCGCATCGTGCTAGCGCCGTTAGCCTGAACGGGGCATTCACGCCATGGACATATTCGATCCGGAATTGGCGGACCACGGATTCCGTCCGGATGTTCAAGGCCAGACTCGATAGAATGGAAACACCGATGACCCAATTTCGCTCGATGACCAAGGCGGCGCTGCTCCTGTTCCTGTGCGCTGCCAGCCCCTCGCTGGCGCATACGAAGCTGGTCGCATCGACCCCGGCGGCAAATGCGACGGTGGCCAAGCCCGGAAAGATTGTCCTGACTTTCAATGAAAAGCTGGTGGCAACCTTTTTCAAGGCGGAACTGCTGATGACCAGCATGCCGGGCATGGCGGACCACCCGCCGATGAAAATGACCGGTTACACGACCCAGATGAGCGCTGACGGAAAGTCTGTGACGCTGCTCCTGAAGCGTGCGCTTCCCGCTGGCGGCTATGTCCTCAAATGGTCCGCCGCCGGGCTCGACACGCACCGCATGACCGGCGAACTGCCCTTCAACGTCAAATAGGGTGGCGCCCGAAACGCTCAACATCGTCATCCGATTCGCACTTTATGCGACGCTCATGCCCTTGTTCGGCCTGCCGGTGTTCGCGCTCTACGGATTGAACGGCGCAGACCGAAAGCATCGGAATGCGCTTCCGTTTCGCGTCTGGATCATTGGCCTCGCGCTGGCCGGTCTGGGGTTCTCTCTGCTGGGCATCGTCGTGATGACTGCGTCGATGGCCGGTATGCCGGTCTTCCAGATCGACGCCAATACTGTGGCCATGATGATTGCCCAGACGCCAATGGGAAGCGCCTGGCAGGTGCGGATCGCGGCGCTGCTTCTGCTGCTGTTCATCGCGACGGCGATGGCACGCCACCGAACGGCCGCCTGGCTTTGGGCGGCTTCGGTAGGAGCGGGGCTGGCGCTCGCTTCGCTGGCCTGGACGGGGCATGGCGCCGCCGGCGAAGGCACAGTCGGCTGGGCGGAGCTCTTGGCCGACATCGTCCATCTGCTTGCTGCCGGACTCTGGCTCGGCGCGCTCGCGGCCCTGAGCACGCTTATGTTCCGCCGGCGCGCTCACCGGGGCGATGACCTCTATCGGCTTATCCTGCATGCCCTCGATCGATTCTCAACGGTCGGGGCGATCGTGGTGATCATGATTGTCGGCTCGGGCCTCGTGAACGCGCTCATCCTTATCGGCCCGTCACATGTCCCTGCGCTTGCCGACACTGTTTATGGGCAAGTGTTGATCGCCAAGCTGGCGCTGTTCGGCGCAATGCTTGTGCTTGCGGCGCTCAACAGGTTTCGCCTTACGCCGATGCTGGGCCGGACGCTCGGCAGCGACGCCGCCGAACCGGCAATTGGCCGTCTGCGCCGGAGCCTTGCACTGGAATCGGGCGCGGCCATCGGCATATTGGGCTTGGTTGCCTGGCTTGGAACGCTTGAGCCGCCAGCATGACCGTCAAGCCGAAGCCGCCCGCCAGCCGAGCAGCGACAGGATCGCAATCGCTGCAAACCCGCCACCGGCAATGAACGTCGCGGCCGGGCCAACCCAGTCCCAGAGCAAACCCGCAATCACGCTTGCCGCCAGCATGGTGACGCCCGTCGCCAGGTTGAACAGACCGAAGGCCGAGCCACGGAGCGATGCGGGTACAGTTTCCGCCACCATCTTGGCCAGCAGCCCCTGGGTCAGCGCCATATGCGCACCCCAGAGCGCGATCCCCGCGAATATGCCTGGCAGGCCCTGCCCCAATCCAAGGCACAGATCGGCCGCGATCAGGCAGGCGAGACCAAGGAGCAGCGGGCGCCTTGGCCCGCCATCATCGGCCATGGCTCCTGCCGGATAGGAGCCGAGCGAATAGACCAGATTCATCACGACCAGCACCAGCGGGGCGAGCGCGAGCGGCAGGCCGACCGCATTCGCCTTGAGAACCAGAAAGGCCTCGCTGAAGCGCGCCATCGTGAAGATGACACCGATTCCGGTGACAGCCCAGAAGCGACGATCGAGCCCGCGCAAGTCATGAAGCCTGATGGGTGCGCGGGCGCCTGCCCCGGGAACGGGAGTCCTTCCCCCCTCGATCCCAAATATGACGAGAAAGACGGCGACAAACCCCGGAATCGCCGCAACCCAGAATACGCTGCGCATGTCGTTCGCAAACAAGGCCATCAGCCCAACGGCCGCCAGCGGGCCGACAAACGCCCCGACCGTATCGAGCGACTGGCGAAGGCCATAAGCGCGCCCGCGAATTTCGGGCGGCGCGACATCGGCGACAAGCGCATCGCGCGGGGCGCCACGCAGTCCCTTGCCGATCCGGTCCACGAACCGCGCGCCGAGGATCGGCACCGGGCTCGCGGCAATTGCAAAAAGCGGCTTCGAAAGGGCCCCCAGGCTGTAGCCAAGGAGGATCAGCGGCTTTCGGCGCCCAATCCGGTCCGACACATAGCCCGAGAATATCTTCGAAATAGAAGCAGTGGCTTCGGCAATCCCGTCGATCAGGCCGACCAGCGCAACGCTGGCACCAAGCGTGGTGGTGAGGAAGAGCGGCAGCAGCCCGTGGATGATTTCGGAGGAAATATCCATGAACAGGCTGACAAACCCAAGCGCCCAGACCGTGCGCGGAATCGCCGGACGGCGAGGCTCGATCCCGGCGTTCAACCGTCGCTGACCGCGAAGGCGCGAACCGGGAAGGTGCCGAAGCCCTTCACCTTGGGCGGAACGGCGCAGAAGCGGAAGCCCTTGTCAGGCAGGGCCCCGAGATTGGTCATATGCTCGACGATCGGGATATCCGCGCCCAAAAGGATCGTGTGGATCGGCCGGGACCGGGTGCGTGTGTCGTCGATATTATAGCTATCAATCCCCACCAGCGCCGCGCCGCGCTCAGCCAGAAGGCGCGCCGCCGCCTCGGTCAGGAAGGGGTGATTCTCGAAATAGGGCTCGGTCCGCCAGAACCTGTCCCAGCCGGTGTGGACGAGCACCGCCTTGCCGCTGACCTCCAGCCCGGCAAAGGCTCCAGCATCGACTGCTAGCCCCGCCTCGAACGGCTGGCGCACAACGACGCCTTCCAGTTCCGCCAGTTGCGACAGATCGAGCCCAGCCAGATCCTTGCCCTCGGCATAGCGATGGAACGGGCTGTCGAGATAAGTGCCGGTATTGGCAACCATGTCGATTCGCCCGATCTGGAAAGTCGAGCCATCGTCATAATGCGCGCGCGACGCCTCTCGCTCCCAATAGTCGCAGATGACCGGCGCGGGCAGGCCCTTGAAGGTGACCATGCCATGCTCGATCGTGTGCGAAAGATCGATCAGCCGCTCTTGCGCATGTGCCATAGTGCATAAACTCCAATGCCCATCCAGATCAGGTTGAGCGCCGCCGAAGGAAGCGCCCCATTGACCCAGCCGTTGATCATGAAACCCAGGGCGCCGGCGACATTCATTGCCTGATAGGTAACCGACTGCGCCTGGATGCGACCCAAGGTCAACAACACATAGGCGGCGAGGATCAGGACGGCGCCGCCCCAGCCGACAATTTCAACGAGGATCATGGCAGGATACCGTCCCATTCGGCCTTGTGGCTGCCTTCGTGATTGGCCATGCCGGGCTTGGTCAGGTATCCCTTCGAGCCTGGAATGTGGGAGAAAATCGATCGTCTCGGGATTTCATGCCAGCCAAGGTTGAAAGCCCAGCGATTCGGAAAAAATTCCATTGTAGAGTAAGGAAGATGATCGTGAATCCACCACGCCAGCTTTTTCCAATCGCCGTCCGAATTATGAGCGTTGGCAAAATGCGGGACGACAATACACGCAACCGCCCCTTTTCCATTCTTGTCTGGCATATCCCAAATATGTCCAGCATAGTTGGCCTCATTTGAAGCGCATCCCAAGCCGCGAATATTACCAAACCTGTTTACCTCTTTGGATCGATAGGCCGACCGTATCGCAATACGACCAAACTTGTCCTGCAATGGTTCGAGCAGCGTCTGGCAGAGCTGCTCCCCAAGCTCAGTCGCAAGATCTG
>Ga0209023_10005376_pt1 | contig 14035 bp, 13 predicted proteins | sample LakOneMetagenome_FD_187468 | JGI IMG/M metagenome (GOLD analysis project Ga0209023, IMG submission 187468) | Freshwater and sediment microbial communities from Lake Erie, Canada (SPAdes) (version 2) | ecosystem: Environmental > Aquatic > Freshwater > Lentic | place: Lake Erie, Canada...
GGAAACATGGCCGCCAGCACTGCACATGGCGCTGCGCCTCTGTCTCAACTCCGCATTCCCTACCGCGATCTATTGGGGACGCGAACTCTACCTTCTCTATAACGACGCTTGGTCGCCCATTCCCGCCGAACGCCACCCCTGGGCGTTGGGGCAACGCGGCGCCGATGTCTGGCCCGACATCTGGTCGATCGTCGGTCCGCAATTCGAACGTGTGCTCGATACCGGCGAGGGTTTCTCCGCCTACGATCAAATGCTGCCGATGGAGCGCGGCGGCCGCGTCACGGAGACCTATTGGAATTACAGCATCAGCGCCATCTTCGATGAGAGCGGCGCCGTCGGCGGCATTTTCAATCAGGGCAACGAAACCACCGGCGCCATCGCAGCTGCGCGCATGCGCGAAGCCGAACAGCAATTGGTGCGCGACGTCTTCCAGCAAGCGCCGGGCGCCATCGCCGTCCTGCGCGGCCCGCGCCACGAATTCTACATCGTCAACGACGCCTACAAAGAGCTCACGGGTCGTGACTTTGAGTTCGTTGGCATGACCGTCGCTGAGGTGCTGCCTGAGGTCATCGCGCAAGGCTTCGTCGATCTGCTCGACACCGTCTATCACACCGGCGAGCCCTACCTCGGCGAGAACGTCTCCGTTCTGCTCACGCGCAACGGCCAGCCGCAAACGCGTATCCTTGATTTCATCTATCACCCGACCCGCGATCTCGACGGCCGCATCGACGGCATCTTTGTGCAGGCCAGCGACGTCACCGATCGCCGCACGGCTGAGCAAGCGCTGCAGGCGCTCAACACGACGCTCGGACAGCGAGTCGCCGACGAGGTCGCCGAACGCCTGCGCACCGAAGATCAACTGCGCCAGGCGCAAAAGATGGACGCGATCGGCCAGCTCTCCGGCGGCATCGCCCACGACTTCAACAACATGCTGGCCGTCGTCATCAGCGCACTCAATCTGATGCAGCGCCGCTTGGCCAAGGGCGAAACCGATGTCGGCCGCTACATCGAAGCCGCCGTCGATGGCGCGAATCGCGCCTCGGCGCTGACGCAACGCTTGCTCGCCTTCTCGCGCCAACAGCCGCTCAATCCATCCACCATTCATGTCGACAAACTCATCGCCGGCATGCTCGATCTGCTGACGCGCACGCTGGGTGAGCAGGTCAAAATCGAGACGGCGTTGAACGCTGGCTCCTGGCGCGCCTTCGCCGATCCGGTTCAACTCGAAAGCGCCGTCATCAATCTCGCCGCCAATGGCCGTGACGCGATGGCCGACGGCGGACTCCTCAAAATAGAAACCGACGCCGCCGATGTGGCCGCCGGCAACGAACACGGCGTATCGCCCGGACAGTACGTCGTCGTTCGCGTCACCGATTCTGGCGCCGGCATGGACGCCGACACGATGGCGCGCGCCTTCGATCCGTTCTTCACCACCAAGGAAGTCGGCAAAGGCACGGGGCTCGGCCTTAGCCAGGTGTTCGGTTTCGTGCGCCAATCTGGCGGCCACATCCAAATCGACTCCGAACTTGGCCGCGGCACGTCGGTCACATTCTATTTGCCACGTGTCTATGGCGCGCTTGAAAACGCGGAAGCCGACGCTGGCGCTGTCGCGCCGATTGCGGGGGCAGGCGAGCGTATTCTCGTCGTAGAAGACGATCCGCGCGTCCGCGCGCTTTCGGTCGAGGCCTTGCGCGAGCTTGGCTACACCGTCTCGTCCGCCAACAATGGCAAGGAAGCGCTGCAGCAAATCGAATCCGGCGCCGCCATCGATCTCATCTTCACCGACATCATCATGCCCGAGATGAACGGCCGCCAACTGGCCGAAGCGGCGATCAAGAAACTCCCGCACGTGAAAATGCTGTTCACCACCGGCTACGCGCCCAACGCCGCCATACAAAGCAACGCACTCGATCGCCCCACCGCGCCGCTGCACAAGCCGTTCACGCTGGATCAGCTTGCCGCCGCTGTGCGCGCGGTGCTGGATACCTAGGCCGCGTTGATTTCCGCAACCGCGGCGCGCCACGCGGCTTCCACCTCTGGCGTCCACTCGGACCCCAGCAAATCCCGCGTCGTCTCCATGACGATCTCGAAAAACCTCCCGAACATCGCCGGTGAGACGCCGAGCAATCCCTCATGGTTCACGCGCTCCGCGCGGATCAGATTGAGCCCATGGCGTCGCTCACCGGACATGTCCAACAGCGCCTCCACCACGTTCGCCAGCATGTTGCCGCGGATCTGGCCATTGCGGTCCAAAACAAACAGCGCTTCAAGCTGCGGCTCTTCGGTAAACAAGCGCGCATATACCGCATCTGTCGGATCGCCATGCACCTCGGCAAGCCGTTCAAGACTCCAGGCAAGCAAGGACGCACGTTCGGTCATCGCGTCAGGCTGCGATGCGCCGCCGCGGCCAGCAACGGATTTTTCGAGCCACGCGGCGGCGTTTGCATAGCGCCTATGCCGCGTGCGTTATTGACTTTTCAAGCATTTCCCACGATATCCCGCCTCAGCGACCGTTCCTGGCCCCAAGAACCAATTCTTGCGCCCATGAACGCGGTCCCACGGAACGCCACCATCGACGTTCGGCTTTGAGCGCTAAGTCAGCTAGCTCGCCGCCTTTCTTCGCCGTCGCATCGTTCCAGGCCTGATAGGGCCCACGCGATGACGCGTGCCGGCTCGAAAGTTTTTACGTGACCACATTTCAAGAACTCGGCGTGTCCGCGCCGATCCTCAAGGCGCTTGACGCCGAGGGCTACACCACGCCGACTCCGATCCAAATGAAGGCGCTGCCGATCGTGCAGCGCGGCAGCGATCTCATTGGCCTGGCGCAAACCGGCACCGGCAAGACCGCAGCCTTCGCGCTGCCGATCCTCGATCGCCTGCACCAAGACCGCAAACACGCCGGCGAAAAGTCCTGCCGCACGCTGGTGCTCGCGCCGACGCGCGAACTCGCCGCGCAAATCGGCGATAGCTTCCGCGCTTACGGCCGTTTCCTCGGCCTCTCGACCGCCGTCGTGTTTGGCGGCGCTTCGATGATGAAGCAGAAGCAAGCCATGTATCGCGGCGTCGACATCCTTGTCGCGACGCCAGGCCGCTTGCTCGACCACGTTAGCCAGCGCTCGATCCGCTTGGACAAGGTCGAAATCCTCGTACTCGACGAAGCCGATCACATGCTCGACATGGGCTTCATCCACGACCTCCGCAAAATCGCGACCATTCTGCCGCGCGCGCGCCAAACGCTTTTCTTCTCGGCCACTATGCCGAAGGCCATCGAAGAGCTCGCCGCGCAATTCTTGGACAAGCCCGAGAAGATCGCCGTGACGCCGGTCAGCTCCACCGCTGAACGCGTCGAGCAGGCGGTCATCCACGTCGAACAGTCCAAGAAGCAGGATCTCCTGCACGCGCTGCTCGGCCAAAAGTCGATCAAGCGTGCGCTGGTTTTCGCTCGCACTAAGCATGGCGCCGACCGCGTCATGAAGAAGCTCGATGCCGCCGGTTTCAGCGCCGACGCCATCCACGGCAACAAGAGCCAAGGCCAGCGCATCCGTGCGCTCGAAGGCTTCAAGAAGGGCCAGACGCGTATTCTGGTCGCCACCGAAGTCGCCGCGCGCGGCATCGACGTCGATGACATCACTCACGTCATCAATTTCGATCTGCCGAATGTGCCGGAGCAGTATGTGCACCGTATCGGCCGCACCGCGCGCGCCGGCACGGACGGCATCGCCATCTCGTTCTGCGCCCCCGACGAGCGCGCCTATCTCCGCGACATCGAGCGCCTCACCAAGCAAGCCGTGCCGGTGATGGACACCGAGATGTCGCTGCGCACGCCGAAAGCCGACGAGCGCGTCCAGCGTCCGAAGGGGCCAGCCGGCCGCTCGCCGCATCCGGCCCGCAACCGCGCGCCCAAGAAGCACCACGCGTCCGAGACGCACGGCAAGGCGCACGCCAAGCAGGGCCACGCGCCGAGCCGCTCACGCGATGAAGGCGATCGCCGCGACCGCAAAGGCAACGCCGTGTGGTCCAATAACGGCGCCCCGCCCAAGTACCGCAAGCAGCGCAAGCCCACGCGCGTCTAAGCCTTAGAGCAACGCGCGCACGTGCCGTGGACGACGAAGTTCAAGCGACTCACCTCGAAGCCCGCGCGGAGCGCTTGTTGCTCAACCTTGTGCTTGGTCTCTCCAAGGCTTGTTTCGAAAGCTCCCGCGCACGTGTCGCAGATGAGGAAGAGCGGTTCATGCGCTTCGTCCTCGATTGCGCATAACACGAACGCATTGAGGCTCTCGATCTTGTGCGCGAGACCCGCTTCGATCAGCACGGCGATGGCGCGGTAGATCGTGCTCGGCGGCGCCGGACGGCCGCGTTTTTCTTGCAGCCGCCACAGCAAGTCGTACGCCTTGATTGGGCGTTCGGCCTCGGCCACCAGATGATAGACTTCACGCGGAACGCGGTCGAGCGCCGCGAGGCGCGCCGCCCGGTCCTGCATCCGGGCAGGAGAGAGTGCGTGCGGTGGCATGGACTTAGCCTCCGGCGAAGCGGGCCCGGTCTTTCGCCCGGACCCGCGTTCGCGCTGACTCAGAAGCTTTGCCGCAGCACCACGCGCACGGCGCGCCCGGGCAACTCAACCACGTCGCGATTGAGCGCCACGGCGTTGCGCTGCACGTCGTCAGTCAGATTGTGCCCAACCAGCGCGAACTCCAGCCCGCTATTCTCGTGGAACGGTCGCCAAGCAATGTTGGCGTCGAGCGACACGTAGCTGTCGGTGGTCGTATCGCCCGCCGGTACGTGATCCTGCGGGCCGACATAGACGAGCATCGCCCCCGCATCCAAAGGTCCGCTCAACCAATTCAAGCCGGCGCCGACGCGATACGGCTGAATGCGCGGCACGTCGCCGCCATTGTCCGCGAACTCGGCGCGCACATAGTCGGCGAGTGCGACGAATTGCAACGTGCCTGATGGCTGACTGACCAAGTCGATCGTGGCTTGGCCTTCGGCGCCGTAGAACGTCGCGTCCTGCTGTTCGTAGAACAATTGCTTCAGATCGCCGCCGACGGCCGGGCAACCGCCATCATCGCAGAGCACGCCAGTGACATCGCCAAAGATGTAATTGCTGAAACGCGCCGCCCACAGCGCGCCTTCGAAGCGAACGCCGCCGTGACGATAGCGCAACGTCGCCTCAAGTGAATTGGCGCGCTCGATATCGAGGCTAGGGTCGCCGGTCTCGAACGTCGCCGGCCCATCGTGGGGACCGCGCGCGAACAATTCCACTTGTCCCGGCGCCCGCGCCGCGCTGCTCGCGGTGAAGCCCAGCTTCCACGCATCGCTCAAATCGAGCAAGACGCCCACCGAGCCGCTGACCGGCGTGAACGCAACGCTGGTCGGCACATCGCTGCTCGGCGTGCCATTGACGGTCGTATGTTCGACGCGCGCCGCCGCCTGCAAATGCGCGTGATCCCCCAGCGGCGCTTCCGCGAATGCAAACGCGGCTTCAGTCTGCGTGTGCGTGGGCGACAAGAAATCGCCAGCCTCGCCGCCGCCGGAGAAGCGCCGGTCGCCATACTGCACGCCAACCGCCGCGGCCGAGAACGGCCCAAACGCGCCCAGCAAGGATTCCAGACGGCCGTTCGATTCCCGATTGCGGAAGGTCGATGCGACCGTGCCGTCCGGTGCGATTTCCCGGTGGACGTAGTCGGCGTATCCGGCGTCGAAGTTCAACGATTGAACCAACCCGTCGCCAACGTGCAGCGACGAACTCGCCGTCACCTTGTCCTGCTGCATGTCGATGAAGGTGTCGTCGCTGGGGATGCCGTAGCGCGCATCATAGTGCGTGATCGCCAAGCCGGCGCGGCTCGCATTGTTGTCGCCGAAGAACACCGAACTCCCCAGCGAATAGCCGCCGCCGCGAAAGAACGAATTGGCCTGCGTGCCGTCCGGTGTGTCGTAATCGCCGACGCGGCGCCCAAATGCGTCGGCGTGAAACGCGAATTGCCCGGCGCGCGCATCAAGCAAGATGGAGCCATCGCCGCCGCTGCCATTGCTGTCATAGCCACCGGAGACTTCGCCGGAGAAAGCGTCGTCCGGCAAATTCAGCGGCACGCGATTGTTGATGGCGTTGACCACGCCCCCAATGGCTTGGCCGCCATAGCGCAAAGTCGCTGCACCGCGCACGACCTCGATGTCGCGCGCCGAAAGCGGATCGATCGGCACGCCGTGATCGGGGCCCACTTCGGAAACGTCCGACGAGCTGATGCCGTTCTCCAGCAGCGCCACGCGGAACGCATCCATGCCGCGGATCACCGGCCGACTGGCGCCTGCGGCAAAACTGGTGTCGGAAACACCCGGCACATTGCGCAAGGCGTCGGCGAGATTGGCGCCGCCGCTTTGCACGATCTCATCGCGGCTCACTTGCGTAACGATGGTGGCGAAGCGGTCTGGGTTCCCCGCGATCGGCGAGGCCGTGACAATAATCACCTGATCCTCCGGCGCGGTTTGCGCCGCTGCTGCGGGCGCCGTTTGCGCAAGCGCGCACGCTGGCCACATCGAGCCGACAAAAGCCGCAAGCGCGATCCGCGCATAAGGTGAAGCGTAAACATTGGCAGCGGCCGCCGCGAAGGCGCGCGCGCGTTGACGAGTTTGCATGATCTATCGATCCCTCAAAGCATGTGTGAGCGCGCAAACGCAGTCGCGCGCGGGTTCGGCCCTTCAGCGCGACGCACTTCTGGCGTTGCGGAAAAAGCGCGCAGTTGTGCTTAGAGAGAGGGTGGAGGCCCGCGACTTTGCCAGGCGTGGCCGGGCCGCACGACAATGCGGCGAATGTCGATCCGTGCTTCGTGGCCGATAATCGCGACCATCGTCGTCAGCGCTGGCGCCGCCGACAGGATCGTGACTCCGGCCGTCGCCAGATCCTGACAGATCGGGCACGGCGCTTGGGTATCGTGGACGATATTGGTGAGCTGCGCCGCAGGCGGCTGTCCGCCGCCAACGCTGCGCTCGATCGCCGCGCCAGATGTCAGCAGGGCGAGGCCGTCGATGTGGGTTTGAACGACGAAGGCTTGCAACAGCACCGCGACCATCGCCGCCAGCGTGAACAGGCGCCCGAAGCGCGCGCGAACTGTCGTCAGCGCGAACGCATGCGTATTGCGATGGCGGCTTCTTGCCATTCCTTCGTGGTCCCACATCGGCGAACCGACGTTACAATGTACTGCACCACGCAGAGTTTTGAAAGCGTTAGCGACCAACGCCGCTCCAAACGCGACATGCGGGCAACGTTTCGCGCGATGCTATACATTCCATCGGAACTCGCGCGATCGGTGTGCTGGCGCCGAAGCGGGTTCTCGCGTTTACGCTACCGCGTTTACCGTAACGCGCACGGGCGCGCTTTCGCGCATCAGCATCAGTGCGATCTGACCAAAGACCGCCGCGCCCATCCAATACCAAGCCGGCGCCAGCGGGCTGCCAGTGGTGTGGATCAGCCACGTCACCACCAATTGGGTTGTGCCGCCGAAGATGGCGATCGCGATCGCGTACGTTGCGCCAAAGCCGCTGCCACGAATGCTCTTTGGCAAGCTCTCGGCCAAGCTCGCATAGAAAGAGCCCTGGATCGCCGAGAGCAGGGCGATCAACAGCGCGCCGCCGGTGATCAACGCGAAATCCGAACGCGTCGCCGCGATCCATGCGAAGATCGGGTAGATCGCCGCAAGCATCGCCAGATTGCCCCACACATTTATTGGCCACCGTCCATGCCGATCCGAAAGCCAGCCGCCGAACAGCACCGTGCCGATGCCGATGACATTGCCTGTCGTCGTCGCGATGAACCCCGCTTGCGCGGTCATGTGCAGCGTCGCTTGCGCGTAGGTGACGAGGTAGTTGCACGTGTAGGTGCCGATGGTGCCTGACGCCAGCACCACCAAGCCGCATGTCATCACGCGCCAATGTGTTCGCGCCAAAGCCCAACGCGATTGGTCCGCGATGGGTGCGACGCTGTGCTCATCCGCTCCGTGCAACGTCTCTGGCAAATTGGCGCGCATCCAGAAACCGAACGGTATCGTGATCGCGCCAACCAAGAACGCGACACGCCAGCCATGAGCGTCTAGCGCCTCTGCCGGCATCAACGCCGTCAGCGCCACGCCCACGCTGCCGCCCGCGATCAGCGCCATGCGCTGACTGGCGCCTTGCCACGCGACGATCAAACCGCGCCGCGCGGGCGACGACGCCTCCATCAAGAACGCTGAACTCGACCCCACTTCGCCGCCAAGCGAGAAGCCCTGCAGCATGCGCGCAAGCACCGCGAGGATCGGCGCGGCGATCCCGATCTGCGCATAGCTCGGGATCAGCGCCATGCCGACGATCGAGACGCCGATCAGCACGAAGCACAACATCATCGCCGCACGCCGGCCGATGCGATCGGCGTAAGCGCCAATGACGAACGCCCCAAGCGGCCGCGTCAAAAATCCTGCGCCGAACGTCGCCAGCGACAGCATCAAACTCCCGTACGCGCTCTGCGCCGGAAAGAAGGCGTGCCCGATTTGAATAGAGAAGAACGTGTAAATCAGAAAGTCGTAGAACTCGAGCGCGTTGCCGATCGTCACCGCCGCGATGTGGCTGCGCTTCAGCTGCGGTTGTTGGCCGCTACTAACGTCTGTCATGCGTCCCCCAAGCCTGGCGGAGTGTCCGTCGCACTCAGGGGTTCTGCAAGCGCGCACCAGAAAGAAAAGACTCGCGCCCGCATCTTAGCTCTTGCGTCCCTAATATTTCGACGATACTGGAAACATCGAAATGAAAAACGACAAAGCTGTCGCCGCCCTGAGCGCGCTCGCCAACGAACATCGCCTCGCTGCGTATCGGTTGCTGGTGCAGGCAGGTCCTCAGGGCATGGCGGCTGGAGGGATCGCCGAGAAGCTCGACCTGGCTGCATCCTCGCTGTCGTTTCATCTCGCGCATCTCACGCGCGCGGGCTTGATCGAGCAGCGGCGGGAAAGCCGTTCGCTCATTTATTCGGCCGACTTCGACGCGATGAACGGCCTCGTCGGATTTCTCACGGACAATTGCTGCGGCGGCGCGAGCTGTGCGCCCACCGCGAAAAGGAAGGCGTCATGAGCCGCCGCCCTTACAACGTGCTGTTCCTCTGCACCGGCAATTCGGCGCGCTCAATCTTGGCTGAAGCGATCCTCAATCGCGTCGGCGCTGACAAGTTCGCAGCTTACTCGGCCGGCTCGCACCCCAAGGGCGAGGTCAATCCGCATGCCATCGCGCTGCTGCGGCGCTTCAACTACAAAACTGAAGGCTTCCGCTCGAAAAGCTGGGACGAGTTCGCGCAGCCCGGCGCGCCGCCTTTGGATTTTGTGTTCACGGTTTGCGACAACGCAGCCGGCGAGGTTTGTCCAATTTGGCCCGGTCAGCCGATGACGGCGCACTGGGGCGTGCCCGATCCAGCAGCACTTACTGATTGCAGCGAAGCTGAGATAGCTGCTGCCTTCGCTGACGCCTACGGTCGCCTGCAGAACCGCATCAACATCTTCGTCAGTCTGCCGTTCGAAAGCCTCGATCGCCTTTCGCTGCAGAAGCGCTTGGATACAATCGGCGCCACCAAGGACGACAAAGCGGGCGAAGCATGAGCCCACTTTGGCGTCGCGTCATTGCCGAGCTGCTCGGTTCTTTGCTGCTGACGGGCGTTGTGATCGGTTCTGGCATTCTCGCCGCGCGTCTATCTGACGGCAACGACGCCATCGCGCTGCTCGGCAACACGGGCGCGACGGCCGCCATTCTGTTTGTGTTGATAACCGCCTTTGGCCCCATTTCTGGTGCGCATTTCAATCCGGCGGTGACGCTGGTAATGACGCTGCGCCGCCACCTCGGTTTCACCGACGCGTTGTTTTACGTGATCGCACAAATGGCCGGATGCATAGCGGGTGCATTGCTTGCGCACGCCATGTTCGAGCTGCCTCTTATCCAGTCCAGCGCGCATGTCCGCGCTGGCTTTGGACAGGCGCTCTCGGAAGGAGCGGCAACCTTCGTGTTGGTTCTGACGATCCTGCTCGTCACCCAAGCGCGGCCACAGGCCGTGGCCGCGGCGGTCGCCCTTACGATCGCCGCCGGCTATTGGTGGACCGCCTCAACCTCATTCGCCAATCCGGCCATCACCATTGCGCGCGCCATGAGCGACACCTTCGCCGGCATTCGCCCCGCCGACGCGCCGGCGTTTATCGTCGCGCAGGTGACGGGCGCCTTGCTCGCTTCAGCCTTCGCCACCCTGCTGACGCCGGCCGAAGCGCCGATGGCGTCGCGCTCACCGTCGTGAGAATGGCGCGATAGAGGGGCGCCGTTCGCGTCAAAAAAAGTTTGCAGGGCAATGTCGCCCCCCGCAAAGCTGGTTCGTCGTTCCAACGAGCCGCCAAGAGGGGCCAGCTCGACCTAGGAGACAGACCATGCGGGTAATGGTGTTCGCGAAAATGCTGGAAGAGGTCAAAATGGACGGCCCGCCGACCGCCGAACAGCTCGAGGCGTTCGCGGCGATGGATCGTTTCACCGAGGAATTGGTCGCAGCCGGTGTCTTCGTCGCCGCCGCCGGCTTGAAGAACGATGCGCAGTGCAAGCGCGTCCTCTTCGATGGGCCGCGCAAGACCGTCATCGACGGGCCGTTCACCGAGACCAAGGAAATCGTCGCCGGTTTCTCGATCTGGGAAGTGAAAGACATGGACGAAGCCATGGCCTGGGCCATGCGCGCGCCCAATGGAACCGGCGGCAAAAACGAGATGGAAATTCGCCCGTTCTACGAAGCCGCCGATCTGGCCGAATTCATCACGCCGGAAGAGCTGGCGTCGCCGCGCCGTGAAGGCGACCGCGGAAAACTCGGCGTCGCCTGACCGGCGAGCGGCTGTTTCGCACGCGCCCCACAGCGCTGTTAAAGCAGCCGCGCCGCCGCGATTATTTTCCCGCGCGTGCAACCAAACGCCCGGCCCCGCGCATCGTAGCCTGTGAACGCCCGCACCGCGCGCGGTTCAGTTTGGATCGACGCTGGAAGAGGGCGAACTCATGTCTGCAAAAATCGTGTTGGGCCATGCCGGATGGCTGGGCCTTGGCAAATGGCGTTGGGCGCGTGCTCTCCTCTGGCTCATCGGCCTCGCCGTTCTGTGCATTCTCACCTTCAACCTCGCGGCCGACGCCACACTCCGTCTCTGGGGATTGGCGACTGGCGAGCCCTTCACCACACGCGCTGCCGCACCGCACGCTGCGCGGCTTCTCGCCGTAAGCGTCGCCGCCATCGCCATGCTGTGCGCTTACGCCTTGGCCGTCCGCTTCGTAGAACGCCGTCCCGCCCAAGAACTCGCGCTGCGGCCGCTGCTGATCGATCTGATCGCGGGCCTTGTGATTGGCGGCGCGCTGATCGCTGCAATCATTGGCATTCTGTGGGCGGCTGGCTGGGTTACAATCGTCTCGTCGCCGGTGACGCAAATCACTGAATCGATCAAGGAAGCCATTCAGTCTGGCGTCATCGAAGAGGTGTTGATGCGCCTCATCATCTTCCGCTTGTTGTGGCGCGCAACCGGCGTCGTGCCAGCGCTCTTGGCGACGGGCGTCGTCTTCGGCGCACTGCATCTCGCCAATCCCGACGCCACGATTTTCGCCGGCATCTGTCTGCTCGCAGGCGAGGGCGTCGGCATCGCGCTCTACATGCTCACCGGCCGCGTCTGGGCTTCGGTCGGCATGCATGCCGGCTGGAATTTCGTTCAAGGCTGGCTGTTCGGCAGCGCCGTCTCCGGCCTCAGCTTCTTTGCAGGCGGCCCGCTGTTGACGCGTCCTATCGCTGGCGTCTCCGACATGCTGAGCGGCGGCGGCTTCGGACCCGAAGCCTCCTTCGCTGCATTGGGCGTTTCACTTGTCGCAAGCCTCGTCGGCTTGGGCGCCGCCTGGCGAAAAGGGGCGTTCGCCGCGATCGATCGCTAATCGCGCGCGGCTTCTTTTTCCAAGTCTTCGACACTCATCGACGCGTCGGTTTGCGCGTCCGTCCGAAGGCCTGCTCATCGGCCCCTGGCGCAAGAACTCGGGTGAGGGCGCCAAGCCGCGGCATGGCGCTTAGGTAAAGCGCATGTGATGCAGCCGATCCTTCATGAATTGCGCAGCGATCAGGGAAGTGTCACTACGCAAGCACGCACGCCAGGCGCCTATCAGCAGGGACGTTCTATGCGCAGAATTGCCGTGATCTCGGTGCTGACCTCGATCGTTTTCACAGGCGCCGCGTTCGCGCAGATGGCAGCCCAAGGCGCACCTGACCAAGGTCAAGACGGAAGCTTTTCGCAAGCGCGGCGGCTTCTGGAGCGCAATGCCACCTTCGAACGAATCCATAACGGCCCAGCGGTAATCAGGACCGCGGCGCTGGTAATCGTTGTGCACGCGCTGGCGCGGTTCTTTCCCAACACGCATCTCGGCCAGCTCTATGCCGATCACAACGACACTGAAATTCGAAACCTGACGCCGCGGTTCGAAGCCTGTCTCGAACAGCATTGGGGCCTGGGCACAGCCGAGCGGTCAAAGACGTATGAAAATGTCGTCGTTGAGTGCGCCAACGAAATTGAACACGGCGGTTAATCTCGATCCGCGGCAGACGACGCAAAGTCACTCACGCGAACGCGCCATCGGTCTGCTACTGGACCACGCCGCAGGCGAGCCGCGCGCCTCCACCGCCCAACGGCGCGGGACTATCGCTATAGGTGTCGCCGCCGGCATGAATAATAAGCGCGTGCCCCCTAAACTCGTCCGGCGAATGCAACCGCGAAACGTGTAGCGTCTGATTGGCCGCGCCATCAGCGCCCACGACCAGCAATGGCAAATCGCCCAGGTGACCGTCGCCCATTGGCCCCATGTGATGCCCCGTGGCGCCCGGATCGAAGTGACCGCCCGCGCCGCCGGCGGGCGTCATCACACCATTCGCGCCCGCTGCGGCATCGCACGAGGGCGTGGTGTGAAGGTGGAATCCGTGCTCGCCGGGCGGCAATCCGTGCAAGTGGAGCTTCAGCGCGACGCCATCGCCATCGGCGGAGATCGTGATTTCGCCGATCGATGCGCCAGGCCCCGACGAAGCGGTCAACGCCATCTGCGCGTGCAGGGAATTGTCTTGCGGGGTCTGGCAGGCGCCGAGCGCGGCGCAGGTCAGCGCGAGTAGAATGAGGCGCATCTGATCCTCACGAAGGAAACCGCGCCGAGCCGCGGCGCATAAATTCGCGAATGACCTAGGCGCTTGAATGTCGCCGATTGCAATACCGCGCCGCTGCCCTATCCAACGCCGATATCGCGCAATGCCTTCAAACTCCCCGCCTCCACGCAAATCTATCCGACCCACCTCGCGCCCGCTCTAAACTCATCCATCTCTTGCAGGGAGGCTACGGTGCACCAATAGCCGACAGCGCAGGGGAGGCGGTTTGAACGTGAGGGCGTGTGAAGCGGCGACGCGGACCACGTCAGCTTCGGGAAGCAAAAGGAAACCCGAAGGGCCAGGCGAAGAATTGGTTTTCGTCTGCACGTCGGCCGGGAACAGAGGCAAGGCGCTAAGCGCCGTCTGAAACCCCAGCGTCGTGGGTGATCGGTTCGTGAAGAGCGACAGCGGGAGAAGGTCCGCGCCGATCCTTGTTTCAACGTGCAAGCGTTGAGAACTCATCTGTCTGCAAACGCATGGCATCTCAGAGGCGCCGCGAACGCCGCTTGCTTCCGCCGGTTGCCAAACAAATCGCGCAGGGCGCGCTTCGGCACACCCATTCAGAACACATCCTTTGAAGCTTCGTCCGAAGCGCGCCTTGCTCTCCCGTTTTCACGCTGCGCCAAACGCGGCGACATCGTCGTTCTTCCGTCATCTTGGACTTGCGGAGCAGGACCGGATAACGAAACGAAAACGGCCCCCGCTTGCGCGAGAGCCGTTCGGTCGTTTCACTCGTTGTTTTAAGTCGTCGGTACTTTGCAATATTCGGTGCTGACAACGCCGTTCGAGCCAACGACATAGCCCAACTGAATCCCGCCCGCGATGCCGGCACAGCCGTTAGGCGCCGGCGGA
>Ga0209023_10005377_pt1 | contig 14033 bp, 12 predicted proteins | sample LakOneMetagenome_FD_187468 | JGI IMG/M metagenome (GOLD analysis project Ga0209023, IMG submission 187468) | Freshwater and sediment microbial communities from Lake Erie, Canada (SPAdes) (version 2) | ecosystem: Environmental > Aquatic > Freshwater > Lentic | place: Lake Erie, Canada...
GTCATCGGGTCGCCGCTGTTCATCATCAGCAACCCCAAGCTCGTGATCGAGCAGTGCAAGGCGGGCGTTGTGGGTTCCATGCCCGCGCTCAACGCCCGCCCAGCCGAGTTGCTCGACGAATGGCTGGCCGAGATCACCGAGACGCTGGCCGCCTACAACAAGGCGAATCCGGACAAGCCCGCTGCGCCATTCGCCATCAACCAGATCGTGCACAAGAGCAATGACCGGCTCGACCACGACATGCAGGTCTGCGCCAAGTACAAGGTGCCGATCATCATCACCAGCCTGGGCGCGCGTGAGGACGTGAACCAGGCCGTGCACGCCTGGGGCGGCGTGGTGCTGCACGACATCATCAACAACAAGTTCGCGCACAAGGCCATCGAGAAGGGTGCCGACGGCCTGATCGCCGTGGCTGCCGGTGCGGGCGGCCATGCGGGCGTGAAGAGCCCGTTCGCGCTGATCCAGGAGATCCGCCAGTGGTTCGACGGCCCGGTGGCGCTCAGCGGCTCCATCGCCAGCGGCGACGCCGTGCTGGCCGCGCAGGCCATGGGCGCAGACTTTGGCTACATCGGCTCGGCCTTCATCGCCACGCACGAGGCGCGGGCCAGCGACGAGTACAAGCAGGCCATCGTGGCCGGCAACTCCGACGACATCGTCTACAGCAACCTTTTCACCGGCGTGCACGGCAACTACCTGGCGCCGTCCATCCGCGCGGCCGGCATGGACCCCGACAACCTGCCCGAGTCCGACCCGAGCAAGATGAACTTCGGCGGCGACGCCAAAAAGGCCTGGAAGGACATCTGGGGCTGCGGCCAGGGCATTGGCGCCATCGACGCAGTGACCAGCACCGCGGACCTGGTGGCGCGCCTGCGCGCCGAGTACCAGGCCGCCCGCGCGCGCCTGAAGCTCTAAAGACCAGCCACCGCCTTGGCTGGTCGGCAGGTCGGCCCGCTGATATCTCTGTGGCGCCCGCAGCGTGTCCCGCGCTGCGGGCGTTGCCGTTTGTGCAGCGCCCTCGCCGGGGTGTGGGCCGGTAGCGACAGGGCAAACCCCCAATAGACGGCGCCGTGTGGTGTGGTGAATGATGATGAGAAATAACCAGATCGGTGCCGCATGGTGCGGGGCGGGTCGCCATCGTCGAGAGGGAACCTGCCATGCTGCGTTCAAGTTTGCTGGGGCTGCTGCTGGCCCTGTGTGCCAGCCAGGGCGCGCATGCCCGCAATGAGGGCGTGACCAACGACGAGATCCGCCTGGGTGCGTCGGCCGTGCTCTCCGGCCCCCTGGGCCCGCAAACGGCGCAGTACGGCGAGGGCTCGCGGCTGATGTTCGACGCCGTGAACGCGCAGGGCGGCGTGCATGGCCGCATGATCCGCTACACCACGCTGGACGATGCCTTCGACACCGCCAAGGCCGTGGAGAACACGCGCCAGCTGCTGGAGACCGACAAGGTTTTCATGATCTACAACAGCACCGGCACGGCGCAGACCGCCGCCATCCTGCCGCTGATCAAGGAGCACCGTACACTGCTGTTCGGCCCGGTCACGGGGGCGTCGGTGTTCCGCGAGGCGTTGAACCCGCTGGTGTTCCATGTGCGCGCAGGTTACGCCAGCGAGGCCACCAAGATCGTGTCCCAACTGCGCCAGCAGGGCATCAGCCGCGTGGCGGTGTTCTACCAGGACGACGGCCTGGGCAAGACGTTGATGGCCGAACTCAAAAAAGCCTCCGACGAAGAAAAGCTCGCCTTCGTCGCCGAGATCAAGGTCGACCCCAAGCAACCCGACTTCACGGCCGCCGCGCAGGCCGCCGAAAAGGCGCAGCCGCAGGCCGTCATCGTGGCCACCGCAGGCACCACGTTCACCAGCTTCGTCAAGGCCGTGCAGGCCACTACGGCGCGGCCGGCGTACTACGGCTTCTCGGTCGCCAGCATGGACGTGATCTACCGCGAGCTCAAGGACAAGGCACGCGGCATCATCCTGGCGCAGATCATGCCGTCGCTGCGCAACACCACCGTGCCGGTGGTGGCCGAATACCTGGCCTTGCTGCGCGCCAAGTCACCCAACGCCCAGCCGTCGCCCTCACAGTTCGAGGGCTTCGTGCACGCCCGGCTGCTGGTGGAGGGTCTGCGCCGCACCGGCCGCAACCTGACCACCGAGTCGTTCACCAAGACCATGGAAGACGCGGGTGAAATCTCGTTCGGGCGCTTCAACGTCAAGTACTCGCCCAAGAGCCACAACGGGTCTACCTATGTGGAGCTGGCCATCGTGGATGCGGAGGGGAGCTTGCGGTATTGAGCTTGCTGCAGGCGGTGGGGTGTTGGGCGAGTCCATGGAGTCGCGGGATGGATCAACTACTGCAGCCTCTGCAGTCCAAACCCGTTCGGGCTGAGGCTGTCGAAGCCCTGCGCAGCGCTTCGACAAGCTCAGCGTGAACGGTTTGGGGTGCAAGCGGTCTGGGGTGTGATCGTTTTGCGGTGGAGATGGATGCGGTGAAAATGTGAGCGTGGCGTTGCCGGCCGTAGCCGGAGGCCCCTGTTTCTCCCCCCCGTTCGGGCTGAGCCTGTCGAAGCCTTGTGCCGCGCTTCGACAGGCTCAGCGTGAACGGTTTGGGGTGTGAACGGTTTGGGGTGTGCGCGGTGGAGATGTATGCGGTTGAAGATGTGAGCGTGGCGTTGCAGGCCGTAGACGGCGGCCCCGGTTTCTCCCCACCCGTTCGGGCTGAGCCTGTCGAAGCCCTGCGCGGCGCTTCGACAAGCTCAGCGTGAACGGACTGAGGGTTGTCTGGCCTGTATTTATGGCCCCTCACAACCCATACGTCAGCTCCCGCGCCTTGCCCCAGAACACGCGGTACATGAACACCGTGTACACGATGATCGCGGGCAGTGTGATGGCCATGCCGATGCCGATCACGGCCAGAGACTCCGGTGCGCTGGCGGCCTCCCACACTGTGAGCCGGTCGATCACGATGTACGGGTAGATGCTGTAGGCCAGGCCCAGGAACGCCAGCATGAAGATCAATACCGTGGCCACGAACACGATCCACCCATAGCCCGCCTGCACCACACGCGGCGTGCCCAGCACGTGGCGGATGGCGAAGAACGCCGCCACGCACGCCAGCGGAATCGGCAGCAGCGCGAACAGCTCGGGCAGCACGAACCATTTGGCGAACACGGTGTGGCTGACCAGCGGTGTGGCCAGCGAGATGCCGAGCAGCGCCAGGCCCATGGGCCACAGCACGCGCTGGCCCCACTTGGCGGCCTTGGTCTGCAGGTCGCCGTCGGTCTTCATCAGCAGCCAGCCCACGCCCAGCATGGCGTACGCCGCCGGCAGCGTGAGCGCGATGCCGGCCGAGAACAGCAGGCCCCAGGCGTCGTTCTGAAACCCGGTCACATATGCGCCCAGCATCCAGCCCTGCGCCAGCGTAGTGATCAGCGAGCCACCGGCAAACAGCTTGTTCCAGGTGGCCTTGTGCGAATCGCGTGCCTTGACCCGAAAGTCGAACGCCACGCCGCGCAGGGTTAGCCCCAGCAGCATCGCGGCCACCGGCAGGTACAGGGCCGACAGCACCACGCTGTGCGCCATGGGAAAGCAGATCAGCAGCACGCCCACGCCCAGCACCAGCCAGGTTTCGTTGGCATCCCAGAAGGGGCCGATGCTCGACACCATCACGTCCTTTTCGGCATCGGTGGCCAGGGGCAGCAGGATGCCCACGCCCAGGTCGTAGCCGTCCAGGATCACGTAGGCGAGCAGCGCCAGGCCCATGATGGCCATGAAGACCAGGGGCAGGGTGTGGGCCAGTGTCATTTCCATGGTGTTCTCCTCAGGCGGCAGGGGGTATGGGCAGCGGCGACTGGCCTGGGGGCGGCACGGCCGGTACGGGCATGGCCGGGTGCTCGGACATGTACTTGATCACGCCGATGTAGGCCACGAGCAGCAGCACATAGACCGAGAGGTAGGCCGCCAGCGTGGTTGCCACCATGCCCGGCGGGTGCGTGGCCACTGCGTCCGCGGTCTTGAACAGGCCATAGACCAGGTAGGGCTGGCGGCCGATCTCCGTCACGTACCAGCCGGCCAGCGTGGCCACCCAGCCCGAGAACGTCATGCCCACCAGCGTGAACAGCAGCGCGCGGGGCAGGGCGGCGGATGCCTGCTTGCGGCGGCGGTACAGCACCCACGCGCTGGCCCAGGCCACCGCCAGCATGAGCATGCCCATGCCCACCATCACGCGGAAGGCCCAGAACACCGGCGCCACCGGCGGGTGGGCACCCGGAAACTCGTTCAGCCCCTTGAGCTCGGCATCGATGTCGTGCGCCAGAATCAGGCTGGCGGCCTTGGGGATCTGCAGCGCGTAGTCGGTGCGGCCTTCTTTCTCGTTGGGCAGGCCGAACAGCGTGAGCGGCGCGCCTTTTTCCGTGTGCCAGATGCCTTCGATGGCCGCGATCTTGGCGGGCTGGTGCTGCAGCGTGTTCAGGCCGTGCATGTCGCCCATCAGGATCTGCAGAGGGATAGCGATGGCCACGGCTGTGACGGCGGTGCGCAGCGCCTTGCGCGTGCCCTCGGTGGCCGTGCCCTTGATCAACTGCCACGCGCTGACGCCGGCGATGAGAAAGCCTGCGGTCAGTGCCGATGCGAGCAGCTTGTGGCCCAGGCGGTAGGGGAACGAGGGGTTGAACACGATGGCGAGCCAGTCCACCGCGTGGAACTTGCCGTCGATGATCTCGTAGCCCTGGGGTGTCTGCATCCAGGAGTTCAGGCTCAAGATCCAGAACGCCGACAGCGTGGTGCCAAACGCCACCATCAGCGTGGCGACCAGGTGCACCCGCTCGGACACGCGGCCCCGGCCGAACAGCATGATCCCGAGGAAGGTGGCCTCCAGGAAGAATGCCGTGAGTACCTCGTAGCCCAGCAGCGGGCCGGCGATGTTGCCCACGTGTTCCATGAAGCCCGGCCAGTTGGTGCCGAACTGAAAGCTCATCGTGATGCCCGAGACCACGCCCAGCGCGAAGGTGAGCGCGAACACCTTGGTCCACAGGTAGTAGGCCTGCTCCCAGCCCTTGGCCGCCGGCGTGCCGCGCGTGGCCGTGTGCCGCAGGCGAAAGAACACCAAAAACCAGCACAGCGCGATCGTGATGGTCGGGAACAGGATGTGAAAGCTGATGTTGGCCGCGAACTGAATGCGCGACAGCATGAAGGTGTCCATGGCCTCAGGCCCCCTTGTTGTCCTTGGCCGGCGAGCCCTTGCCCGTCAGCCGGTCCTTGAACTCCAGCACCCGGGTCACCGCGGTGCCCATGCCCATAAGCTGCATCGCAGTCTCGGGTGCCAGTCGCTGCACGTCGTCGAACCAGGTCATGAGCCGGTCGATCAGCTCATGCATCTCGCGCATGCGCTCCTGGGCGTGGCGCTCCGCGTCGGTGCCGGGTTCTTCGAGCAGGGCCATGCGCAGCATCGACAGCGTGGGCTCGATTTCGCGGCGGCGGCGCTCCTCGGCCAGCACGCGGAAGATCTCCCACACGTCCTTGGGCGCCTCGAAATACTCGCGCCGGTCGCCGGGCTGGTGGCTGAGCTTGACCAGGCGCCAGGCCTGCAGCTCTTTCAAACCCATGCTCACGTTGGACCGCGAGAACTCGAGCGTCTCGGCAATCTCGTCGGCATTGAACGGGCGGGGCGACAGAAAGATGAGGGCGTACATCTGCCCCACCGTGCGGTTGATGCCCCACCGGCTGCCCATCTCTCCGAAATGGGCGACGAACTGACGGTTGAGCGGTGGCAGATGGTTGATGTAAGTCATGGACACGGATTGTGCCTGTAATTCCTGAATTTTCAGTAAATACTGAAAATTCAGAATATTGCCGAGTCGGGTTCTGGGTGATTGGCCTGTCAGGTCGGTGTGGTTCGGTTGTTACAGGGTGGCGTCGCTGGAACCGGGGGGGCTTGGCCCAGGCATTAGGTGAAGACACCTACGTGACCAGCATTTGGCCCAGGGCAGAGGACAATAGAAGGTTTTTGGCCCGTGCGCCTGTAGGTGCGCGGCTTGCCGCCCCCACCCCAACGTTTGACCCGCATGTCTTCACCAACATCCCGCACGCCTGTCATAGATATGGCCAAAGGCTTGGCGTGCATCGCCATCGTGTGGCACCACTTGGCCTTTTACGGGCCCATGTCAGACATCGCCCAGCCGCTGGCGCCCGCGCTTATCGCGTGGCTGTACGACTACGGCCGGATGGCGGTGCAGGTGTTTCTGGTGCTGGGCGGCTACCTGGCGGCCGCCAGCCTGGCGCCCCTGGGCGTGGCCCGCTTCGACCACCCCGGCCCGGTGATCGCCAAGCGCTTCGTGCGGCTGGTGGTGCCCTACGCGGTGGCGCTGATGCTGACGGTGCTGGTGGCAGCGCTGGTGCGGCCCTGGATGAACCATGGGTCCGTGCCCGATGGGCCGACGCTGTCGCAGCTTCTGGCCAACGCGCTGCTGCTGCAGGACATCGTGGGCGAAAGCGCCTTGTCGGCGGGCGTCTGGTACGTGGCCATCGACTTTCAGCTGTTTGCCATGAGCGTGCTGGTGTGGGCCGGTGTGCGGGCCTTGCCCAGTGCCCGGGCCCGGCAGCATGCGGCGCTGGTGGCCAAGAGCACCATCGTCGCCTGCATGGCAGCGTCGCTGTGGGTGCTGAACCGCATGCCGGAGCTCGACATGTGGGCGGTGTACTTCTTCGGCTCGTACGGGTTGGGCATGCTGGCCCACTGGGCCGTGCGGGCCCCACGGGCGCATGGCTGGGTGGCGTTGATGGTGGTGATGGGAGGCGTGGCATTGGCCATCGACCACCGCGGCCGCATTCTAGTGGCGCTGGCGACGGCGCTGTGCCTGGTGGCCGCCCTGCGTGCCAACGGTGTGCAGTCATGGCGCGGCGCGGCGCCGCTGGTGCAACTGGGGCAGATGTCGTACTCGGTGTTTCTGGTGCACTTTGCGGTGTGCCTGTTGGTGAACGCGGTGGTCAGCCACCTGTGGCCTGAATCGCCGGTGCTCAACGCCCTGGGCATGCTGCTCGCGTTCGTGCTGTCTCTGGCGGCGGGCCGGCAGCTGTATCTGCACGTGGAGCGCCACGTTCCCTCATGGACCACGGCCTTGCGCTGGCAAGTGGGGCTGGTGGGCGCGGGCATGCTGGTGGCGGTGTCCAGCAACTGGGGCTGATGCTGCGGGGGCCGGCATTCCGGCCATTCCGTTGACCTGGTGCTGTTGTGCTCTGGCCGGAGCCCGGCAATTGCTGTCCGCGGAATGCCCACAGAAAGCCGGCAGCCCCCAATGCCCATCAGGCGGGCGGCAGACGCTCCCGGCGCTTGCGCTGGCGGTCCAGAAACCAGGCCATGAAGGGCAGGATCAGCATCGATCCGGGAATGACCCAGATAAAAAGATACGGGCTGACGGAAGAGGCCGACCGCATCACGTCGCGCAGGTGGGTGCGCTCGTCGGCCGTCCAGTTGCCCTGGCGGCGCTGTTGCACCAGCCACACCACCGACCCCCGCATCGTGGCCACTTCGCGCTTGAGGCGGCTATTCTCGCGGCTGTTGCCTGCCAGGAACGAGCAGAACCATTCGGGCGCTCGCTCCATGCGGCGCTGAAACGCCAAGGTCGAGTCCGGGTCGAACGCGTCGATGGACGGAGGTGTTTCAGGCGCGCGCGGTGCGGGCGGCGTCGGCAGGTCGGGCGGCGTGGTCATGGCGGGTGCCATTGTCACTGCTCGGGCCGCACGCGCCAAGCCGCGTGTGGCATGCCGTGCGGGTCAGGGCGTCAGCCCCCTCGCGCGGCCCGTCAGTTGCACAACCTTCAGCGGTGCAGTTCGCCCGCGCTTTCAGGCTGGTACAGCAGGTCTTTGACGCGCACCGTCATGGACTTTCCGCCCGGGCCGGGCCAGGCCAGCTCGTCGCCCACCGACAGGCCCAACAAGGCGCTGCCCACCGGGGCGAAGATCGACAGGCGGTCGGCGCTGCCGTCGGTGTCGCGCGGGTAGACCAGGGTCAGGCAGAACTCCTTGCCCGTCTCCAGGATGGAGAACTGCACGGTCGAGTTCATCGTCACCACGTTCGGCGGAATCTCTTCGGGCGCGACCACGTCCGCCCGGTCGAGCTCTGCCTGCAGCTCGGCCTTGCCCGGAAAGACGCTGGCCGGAATCGCGGCCAGCAGGGCCTCGATGCGGTCAACGTCGAGCGACGACAGGATGATCTGGGGCTTGCGCGCCATGGCGGTACCTCTGGGGTTGTGACAAAGCGCGGGACTGTAGAGCATCGCGAATCTCGCACTGCCGCGCGCGGACATTCGGCAACAGCGGGAGGGCGGTACCCGCCGTCAGTCGCCCGTGATGTTGCGCGCCTTGATCAGCGCACCAAAGCGCGTGCTGTCGATGGACGCGCGCGTGTTGAAGTCCGCCGGCGACATCGGCGCGGGCACGCCGCCCAGCGCATGGATGCGCTCTTTCACGGCCGGGGTGGCCAGCACCTTGTTGATCTCGCGGTTCAGCCGGGTCACCACCTCGGGCGGCGTGCCCGCCGGGGCGTAAAAGCCGAACCACGTGTCGGCATCGAAGCCCTTGAGGCCCACCTCGTCCAGCGTGGGCACGTCCGGGAACAGGGGCGAGCGCTTGGAGCTGCCCACGGCCAGCAGCTTGAGCTTGCCGGCCTTCACATGCTGCAGGCCGATGCCGGGGTCGAACATGAAGTCCACCTGCCCGCCCAGCAGGTCCTGCATCGCGGGGGCTGCGCCGCGGTAGGGCACGTGCACTGCAAACACATTGGCCTGGGCCTTGAGCATCTCGGCGGCCAGGTGCGGCGAGCTGCCGTTGCCCGGCGTGCCGAAGCTCAGCTTGCCCGGGTTGGCCTTGATGTACTTCATGAACTCCTCGATGTTTTTCACTGGCAGCGTGGGCCGCACTTCCAGGAACACCAGCACCCGCGCAGCGGCGGCCACGGGGACCAGGTCCTTGGTGGGGTCGAACGGCATCTTGGGATACAGGTGCGGGTTGACCGACACCATGCCGCCCGAGCTCATAAGCAACGTGTAGCCATCGGCCGGCGACTTGGCCACCGCCTCGCCCCCGATGTTGCCGCCAGCGCCGCCGCGGTTTTCCACCACGACGGGCTGACCCAGCGCTGTTTGCAGCGGCACGGTCACCGCGCGGGCGATTTGGTCTGCGGCACCGCCTGCCGGGAAGTTCACGATGACCTTGATCGGCTTGGCGGGCCAGGTGTCGGCGAGGGCCGCGCCGGGCAGCAGCAGGCCCGCTGCGGCGCCGGCAATTGCCAATGCGCCCAGCAGACGGCGGCTGGGGCGAAGGGGAAAGGAATGCATGTTTGTCTCCGATGGTGCCCGGGTGTGCCGGGTCTTGTGAGAGGGGTTGGAAAAAACTGGACGATTCAGGCCTTGAGGAGGCCTTTGGTCGGCGTTGCCTCAGGCCACGTCCACCTCCACCAGAATGGCGCGGGGGTGGGCCAGCGCGTGTCGCAGCACATCCGGCAGTTGGGCTGCATCGCTCACGCGCACCGCCTCGCAGCCCTGGCCGCGCGCCAACGCCAGGAAGTCCAGGTCCGGCAGGTCGGTGCCTTCCAGTTTGTCGCCTTCATGAAACCCGAAGGTGGGTGCAAACTCCTGCAGCGCCGCATACCTGCGGTTCTTAAGGATGATGAAGGTGATGGGCAGTTTGAGCTGTGCCGCGCTCCACAGCGCCTGGATGGAGTACATCGCCGAGCCGTCGCCGATGAGCCCGATGACCTTGCGTTCGGGCTTTGCCAGTGCCACGCCCACCGCCGCCGGCAGGCCGTAGCCCAGGCCGCCGCTGCACATGGTGTAGAAGGTTTCGCTCTGCACAATGGGCAGGTAGGCGTGCATCGCGGCGCGGGAGCTGGGGGCTTCTTCGACCACGATGGACGCGGCATCTCGCACCTCGGCCAGGGTCTGCATCACGTAGGGCACGCTCATCAGCGCGCCCGGTGCCGACGGCTCGGCGCGTGGGCGGGCTGCGCGGGGCGGGGGCAGGGCGCGCGTTGCGGGGGCGGGCCGTGCCAGCAAGTCCTGCACACCCAGACGCACGCTGCCCACGGCCGAGGTGCCCTCGGGCGTCCAGGCGGCGGTGCCCGGGTCGTCGATCAGCTGCACCAGCTGCGCGCCCGGTGGCACATGCGGGCCGAAGCCTTCCACGTGGTAGGTGAAGGCCGCAGCGCCGAGCGCGAACACCAGGTCATGCCCGCCCAGCAGCGACACGATCTTCTCGCGCATGGCGGGCAGCACGCCCGCAAACAGGCGGTGGTCCTGCGGAAAGCCACAGCGGCCGGACATGGGTGCGGTCCACACAGCGGCGTTGTGCCGCTCGGCCAGGGCGAGCACGTCATCCCAGGCGCGGTCGCGGTCCACGGCGGCGCCCACCACGAAGACGGGGCGCTGCGCGGCGTCGAGCGCATCGCCGATGGCCTGCAGCACGCGCGGCTCGGGGCGCGTCTCGGTGCTCACGGTGCGCGCCTGCAAGGGCTCGCAGGGCTTGTCCCAGTCGTCCGCAGGGATGGACACCAGCACCGGCCCGCGGGGCTGCTGCATGGCGATGTAGTAGGCCCGCGCGATGGCCAAGGGCACGTCTTCGGCGCGCGCGGGCTCGATGCTCCACTTCACGTAGGGCTTGGGCAGCTCGGTGGCCTGCCCCGAAAACAGAAACGGGTCGAACGGCAGGATGGACCGCGCCTGCTGCCCGGCTGTGATGACCATGGGCGTGCGGTTCTTGTGCGCTGTGAAGATGTTGCCCATGGCATGGCCCACACCCGCAGCCGAGTGCAGGTTCACAAACGCCGCGTTGTGCGTGGCCTGGGCATAGCCGTCGGCCATGCCCACCACCACCGATTCCTGCAGGCCCAGGATGTAGCGGAAGTCCGCAGGAAAGTCGAGGAACAGTGGCAACTCGGTAGAGCCCGGGTTACCGAAGATGGTGTCGATGTGAAAGCCGCGCAGCAGGTCGAGCACGGCCTCGCGCACGGTGGGGAGCAGGGTTTCTGAAGGCATCCCTCGATCTTCGGGATGCATTGTTCATCCATCAATACAATGAGGTGACTAAGCAGTATTCATCCAATGCATATCAAGGACATCGACCTCAACCTGCTGCGCCTGTTCGATGCCGTCTACCGCACGCGCAACGTCAGCCGCGCCGCCGAGCTGCTGGACCTGACGCAGCCCGCAGCGAGCCAGGCGCTGACGCGCCTGCGGCTGCTGATCAAAGACCCGCTGTTCGTTCGCGCGGGCGGCGGTGTGGAGCCCACACCCAAGGCCGACCGGCTGGCCGATGCGGTGCGCAGCGCACTGGGCCTGCTGGAGGAGGCCCTCAACGAGTCCGCGCTGTTCAACCCGCTGGATTCGCACAAGGTGTTCCGCATCCACATGAGCGACATTGGCGAGGGCCGCTTTCTGCCAGACCTGATGGTGGCGCTGCGGCGCCAGGCACCCTGTGTGCGTCTGGAGACGCTGCCCGTGCCGCGCAGCGAGATTGGGCAGCGGCTGGACAGCGGCCGCATCGACTTCGCTTTTGGCTTCTTGCCCACGGTGAAGGACACGCAGCGCGTGCAGCTCATCAACGACCGCTATGTGGTGCTGCTGCGCGCGGGCCACCCCTTTGCGGCACGCAAGCGCAGCGGGCCGGCATTGCTCAAGGATTTGCGGCAACTGGAGTTCGTGGGCGTGCGCACGCATTCGGACACGCTGCGCATTCTGGAGATGCTGCAGCTGCAGGACCGTCTGCGCCTGACCACCGAGCACTTCATGGTGCTGCCCGCCATCGTGCGTGCCACTGATCTGGCTGTGGTCATGCCGCGCAACATTGCGCGCACCTTTGCAGCCGACGGTGCCTATGCCCTCATCGAGCCGCCCTTGCCGCTGCGTGACTTCACGGTGTCGCTGCACTGGAGCCGGCGGTTTGAAAGCGACCCCGGCAATCAGTGGATGCGTGGGCTGATCCAAAAGCTCTTCAAGGAATAGGCGCCAGTCGCTTCGCACGGCCAAGTGCATAGCGGGTAAATACTGTATATTTGTACAGTCATGACGCATCAACCCGACTTCGACCCCGACCTGCCCGACGCGCCGGTCGAAGTGCGGGTGCCCATTCAAGCCATACGCGGCCGCGGTGCCGCCACTGCCATGCCGCACCGGTTCACGCGCGATGTGCGAGAGGTGGTGGACGACGGTTGGGGTTCGCTCGGCCTGGGCGATGGAGCGTCCGGATGTAGGGATCTGGATGGGGATGATGACGGCGCGCCGGCGCCCGCCACCACCGTGCACCTGGAGACAGCGCGCAGCGCCATCTGCGCCAACGATTCGCCCGACATCTTTTTCGAGCTGTCCGTCAATCCCTACCGTGGGTGCGAGCATGGCTGTGTGTACTGCTACGCCCGGCCTACGCACAGCTACCTCAACTTTTCGCCCGGGCTCGACTTCGAGACCCAGATCGTTGCCAAGCAGAACATCGCCGAGGTGCTGCGCCACGAGCTGGCGCAGCCGCGCTATGTGCCGCGCCTGCTCAACATCGGCTCGGCCACCGACTGCTACCAGCCCGTGGAGCGCGAGCTCAAGCTCACCCGCGGCCTGATCGAAGTCATGCGCGATGCGCGACACCCGTTCTCGCTCATCACCAAGTCGAGTGGGGTGGAGCGCGACCTGGACCTGCTGGCGCCGCTGGCTGCGCAGCAACTGACGGCCGTGTACGTGACCATCACCACGCTCGACCCGGTGCTGGCCCGCCGCATGGAGCCGCGCGCTGCAGCGCCCCACCGGCGTCTGCGCACTCTGCGCACACTGGCCGATGCCGGCATCCCTGTGGGCGTGAGCGTGGCCCCGCAGATCCCTTTCATCACCGAAGACATGGAGCAGGTGCTGGAGGCTGCGCGCGATGCGGGCGCCCAAAGCGCGTTCTACACGGTGCTGCGCCTGCCCTGGGAGCTGGACGCCGTCTTTCGCGAATGGCTGGAAGTGCATTACCCGCAGCGCGCGGCGAGGGTGATGGCGCGTGTGCAGGACCTGCACCGCATCGACCCCAGCCAGCGCAGCGCGGGCAAGAGCTACGACAGCGACTTCGCCACCCGCATGAAGGGCAGCGGCCTGTGGGCGGATCTGCTGCGGCAGCGGTTTGCCGGCGCATGCAAGCGGCTGGGCCTCAACCGGGCCAGGGTCGAGCTGGACCTGTCGCAGTTCAGGCCGGGACTTGCGCGGGGGCAGGGCAGCTTGTTCTGAGAGCGCAGGCCAATACCCTGATCTCTCATTGCCATGCGTTGCCATGCTTTGGCCTCCGCACTGGAAGCTGCCTGCCTGTGCGTTAAAGCGCATGAAATGCTGCCAAGCGCCTGTGGATCGGTATCAACACCGGGCCACTCGCTCCTAAGCTTGAGTCCTTTTGGCGTGCTGGGCGTGCGGCCTGCACCACAAACCCGACCCGCGCACCCGCAGCCAGCAGCCAGCACAGGAGACACCATGGCTTTGCGTGATTTCAGGGTACTGACATTTGATGTGGTCGGAACGCTGATCGACTTCGAGCGGGGCATGCTCACCTACCTGCGCAAAGCCGTGCCGGGCACCACCGTCACGGACGAGGCATTCCTGTCGGCCTACCGTGTGACCCGCAAGCACCCGCAGACGCTGGCATACCCCGATGACCTACAGCGCTGCTGGCATGTGATTGCGCCTGGGTTGAGCCTGCCCGACAGCGACGAACTGGCCTGCGGCTTCAGTGACTCGGTAGCGCAGTGGCCGGCCTTCCCGGATTCGGTGGAGGCCCTGCACCGGCTTCGCCGACTGTTCAGGATGATGGCCATGACGAATGTACAAAGCTGGGCGCTCGCGCATTTCGAGAAGAAGCTGGGGTCGCCGTTCGACATGCAGCTGAGCTGCGACGACGCGCTGTGCTGTTGATTTCCACGCAGAAGTGACCCACTGACCCCCAGGATTTCCATCTAAACCTGACCCACGTACTAACCCTAACCTGCTGCTTCTTTGAGCAGCAGGAGACCAGGAGTGATAGACGTGGCAACAC
>Ga0209023_10005378_pt1 | contig 14031 bp, 20 predicted proteins | sample LakOneMetagenome_FD_187468 | JGI IMG/M metagenome (GOLD analysis project Ga0209023, IMG submission 187468) | Freshwater and sediment microbial communities from Lake Erie, Canada (SPAdes) (version 2) | ecosystem: Environmental > Aquatic > Freshwater > Lentic | place: Lake Erie, Canada...
CCGCCGCGTAGCCGCCGTACCCGCCGTACGCCGCGGTCGGCGTCGATGACCGATCATCGGTGCCGGGTGGGCGGGGGGCTGGGAACCCGCAACCGTCGCAGGCATCGGCGCCCGGTTCGATGAAGCGGTAGCAACGGGTGCAGTGCACGGCGTCAGCCTCCCACGGCCCGCGCCCGGCGATCCTTCACGATGACTCGTGGCGAGGCGGCGCCGCGGCGGCCACCTCCTGCCACGTGCGGCCGGTGCGCACGCTGCCGGGATGCTCAGCGGTGATGTCGGAACCAGGCCGGGCGGCGTCGTCGATCGCCTTCACGAGGATCCAGTCCTTCGGTCCGGTCGCCGTCAGCCCGAAGCGGCCGACGAGCTTGTGGCCGGAGAACACGAGCGACAGGTGGCGCGGCTCGTTCTTGCGCACCTCGACGGTGCCCTCGTCCCAGATGATCACCGCGCCGGTGCCGCGCGGCGCGTCCGCGTGGACGCCCTCGAACTCGCCGGCCTCCATCGTGTGGTCCTCGACGGCGACGGCGAGCCGCTTCACCCCGGGATCGAGCGACGGTCCCTTGGGCACGGCCCACGAACGCAGCACGCCGCCGTCCTCGACGCGCAGGTCGTAGTGCAGGCGGGTGGCGTCATGCAGCTGCACGACGAAGCGCCGCGACTCCGGTGGTAGGTCCGGCGGCGACACGAGAGACACGATCGGACCGTACCTGGCGCGCGGATCCAACCGACCTTGGGACTGTCGGTGAAGAGCTGTGGGTACGGAACCGGTGTGACCGTCGCCGATCGCCCCGTGCTCGCTCCTGGTGCCACCGGATCGACGACCCGCGCGGAGGGATCCGGACTCGACCTCACCGGCGAGCGCGGCGACGAGCTGCGTGATCGAGTGGTGCACACCCTCGGCGTCATCGGGTGGCTCACCCGCGGGTTCGTCTTCCTCATGATCGCCGGGATCGTGCTCAAGGTCGCGTTCACCGGCGGCGCCGAGCCGCAGACGGCCTCCAAGAGCGGCGTCCTCAGCACGCTCGTCGACCGCACCGGCGGGATGGTGCTCGTCGCGTTGCTTGGCTTCGGCGCGGCGGCGTACGTGATCGCCCGCGTCGCGCCGGTCGTGCTCTACCGCACCACGACGTCCTGGCAGCAGCGAGGCCAGGCGGCCGCGGCCGCGATCTTCTACGCCCCGCTGGTGTACAGCGCCTTCCGCCTGCTGTCCGGCGAACCGCTCGGGAGTGGCGTCGGGGGCGACGAAGGCGAGAACCACGAGATCGGGAGGTGGCTGCTGCAGAGCCGCGGCGGCACCGTCGTCCTGCTGGCGACCGGCCTCGGCCTGCTCGGCTACGGCGGTTACCAGCTGTACAAGGGCCTGTCGGGCAAGTGCCTGAAGAAGCTCGACCTGCGCGACATCCCCATACCCGAGCATGTCGTCCGGAGCGTCGCCATCGCCGGGTTCAGCGCCCGCGCGATCATCGCCGCGCTGCTGGGTGGGTACGCGCTGTGGGCCGCGTGGCGAGCCGACGGCTCCTCCGTCCACGGCGTCGACGGAGCGCTGCGCTCCGTGATCGCTGCACCCTTCGGTTCGTTGGCGCTCGTGCTCGTGGCCCTGGGTCTGGCTGCGTTCGCGGCGTACTGCGCGGTCGCGGCCGTCAGCCGCCCGCACGAGGACGGTTGACGATGGTCGGCACCACGAGAACGGTGCAGGCGCCGTGACGACCACCCACGAGCCATCGCCCGTCGTCGAGGCCGTCGGCAAGGTGGCAGTGGTCTCGAAGACGAAGCAGTTCTTGCGCGCCCGCTTCGATCCGGACGCGCGCTACGGCCTGCGGCTCACGTTCTTCGTCATGGCGTTCCTGATCGTGGCGGTCCCGTTCGGTCTGATCTTCCGCCAGGTCGTCACCGACGGGCCGCTGACCGACTTCGACACGCGGGCGTCTGTGCGCTTCTACAAGTTGTCCGAGCCCGTGTGGGCGAACCACGTCCTCGAGGTCATCAGCTTCGTGGGCAAGCCGATCTTCCTGTCGGCCGTCGTGATCGTGCCGACGCTGTGGTTGCTCCGCAAGCACGAGACGCGGATCGCGATCTTCCTGGTGGCCACGGTGATCTCCGGGGCGCTCGTCGACACCGCCCTGAAGGCTGCCATCGGGCGTCCCCGCCCGACGGTCAGTGGGGGTCCGCCGCAGGCCTTCGGCAACAGCTTCCCCTCGGGTCACTCGATGGCGTCGCTCATCACCTACGGCGCATTCATGCTCGTGGTCCTGCCCTACCTGCCGAAGTGGTCACGCCGGCCGGCGATCGCCTTCGCGACGCTGCTGGTGCTGGCGATCGGCTTCTCCCGCCTGGCGCTCGGCATGCACTTCCTCAGCGACGTCATCGCCGGGTTCCTCTTCGGCATCGCCTGGTTGCTCGTCGCGGTCGCCGGCTTCAACGTCTGGCGCCGGGATCGCCGTGAGCCGCAGGTCCACGTCGACGCTGAGGGCGTCGAGCCGGAGCAGCCCGAGGCTCGAGCGGTCGCCGACGCCGTGGCGTAGCGACGCCGCGGCGCCTTCGTTGTCACACCCCCTTGCTTGCATGGTCGGCATGACCAAGCCGAAGCAGTCACCGCCCGACCACCATCTCCAGAACGTCGAACGCAACATCCGCGACCACGGGTACTTCATCACGTGCGTCGTCGGCGACCAGCACAACCCCGGCTACTGCTACACGACCGGGTTCCTGCACATCGGCCACCCCGAGCTCGTCTCGTTCGCGCTGGATCCGAGCGCCGTGCAGTTCGTGTTCGACCGCCTGTACGCCGAGGCGAAGGCCGGGAAGCGCCGCGAGATCGGGCGCGACGCGCCAGGCGACATCGAAGGCGCCCCGATCTGCCTGCTCCCGGTTCCTCCCCGGCACTTCACCGGAAGCGACTGCCTGCTGCTCGGGTTCGCGTTCTACTACGGCCACCACCAGGAGCTGGTGAAAGGCGAGCACCTCTTCGTGCAGGTCGTCTGGCCCGACCGCGAGCGGCGCCTTCCCTGGGAGGACGACGTCGATTGGACGGTGTGGCGGGACCAGCCGGTGCTCGCCGACGGTGACGAGCCGGTGCGCAAGATGCCGCTCGACGAACCGGTCGAGAACCGGTGCCAGTGCGTCGGGTGCCGTGCCGAGGCGGCGCCGGCCAACCGGGCCGACCGACGGCGGCGCCAACGACAACGCTGAGCCAGACTCGCGCATGGCTGCGTGTCGAACCTGTGAGCTGATCCAGCGCCGTGACGACGGTGCGGCGCCGCCGTGGGACCTCATCGTGCGGACGCCGTCGTGGGACATCGTCCATGCGTTCGGCACGTCGGTCGAGGGGTGGCTCGTGCTGGTGCTGCGGCGCCACCTCACGGCGCTCGCCGATCTCGACGAGGTCGAAGCGGCGGAGCTCGGACCGCTCATCCGCTCGACATCGATCGCGCTGCGTGACGCACTGGGATGCGTGAAGACCTACGTCGCCCAGTTCGCCGAGCACGAGCAGCACCCACATGTGCACGTCCACGTGATCGCGCGCATGCCGGACCAACCCGACGACATGCAGGGCCCGCGCATCTTCACCCGCGCCGGCGTCGCCGACGAGGACGCCGTGCCCGAAGCCCGCATGAACGAGATCGCTCTCGCCGTCCGCGAGCACCTCACGGCACGAGACGGGTGAGCCCCGCCTCGAGCGACGCAGACTCGACCGTGGTGCTGCCGACGACGGTCCCAGGTATCGGCCTGCGACGGCTGACCGTCGCCGATGCTCCGGCCTACCGCGAGGTGGTGCGCCGCAACCTCGTGCACCTCGGCCGCGACGGCGATTGGCACGACGAGATGGTGGCGACCTTGGCCGAGGTCGAAGGGCGCTTCGCCGATCTGCCGGCCGCCGACCACACCTTCGGCATCTTCGAGCTCGACACCCTCGTCGGTCAGGTCACTCTCGTCCATGCCACGCCGACGAAGTGGGGGCTGGGCTTCTGGCTCACGGAGGCGGCGACCGGACGGGGCGTCATGACGGCCTCGATCCGCGAGGTGCTCGCGCACGCGCGCGTGGTGCTCGGCGCGACTGAGGTGCTCGCCAGCGTCTCGCACGGCAACGACGCCAGCAGCGCCGTGCTCGTCCGTCTGGGCTTCGTGCCTGTTGCCCGGCTCAGGGCGTCCACCCGGTACCGCCGCACCTTGCATTGAGCCGGCTCACGGGGACTCGAGCGCGGTGAGATCGCGCGTCGCGTAGACGTGGTGCGCCCACTCCTCGAAGATCACGATCTGGATCGCGCCGAGGACGGTGAACGTCTGGCCGAAGCTCGCGCGGGAACCGTCGAGTTGCTCCGGGGTCACGTCGGCGAGGAAGGCCCGCACGGTCTCGAGGCCGACCGCCCTGCTCGTCCACACCTCCGGGATCGTCGGCGTGGCATCCAGCACGAGCCCGAGCTGCGCACCGTTCGTGATGAAGTCCGGCGGGAGACCGAGCGGATGGTGCGGGGCGGCTGGTCCCCAACGGTGGCTCCGCCGATGCACCGAGAGCGGATCAGCGCCCCGGCGACCGAGCCGTCGCCGCCCAGCCGTATTCGTTGGTGCGGACCGCGATGTCCGTGAAGCCGGCGGCGGTGAGCCTCCGCTCGAGGCCGGCAGGGTCGATCGGGAGGTACGTGTCGCCTTCGTGGTAGTCGCGCAGGCCGTCGCTCGCGAGGCTGTCGGTGGCGACGAAGAGCCCACCCGGTTGCAGCACCCGCGCCGCCTGCGCGAACAACAGGTCCTGCAGGTCGGTCCCGGGGACGTGGTGGAGCATCGAGAAGCAGGTGACGCCGCTGAAGCGATCGCCCTCGAACGGCAGCGCGGTGGCGTCGCCCTCGATGACGGTCACGTTCGTGCCGGCCAAGCGCTCTCGCAGTCGCGATGCCAGCACGGGATCGATCTCGATTGCGGTGAGCTGCGCCACGCGCTCGCGGAACACGTCGGTCGTGGCCCCGAAACCGGGTCCGACCTCGAGCACATCGTCGCCCAGGTTCCCCTCACCGAGCGCCCAGGGGATGATCTGCTCGCGCACCATCTCGGCCCACTCGGGGCTGCCGCAGAAGTCGTGGTTCCGGTTCATGAGGTCACGGTAGGGACGGGGGGCGCTGTCGGGAGCCAGCTACGGTGACAGGTCATCGTGAATATCCGACAGCCCGTGACGATCGCTCCCACCGGCCACGGCACGGTCGTGACGTCCGTGCCGCTCGACGCCGGCCAGGGCATCGAGCTGCACGCGCACGACGTGCACCAGCTCAGCATCGCGGCGCGGAGCGCGATCGCGATCGGCGTCGGCGAGCGCACCTGGGTGCTGCCCCGCTCCAGCGCGCTGTGGGTGCCGGCCGGCATGCCACACAGCGTCGAGGGGATCGGCGCATCCGCGATGACCTCGCTGTGGTTGGACCCGCGCCGTTGCCCGTTGGCGTGGAGCGACCCGACCGTCGTCGAGGTGGACGACCTGGTGCTGCTCCTCGTCGAGCGGCTGCTCGATGCGTCGCTCCCACAGACCGAGCGCACGCGATCCGAAGCGGTGCTCTTCGACGTGCTCCGCCCGGTGGCGGCCGACGAGCTCGACCTCTCGTTGCCGACCGACGACCGCGCTCGCCACGTGGCCGAGGCGTTGTTGCTCGATCCGAGCGACAACCGCAGCCTCGTCGCCTGGGGTCGAGCCGTCGGCGCCAGCGACCGCACGCTGATGCGCGCGTTCGTCGCCGGCACGGGCATGGGCTTCCACGACTGGCGCACCCGGGTGCGCGTGGCGGCGGCGCTGCGTCTGCTGCTCACCGACGCCCCGATCGCCGCGATCGCTCCCGCCGTCGGCTACGCGACGACGAGCGCCTTCGGCGCCGCGTTCCGCCGAACCATGGGCGTCCCGCCATCGGCGTATCGCAAGGCGTCGCCCACGTAGGGTTCGGCCATGGGATTGCAGGTCGTGGGGGCCGGGCTCGGGCGGACAGGGACGACTTCGCTGAAGCTCGCGCTCGAGCGCCTGCTGGCGGCGCCCTGCTACCACATGATGGAGGTGAGCAAGCGGGCGGGTGATCGACTGCTCTGGAAGGGTGCCTTCGAGGGCGCGCCGACCGACTGGCCGGCGATGTTCGAGGGCTACGCGGCCACGGTCGACTGGCCCGGCGCCGGCGTGTGGCACGAGATCTCTGCCGTGTACCCCGAGGCGCTGGTCCTGCTCTCGGTGCGCGACGTCGGCGAGTGGTGGCGCTCGGCATCGAGGACGATCTTCCCGGCGATCGCCTCGCACACCCCGCATCCGACCAGCGGGCGCACCACCAGTGACGGCATGGCCGAGGCCATGATGCGCCGCTTCACCCCCGACTACCTGGACGAGCGCGCGGCCAAGGCCGCCTACCTCGCCCACAACGACGATGTGCGCGCCTCCGTCGATCCCGCTCGGCTCCTCGAGTGGCGCCCCGGCGACGGCTGGGAGCCGCTGGCCGGCGCGCTCGGCGTGCCCGTCCCCGACGAACCCTTCCCCCACGCCAACACCACCGACCAGTTCCGCGCGGCCGCCGGGCTGGACACGGAGTAGCCCCCGTCAGGAGACGACCCGGGGAGGCCCGATCGTCGCGCCCGGACTCGGCGTCAGCGACGACCCGAGGCATCGAGCAGCCGGGCCGCCGCCGAGGCGCCGTCGGCCAGGGCACCGGACGGTCCCGGCCCGAACGCGCCGCCCGCGGCGCCGGTCGCCATGGCCGGCTCGAGGACGAGCCACGTCGCCTCGGCCAATGCCGGATCGATCGTGTCGTCACCTCCGGTCGAACGCGCGATGTCCCACGCGTGGAGCACCAGATCCCCGAGGCGGAAGCCCAGGAACGTCGCCGCCGAGATGTCACCCGCAGGGTGGTGCACCGTGCGTTCCAACGTGGCGGGCGCGCCGAACGCCTCGAGCTGGCTGGTGGCGCTCGCGTCGAACAGCTCGACCGGATCTCCGTCGAACCCGAGAGCCAACGCGTACGTGAACGCATCGTCCGCGCGGTCGCCACGGAGGAGGGCGACGGCGAACCGGTTTCCCCCGAGCACGTGGTCGGCCACGTCGCGCACGCTCCACCCGACGCAGACCGACTGCTCGTCCCACTGGGCGGGGCGCACTGCGACGAGTCGTCGCCGGTACTCCTCGGTGGCGCGGCCGAGCGCGTGCAGCGGTTCCATGCGCCAAACCTAGGGGCCCCGGCGGTCGTGAGCGCCGAGCAGCGCGGCGGGCGCCGCCTGCCGGTAGGCCGCTTCGAGCAGCTCGGCGACCTCCGTCCAGTCGGTCGTCGTCGGATCCAACCTGAGCGCCATCCAGCCGCGGTCGCCGTGGTGGGGCGACGGCTCGAAGCGGGGGTCTTGTGCGAGGGCGGCTCGTTCGGAGGGATCGGTCAGCACGTGCAGCGACTGGCCGCACCCGTGCCAGCGCGGTCGCTCAGGCGCCGTGGCGCCGTTGAAGATGGCGAAGCGCTTGCGGCGGACCCGGAACAGTGGGCGGTCCTGGAGCTCTGCTTCCTCGACCTCGGGCCACGCTGCGCACAACGTGCGGATGCGAGCCAGGACGGTTGCGTCGCCGTCCGCCGCCGCCGCCGTCGTCATGGCATCGACCGGTACAGGTCGCGGACCACGCCGAGCTCGGCGCCGTGGTGGATCTGCTCGTCGAGCTGGTGCAAAACGAAGCTCGCCTTGGACGCCTCGCCGTACGGTCCGGCGATCGCACCGAGCGGCTCCGACCAGGCGTCAGCCGGCAACGCATCGAGCACCTCGTGCCAATACCGGTGGGCGTCTTCGAGGGCGGCGAGCGCCGGCGTCGCCGACGCGGGGACCGGGTCGTCCTGCTCGAACCCGCCGCCGGGTCGCGTCACCCCGAGCCAGGCGGCGTTGCGTTCGCTGCCGTAGCAGCTGGTGAGGTGCCACAGCCGCCAGGCGATCGTCGTGAAGGGCCCGTCACCGTTCGGGGCTCGGCCGTCGGCGCGGTGGGTGCCGTCCTCGGCGAGGCGCACCGACCAGCAGTCCGCCACCGGCTCCCAGAAGAGCTCGTCATCCGTCAGTCCCTCGAGCCTCTGGCGGGTCCTCGCGAACACGTACTCCGACGTCATGAGGATGTCGCTCTTCATCGTCGCCACGACCACGACGCTACGACGGTCGGGGCTGTTCACGCGCGGCCACGCGTTCGGCGGCGGACGGAAGTGCGGATCGTCCGTGCTCACGCTGGACAAGGATGCACAGGTGCACGTTCGCAACCGCACGGCCCGGCCATGAACATCCCAGCCCAGCCTCGTCTGCTCGAAGGTCAGCTCGTCCGGTTGGAGCCGTTGCTCCCCGAGGACGCCGCCGACCTGTTCGCGTCGGCGTCCGATCCGGAGGTCTGGCGGTGGAAGCTCGTCGCCATGCCGGCATCGGAAGAGGACTTGCGCGACCTCATCCAGGAGGTGCTCATCGGTCCCGGTCGATGGCCGTTCGCCATCCGGCGCGCTGACGGCCGGGTGATCGGGTCCACGACCCTCGCGAACTTCGACATGCAGCACGGCTGCGTCGAGATGGGCTTCATGTGGCTGGAGCGCGCCGCCTGGGGTCAGGGGTGCAACGAGGACACCAAGCGGCTGCTCCTCCGCCACTGCTTCGAGACCGTGGGCCTCCATCGTGTCGAGTGGCAGTGCGACGCGCGGAACGAGCGATCGATCGCCGCGTTGCACCGCCTGGGCTTCGGGCCCGAGGGGGTGCACCGCAGCCGTCACGTCCGGCCCGACGGCACCCGCCGCGATTCGCAGTACTTCAGCCAGCTCCGTGACGAGTGGCCCGCCTGCGATGCACGGCTCGCCCAGCTCGTCGAGACCCACTCGTCGAGTGGGTAGGAGCAAGGGTCATGGATCAGCGCCTTCGTCTGCCCGTTGGGCGTCTGCGAAGATCTCTGGATGATCGTGCGGGAGGCCACGGCCGCTGATGCCGAGGCCATCTGTTCGCTCTTGAACGCGTTGCTGGCGACGACGGCGATCGAGTGGACGGACACGCCGCACACCTCGGCAGACATCGTGCACTGGATCGACGAGCACGAGGTGGTGCTCGTGGCGGAGGACGCCGGCGAGGTCGTCGCGGTCGCCGCGTTCGGGTGGTTCCGCGATGCGGTCGTCCGTCCGGGCTACCGGTTCACCGTCGAGAACACGATCCACGTGCGCGAGGACCACTGGGGGTCGGGCGTCGGCCGCCAGCTGATGGAAGCGCTCGTCGAGTCGGCGCGAGACCGTGGGGTGCACACGATGGTGGCGGCGGTCGACGGGGAGAACGATGCGTCGCTCCGCTTCCACGAGCGCCTCGGCTTCGTCGAGGTCGCCCGCATGCCCGAGGTCGGCGCCAAGTTCGGCCGTTGGCTGGATCTGGTCCTCCTGCAGCTCCAGCTCGACGAGCGCGCGGCACCAGACGGCGCGCGCGACAAATTGACGGGACCATCATCGCCACCTACTCGGTGACGTCTCTGGGCTCCGACCATCGGTCTCCGGTGGTCAGAAGCAAGAGACTCGTCAGGCGGCGTAAGACCCGACGAACGATGAATCCGTCGGGTCTGCAACGTCGGCACCGTAACCGTTGCGGACGACCGGTGGAGGACACCTGTGATCGACCTGAAGCCCGCCTGTGCCGCAGTGATCGGTGTGCTCCACGGGGTCGCCGACGCCGAGCTCTCGAACGCGACGCCGTGCGACGACTACACCGTCGGTGATCTCGTCGACCACGTCGACCAGGTGTGCCGGGGCGCCATCGCGCTCGCCCGCAACGAGGCCGGTGGGTTCGCCGCCGATGTCCGCGCGATCCATCGCGAACCCGAGTGGCGCGAGCAGGTGGCGCAGCACGTGCGAGATCTCGGCGCCGCCTGGCAAGACCCCGTGGCGTGGCAGGGGAGCGGCAACGTAGCCGGGTCGGATCTGTCGAACGAGACGTGGGCCAAGATCGCTCTCACCGAGCTCGTCGTGCACGGCTGGGACCTCGCCCGGGCGACGGACCTCCCGTTCGAGCTCCCCGAGGAAACGCTCCGGGCCTGCCTCGATCACGTCGCGGCGTTCGTCCCGAACGCACCCGTGCCGGGCCTGTGGGGTCCGCCCGTCGAGGTGGACGACGACGCCCCCCTGCTCGACCAGATCGTGGGGATCACCGGCCGCACCCCGTAGCCGTTGCGCCGCGGTCGTGTGCTCTCGGTCCTGGTGGCGCGCGACCGAACGAACGCATGACCATCACCAGGTTCTCGCGTCAAACGGTGACGATGGTGACCAGGGCCTCGAGGCCGACGAAGTCATCTGGGTTGCGCGTGTAGAGGTCCAGACGGTTGGCGTGCGCCGTTGCGGCGATGAGCAGATCGGCGACGCGACTGCGATGCGTTCGCCCGACGGCGGCGACGGCCGCCACCACTTGCCCGTAGCTGCGGGCAGCCGCCGCGTCGAGGGGCAACGGATCGAACAACGACTCGACCTGCTGCAGTCGGGCTTGTCGCCGCGCTCGTTCCTCGAGGTCGTTGGTGAGGTGGGGACCGGACGCGAGCTCGGCGAGCGTCACCGAGCACACGGCTGATTCGTCCGGCAGTTGGTCGAGGACACCCGCGTCGTCCCAGTCGATGAGGACCGACGTGTCGAGCAGACCCTCGGCCATCTAGAGGCTCTGATCGATCGACAGGTCGAGATCCCGGCGAAACCGGTCGGCATCGAGGGACGGACCGCGCCGCGCCGCTTCGATGAGCGCCGCACGGGACACGAACGTGGCACGACCGCGGGAGACCGGTCGAAGTTCTGCGACGGGTGTGCCGTTCCTGGTGACGACGAAGGTCTCCCCCGCGACGACGGCGTCGATCACCTTGGCATTGTCGTTGCGCAGCTCACGCTGGCCGATCGTGGTGGCCATGAACGAGATCGTAGCAATGTGAGCTACACGGTGCTACGCACGCTCGACTCTCTGGGTGGGCAGCGTCGGTCTCCGGTGGTGAGCGGCAAGAGACCTGACTGGCGTCGTGGTCACGCCGCGCGAGCGAGGGTGCGCTCGATCAGCGTGAGCACACGCTGCGGGTTGGTCATGACGGCGGTCCCAGGTGAGCTCGAGCACGGTCCACCCCGCGGCGACCAGGCGGTTGCGCTTCATCCGGTCCGCCTCGAAGTTCGCTGATCCGACGTGGTGCCGAAGGCTGTCGAGCTCGATCACCACCTTGGCGTCGGGATACGCGAAGTCGACGCGAGCGATGAAGCCGTCCTCGTCGTAGATCGAGACCTGTCGCTGGGGGATCGGCAACGATGCGGTGCGGTAGAGGCTGAAGAACGCTCGCTCGAGCACGGTCGCGTCGAGCTCGTCGCCCATCCTCGCCTCCAGGAAGCGCCGCAGCGCCCCGACGCCGGCCCGCCCGGGTCGGGCGTGCACCATCAGCGCCCGAGCCAACTGCTCCCAGCTGACCCGACCGTCGCCGATGATCGCCTCGACCGTCGTGCAGTACGTCGTGAACGGGACGACCACACCGAGGTCGACTGCCATCCGGGGCAACGGCGTCACCGGGATGTGGTCGATCCGCATCGCGCGGAAGCGGTCGAGGTCGCTGCTCTGGTGCACCCGGGCGCTGACGCCCTCGAAGCGAGAACGCACCGGCACGCTGATCTCGGGACGACCCTCACGGAAGCGATCCAGGCCGTGGAGCACGGCGGCGCTGCGGTGCGACGCCACGCCGCCCGTCGTCAGGCAGGCGGCCAGGACCTTCGTCCGCCAGGTGATCGGGACGCCCCCGATGACGTACACGCATCGTTCGAGCGTGTGCCATCGACCTCCGTGGAGGCGCCGGTCGATGGCGCTGCTGGACATGAGCTCGAGCGCCTGGCGGCGGGGTGATCAGACCGTGTTGGCGGTGGGCGGTCAGGGCGACGGCGCGGTCGGCGTCGGACATGGCGTCTCTCTCAGGGTTGCGGGGATGCAGAGAGGGCCGAAGGCCGAGCGCAGGGCGTCAGCCGAACGTACCGCACGCGGCTCCGCGTGACAGTGGCTGCAAAGTCTCTTGCTTCCTGCCGTCGGTCTCCGGTGGTGGCAAGCAAGAGACTGAGGTGCCGCTAGACCTTCGTGATCGACGTCTCCGGGCCGTCCGAGACGTCGACTGCCGTCGCCAGCGTCTCGGCCTTGATCCACTCGACGTGGTCCATCAGGTCGGCGTCACCCGCCGGGAGCGACAGGCGGATGCGGTCGCTGAGCTCGAGGCCCTGGTCCTTCCGCATGCCGTTGACGTGGTGGATGGTGTCGTAGACGCGCGCCTCGAGCAGCAGCTGGTCGTCGAGCGTCAGCTCCAACGCGAGCGTGACGCCGTCGTCCGTGGCAACGGCCCAGCCTTCCTTCTCGGTGCGCTCGACGAGCACGTCGTCGGCGGTCAGGTCGTGATCGAGCACGCGGAAGCCGCCGTCGGCCAGCTCCTCGAAGTCGCCGGCCTCGAGCGCCTTGCGCACCACGCCGACCTCCTTGCCGAGGCGGGGACCGAGCACCTTGAGGTTCGGGCGCACCTTGAGCTGCGTCGCCTCGACCGTGCCGAACTCGACGGACTTCACCCGCAGCTCGGCGCCGATCTCGTCGGCGTGACCTGCCGCGACGTCGAGCCCTTCGACGACCATGCGCCGCAGGGGTTGGCGCAGGCGCATCTCGGAGGACGCCCGCGCCTGGCGACCCAGGTCGACGATCGTGCGCACGGCGGCGATCTCGTCGAGCAGCGCACGATCCGGCGTCCCCAGAGAGGGCCAGCCGGCGAGGAACACCGACGACGGCGCGTCGGGGCACACGTCGGTGACGAGGCGCGTCCAGAGGTGCTCGGCGAGGAACGGCATGATCGGCGCCACGACGCGCACGCCCTGCACCAGGGCGAACCACAGCGTCTGCAGCGCGTCGTCGTCGCCGCCCCAGAAGCGGCTGCGCGACCGCCGGATGTACCAGTTCGACAGGTCGTCCACGAACGATTCGAACGACCGGAGCACGTTGACCGTGAGCAGGTCGTCGAAGCCGGCCGTGGCCTCCTCGACGAACGCCTGCGTGCGGGCGACGGCCCAGGAGTCCAGGGGCTGCAACGAACCCGCCGGCCCGGTCTCCAACGTGGCGTACGACGGCACGAAGCTCTCGATCGCGGCGTACCGCGCGAAGAACGAGGCGCTGTTCCACAGCGTCAGCAGCTTGCGGCGGATCTCCTGCGCCGGCCCGAAGCCGAAGAGCAGGTTCTGGTTCGGCGGCTGCGCGCAGTACTGCCAGCGCATGATGTCGGCGCCCATCTTCTCGAACGCCTCTTCGGCGCTGATGGCGTTGCCGTGCGAGCCGTGCATCTCCTTGCCGTGCTCGTCGAGCATCTTCTCGTAGCCGAGCACCCGCTTGTACGGGGCCGTGCCGGTGAGCGCGACCGACATGAAGAGCTGGGCGTAGAACCACAGGCGGATCTGCTCGCGCATCTCGGACACGAGCTCGGCCGGGAACCACTCCTCCCAGTACGCGTGGTCCGGCAGGTCGGCGATGGTGAGGCCCTTCGCCGCGCCGGTACCGAGGCCCTCGGGCACCGTCGTCGGGTTCTCCCAGCCGAGGGTCGAGAACGGGACGATGCCGGCGTCGAGCCACACGTCGCCCACCTCTTCGATGCGCTTGACCGGCTCGTTGCACGACGAGCAGTGGATCAGCACGTCGTCGATCCACGGGCGGCGCAGCTCCTCGAGCCCGTCGAGCGACCCGACCGCTCGCTCGGCCAGCTCGGCGCGCGAACCGATCACGTTCAGGTGCCCGCACGCACAGGGGTAGAAGGGGAGCGGCAGGCCGTAGTAGCGGCGCCGCGAGATGTTCCAGTCGCCCATGTTGACGAGCCAGTCGTCCATGCGCTTGCCCATGTAGTCCGGCGTCCACTCCACCGAGTCGTTGGCGTCGCGCATCGGCTGGCGGATGTCGGTGACCGAGATGAACCAGTCGTCGGACAGCCGGAAGATGAGCGGCGTGTGGCAGCGCCAGCACTCGGGGAACCGGTGGGTGATGGTGCCCGAGTCGTACAGCAGACCGCGCGAGCGCAGGTCCTCGATGACC
>Ga0209023_10005379_pt1 | contig 14030 bp, 11 predicted proteins | sample LakOneMetagenome_FD_187468 | JGI IMG/M metagenome (GOLD analysis project Ga0209023, IMG submission 187468) | Freshwater and sediment microbial communities from Lake Erie, Canada (SPAdes) (version 2) | ecosystem: Environmental > Aquatic > Freshwater > Lentic | place: Lake Erie, Canada...
TACTTCGGCCGGCCCTTCTTCCTGTATCTCGGTCGCCACGTCGGTGTTCCGGTGTGCTTCGAAGGTGCGCTGAAGCTCAAGGAGATCAGCTACATCCCAACCGAGGCCTACCCGGCCGGCGAGATGAAGCACGGTCCGATTGCGCTCCTCGCCGAGGGTTCACCGGTCGTGTGCGTCGCCACCGACGGTCACGTGTTCGACAAGGTCGTGTCGAACATCCAGGAGGTCAAGGCGCGTGGCGCCGAAGTGATCGCCGTGGCCACCGAGGGCAACCCGGATATCGAACAGCACGTCGACGACGTGTTGTGGGTTCCGCGCACCCCGCCGCTGCTCAGCCCGATCACGGCAAACCTGCCGCTCCAGCTGTTCGCGTATGGCGTCGCGCGTGCGAAGGGACTGAACGTGGATCAGCCTCGCAACCTGGCGAAGACCGTGACCGTCGAGTAGTGCCTGCCGACGGCGCGGGCCGTCGGCACGGTAATGTGCGGTCATGAGCGACGTCAGGATCTATCACTACCCCGGTTGAGGATCCTCAAGCAACGCCGTGCGCGTTGCCGAGGAACTCGGGATCGAGCCCGAGATCATCCTGTACCAGAAGACGCCCCCGGATCGGGAGGCTCTCACCTGGCTCGTGGAGCACATCGAAGATCCTGCGACGAACCTGGTGCGCCGTGACAGTCAGTTCAAGAAGCTCGCGCTGACCGAGGCCGATGTCGAGCGCGACGAGCAGATTGTCGAGCTGCTGCTCAAACGCAAAATGCTCCTTCAGCGACCGATCGTGGTGCGCGGTGCGCGCGCGATCATCGGCCGCCCGAAGGAGCGGGTACGTGAATTCTTGTCCGACCCCGACGGGTCGGGCGACTAGCCGCGAATCTTCGGCAGCCACACCGCGCCGCGTGCGACGGGTGTGATGATGACCGGAGCCGCCTTCGGGGGAGTGACAACCCGACTCGGCTTTGCGGGGACCTGACGCAGTGCATTGGTCGTCGCTTGTGCCGCAGTGTCATTGAGTGGAGTGCACTTGGGTGCGGCAATGGCACCCGATGCACCCAATGCAAGAGCGGCAACCGCGCCGACAACGATCCTGGCAAGTTTCATCCGTGATCCTCCCTGTGTCGATCATCCGTGATCGACACATTCCACTGAAAAACAGTTCTGGCATCCCTATCGGCAGGTGGGTCGGAATACTTGAGCCCTGATTTTCAGACGACCACGACCCGCGGGCGTCGTGCGATCGCAAGGGAGGCGAAGGCCGCCGCGACGGCCAAAAGCCCGCCGCCGACGAAGGCCACGAAGTAGTCGTCGGAGAGCACCCGCAGATATCCGGCCAACCACGCCGCTGCGGCACCACCCAGCATGTGGGAGCAGAAGATCCAGCCGAACACGACCCCCGCGTCGGCGCCGAATGCGCGGTTGGTCAGCATCACCGTCGGCGGGACCGTCGCGACCCAGTCGAGGCCGTAGATGACCGCAAAAGCGATGAGTGCCCCGTGGCCCGTTTGGAAAAACAGCGGCAGCGATGCGAGCGACAGGCCCCGCAGCGAGTAGTAGACGAACAGCAATCTGCGCGGATCGACGCGGTCGGTGAGCCATCCCGAGGCCGTGCTGCCGAGGATGTCGAACACGCCGATGACGGCGAGAATGCTGGCCGCGCTGACCTCGCTGATGCCGTGGTCGTGCGCGGCCGGGACGAAGTGCGTCTGCACGGCGCCATTCGTCGTCCACCCACAGATGAAGAAGGTCCCTGCAAGCAGCCAGAAGTCGGGGACGCGTACGGCGCGCTTCAGGACGACGAATGGCGTTCGAAATGGATTGCCCTGCATTGGAGGAGCGGCAGACGTCGGCTCGCCCCCATACGGACCGACGCCGATGTCGGCCGGGTGGTCGCGCATCAGCGCGGCAACCAGCGGAATCATGGCGGTCGCGCAAATGGTGACGACCCAGACCGCCGAGCGCCAGCCGTGTTCCTTTGTGATCCAGGCGAGCAACGGCAGGAAGATCAGGTTGCCGGTTGCGAAACTTGCCGCGAGCAGGCCGGTCACCAGTCCTCTGGCGCGGGTGAACCACCGGGTTGCGACGATGGCCGACAACGGGATCGAGATGGCGCCGGTTGCGCTGCCGATCGCAACGCCCCAGAGCACGTCCAAATGCCAAAGCGCGGTCATCGTCGTGGTGAGCCCGGCGCCCGCAGCGACGACGGCGAGTGAGACCATCATCATGCGCCGCGCCCCGAACCGGTTGACGATCGCGGCCGAAAACGGCGCCATCAAGCCGTAACAGACCAGGTTGATCGAGATTGCGAGTGAAACCTGGTCACGGGTCCATCCGAAGTCGTCCTCGAACGGCACGATGAACAAGCCGACCGTCGATCGGAACCCGGCCGAGGCGAGCAAGGCGAGGAAGGTGACGGCGGCGACGACCCAGGCGTAATGGATTCGTCCGGTGCGCATCCGCGGCACGCTACCGCAGTGGCGCGAGCCCGTCAGGACGAGACCAAACGTCGTTCGCGGGGAGCGGCGTATCGCAGCCGCCGGACCGGCACCCCCGCGTGTCGCGAACATCGGATGCGGCGCACCGCCACGCGGCTGATCGGATCGGTAACGTAGGCGCGTGTCGAGGGCGGCAAACACCAACGCGCTGCCGGATCTTCCCGCCCACCCGATTCCGGTGGAGCAGGTGGTCATCGAGATCGTCGGCGACCCGCGCAATGTCGGGGGTCGGCTCGTCCTGCAGGACGGCGTGGAGTCGAGCTACATCGACATCGCCCACCCGGAGCGCCTGGGATTCGAATATCAGCGGCACCTTGCGAGTGTGATCGACGTGATGCATCCGAAGCGGCTCCCGATCGCGGTGTTTCAGATCGGTGGGGGTCCCTGCGCCGTGATGCGCTACCTGGATGCGACACGCCGCGATCTGCGGGCACTTGTGGCGGAACTTGACCCTGGGGTCATCCAGACGGCGGAGCGGTACCTGGGGCTCGTCCAGGGCCCGCGCCTTCGGGTGCAGGCGGGTGATGGCCGTGCGGTCATGGGACGTCTGCCGGACGCCTCGCTCGACATCGTCGTGGTGGACGCGTTCCTGGGACTCGTGGTTCCACACGCGCTCGTCACGTCGCAGTTCGTCGCCGACGCGCGGCGTGTGCTGCGTCCCGACGGGATCCACATCGTCAACCTGATCGACATTCCGCCGAACGGATACGCCACGGCCGTCGTCGCCACGCTGCGCGCGGCGTACGCGGACGTCATCGTCATGGCGGATCCGGCCGTGATCGGTGGCGACAGTGCCGGCAACTTCGTGATTGGAGCGAGTGACCGGGCGATCCCCGCCGAAATCATCGCCCGCCACGTTGTGCGCGACGACGACCCCTGGCAGGTGCTGTCCGGGCGGCCGCTGGTGCGATGGGTCGGTGACGCCGCACCGCTTGACGACGCGATCGAGCCCGACCATGAACTGGCCCGCCTGGGCGACCTGTTCGGGCGCGTGCGCCGCCCCCAGCAAAAGGACACCACATGATCGTTGGAGTGGGCATCGACGTGATCGAGATCGATCGGTTCGAGACCTCCCTTGCACGTCAGCCGCGTCTTGCCGAGCGGTGTTTCACCGAGGCCGAATCAGCCTACTGCGCCGCCAAGCCGTTCCCGCCGCAGCACTATGCGGCACGCTTTGCCGCCAAGGAAGCCGTCGGCAAAGCGCTCGGGCGCGGCATGACCCGCTGGCGCGAGGTCGAGGTGGTGCGTGGTCGTGGCGCCCCGACCGTGGCGCTGCACGGCCATTACGCCGAGTGGGCGGCGGCACGCGGTGTGGTCCGCATCACGTTGTCGATCACGCACAGTCGCGGGGTCGCCATGGCGGTAGCGATCGCGGAAGGGCCGGGCGATCCCGCCCCCAACGTTGGCTGGCCCGCCTGACGTCGGTTGGCGCGATCCGCGTCCGGTGATCCACCCGCCGACTACAATCGGCAGGTGAGCACGGCCCAGTCAAGCGACGTCCCCCAGGTTGCGCGCACCCGACCGCTCTTTGGGGTCGAGGCGTTGGCGCAGGCGGACCGACGCGCCAGCGCGCGCCATCACATCCCGTCGATCGTATTGATGGAACGCGCGGGAGTCGGGGCGGCCGCGCACATCACGGCGCGCTTCCCCAGCGGCGCGGCGACGGTCGTCTGCGGCGGCGGCAACAACGGTGGCGACGGGTACGTCGTCGCGCGGATCCTGGCCGACGCCGGGTGGGACGTGCAGATCGCCACCCCTCGCGGCGTGCGGCCCCAGACGACCGACGCCACGACCATGGCGACGATCGCTCGCAGCATGGGGCTCACGGCACGTCCCCTGACCCCCGCCATGCTCGACGGTGGGCGGTTGATCGTGGATGCGCTGCTTGGCATCGGATCGCGCGGTGCGCCGCGTGAGCCGCTGATGTCGGCCATCGCGATGATCAACGGCGCGGGCGGACCGGTGGTCGCGATGGACGTGCCGTCCGGAGTGGACGCCGACACGGGCGTGGTGGCCGGCGCGGCCGTTGTGGCCGAACTGACCGTCACCTTCCATGGTGACAAGACGGGGCTCCACATCGAGCCGGCGCGTGCACATGCCGGGGAGATCGTGATCCAAGACATCGGGATTCCGCGCGTGGTCCAGTCGCGGGCCGCGGGTTGGCTGATGGACGAGTGTTCGGCACCGGTCCCGCCGAAGGGCGACAGCGCCAACAAGTACACCGCCGGAGCCGTGCTTGTCATTGCAGGCTCGCCCGGCATGACCGGGGCCGGGGCGCTGAGCGCACGCGCGACGCTGCGCTGCGGCGGCGGCCTGACCGTCGCTGCGGTTCCTTCCCAGGTGCAGTCGCTGTTTGCCGAACAGGTTGTGGAGGTCATGGCGGCCCCCGTGCCCGACGTCGACGGCGTGTTCAGCATCGCCTCGCTCGATGCCGTCCTTGCACAGGCGCGTCGGGTTGCGGCGATCGCGATCGGTCCAGGTATCGGCCGCGATCCGCGCACCACGGCCTTCGTTCGTCAGGTCATCGATCAGACCGACCTTCCCTGCGTCGTGGATGCCGACGGGCTGTGGCATCTGGGGACGCGCCCCGGGTGGGTGAAGCGGCGCACGGCGCCCATCGTCGTGACGCCACACTCCGGGGAGGCTGCACGGCTGCTTGATCTCGATCGAGCTCAGGTCGACGGCGAGCGGTTGGCAAGTGCACGCGCACTGGCGAAGCTCGTCGGCGGCGTGGCGATCCTGAAGGGCCCGGGAGCGATCGTCGCCGATGCCGGCGGAAGCATCTGCATCGATTCCATCGGCACATCTGCGCTTGCGACCGCCGGCAGCGGCGACGTGCTCACCGGCATCGTGGCGAGCATGCTGGCGAAAGGAATGGACCCGTTTGTCGCGGCGGCGACCGCGGTGCGGGTGCACTCGCGCGCCGGGCTCCTCGCCGACCATGGAGATGGCACCCTGGCCGGCGACCTTGTCGAACACCTTCCGGAGGCGATCAGCGAGTGAGCGATCACAGGCAGCGCAGTGTGGCGCGCATCGACCTGTCGGCGATTCGCCACAACGTGGGCGTGCTCGCCCGTACCGCAGGCGCGGCGCGGGTGTTGGTGGTCGTCAAGGCGAACGGCTACGGCCACGGCGCGGTCCCCGTCGCGCGGGCTGCGATCGACGCGGGGGCGGCCCAGCTCGGGTTGGCCGCAGTCGACGAGGTGGAGGAGTTGCGTACCGCGGGTCTGGACGTGCCGATGCTCATGTGGGGCCCGCTGATCGACGACGAGTGGCAACGAGCCGCCGCGACGGGATGCGAGATCGCGGTGTGGTCACCGGCGGGATGCGTGGCTGCGGCCCGGGCGGGCATCGCGCGTGTACACCTGAAACTCGACAGTGGGATGGGGCGCATGGGTGCCCGCCCGGACGTGGTGGGGGAGTTGGCGCAGGCGGCCCGCGACACCGGACTGGACGTCGTCGGGGTGATGACGCACTTTGCAACGGCCGACGAGCGCTCCGGTGAGAACGCGGGATTCATGGTGGAGCAACTCGTGCGGTTCCGGGCCATGGTCGCGCCCCTGCGCGCCATGTTTCCCAATGCGATCGTGCACGCGGCCAACTCGGCGGCCACCCTTCGCAATCCCGACACGCATCTGGACATGGTCCGCTGCGGGATCGCCGTCTACGGCTGTTCCCCCTTCATGGAGGATCCCGCCGCCCACGATCTGCGTCCCGCGATGACCCTGGTCTCCTACCTTGCGTCGGTCAAACCGATCCTGGGACGTGAGAGCGTCGGCTACGGGCGCAAGTGGCGCGCGGCGCGCGGCTCGTTCGTCGGGGCGATTCCGGTGGGATACGCCGACGGATACTCCCGCGCATACACGAACGTGGCGCAGGTGCTCGTCGGCGGTCGCCGTGTCCCCGTGGTCGGCATGGTCTCCATGGACCAGCTCACCGTGGATCTTGGGCCGGAGGCGACGGAACGAGTGGGAGACGAGGTGGTTCTGCTCGGCGCTCAGGGCGGTGAGCGCCTGCTTGCGGAGGACCTCGGACGCTGGCGCGACACGATCAACTACGAGGTCACCTGCGCCGTCGGCGCGCGGTTTCGTCGGGTGTGGACACCGTAGACACACGGTTCGACGAACTTCGTCGACAGCTGTCGACGATCACCGACCCGGCATGGATTGTGGGTGGGGCGGTGCGCGACATCCTGCGCGGCCTGCCGGTGGTGGATGTCGACATAGCGATTGCCGCGGACGCCGAGGGGCCGGCCAAACGCCTGGCGCGCATCCATGACGCCACACGCTTTCCCCTGTCGGACGCATTCGGTGCGTGGCGGGTGGTCGGCGGCACGCTGCCGTTCCAAGTGGACATCACCCCGCTGCAGGGTGCCACCATCGCCGAGGACCTGTCACGCCGTGATCTGACGGTCAACGCGCTTGCCGTTGCACTGGCCGACGGGGCGCTGGTCGACACCACCGGCGCCATGGCGGATCTGGAACGCGGCGTGCTGCGCATGGTCGGGACGCAGTCGTTCCATGCCGACCCGGTTCGCATCGTGCGTTTGGCGCGAATCGCACTTCAGACCGGATTTGCGATCGACGAGCCCACGCGTCTTCGTGCGCGAATGGACGCTGGGGCGATCGCCGCGACGGCCACCGAGCGCGTCTTCGACGAGCTCGTCCGCATCGCCAAGTGGGACACAGCCTGGCAAGGGTTCGAGATCTTGGACGAGGTGGGTGGCCTCGGGGTGATCGTCCCGCAACTCGAGGAGGGGCGGGGCCTCGAACAGACGCCGTACCACCACAAGGACGTGCTCGGACACACCCTCGAGGTCGTGCGCCACGCATGTGACATGCGCCGTGACCCCACCGACATGTTTCGCGCCGACGGGCCCGCGGTTGCCGCGCTTCTGAGCGAGCCGCTCGCCGACGAGATGACGCGCGGCGATGCGCTCATGTTCGCGTGTTTGTTCCACGACATGGCAAAACCCGAGACCTATGCGGTCACACCCGAGGGGCGCGCGACGTTTTTCGGCCATGACCGCGTCGGCGCGGATCTTGCAGGCGCGTGGTGCCGGCGTCACAACACCTCCAACCGCTTCCGTGAGATCGTGGCCCAGTGCGTGCGCGAACATCTGGCGCTCGGATTCATGGTGCACCGCCAGCCCTTGTCGCTCCGCCAGATCGTGCGCTACCTGGACCGCACCTCGCCGGCGGACGTGGAACTCATCGTGCTGTCGTGCGCAGATCGTCTGGCCACAAATGGTGCCCGAACGACGCCGCCGCAGATCCAGCGTCACCTTGACGTCGCACGCCAGATCACGCGCCAGATGGTGGCGCTCGCCGAACGTGGCGCACCCACGCCACTGCTCGACGGCCGCGAGATCCTTCGGCTTGTGGGGTGCGATCCCGGGCCGTGGACCGCAGCGCTTGTTCAGGCGCTCCGCGAGGAACAGCTTGTCGGTCAAGTGGCGACCCGAGCCCAAGCGGAACGGTTTGTTCGCGACTGGACGACGCGCGAGCTGCCCAGTCGCCTTACGTGACAGGTCGACTGGCACCGTTGGGTGGTTCGCAAATTGTCCGGTAGCCTCGCGTCATGGTCCGACTGACACGCATCTACACACGGCTCGGCGATGGCGGGGAGACCCATCTCGGCGACATGAGTCGCACGTCGAAGGCGAGCGCACGGGTCCAGGCGTTCGGCGACGTGGACGAGGCCAACAGTGCAATTGGCGTGGTCTTGACCCACGAGCTTCCCGGGGCGATGGCGGCGAAGTTGACGCACATTCAAAACGATCTGTTCGATCTGGGAGCCGACCTGTGCGTGCCGGATGGCACGGACGGCGAGCGTCTTCGCGTCACGCCCGAGCAGGTCAGCCGTCTGGAAGGGTGGTGCGACGAATACAACGATCCGCTGCCCAACCTGACGAGCTTCGTGCTGCCGGGCGGTGCGCCGGCGGCGGCGGCCCTTCATGTGGCACGTACCGTCTGTCGTCGTGCCGAGCGATCGGTCGTCGCGCTGACGGCGCAAGGTGAGGCGAATCCGCAGGCGCTCGCCTATCTGAACCGGTTGTCCGATCTGTTGTTCATCCTGGCGCGGTCGGTCAACGCCGCGACCGGTGCGGGCGACGTGATGTGGGTGCCAGGTGGAGAGCGGCTGGGATAGTCCGGCGTGGGCCGTGTTCTCAGGCGAGCTTGCGAAGCAGGACGAACATGTGGGGCTCAAGCGGCAGCCGGGACTGCGCGGCGAACTCGCCGGACAGTCCGTCGGATGAGAACTCCACGGCCCATCGCTCGCCGACTGTCGCGTCTGGCAGGGTGAGGGTCACCTCGCCGTGGGCGGAGTTGACCACCAGCAGGAACGATTCTCCGGTGATGCGCTCGCCGGTGGGGCCGGGTGACGGGATCTCCTTGCCGTTCAGGAACACGGCGAGGGTCTGGACGCCGGGGTCCCCCCAAGCACCGTCATCCACCTGGTGGCCGTCGGCATGGAACCACATCACGTCCGGTAGCCCGGAGTCCATGACCTCCGTGCCGGTCAAGAAGTCGCGGCGGCGAAAGACCGGGTTGGCACGTCGGAGGGCGATCAGGCGACGCGTCAGTTCCAGCATCTCACGTGCGTCGTCGTCGAACGACCACGAAAGCCACGACAGATCGTTGTCCTGGCAGTACGCATTGTTGTTGCCGCGTTGGGTTCTGCCCACCTCGTCGCCGCCGCAGATCATCGGGACGCCCTCCGACAGGAGCAGTGTGGCCATGAGGTTGCGCACCTGGCGTCTGCGGATCGCAAGGATCTCCGGATCCTCCGTCGGCCCCTCGACGCCGCAGTTCCAACTGCGGTTGTCGTTCGAGCCGTCGCGATTGTCCTCGCCGTTGTCCTCGTTGTGCTTGTCGTTGTAGGCGACCAGGTCGGCAAGTGTGAATCCGTCGTGCGCGGTGATGAAGTTGATCGACGCGAACGGCGAACGCCCGTCGTCCTGGTACAGGTCGCTGGATCCGGCAAGGCGCGATGCGAAGTCCGCGACGCTGCCCTGCCCACGCCAGAAGTCGCGAATCGCGTCGCGATACTTGCCGTTCCACTCGGCCCACAGCACCGGGAAGTTGCCCACCTGGTAGCCGCCTTCACCGAGGTCCCAGGGCTCGGCGATCAACTTGACCTGGGACAGGATCGGGTCTTGGTGGATCGTGTCGAAGAATCCCGACAGACGATCGACATCCCAAAATTCGCGTGCGAGCGTGGCCGCCAGGTCAAAGCGAAAGCCGTCCACATGCATCTCGAGCACCCAGTAGCGCAGGCTGTCCATGATCAGGCGCAGCACGCTCGGATTGACCGGGTTCAGGCTGTTGCCGGTGCCGGTGAAGTCCATGTACTGGCTGGGATCGGTGGGGTTCAGACGGTAGTACGCACTGTTGTCGATGCCCTTGAAGCTGAGCATCGGTCCGGTCGGCTCACCCTCTGCGGTGTGGTTGTAGACCACGTCGAGAATGACCTCGATGCCTGCCGCGTGGAGCGCCTTGACCATGGTGCGAAACTCGTCCACCTGGCCGCCCTGATTGGCGGCGTACCGGCTGTCCGGCGCCAGGTATCCGATCGAGCTGTAGCCCCAGTAGTTGCGCATGCCGCGCTTCAGGAGCGGCGGTTCATCGGCGATGTGGTGGATGGGGAGGAGCTCCAAGGCGGTCACGCCGAGATCGGTCAGGTGCGCGATGGCGGCCGGGTGGGCAAGGCCGGCGTACGTGCCGCGAAGCTCCTGCGGAATTTCCGGGTGGGTAATCGTGAATCCGCGCGCGTGCGCCTCGTAGATGATCGTGTCGTTCCACGGTGTACATGGTGGGCGGTCGTCGCCCCAGTCGAAGTTCGGATCGATGACGACACTCGCGCTCATCGCCGGGAGTGAATCGCCAAGTGCGATGTCGCCCTCGGGTGTGAACGGATTCACGCGCGGGTCGGCGGTGTCCGGGTGTCCGTCGATCGCCTTCGCATAGGGATCGATCAGGAACTTCGCGGGGTTGAACATGAAGCCGCGAGCGGGATCCCAGGGGCCGTGGACACGGTAGCCGTAGCGCTGGCCCGGATGGATGCCCGGCAGATACGTGTGCCAAATATGCGCAGTGCGCTGGGTGACCGGAATTCGGGTTTCGCGGCGCTGGTCGTCAAGCAGACAGAGCTCGACAGCCTCCGCGTTTTCGGAGAAGACCGCGAAGTTCGTTCCCTCGCCGTCCCAGGTGGCCCCCAACGGGAACGGGGCACCGGGCCATTGCGTGATCAGCTGCGACATGAACCATCCATGGTAGAGATCGTCGGATGGATCACACCCGCCTGCGGTCCTCGCGACGTGATCAGCGTGGCATCAGCCAGACACTGGCAAGTGGGGGAAGCCGCATCACGATCGACTGATCCTGCCCGTGCCAGGACGGTCCGTTTGCAACCAGTGGGCCGGTGTCGACGCCGGCGCCGCCGTAGACGGGGTCGTCCGTGTTCACGACCTGCCGCCAGGTGCCGCCGAGCGGCATGCCGATGCGGTAGTCGTCGCGAACAACCGGCGAGAGGTTTGCGACGCACACGACCGGTGTCGCGTCATCCCCGAAGCGACAGAACGCCAGAACGTTGTTGGCGCCGTCCGCGGCTTCGAGCCAGGCGAACCCGGACTCCTCGCTGTCGGCTCGCCACAGCGCCGGTTCGTTGCGATAGACCGCATTGAGATCGCGAACCAGGCGCTGCACCCCTGCGTGTTCGGGGACGTCCCGCAGATGCCACGGAAGGCTCTCGTCGTGGTTCCACTCCGTGGGCTGGGCGAGCTCACTGCCCATGAACAGGAGCTTCTTTCCCGGGTGCGCCCACATCCATCCGTACAGCGCACGCAGGTTCGCAAACTGCTGCCAGCGGTCACCCGGCATCTTGCCGAGCAAGGAACCCTTGCCGTGGACGACCTCGTCGTGCGAGAGCGGCAGGATGTACTGCTCGCTGAACGCGTACAGCAGTCCGAACGTCAGCTCATGGTGGTGATAGAGCCGGTGCACCGGGTCATTTTGGAAGTAATGCAGCGTGTCGTGCATCCACCCCATGTTCCACTTGAAGTCGAAGCCCAGGCCGCCGGACGAGGTGGGGCGTGAGACACCCGGCCAGGCGGTCGACTCCTCGGCGCACATCGCGATGCCCGGGCTTGCCGCATGGGTCACTTCGTTGAGATCGCGCAGGAAGACGATGGCGTCGAGATCTTCACGACCGCCCTCGATGTTCGGAATCCACTCGCCTTCGTTGCGGGAGTAGTCGAGGTAGAGCATCGATGCGACGGCGTCCACGCGAAGGCCGTCCACATGCATGTCCTCCAACCAGTAGAGCGCACTGGCAAGCAGGAAGTTGCGGACCTCGTTGCGCCCGTAGTTGAAGATCAACGTGCCCCAGTCGGGGTGCGCTCCGCGGCGCGGATCGGCGTGCTCGTACAGGGCGGTGCCGTCGAAACACGCAAGCCCGTGATCGTCGCGTGGGAAGTGCGCCGGTACCCAGTCGAGGATGACGCCGATCCCCGCGGCATGTGCGGCGTTCACCAATGCGCGGAAGTCGTCCGGGTCGCCAAAACGTGCGGTCGGGGCGAAGTATCCGGTGCACTGGTAGCCCCACGAGCCGCCGAAGGGGTGCTCGGTGATCGGCAACAGCTCAATGTGTGTGAAGCCCATTTCGACGACGTAGTCGATCAGCTCAACCGCGTGTTCAACATAGGTGAGCGAGCGGTTGCCCTGATCGGGATTGCGGCGCCACGACCCGAGGTGGACCTCATAGATGGACATCGCCTCGCGCCAGGTCTCGCGGGACGGTCTGGCGTCGATCCACGGGGCGTCGGTCCACTCGAACGCGCTGGCGGTGACCACCGATGCGGTGCGCGGCGGCGCCTCGGTGCGCTGCGCCAGGGGATCGGCCTTTCCGCGGGTGGAGCCGTGTTGGCTTCGCACCTCGAACTTGTACTGGGCACCGGCTCCGACGCCGGGGACGAAGAGCTCCCAGACACCGGACGCGCCCATCGTTCGCATCGGGTGCGCCACCGGGTTCCACCCGTTCCAGCTGCCGACGACGCTGACCGCGCGGGCCGACGGCGCCCAGACGGCGAACGACGTTCCCGACACCCCGTCGATCACGCGTACATGCGCGCCGAGTACCCGCCACAGCTCCCGGTGGCGGCCTTCACCCATCAGGTGCAGGTCGAGTTCGCCGATCGTCGGCGCGAACCGGTACGGATCGGCGCTCTCGTGCACCTGGCCGTCGCCGTATGTGGTGCGGATCGTGTAGCTCTCGGGAAACGTTGCGACATTGGCGGCGTAGAGCGCATCGCCCACCCGGTGCATCGGCAACTCGCCGGACCCGATGATGAGCGCCACGCTCGAGGCCATCGGCCGCCACGCGCGAACGACGTATCCGGACGACGTGGGGTGCACACCGAGCACGGTGTGCGGATCGTGGTGGCGTTGCGCCGCAAGGAGCGCGATGTCATGCGGGAGATCAGTCATCGGTCAAGGTCGAGTATGGCGCGAATGCGTACAGGCCGCCACCTCCGTCTGCGGCGGATCGGGTGGCGTCAGCGGTGCAGGGCCAGCACATGGGCGTCGCCCGGGCGCAGCGCCACGTAGTTGGTGCCTCTGCGCCACTGATAGATCTGGTCGTTCAACTGATCGACCACTTGGAAGAGTTCCGGAAAATCGCCGAGGGCCTCCAGATGGACCAACCCGACCTGCTCCGCGTAGGGATCGAGGTTGACGACGCAGATGATCGGTGCGTCGGCGCTGCCGCGCACGTAGGCGATCAGGTGTTCGTTCTCGGACTCGACAAATCGCACCGGAGCGAGGCGCTGCAACGCGTGGTGGGTGCGGCGCGCGATGTTGAGGCGCCGGAACACCGGCAGCAGCGGGCCATCGAGGCGTCGGTGCTTCAGCGCGTATTTCTCGGAGTCCATGTACTCCTCGCTGCCGACGCGGACGGGCGTGTTTTCGAAGTTCTCGAAGCCGCTGTAGATCCCGTAGCTCGGTCCAAGCGTGGCGGCGAGAACGAGCCGCGCATGAAACGCCGGCGGTCCACCATGTTGCAGGTACTCGTGAAGGATGTCGGGTGTGTTTGCGAAGAAGTTCGGGCGGTAGACGCGTGCCCGTGCCGGATCTGCGAGCTCGGTCAGGTACTCGGTGAGCTCCGACTTGGTGTTGCGCCAGGTGAAGTAAGTGTACGACTGGCTGAAGCCGACCGTTGCCAGTTCGAACATCATCGAGGGGCGGGTGAAGGCCTCCGCCAGGAAAATGACCTCGGGATGGTCGGCCCGCACGGTCGAAATCAGCCAGTGCCAGAAGGGCAGCGGCTTCGTGTGCGGGTTGTCGACCCGGAAGATTCGCACGCCGGCCTCGACCCAGTGCACAACCACGTCGGCGAGGGCCTTCCACAGACCGCGCCAGTCCGCATTGTCGAAATCCAGGTTGTAGATGTCCTGGTACTTCTTCGGGGGATTCTCCGCGTACTTCAGGGTTCCGTCCGGGCGGCGGGAGAACCAGTCGGGGTGCTCTGTGAGCCATGGGTGGT
>Ga0209023_10005380_pt1 | contig 14029 bp, 12 predicted proteins | sample LakOneMetagenome_FD_187468 | JGI IMG/M metagenome (GOLD analysis project Ga0209023, IMG submission 187468) | Freshwater and sediment microbial communities from Lake Erie, Canada (SPAdes) (version 2) | ecosystem: Environmental > Aquatic > Freshwater > Lentic | place: Lake Erie, Canada...
CACCGGTGCCCAGCACTGCCTCGATGCCGAGGAGCTGGCGACGCGTGCCCCCGTGGCGGACGAACCGCAGGCCGCCGGCGTCGGTGGCCACCGAACCTCCGACGGTGGCGGTGTCCCGAGCGGCCCAGTCCACGCCGTAGGCCCACCCGATCGACCGGGCTGCGGCCTGGAGGTCGGCGATGGTGCAGCCGGCTCCCGCGGTCGCCTGCCCGCCCAGGGGGTCGAGGTCGGTGATGCGGTCCAGTCGGCGGAGGTCCACCACCACCTCGCCGTCCATGGGGACGGAGCCTCCGACCAAACCGGTGTTGCCACCCTGGGGCACGAGGGCGACGCCGTGCGCGCCCGCCGCCGCCACCACGGCCGCCACCGCCTCGGCCGAGCCTGGACGGGCCACCACCGGAGGCTCGGCGCGGAACCGACCGGTCCAGTCGATCCCCTGCCCCACCGTGAGCTCGGGGTCGGTGATCAGACCACCCGGACCGCACGCGGCGTCGACGTCGGCGAGGAAGGCCGCCGGGAGTCCGCCGGGTCGGGCCGGCACGTCAGGTGGGGTCGGTGAAGACCGGCGGGCGCTTCTCGAAGTAGGCCATCACGGCCTCCACCTGGTTCGGCGACCCGATGATCTCGGTCATGAGGCGGGTCTCCTCCAGGAACGACTCGGCCAGCGGACGAGTGCCGGCATCGTTGAGCAGCGCCTTCATGCCCCGGATGGCGGCCGGGTTCTTCGAGGCGATCTCGGCCGCCATGGTGAGGGCGTCGGCTCGCGGATCGTCGGACACGCGGGTGGCCAGGCCGAGGGCCGCGGCCTCCGTCCCCGAGATCATCCGGCCGGTGAAGGCCAGCTCCTTGGCCACGTCGAGCCCCACCAGCTTGGGCAGCATCTGCAGGCCGGTCATGTCCGGCAGCAGACCCCAGCGGATCTCGAGCACCGACAGGCGGGCGTCGGGGGCGACCAGGCGGATGTCGGCCCCGAGGGCGATCTGGATGCCACCGCCGAGGGCAACCCCGTGGACGGCGGCGATCACCGGCACCGGTAGGGAGGTCCACGTGTAGGCCACCTGCTGGGCGACGTTGGCGATCCGGCCTTCTCGCCCTCCCAGCACCGCGAAGGGACTGCCACCGTCGTCGGCCGCGTCGCCGCCCATGAACGCGCCGATGTCGAGGCCGGCGCAGAATCCGCGGCCCTCGCCCGACAACACGACCGCTCGGACCGTGGGGTCTGCTGCCAGGCGATCGCCGGCCTCCACCAGAGCCAGGAACATGGCGGCGTCGAGCGCGTTCATCTTGTCGGGCCGGTTCATCCGGACGTCGGCGACGCCGTCGGTGATCTCGATGGTGACGCGATCGCTCATCGGGGAGTTCTCCTCGTGTTCAGGGACCACCAGTCTGGCGTAGCGGCGCCGGGCCCGCCGCCGTCTCCTCCTGTGCACACGCTGTGCATCTGCTGTGCACATCGCGTCCACTTCTGGGGACAACGAAAAAGGTTCGGGGACAACCCTGGGGACGGGCAGAAAGTGCTTGACCAGGGCCGCGGGCCGGGCGCAAGGTGACCCTCGCCAGCCCGCACCGAGCGGAACGGCACCGGGCACGAAGCCCGCCAACGCAGTCCCCCGGCTCGCCGGGAGATCGCCGAAGCGGGTGGTCTGGTGCTCGGACCACCCGGCGCGACTGGTACCGGTTCGAACGTCGGTGAGGGTCACCTCCGGGTGGCCTCCACAGACCTCGAACCACGGTCGGCCCCGAGAAGCTGGCGAGCGCAAGCCCGTCGGTTGCTCGGGGCCACCACCGTTTTTCGGCCCTGGTGTGCTCGCCGGGAGCCGACCCGCCCCGTGACCGCGTGCGCCTGGACCCGCAGCCCGAGGGCGCCGTCGACGCACCGAGCACCGCCCGATGGCCTGGACCCTCAACAACGCGCTGCGTCCGCCGACAGGTAGCCGCGATGGGCCCCCGCCCCACGAGGAGTCGACGATGACCGCATCCCCCCGGAACCCTTGGCGTCGCGTGAGCGTGCTGTGCATCGCCGTCGCACTGGTGTCGACCTCGTGCATGTTCGGGAAGAAGGACGCGCCCCAGGCCGTGCAGAGCGCCGCGGTCGGCGCCGCCCCGGTGGAGAGCGGGCTGCCGACTGCGGCCAAGCCGACCCGAGGCGGACAGCTGGTGTACGGGCTCGAGGCCGAGACCTCCGGCGGGTTCTGCCTCCCCGAGGCGCAGCTCGCCATCTCGGGCATGCAGGTGGCCAAGTCGATCTACGACACCCTCACCGTGCCCGACGCCAAGGGCGCCTACGTGCCGTACCTGGCCAAGACGATCACCCACGACCCCACCTACACGTCGTGGACGATCACGTTGCGGAGCGGGGTGAAGTTCCACGACGGCAGCGATCTCAACGCCCAGGTGGTCAAGAACAACCTCGACGCCTACCGCGGGACCTACGCCAAGCGCTCTCCCCTGCTGTTCGTGTTCGTGTTCAAGAACATCAGCAGCGTCACCGTGGTCAACGAGCTCTCGCTGACGGTCAAGATGAAGACCCCGTGGGTGGCGTTCCCCGCCGCCCTCTACAACTCGGGCCGCATCGGCATCGCGGCCCAGGCCCAGCTCGACGCGTCGAAGGCATCGTGCACGAACCACCCCATCGGGACGGGACCCTTCAGCTTCGTGTCGTGGACCAAGGACGTCAGCCTTCGGGTCAAGCGCAACCCCGACTACTGGCAGATCGCGCCCGACGGAAAGCCCTACCCGTACCTCGACGCCGTCGACTTCCGGCCCATGCCCAACGGCGACGCCCGCATCGCCGCGCTGGAGCAGGGCGAGCTGAACATGATGCACACCTCGACCGCGTCCGACATGGCGGACAACCTGGTGACCCTGCGCGATGCCGGTGCCATCAACCTGCTGGTCTCGCAGGAGCGCACCGAGACCTCGTACATGATGTTCAACACGACCGACTCCCGGCTCGGGTCGCGCGATGTCCGCCTCACCATGGCCAAGGCCATCGACAAGGCCAAGGTCAACCAGTTGGCCAACAAGGGCTTCGCCGCGCTGGCCGACGGTCCGTTCCCTCCCGGCGTCCTGGGGTACCTGAAGGATCCCGGGGCCGCGACGTTCGACCTTCCCGCCGCCAGGGCGGCGGTGAAGGCCATGAAGGCCAAGGGCACGAAGACCACGTTCTCCTTGCTCACCTCGGACGGTCCCGCAGCCATCCGGACGGCCCAGATCGAGAAGGACATGCTCGACTCCGCCGGCTTCACCATCAACATCGACGTGACCTCGGAGGCCGGGCTGATCGACCGCGTGATCGCCGGGAAATACGAGATCGCCCAGTTCCGCAACCAGCCCGGTGAAGATCCCGACGCCAACTACAACTGGTGGTATGGCGACGGCAACCCGGTGAACTTCGGGAAGTTCGACGATTCGGTGATCAACGCCGCCCTGGACAAGGGACGGACGTCGCCCGACACCGGCGTCCGACGCAGCGCCTACGAGACCGTGAACCGACAGTTCGGCGCCGAGGCCTACAACGTCTACCTCTGGTACGCCCCCTGGGCGGTGGCCGAGAGCAAGGACGTGCACGGGATCCTGGGCCCTCCGCTACCCGATGAGCCCGGCGTCGCTCCCCCGGCGCGCCTCGTGAATGGCCACCCGCTCCTGGGCATCTGGATCGAACGGGACTGACGATCCGAGCCGCGACCTGACCGCTGGTCAAGGGACTCGGTGCCGGGAACACGGAGCGTGAATAGGCCGCTATGGTCTGCGTCACCCCACATGCCCGCGGTCACATGACCGCGACCGTGGGACACGCCCGCAAGCCATCTACAAGGGGACAGCATGCGAGTTCGAGCCGGATCTACCCGTCGCACCCACGTGGCCATCGTCGGCCTCATCGCCATCAGCCTGCTGGCCACCGCGTGCGGAGGTGCGAAGTCAGGCTCCTCCGACAGCTCGTCGAAGACCGATCTGCAAGCCAAGGGCCTCGATGCCCAGGCCGGTGAATCCGGCTTGGCCGACGCGGGCACCCCCCGGCGCGGTGGGAAGCTGATCTACGGCTTGGAGGCCGACACCAACGGAGGCTTCTGCCTCACCGAGGGTCAGCTCGCCATCTCCGGGATGATGATCGTCCGAGCGGTGTACGACACCCTCACCGTCCCCAACGACAAGGGCGACTACATCCCCTACCTGGCCAAGACGATCGACCACGACTCGACCTACAAGACGTGGACGATCACGTTGCGTCCGAACATCAAGTTCCACGACGGCTCGCCCCTGACGGCGCAGGTGGTCAAGAACAACCTCGACGCCTACCGAGGCGTCTACCCCGGCCGCGACTCGCTCCTGTTGGCCTTCAACCTGCGCAACATCGACACCGTCACCACCACCGGCCCGCTGACCGTCAAGGTCACCACCAAGGTCCCGTGGGTGGCGTTCCCGTCGTACCTCTACAGCTCCTCGCGGCTCGGGATCATGGCGCAGGCCCAGCTCGACGACAAGAGCAGCTGTGCTCGCAAGCTCATCGGCACCGGCCCGTTCAAGTTCGTCAGCTGGACCCCGAACCAGAAGCTCGACGTCAAGCGCAACCCCGACTACTGGCAGATCGCCCCCGATGGCAAGCCCTACCCCTACGTCGACAGCATCGAGTTCCGGCCCATCACCGACGGCCAGGTGCGCAACAACGCCCTCCAGGCCGGTGACATCAACATCATGCACACCTCGAATGCCAAGGACATGGGGGCGAAGCTGTTGCAGCTGCGCAACGGCGGCAAGGTGAACATGCTCGTCTCGGAGAAGATGGCCGAGATCTCGTTCGTCCAGCTCAACTCCACCGTTGCCCCGTTCAACGATCCGCTGATGCGCAAGGCCCTCGCCATGGGCGGCAACCGAGTGGCGATCAACAAGATCGTCAACGCCGGACTGCCCAACATCGCCGACGGTCCGTTCTCGCCGGACTCCATCGCCTACCTCAAGAACCCCGGGTTCCCGAAGTACGACCCTGCCGCGGCGAAGAAGCTGGTCCAGGAGTACGTCGCCAAGGGCGGCAAGGCCGAGTTCACGCTGACCTCCACCACCGATCAATCCGTCCGCCAGACCGCGGCACTGATCCAGCAGCAGGCCCAGGCCCTCGGCGTGAAGGTCCGGATCGTCCAGCGGGACCAGGCGGCCCTGATCAACGACGCCATCGCCAAGAAGTACCAGGCCATGGTCTTCCGCAACTACCCCGGTGGCGACCCCGACAGCATGTACGTCTGGTGGTACGGCGGCACCAAGGGCGAGGACGGCACGTTCGCTCCCAACCTGGTGAACTTCGCCGGCGTCAACGACCCGGACATGAACAAGCTGCTCGACGAAGGCCGCAGCGAGACCGACCCGGCCAAGCGCAAGACGATCTACCAGAACCTCAACCGGATCCTGGCCGGCAAGGTCTACGGCATCTGGTCGTGGTACACCCCCTGGGCCGTGGTCGAGCAGAGCAAGGTCCACAACATCCTCGGCCCGCCGCTCCCCGGTGCCGACCCGAGCAAGCCCGGCAAGGCCAAGACCACCGATCCCGAGTTCGAGCCGAGCAAGGGCCTGGCCACCGGCCACTCCTTGATCGGTCTCTGGATCAGCAACTGAGCCGGGTGCGCACCGACCCCCGCCCCTCGGGACCCTCCCCCTCCGCAGGAGCCTTCATCTCGTGGTGAACCTGGGCAAGAAGTTGCTCCAACTGGTCGTGGTCTTCGTCGTGGTCACCTTCTTCGTGGTGGTCCTGATGTCGCTCGTGCCGGGCAAGCCGGAGACGGTGGTCATCCCGTTCGACACCACGCCGCACCACCAGCTGCAGCAGCAGTTCCGCGAGGACAACAACCTGGACCGTCCCCTGGTGGTCCGATGGGAGAAGTGGGCCCAGAAGTTCGTCACCGGCGACATGGGCTACTACTACTCGTCGAGCGACAAGGAGCCGGTCTGGGGCCGGGTGCGCCACAACGCACCCACCACCCTGCTGCTGATCATCTACACCGAGATCTTCTCGCTGGCGGTCGCCATACCCCTCGCGGTCTGGGCGGCGTACCGATCGGGCAGGCGCTCGGACAAGGTGCTCAACAGCTTGGCGTTCGGGTGCATCTCGTTGCCGGGCTTCGCGGTCGTGCTGTTGATGAGCTACTGGTTCGGCGTGAAGCTGGGATGGCTACCCACCCAGGGCTACACGTCGCCCAGCAACGGGCTGGTGAAGCACTTCAAGTCGATGGTGGTGCCCGTGGTCGCCCTGTCGCTCGCACAGATCGCCATCTACATGCGGCTGCTGCGCTCTGACCTGGTGGCGACGCTCCAGGAGGACTTCATCTTGATGGCCAAGTCGAAGGGCGTCTCCAACGGCCGGGTGCTGTGGCGCCACGCCCTTCGGCCGTCGAGCCTCACGCTGCTCACCGTGGCCGGCCTCAACGTCGGCACGCTCATCGGCGGAGCCGTGGTGATCGAGTACCTGCTGCAGATCCCCGGTCTCGGCACGCTCGTGGGCGAGGCCATCTTCTCCCGCCAGTACGTGGCCCTCCAGAGCCTGGTGGCGATCATCGCCATCACCTTCGTCCTCATAAACTTCACGATCGACTACCTGTACACGGTCCTCGATCCCCGCATCCGGGAACGCTCCGCATGACCACCACGTCGCCCACCACGCCCCCGCCGGCAGCCGGGTCCAACCACCCGGTCCACGGACAAGAGGTCGACATCGTCGCCGACGAGCTCGACGAAGGCGCGACGAAGAAGCCGCGGCTTCCCATCGGTGCGTGGGTGGCAGGCGGTTGGATGACGCTGGTGATCCTCGGCGGGGCGCTGGCGCCGATCCTGCCGATCAAGGACCCGAACGCCCAGGTGACCGCCACGCCCGAGCTCGCCCCGGGCCAGGGTGGGCTCCTCCTCGGCGCCGACGCCAACGGGCGTGACCTGCTGGCCCGCATGATCTGGGGCGCCAGGGTCTCGCTCACCATCGCGTTCACCGCCGTGATCTTGGCCCTCATCATCGGCGGCCTCCTGGGCCTACTCGCTGGCTACTACCGCAACTGGGTGGGCAACGTGCTGGCCGGCCTGTTCGACATCTTGCTGGCCATCCCCGCCCTGGTCCTGGCCCTGGCCCTGGTGGCCGTGCTCAAGGGCGACCCGACCCAGCAGAACGGGGGTCTCAGTGGCCAGGTCATCTTGATCATCGCCATCTGCCTGGTGTCCATACCCGCCCTGGCGCGCATCACCAGAGCGAACACCATGTCGTGGTCGAAGCGCGAGTTCGTCACGGCCGCTCGAGCGCAGGGGGCGAGCCACCGCCGGATCATCATCCGCGAGATCCTCCCCAACGTCCTTCCCGCCATGCTCTACATCACGCTCCTGGGCATCGCCATCGCCATCGTGGCCGAGGGCGGGCTGGCCCTGTTGGGGGCCGGCGTGGATCCGCCCACCGCCACCTGGGGCAACATGATCAACGACGGTCGGGTCTCGATGGAAGAGGCTCCCTTCATCATGTTCATCCCGATCGCCGGGATGTTCTTCACCGTGCTGGCGCTCAACTACCTCGGCGACGTCGTTCGCACCAGGTTCGACGTTCGGGAAAGCGCGCTGTGACCGAGCCCACCGTGGATGCCACCCCGGAGCAGATCCATCGGGCCACCGTCGCCCCTGGCGAGGTGCTGCTCGAGGTCAACGACCTCCACACCACCTTCTCGTCGCCTCGCGGTCCGGTCCGAGCGGTCCGAGGCGTGTCGTTCGACCTGCGCCGAGGCCGCACCCTCGGCGTCGTCGGCGAATCCGGCTCGGGCAAGTCGGTGCTCTCCCGCTCGATCATGGGTCTCATGGCCAGCAACGCCACCCGAACCGGGAGCGTGCGCTTCGCCGGCAACGAGCTGCTCAACGCGTCGCCCAAGGTGATGCGCAGCTACTGGGGCGACCAGATGGCGATGGTGTTCCAGGACCCCATGACCGCGCTCAACCCGGTGCTCCGGGTGGAGCAGCAGATCACCGAGTCGCTCCACGAGCACCTCGACCTCACCAAGAAGCAGGCCAAGGACACCGCCCTCCAGCTGCTGGAGTCGGTGGGGATCCCCGAGCCGACGCGGCGGCTGCGCATGTACCCCCACGAGATGTCCGGCGGCATGCGCCAGCGAATCATGATCGCCATCGCGGTGGCCTGCGGTCCCAAGATGCTCTTCGCCGACGAGCCCACCACGGCGCTCGACGTCACCGTGCAGGCCCAGATCCTGGACCTGCTCCAGGAGATGCAGCAGGACCGCCAGATGGCCATGATCCTCGTGACCCACGACCTCGGCGTGGTGGCCGGGCGGGCCCACGACATCGCCGTCATGTACGCCGGGGAGATCGTGGAGAAGGCGCCGGCCGCCACCTTGTTCGGCAACGTGCGCCATCCCTACACCGAGGCCCTGCTGCGCTCCATCCCCAAGCTGGAGATGGCCAAGCACACCCGCCTCGACGCCATCGGCGGTCGGCCGCCGGACCTCGTCCACCTCCCGGTGGGCTGCAAGTTCGCGCCCCGTTGCCCCTACGCCCAGGACCGATGCATCGACGAGGCGCCGGAACTGCGACCCGACCCGAGCGACCCCGCGCACACCTTCGCCTGCCACTTCCCGGTGTCCGCGGTGGGCGTCGCCATCACCACCCCACCCGGGGCGGCCGAACCGTCGACCGTCCCGGCCGACGCAACCAGTGGAGCGAACGACTGATGGCCGGCATCGGCAAGGCCCACCTCCGCGAGCCCGATGAGGCCATGTTGCGGGTGGAAGACCTGGTGGTGGAGTTCCGCAGCGGCCGGAAGCAGACGGTGTACGCCGTCACCGACGTGAACCTCGACGTCCTGCCCGGCGAGACCCTCGGCCTGGTGGGCGAGTCCGGTTGCGGCAAGTCCACCACGGGCAAGGCCATCATGCAGCTGCCGCCGCCCACCGGCGGCCACGTCACCTTCGACGGCACCGAGCTCACCACGCTCTCGGACAGCGATCTCCGCCAGGTCCGCACCCAGGTGCAGATGATCTTCCAGGACCCCATCTCCTCGCTCAACCCCCGCCGCAAGGTGGAGGAGATCGTGGCGGAGGGCCTCAACATCTGGAAGATGGGCACCAAGGAGGACCGGTCCAAGAAGGTCGACGACATGCTCCTCACGGTCGGCATGGACCCTGCGGTCGCGAGAGGCCGACGCCCGTTCCAGTTCTCCGGTGGCCAGTGCCAGCGCATCTCGATCGCTCGCGCCGTGATCACCGAGCCGAAGCTGATCGTGTGCGACGAGCCGGTCTCGGCCCTCGACGTGTCGGTGCAGGCCCAGATCCTCAACCTGCTCGAGGACATGAAGGCCCAGTACGGGCTCACCATGATCTTCATCGCCCACGACCTGGCCGTGGTCAAGAACATCAGCGACCGGGTGGCGGTGATGTACCTCGGCCGCCTCTGCGAGGTCGGTGACCCCGATGCCATCTACGCCGACCCCGCTCACCCGTACACGTCGGCCCTGCTGAGCGCCATCCCGGTTCCCGACCCCGACATCCGACCGGAGTCCCGACAGACCCTCGGCGGCGAGATCCCCTCGCCGCTCTCGCCACCCTCGGGGTGCCGGTTCCGCACCCGGTGCCCCCACGCCGACCAGGTGTGCAAGGACGAGGTCCCGGTCATGCGACGAGTGTCCGGGGATCACTTCGTGGCGTGCCACCACCCGCTGGTGGACATCGCCGACACTCCGGTGGAGATCGCCGGAGCCTCGGCCTGACCGACCGGCCTCGCACCCGAGCGGTCCGGCTCGATCCGGAGATCCGCCGCGGGCTCATCCTCGATGCCGCCGAACAGCTCCTGGCCGAGAGCGACCCGCTCCTGGTCACGTTCGATCAGGTGGCCGAGGCCGCCCAGGTGTCACGCGCCCTGGTGCACACGTACCTCGGCGATCGCCGAGGCCTGCTCGACGCCGTGCAGGTGCGGATCGTGGCCCGCATGGACACCTGGGTCGGCCACAGCCTGCGCCGGTCCACCACGCCGCCCGGTCGGCTTCGGGCTATCACCGGCGCGCTGTTCGCGTTCGTCGAGGCCGATCGAGAGGCCTGGGGCGTTCTCGTGGCCAGCGGCGGCCTCGATCACCCCGCCCTGCACGGCGTGCGGGGCCGCTGGTGCACCCAGATCGCCGAGAGCGGATCGGCCAACGACCTCGGCATCCAGGCCGCGGTCGTGGCGTTGATCTCGGGCGTGGGCGGATGGGTGAACCGTGGCGCCGAGCCGGACCAGGTCAGCGACGTGCTGGTGAGCCTCCTCCCGACATGACGCCCGTCGCCCGAGACGTGGCAGGATCAACCCATGCACGCAACCCTGCACACGAACAACGGCGACATCCGCTTGGAGCTGTTCCCCGACAAGGCCCCCAAGACCGTTGGGAGCTTCGTCAGCCTGGCGAAGGGCGAGCCCAGCTGGCGCGACGTCGAGATCGGCCAGGACCGCACCAAGCCGTTCTACGACGGCCTCATCTTCCACCGGGTCATCAACGGCTTCATGATCCAGGGCGGCTGCCCCACCGGCAGCGGCACCGGCGGCCCCGGGTACAACTTCGACGACGAGATCGACCGTGACCTCCAGTTCGACAAGCCGTACATCCTGGCCATGGCCAACGCCGGCTCCCGCGGCGGCAAGGGCACCAACGGCTCGCAGTTCTTCATCACCGTGGGCCCCACCCCGCACCTCAAGGGCAAGCACACCATCTTCGGCGTGGTGGCCGACGATGAGAGCCGGGCGGTGGTGGACCGCATCGCGTCCACCCCCGTGGGCCGAGGCGATCGCCCCAACGACGATGTGGTGATCAACAGCGTCACCATCGAAGACGACTGAGCAACCGCCCACCGGTGGAGCTCAACCTGGCCGAGATCCACGAGGCACTGGCGGAGGCGCTGACCGACCGCCCGTGCCTCGTGTGGCGCGGCCGCACCTGGACCTGGGCCGATGTCACCGATCGCACTCGGCGCCTGGCCAACGTGCTCGGTGCCCACGGGATCGGCCGTCACGCGGAGCTGGCCGATCTGCCGGGCTGGGCGTCACCCCACGATCACGTGGCGCTGTACCTTCACAACGGCAATGCCTACCTGGAGGCCCAGCTGGCCGCGTCGAAGGCCGGCGCGGCGGCGTTCAACGTCAACTACCGCTACGTGGCCGACGAGCTGGCCTACCTGTTCCAGGACTCGTCGGCCGCCGCCATCGTCTACCACGGTGCCTTCGCCCACACGCTCGCCGCCGTGCTCCCCCGTCTGGGCCGCGCCCCCCTGCTGCTGCGGGTGGACGACGGCTCGGGCGACGACCTCCTGCCCGGTGCGCTCGACTACGAGGCGGCCATCGCCGCCGCGTCGCCCGAGAAGCCGTCGGTGACCTGGCTCCCCGACGATCTCTACGTGCTCTACACCGGCGGCACCACCGGCAACCCGAAGGGCGTGCTGTGGCGCCAGGCCGACTTCTTGGTGGCCGCTCTGGGCGTTCGCCGCAAGGACGGCACGGACCACCGGGCCCTCACCGACCTGGTGGAGCCGGCCACGAGACGCAACCTGGCCACCCTGCCCGCACCCCCGCTCATGCACGGCGCCGCCATGTGGAACGCCCTGAGCACCTGGATCAACGGCGGGACGATCGTGATCCAGGACACGGTCGATCACCTCGATCCCATCGACGTGCTCGACACGTGCGAGGCGCACCGGGTGACGTCGCTGCTCATCGTGGGCGATGCCTTCGCTCGCCCGCTGCTCGACGAGCAGCGCCGACAGCCACGGGATCTCTCGGCGCTGCGCTTCGTGCTCACCGGCGGGGCGATCCTGTCGCCTGCACTTCGATCGGACCTGCTGGAACTGGTGCCGCAGGTGCGGATCGTCGACGTGCTCGGTTCCTCCGAGACCGGACGCCAGGCCGTCGCCAACACCCGATCGGGCGATGAGGTCGGTCCGACCCGGTTCGTCCCCTCCGCCACCACGGCGATCCTGAGCGAGGACCTCCAGACGGTCCTCGACCGGTCCGACCCCTCCAGCGGATGGCTGGCGCAGGGCGGCCGGATCCCGCGCGGCTACCTCGGCGACGAGGTCAAGACCCGGGCCACCTTCCCCGTGGTCGACGGGCAGCGCTGGGCCGTGGCCGGCGACCGTGCCACGTGGAGATCCGACGGATCGATCGAGCTCCTCGGTCGGGACTCGGTCACCATCAACACCGGAGGCGAGAAGGTCTTCGCCGAGGAGGTCGAACAGGCCATCAAGCACCACCCAGCGGTGTACGACGCCCTGGTGGTGGGCCGGCCCAGCGAGCGGTGGGGCCAGGAGGTGGTGGCCGTGGTGGCCCTGCGCGACGGCGCCACGGTGACGCTCGACCAACTCAAGGAGGTGGCTGCGCCGCACCTCGCTCGCTACAAGCTGCCCAAGGACCTCCTGCTGTGCGACCGGATCTCACGCAGTCCCAGCGGCAAGCCCGACTACGCCTGGGCCCGAGACCTGGTGCGGAGCCAGATGGCCTGAGATGGACCGAGTGAGCTCGGGTGCAGTTGGCGTGCACCTGCTGCGAGCCGGTAGCCTGCCGCCAGGCTGGAACACACGTTCGGCCCCGCCCTCCTCCATGCTCCAGCGCAGCGTCCCCCTCCCCTTCCCCATCGACCTGCCGGGCACCCTGTTCGGATTGCGGAGGGGCACCCACGATCCGAGCTGTCGGTTCGCGGCCGATGGCATCTGGCGGGCGTCGCGCTTCGCCACCGGCACCGCCACGGTCCGGCTGGTGCACCGGGGCACCGAGGTGGATGCCACCGCCTGGGGCGATGGTGCCGAAGCCGCACTCGATGCCGTCCCGTCGCTCATCGGTGCCTTCGACGACGACGGCGGGTTCGACCCCGCTCACCCGCTGGTGGCACGGCTCTGGCACGACTTCGCCGACCGCCGCATCCCGCGGTCGGGAGCGGTGTCGGAGACCCTCATGGCGTCGGTGCTCGAGCAGCGCGTCACCACCTTCGAGGCCCGTCGCGCCCAGTCCCAGATCGTGGCTCGCTGGGGCGAGCCGGCCCCGGGACCCGCCGACCTGATGGTGCCGCCCGACCCCGAGATCATGGCCAACGTCGCCTACTACGACCTCCACGTGTTGGGCGTGGAGAAGAAGCGCTCCGACACGTTGCGTCGCGTGGCCGCCAGCGCCCGACGGCTCGATGCCCTTGCCCTGCTCCCGCCGGCCGAGGCGCACGCCCGCCTGCTGCAGGTCACCGGCGTGGGACCGTGGACCGCAGCAGAAGTGGCCCTGGTGGCCCTCGGCGATCCCGACGCGGTGCCCGTCGGCGACGTGCACCTGCCGTCGGATGTCACCTTCGCCCTCACCGGCGAGGCGGTCGACGACGACGACGCCATGCTCGAGGTGCTCGAGCCGTTCGCCGGGCAGCGGGGGCGGGTGATCCGTCTCATCGGCGCCGGTGGGATCCACGCGCCCCGCCACGGGCCGCGCTACGCCCCTCGAGACATCCGCTCGCAGTGAACGCCCCCTCGGGCGGTGTGGACACCGACTGACCTGGGGTTCTGCACAGGGTGGGCACGGCACTCCCCACCAAATTCACAGGGTTTGACCTCTCGTTGCGCACAGGGCACCTGTCGTACCGTGCACCTCGACGCAGGAGGCACGCCATGTCCGACTTCCAGATCACCCTCAAGGACCGTTCGCTGGAGCGCATCGAAGGGGCCGACGCCTACCAGCAGGAGGGGCAGATGACCACGTTCTTCCAGACCGGGTCGGGGCGCAACACCGTGGACACCTGGAGCACTCGCATCGCCAGCTTCCGCACCTCCGAGGTGGTGATCATCCGCCGCCTCGATCCGATGCGCGAACCTGACACCCATGTCGATGACCGATCCGGTGCCCGAGACGCAGACCTTCACGTGCCCCCGATGCGCGACCGAGGCTGTGGAGGCCTGGTACGGACCGTGCCACTCGTGTCGGACCGATCTGCGCCTGCACCAAGGCACTGAGGCTCGGGCCGTCGCCGCCGAGGACTACGTGCCCAAGATGAACGTCACCCCCAACGCCGTGG
>Ga0209023_10005381_pt1 | contig 14027 bp, 15 predicted proteins | sample LakOneMetagenome_FD_187468 | JGI IMG/M metagenome (GOLD analysis project Ga0209023, IMG submission 187468) | Freshwater and sediment microbial communities from Lake Erie, Canada (SPAdes) (version 2) | ecosystem: Environmental > Aquatic > Freshwater > Lentic | place: Lake Erie, Canada...
TCGCCGTAGGTCAGCCGGATATCGCCGTCGACCACGGCGACGGCGCCCCGATCGGCAGAGAAGCTGCTGCGCAACAAATCCGGCACCGTCGTCACGGGCGCAACAGCCGGCGCCTCCGCAACCGCTGCGGGGGTCGGCTGTGCAGCGGGGGCAGGCTCTGCCACTTGCGCCGTGGCTGTCGTAGCCTCGGCGGGCGCCGCGGCGGCGGTCTCCTCAGCCGCAGGCGCAACCTCAGGCGAGGCCGCCGCAGCACTCACCTCCGGGGCGCCCCCCGGCTCCCCCGCATCCGGTTTCGGCGCGAGCATCAGCGACCCGGCGGCAAGCGCCAGGGCCGAAAGGACGAGCCCGCTGGCCGCGCCCGCGAAGAAACTCCTGCTCACATACGCCTCCGGTCCCCGCGCGCCTCTGGTGATGTCGGTCCCCCGGCAAACCGGAAGCCCTTGCACCCCGACGCATCTTCAGCCCATCTATAGCCCGACCTGCTTTTGGGATCACCCCCCGATTGCTGCCAGCCCGCCATGGTCGGCCGGGACGGGCCGAAAGGATACGCCATGCTGCTTCTGATCGACAATTACGACAGCTTTACCTACAACCTCGTGCATTATCTGGGCGAGGTCGGGGCCGAGGTCGACGTGCACCGCAACGACGCCCTGAGTGTCGAACAGGCGCTGGCGACGGGGCCCGAGGCAATCGTCCTGTCCCCCGGCCCCTGCGACCCCGACCAGGCCGGGATCTGCCTGCCCCTGATCCTCGCCGCAGCCGAAAAGGGCGTGCCGCTTTTGGGCGTCTGCCTTGGCCACCAGGCGATCGGCCAGGCCTTCGGCGGCAATGTCGTGCGCTGCCACGAGATCGTGCACGGCAAGATGGGCACCATCAACCATGAAGGCGCGGGCGTCTTTGCCAGCCTGCCCTCGCCCTTCCAGGCGACGCGCTACCATTCGCTGATCGTCGACCGAGCGAGCCTTCCCGATACGCTCGAGGTCACGGCCTGGCTCGAGGATGGCACGATCATGGGTCTGCGCCACCGTCATCTGCCGATCGAGGGGGTGCAGTTCCACCCTGAAAGCATTGCCTCAGAACATGGCCACAAGATGCTGGAAACGTTCCTGAAAACCTCTGGCGTCCGCCTTGCGCCCCTGAAGGGTGCTGCATGAGCGCCGATCTTCGCCCGCTGATCGGCCTGGCCGCCGACCGGCCCCTGACGCGCGAAGAGGCAGAGCTTGCCTTCCGCGTCCTCTTTGCCGGCGACGCGACGCCCAGCCAGATGGGCGGCCTTCTGATGGCGCTTCGCACCAGGGGCGAGACGGTCGAGGAAATCGCCGCCGCCGCCCGCGTCATGCGCGACAAATGCAACGGCGTGCGGGCGCCGAAGAACGCCATGGACATCGTCGGCACCGGCGGCGACGGCAAGGGCACGCTCAACATCTCGACCACCACGGCCTTCGTCGTGGCGGGCGCCGGCGTACCGGTCGCCAAGCACGGCAACCGCAACCTGTCGTCGAAGTCGGGCGCGGCAGATGCGCTGACCCAACTGGGCATCAACGTGATGATCGGCCCGGATGTCGTTGAAACAACGCTGAAAAGTTGCGGAATCGCCTTCATGATGGCGCCGATGCACCACCCGGCGATCCGCCATGTCATGCCGACGCGGACCGAACTTGGCACCCGCACCGTCTTCAACCTGCTTGGCCCCCTGACCAACCCGGCAGGCGTCAAGCGCCAGCTGACCGGCACCTTCGCCCGCCGCTGGGTGCGCCCGATGGCAGAGGTGCTGGGCGCCCTTGGCTCGGACCGCGCCTGGATCGTCCACGGCGGCGACGGCAGCGACGAGATCGCGATTTCCGACCGCAGTTTCGTGGCCGAGCTGAAGGACGGCAAGGTCACCGAGTTCGAGATCCACCCCGAGGATGCGGGCCTGCCCGTCCATCCTTTCGAAGAGATCGTGGGCGGCACCCCGGCCGAGAATGTCGGGGCCATGCGCGCCGTTCTGGACGGGGCCAAGGGCGCCTACCGCGATGCGGTTTTGTTGAACAGTGCCGCAGCCTTGCTGATCGCAGCTAAGGTGAGTGACCTGAAAGAGGGCGTGGCCCTTGCCGCCCAGTCGATCGACAGCGGCGCGGCAAAGGCAAAGGTGATGGCACTGGTGGCAGCGGTCCCGCTTCCGCCTGTGGCCTGATGCTGCGGCCTGAGGTGGATCACCCGCCAGCGGCCTGGGCACATCTGCCCTTCTTCAACCGCGGCTGGCCGACGCTCGCGGCCCGCATCGCCGCCGACCCCCGCCCGATCCTGCCGCCAGAGGGCCAGCGCTTCACGGCGCTGGACCTGACCCCGCCCGACTGCGTGCGGGTGGTGATCCTGGGCCAGGACCCCTATCCGACGGCCGGTCATGCCCACGGGCTGGCCTTTTCGGTGGCGCCTGAAGTGCGCCCCCTTCCCCGGTCGCTTTCCAACATCTACAAGGAGTTGCAGGCCGATCTTGGTGTGACGCGCCAGACCGGCGACCTGCGGAGCTGGGCGCGGCAGGGGGTGCTGCTGCTCAACAGCGCGCTGACCGTGCCCGAGGGCGCGGCGGGCGGTCATGCGGCGCTTGGCTGGGACCGGCTCGTCGATGAGGTGCTGGCCGAAGTCGCCACCCGGCCCACGGCCTTCGTCCTTTGGGGCGCCGCAGCGCAGGCGCGGGCGGCCGGGATCGGTGGCCGGGACCACCTCTTCCTCAAAAGCGCGCACCCCTCGCCCCTGTCGGCGCGGCGCGGCTTCTTCGGCTCGCGCCCCTTCAGCGCGGTCAACCGCTGGCTCGAAGATCGCGGCCGGCCGCCCATCGACTGGGCGGCCTGAGGGTCACGCCCCCGCGAATCGCGCCGGGCGCTTTTCGAGGAAAGCCGCCACGCCCTCGCGGAAATCCGGGTGCTGCCCGCAGGCGCCCTGCAAGCGCGCCTCGAGCGCCAGCTGCGCCTCAAGGTCGTTGACAAGGCTCGCGCGCAGCGCCTGCTTGACCCCGGTCAGCGCCCCCTTCGGCCCCTGCGCAAGCACTCGTGCGCGGGCCTGCCAGCGGGCGGCGAACTCGGCGTCGGGCACCGCCTCCCAGATCATGCCCCAGTCGGCAGCCTGCCGGGCCGTCACCGCCTCGGCCAGTATCATCGCCCCCATCGCGCGCGCGAAGCCGACCTGCCGGGGCAGCCAGTAGGTGCCGCCCGCGTCGGGGATGAGCGCGATGCGGGTGAAGGCCTGGACGAAGCGCGCGCCCTCGGCCGCAATGACCAGATCGGCCGCGAGTGCCAGGTTCGCCCCCGCCCCGGCAGCGGCGCCGTTGACGGCGGCGATCACCGGCAGGGGGCTGTCCCAGAGGGCGCGCAGAAGCGGCTCGTATTCCTCCCGCAGGGTGCGCTCGAAATCGACGGCGCTCAGGTCGCCCGCATCGGTCAGATCCTGGCCCGAAGAAAAGGCGCGGCCCGCGCCGGTCAGGACGATCACCCGCGCCTCGGCATTGGCGCGCGCGATGCCCTCCAGCAGCGCCCGGCGCAGGGGCGCGTTCAGCGCATTCATCACCTCGGGCCGGTTCAGGGTCAGGACCGCGACGCCGCCATCGGCCGCATAGGTCAGGACATCGGTCATCGCGGGGCTCCTTTCGCCGGATCGGCGAACGGTAGGGCCAATCGCGCGCGCGCCCAAGCAGAACCGCGCGTCACTCCATGGGGGCGCCCGAGGTCAGCGCCTTTAGCCTTTCCTGTTCCTCGCGGGTCAGGGGCGCCTCGACGGCGGGCGGCCCGGCGTTCGACCGGCGGCGGATATAGAGGAAGGCGCCCAGAAGGGCCACGAGCAGCAGCACCGGCCCCGCGCCCCACAGGATCAGGTTCGGCCCCGACAGGCGCGGGCGGAACAGGATGAAGTCGCCGTAGCGGTCGGTCAGGTAGGCGATGACCTGATCGTCGCTGTCGCCCTTCGTCAGCCGCTCGCGGATCAGAAGGCGCAAGTCGCGGGCGATGGAGGCGTTCGAATCGTCGATGTTCTCGCCCTGGCAGACCGGGCAGCGCACAATCTCTGACAAAGCGCGCGCGCGCGCCTCAAGGGCCGGGTCTCTCAGCACCTCGTCCGGCTGGACCGCGACGGTGGGCAGCGCGAAGGCCAGAAGAAAGACCGCAAGGATCAGGCGCAGGCCCCGCATCCTCATTCCGCCGGTTGCGCGGCGGGCACGCGCCGGGCCGCAGCGCCGATCCTGAGCCGTCGGTCGCTGAGGCTCAGAAGCCCGCCGAAGCCCATCAGAAGCGAGCCCGCCCAAATCCAGTTGGTGAAGGGCTTGACGTAGCTGCGCACCGCCCAGCCGCCGTCATCCTGATGATCGCCAAGCGTCAGGTAGATGTCGCGGAACAGGCCCTGCTGGATCGCGGCCTCGGTCGTCGGCATAGACTGGACCGGGTAGAAGCGCTTTTCGGGGTGAAGGACGGCGACGACCGCCCCCGCCTCGCGCACCGTCATCGTGGCCATGCGGGTGGAATAGTTCGCGCCGCGCGCATTCGCGACACCGTCGAGCGTAACCTCATATTGGCCAAGGGGGAAGCTTTCGCCCACCTTCACGGTGCGGATGTCCTCGACCGTCCAGGCCATGACGCCCGACACGCCGATGATGACGATGCCCAGCCCCGCATGCGCCGCCGCCTTGCCCCAGTCAGACCGCGGCAGGCGGGTCAGTCGGGCGGGCGTGCGTCCGGCGCGCAGCCAGAGGTCGGTCATGGCCCCAAGGACGAGCCAGGCGCCAAGCGCCATGCCGACCGGACCAAGCGCGGACCGGCCGGTCTGCATGGCGAAGGCCAGGGCCCCGAGTGCGACGGCAAGCGCCCCGGCCCCCAGGAGCGGCCGCGCGGCGGTGCGAAGCTTGCCCCGCTTCCAGGGCAGGATTGCGCCGAACGGCAGCACCAGCGCCAGGATGACGAAGAAGGGGGTGAAGGCCCGGTCGAAGAAGGGCGCGCCGACCGAGATCTTGTCGTTGAAGGCAAGCTCGGCGAAGAGGGGCCAGAGCGTGCCGATGAAGACGACGAAGGCCGCCACCGCCAGCAGGATGTTGTTGACGACCAGCGCAGATTCCCGGCTGACGACGCCGAAGACGCCCCGCGCCTGCATCCCCGGCGCCCGGATCGCAAAGAGCGTGAGCCCGCCCCCGATCAGAAGCGCGAGGATGCCAAGGATGAACACCCCCCGTTCGGGGTCGTTCGCGAAGGCATGGACCGAGGTGATGACGCCCGACCGGACGATGAAGGTGCCGATGAGCGAGAAGCCGAAGGCGAGGATCGCCAGGAGGATGGTCCAGCTTTTCAGCGCCTCGCGCTTTTCGACGACGATCGCGGAATGGAGCAGCGCAGCTGCCAGCAGCCAGGGCATGAAGCTCGCATTCTCGACCGGGTCCCAGAACCAGAAGCCGCCCCAGCCAAGCTCGTAATAGGCCCACCAGGACCCCATGGCGATGCCGATGGTCAGGAAGATCCAGGCCGCGAGCGTCCAGGGCCGGACCCACCGCGCCCAGGCGGCGTCGACCCGGCCCCCGATCAGCGCCGCGATGGCGAAGGAGTAGGACATCGACAGGCCCACATAGCCGAAATAGAGGAACGGCGGATGGAAGGCGAGGCCGGGGTCCTGCAGGAGGGGGTTCAGGTCGCGCCCGTCGAAGGGCGGCACGGCCAGCCGGTCGAACGGGTTCGAGGTGAAGAGGATGAAGGCCAGGAAGGCCACGCCGATCAGCGCCTGAACGGAAAGCGCGCGTGCCTTGAGCGCGACCGGCAGCCCCTGCCCGAAGAGCGCCAGCGCCGCCCCGAAGGCCGCCAGGATCAGGACCCACAGCAGCATCGAGCCCTCGTGGTTCCCCCAGACGCCGGCAATCTTGTAAAGCATCGGCTTCATCGAATGCGAATTCTGCACCACCACGCGAAGCGAGAAGTCCGAGGTGATGAAGGCATGCATCAGCGCCGCGAAGCTGACCGCGATGGCCACGAATTGCGTCAGCGCAAGGGGGGTCCCGAACTCCATCCACCGCCGGCGGCCGGTCTGGGCGCCGACAAGCGGGATCGTCGCCTGCAGGATGGCGATCGCAAGGGCGAGGGCGAGGGAGAAGTGGCCAAGCTCTGTCATGGTGGGCCGACCATAGGGCCCCGCGCCGCAAAGGGAAATGGGGCGCGGCGCTTTGGCACAGTCACAATGGCGGCAGGTCTGGCACGATAACGGGCGCCGGCGCGAAAACCGGCGCCGGCGCGGGATGGGTTCAGCGGCTGCGCCCCGCCCCGTCGGGGCGGCCGCCAGCCTCGCGCGCGGCACCCCTTCGGATCAGCGCATCGCGCGCCGGATTGGCGTTCTGCGCGGGCGCGGGCGCGGTGGCGTCTCCGGCCGGATCCGCCAGCACCTCGCCGGTCGCCTCGGGGTCGGGTGCGGTGCCGGGGGGGGGGCGCAGACGAAAGTAATGCGCCTCGCGCGCGCCGAAATAGAAGCCGACGATGGCCGTCATCAGCCACCAGAGCGGTTCCGGCACATAGCTGAGCCCGACCATCCGCCGCGCGAAGGACAGCGGATCGACCATTGCATAGATGAAAAGCCCGATGGTCCCGAAGGCCAGGAAGGGCCGTGGCAGCCGGTTCAGCCCGTTCATCAGCCGGTCGAAAGGCCCCGACTGGCTTTGCGCGAACTCGGCCCGCGCCGCCTCTTGCGCGGCCTTGAAGGCCTCTGCCGACAGCTCCATCTTGCGCGTCTCGTTCGGCACGAAGATCTCTGCCACGTCCTTGACCGTGCGGCCGGCCTGCGCCAGCCCCGCGCCGCCACCGCCGAACAGCAGGTTCATCAGGCCCATGCCGACACCCGCGCCCGGTGCTGGGCGTCCGTCAGCCGGTAGGGGGCAGAGATGAACTCTTCGGCGCGCGTGATCCAGCCGCCCTTGCCGCCGTCATTGCGGCGGGCGAACTTGCGGCTCGCGGGGCGGATGTCGCCAAGGTGGTAGTAGTAGTTGCGCCGCGCGATGCCATAGGCGTCGGCCAAGAGCGCCGGATCGACCGCCGCCGCCGCCCGTGCCGCCCGCGCCGTCTCGCGCCCGACGATACCGTCCTCGGTCACCGGATGGCCGAGCTCTGTCAGAAGCCGCTGCAGGATGCGCACGGCATTGGCGCCCGCGTTCACATACATGTCGAAGACCGACGGCTGCAGCCCATCGGGCAGCGCCGCGAGCCCCGGCTTGCGGTAATATTGCTCGATGAAGATCGTCGCGGCATCGGCCGCCGTCAGCGCCTTCACGTCCGCCCTGTCGACCTGCCCGTCGCCCGTTTCGTCCCGCCCGAGCCGCGCCAGCGTCGCCAGCGTCACGCCATGGTTCGTGGCCCCGCCCGGATCGGCCGGGTCGTCCACATAGCCCCCCTCGCGCCGCACGATGTCGTCGGCGATCTGTTGCACCGTCTGCATGGGTCAGTCCCCCTTGAGTGATGGGGGAAAGGTGCGGATAAAAGGTTAAATCGCGGGAGCGGCCCCGCGCGGTGGTGCCCCGCCGCGCGTCAGGGGGACGGCGGCACGCTGGTCATCGCCTTGGTCTTGGGGTCGACATAGATGCCCTGCGCCTTCAAGGCGTCGATGACCTCTTTCGGCATGTAGTTTTCATCATGCTTGGCCAGGATCTCGGACGCGACGAAGGTGCCGCCCTTCATCGTGCCGGTGCCGACCATGCCCTGCCCCTCGGCGAAGAGGTCGGGCAGGACGCCGGTGAATTCGACCGGAACGCTCGCGTTCGTGTCGGTGACGCGGAAGGTGACGGTGGTGCCCACGCCGCGGACGAGCGATCCCTTCTCAACCAACCCGCCGATGCGAAAAACTTCTGACGGACGCGGCGGGTCGGACTGCACCTGGCTTGGCGAGCGGAAATATTGCAGCGCATTCGGCGCGGCGAACCAGAAGGCCAGGAAGGCGGCGGCCATGGCGACGAAGGCCAGGGCGATGATCTGGATGCGGCGCTGTTTCTTCAGGTTTTTCATGGGGTTCAGCGCCTTACGGGAAGACCGGCGCCAGCGTCAGCCCTTGCGTTTCCGGCAGGCCCAGCATCAGGTTCGCATTCTGCAATGCCTGTCCCGACGACCCCTTGGTCAGGTTGTCCAGCGCCACGACAACCGTCGCCCGGCCCGGCACCCGGTCGCCCGAAACGCCGATCTGCACATGGTTCGACCCGGCGATCGAGCGCGTCGAGGGCAGCTTGCCCATTGGCAGGACATGCAGGAAAGGCTCGTCGCCATAGGCCCCGGCCAGCGCCGCATGAATGGCCGCCGGATCGCCCTTGACGTAGCAGGTGGCCAGGATGCCGCGATTGAAGGGGCAGAGGTGGGGCGTGAAGATCACCCGCACCGGCCGGCCGGCGAGCGCCGAGAACTCCTGATCGAACTCGCCCAGATGCCGGTGCGTACCCCCGGCCGAATAGGGGTGCGTGCCCCCCGAAAGCTCTGCATGCAGCAGGTTTTCCTTCAGCGACCGGCCCGCGCCCGAAACGCCGTTCTTCAGGTCCAGGATGATGTCGTCCAGGTCGATCACACCGGCCGAAATCAGGGGCCGAATGGCATATTGCCCGGCCGCCGCGTTGCAGCCCGTCCCGGCCACAAGCCGCGCGGGGCGGATCTGGTCGCGGTAGAACTCGGTCAGCCCGTAGACCGCTTCCTTCTGCAGGTCGGGCGCGGCATGAGGCTTGCCATACCACTTCTCATAGGCTGCCGGATCGCGCAGCCGGAAGTCGGCCGACAGGTCCACCACCTTCAGGTCGCGCGGCAGGGCGGCGATGACCTCCTGGCTCGTGGCATGGGGCAGCGCGCAGAACACCAGGTCGGCCGAGGACAGGTTCATGTCCTCGATCTTTTGCAGTCGCGGCAACGACAGGGGCGTCAGGAAGGGAAAGACCTCGGCCATCTCCATCCCCGCCTTGCGGTCGCCCGACAGCCCCGTGATCGTCAGCCCCGGATGGGTCGCGATCAGCCGGACGAGCTCGGCCCCGGTGTAGCCCGAGGCACCTAGGATGGCGACGGAAAGGGTCATGGCGGCCTCCTGCGCAGGTGGCCCTTCCTAGCGCCGCAGCGCGGCAGAGGCAACGGCGGGTCGGACGGTGGCGCGCCGGCGCGGATCAGATATGCGCGAGGACCGACCGCGCAGCCCTCAGGCCGGGATCCTCGGCCCCTTCGCCAAGGCGCGCCATGGTCAGGTCGGCGGCCTGCCGCTGCGCCGCGCGGGCATCAGGGTCCGACAGGATGCGGTCGAGCGCCCCGGCCATCGCTGGCGGACGGCAGGCGGGGCCGAGGAGTTCCGGCACCGCGCGGGTGTCCGAGACGATGTTGACCAGCGTCACCGTGTCGATCAGCGCGGCCCGGCGCATCAGCGCGAAGGTCAGGCGGTTGAAATCGTGGCCGATGACCATGGGCACCCGGTTCCGAGCCAGTTCAAGGCTGACGGTCCCGGACGCCGCGAGCGCAAGGTCGGCGGCGGCAAAGGCCGCGCGCTTGGCATCCGCGCCGGTCAGGATCAGGGGCGCGGTCGCCTCTGCCGCAAGCGCCTTGCGCACCAGGGGCTCGGTCCCCCGCACGGTCGGCAGGACGGCGCGGACACCGGGATGACGGTCGCGCAGAAGCGCCAGCGTTTCCCGAAAGCGCGGCAGAAGGCGCGTGACCTCGCCCATGCGCGATCCGGGCAAGAGCAGCAGAAGCGGCGCGTCGGGCGGGATCGCGTTCGTCGCGCGAAAGGCCGCGGCCTCTGCCGGCGTGGCACGAAGGGCGTGCGCCGCCGGGTGGCCGACGAAATCGCAGCTCATCCCCGCGGCCTCCATCAAGGGCGGCTCGAAGGGGAAAAGCGCCAGCACATGGTCGATGATGGGCGCCATCTTCGCCGCCCGCCCCGGTCGCCAGGCCCAGACGGTCGGCGCGACATAATGGATGGTGCGGAAATCGGGACGCGCGGCGCGGACCAGACCCGCCACGCGCAGGCAGAAATCCGGGCTGTCGATGGTCACCAGCGCATCGGCGCCCGAAGCCAGCACGGCGTCGGCCGTCTGGCGGATGCGGGCCTTCAGGCGCGGAAGCTTCGGCAGAACCTCCAGGAGGCCCATCACCGACAGTTCTTCCATCGGGAAAAGGCTCGAAAGCCCCTGCCCCTCCATCAGCGGGCCGCCAACGCCACTCAGTCGCAGGCCCGGCGACAGATCCTTGAGCCCCGCCATCAGCGCCGCGCCAAGCGCGTCCCCGGAAGGCTCGCCCGCAATCAGGAAAAGGCCCGGGCCCGTCATCGACCGTCGTCCGCCGCGCGCGACCAAAGGAAGAGGCCCGCCGCCGCCGCCGCAGCGACCGTCGCGTCCCGGTCAAGCAGCAGGACGCCCCCCGCCTCCCACGCGATCCCGGCCAGCCCCGCCCGTGCGGCCCCCGCGACCGTCTCCGGCCCGATGGCCGGCAGGTCGATCCGCCGGTCCTGACCGGGCTTCGGCGCCTTGTAAAGCACGCCCCGCGCACCCTTTGGGTTCGGGCGCAGCGCCGGGTCATGCAGCGCCGCGAAGGCCAGCATCGCATCCGTCCCCGGCAAGGTCTCGACCGCAAGGCAAAGGCCCTGCGCCACCACCGCGCCCTGCCCCAGATCGAGCGCACCAAGACCCGCGACAATGGCCGCCGCCCGCGCGGCATCGGCTTCATCCGCCGCGCCCGGCGCGCCGGTCAGGACGCCGGGCCCCGGCACCAGGTCGGGCGCCACCTGATCGGCGCCAAGGACGGCAAAGCCCCACTCCTCGAAAAGTGCTACCAGCCCGCGCAGCGCCCCGTCATCGCCCTGCCCCATCGCGGCCAAGAGGCGCGGCACCAGCTGCGCGGTGCGGGCATCGAACGCCTCTGGGTCGATCCGGGGCCGGGTCGCGGCGCCGGCGAAAACGACCTCGGTCACGCCGGCATCCGAAAGGCTGTCCATGAACGGCACCAGCCGTTCGAGCCGGAAGCGCACCGCCCCCTCGCCCTCGGGCACAGGCGTTCCTTCCAGCCGCGCGACCAGCGGCGGACGGCCCGCCCCGGCCAGCGCCGCAGCCAGAAGCCCCGGCAGGGCGCCCGAGCCGGCAATGAGCGCCACCCGGCTCATCGCGGGGCGAGGAACGAGCGGTCCGACGGGCCGAGGATGAAGTCCAGCACCTCGCGCACATAGGCGTTCGCGGGCTCCTGCTCGGCCAGCGCGCGGGCCTCTTCGCGGAAGGCGCCGCCCGACAGGTCGCCCAGCATGTCGCGCAGGGCCAGTATGTCGCCCCGCTCGGCCCCCCTGCGGCGCAGCCCGACGAGGTTCAGCCCGTCGAGCACCCCGCGCGGCCCCTGCACCAGCCCGTGCGGGATCACGTCGGCCGTCACCATCGTCACCGCCCCGATCATCGCGCCCCGCCCGATGCGGACGAACTGGTGCACCCCCGACAGGCCGCCGACGATCACGTCATCCTCAAGCACGCAATGCCCGGCGACAGCGACATTGTTCACCAGGATCACCCGGTCGCCGATCTGGCAGTCATGCGCCACATGCGAATTGGCCATGAAAAGCCCGTCGTCGCCGATCCGCGTCACCCCGCCGCCGCCCTCGGTGCCGGGGTTCATGGTCACGCCCTCGCGGATGCGGTTGCGCTTGCCGATCACCAGCCGCGTCTCTTCGCCGCGGAACTTCAGGTCCTGCGGCACCTCGCCGATGCAGGCGAAGGGAAAGATCGCCGTCTCGTCCCCGACCTCGGTCCGGCCCGCGACGACGACATGGCTTTTCAGGACCACACCCGCGCCCAGGACGACCCGTGGCCCGATGTGGCAGAAGGGCCCGACCTCGGTCCCTGCGCCGATCACGGCCCCGTCGTCGACCACCGCCGAGGGGTGGATGCGGGCAGTCGGGTGAAGGATCATGCGATCAGTCCCGCAGATGCATCATCGCGGTGATCTCAGCCTCGCACGCCACCTCGTCGCCGACCTTCGCGAGCCCATGGAACTTCCAGATCTTGCCGCCGCCGCGCTTGACGGTCATGTGCAGCTCGAGCACATCGCCCGGCACCACCATGCGGCGGAACTTGCAGCCGTCGATCGACATGAAATAGGTCAGAAGATCGCGGTCGACCACGTTCATCGACAGGCCAACCAGCACGGCCGAGGCCTGGGCCATCGCCTCGACCACCATGACGCCCGGCAGGATCGGCTTGGTGGGGAAGTGGCCCTGGAATTGCGGCTCGTTGATCGTGACATTCTTGATGCCGACGCAGGACTTGTTGAGGACGATGTCCTTGACCTTGTCGATCAACAGGAACGGGTAGCGGTGCGGGATGATGCGCTGGATCAGCGCAAGGTCGGCTTCCGTCACCGCCGCAGCGGTCTGGCTGGCGCTATCGGTCATTCTGCTCCCCGTCGGCATGCGCAGACCTTGACATGTGCCCTGCGCCTTTCCTTCTAGCTAGCGAATGACGAATTGGCGCGCAAGGCGCCAGGCTGTGAATGTCAGGGGCTGGGCGCGGGTGCGGGGCCGGCGCCAAGCGCCTCGTCCAGCTCTTTCAGCAGCGCATCGGTCGCATCGACCGACCGCGCCGCGACAAAGACCGCCCGGTTGTCGAGGATCGCGACCGCGCCATGTTCGGACAGGACCTTCGCCATCACCGGCAGGGCGGCCGCCAGGAACTCCTGCCGCGCGCGGTCGCGCGAGGCGACCAGGTCGGCGGCCTTGCGGTCCTGCGCGGCGCGAATCCCCGTCACCCGTTCATCGAAATCGTCAGCCAGCTTGCGGAAATCCTGCGGCGCCATGGTCGGGCGCTTTTCGGTCAGCGACTTTTCCTCGGCCGTCAGCTCGGCCTCGATCCGGTTGTTTTCGGTCTGAAGCGCCTGCGTCTCGGCCTGCAACTCCGCCTCGACCCGCTGACCCCACAGGCTTTGGGCGTAAAGCCGGTCCTGATCGACGGTCAGAATCGGGCTTTGCGGCAGCGCCATGTTTGAAGGAGCCGCCGGCTGACCTGAACTCTGGCCCGAAGTCTGGCCCGAGGTTTGGCCGGCAGTCTGCGCCCATGCCGCCGGCCCTGCCATGGCAAGGGCCAGCACCCAGAGCCAGGGGCAGAGCCGCCCCCGCATCAGAACTTGGTCGACACGGTCAGGTCGAAGGTCTGCGTCTTGTCGTAGCTTTCCTTGCTGATCGGCTTGGCGAAGTTCATGCGCAGCGGGCCCAGCCCCGAATCCCAGAAGATCGTGAAGCCGACGGACGAGCGCAGGTGCATCTTGTCGTCGATCGAACCCGGATTATCGAGCCCCCAGACCGAGCCCGCATCGGCGAATAGGCCGCCCGAGATGCCATATTCCGACGGCAGCCCGATCGGGAAGCGCGCCTCGAGCCGGACGCCCGCATACATGTTGCCGCCAAGCGCGTCGCGGTTCGCCACGCTCAGGTCACGCGGCCCCATGCCGTTCGGCGCGAAACCCCGCACCAGGCCGTTGCCGGTGAAGCGCTGCATGTAACCGGTGGTCTGGCCGCCAAGGGGCGACACGACGCCCGCCTCGGCCTCGCCATGGAAGGTCAGCTCTTCATGCCAGACCTTCGTCTCGTAGGTCGCCTTGGCCGTGGTCGTGACCGACTTCACGTCGCCGCCAAGGCCCGCGTAATCCTGGCCGAAGGTCAGCAAGAGGCCGCCGTTCGGATTGAGCCCGGTGATGCGCGTGTCATAGCTGACCGTGTAGCCCAGGGCGCTGGTGCGCTCGTACCCGCGCGCCTCGTCGGCATAAAGCAGGGGCGAAGAGCCTGTTGCGACGTTGTAGACCTTGTCGGCCGAATATTTGTACTGGAGGTTCAGCCGGACCTGTTCGGCCAGCGGGAATTCCAGCGCCAGCGACGTGCCCATACGCTTGGTGGCAAAGCGCGCGTTCGAATAGTCAGAGGTGCTGTACCAGAGCTGGTATTGCAGCTTCAGGTCGCGGTCCAGAAGCGCCGGCTCGATGAAGGTGAAGGTGTTGTTCTGGTTCTTCTTGGTCGTGGCGATGTTCATCGCCAGATACTGCCCGCGCCCCAGAAGG
>Ga0209023_10005382_pt1 | contig 14026 bp, 15 predicted proteins | sample LakOneMetagenome_FD_187468 | JGI IMG/M metagenome (GOLD analysis project Ga0209023, IMG submission 187468) | Freshwater and sediment microbial communities from Lake Erie, Canada (SPAdes) (version 2) | ecosystem: Environmental > Aquatic > Freshwater > Lentic | place: Lake Erie, Canada...
GTCCGACCCGCGCCGGGGCGCGGGTGATCGGTCGGTTCGGATGGTTCGGTGGCGTGCAAGAGCGCGGTAGTGCGTGGCGCGTGTGGGAGCGCGGGTGGGGCCGTCGGGATCGTGGGTCAGTTCGTCCCGACCAGGTTTCGAGCGATAGCGCCCCGCGCTCAGGCAGGCACAGCGTGTCGCCAACCAGGCCCACGGTGGTGTTGGGTGTGCATCACCGCACCGGTCGGTGACGTGATCCGGAACAACCCCACACCACCACCACCCGAACCACCCGGTCCACCCGGGTCGTCGCCCGGATCCGGGTTCGGGATGGGGTTGGGGTTGGCGGTCATCGACCACCCCGTCGAGTGGATGATCCCGTGATGACGGCGACACAACAACACCAAATTCGGTGTCTCGGTCGGCCCGCCGTGCTGGTGATGACGCACGTGGTGCGCGTCGCACCAGTTCACTGGTGCCTCACAACCCGGAAACACACACTGCCCGTCACGAAACTCGACGTTGCGGCGCTGCTCACGCGACGCCAACCTTGAACCCGATTGACACGCCACCGGATGACCACCGGCCCCGACGATCGTCATCGAGTACTCAGCGTCACACGTCAGCAGGTCCCACTCCCGCGACGAATACCGCAACCTGGTCCCGTCCACCAGCCGGGCCCGTTTCGACCAATCAACCGGCCCCACCACCGTCGGTCCAGGAACCGTCGGGCCGGGAACAGTCGGGCCGGGGAGGAGAACACCGTCGCGGAACAAGCCGGACGCTTCGTCAGCAGTCGCGTCGATGACGATCGCGAACGATCCCGCCGGGGTCTGCCGGCCGCTGTGCCGGTGAGCGGCGCCTGATTCGCACAGGTTCTTGAGCGCGGTCGCCAACAGCTCGGACCGTGGCGGCACCGGAAGCGTGCTGTCGAGGTCGTGTTCGGCAACGGCTTGACGGTAGAGGCGGTCAATCTCCGCGGTCAGGCGATGTGCGAACGCGACCGCGTCAGTGCCGTACATGTCGACATCGAGATGCACACAATCACCAGACTGCGACAACGACCCATGATCACGCGGTGCCGGTGCCGGTTCGGGGCCGTCGAGATCGGTGAGCCGGCCGAGTTGTTCAACATCCAAGCCGAACTGACGGAACGTCGAGGGCGCTTGGGCGAGGTTGATCAACGCCGGCTGGATCGAACCGAGCGTCATCGAGTTGCGGTCATTGACCGCCATCGCGAGTTCCCGGGCCCGGTCCGCTGAGATCTCACCCCGACTCAACGCTGCAGCAACATCGGGCAGGTGGCGACGCAACGTGTTTGCTGTGTTGAGGTCTCGTCGTACGCGGCGCGGATCAGCGCCGTGCCGCCAACCCGCCTGGTTCGGCACCACATGACCCAACCGGCGCACCGTCAGATCCCGGGCATCCAACTCCGCCAACACCGCAAACCGCGCCGAGTGGAACAGTCGATCCAGCGTCTCGAGTCCGTCGAACAACCCCAACAACACATCGTCATCAACACCACGAACATCGTCTGCAGCCACCTCGGCAAACCCGCCGAGCAACGACCGCAACGCCACCGGCACCACAAACACCGGATCACCGAACCCGCCCGAGCCGCCCGACCCGCTCGATCCGTTCTCACCGTTGCAGGACGCATCGTCGACGGGAGTGCAGTCATCAACGGTGCCGGCGTCGAGGTTGGCCTCGACCCGCTCGCCTTCATTGCCGTCCTCGATCGAACTCATGTTCGTAGTCTGCCAAAGGGGTGTGACAGTCATGATCGACACCGGAGCGATCCCCCGTTGCTGCCCCGACAGATTCGGTGCAAGAAGCAGTTCCGCCACCCACCCCGCTCGCCATCGGAATGGCATTGTGGGCGACGTGACCATCCGACGCCGGCCCGGCCCAAGCGACGCCAGCACCACCGAAGCAGTGACAGCGATCGACGCGACCAGCGCGACCAGTGCGACCGGAGCGACCCGCACGACCGCCAGCGAGCCCGACAACGAGCGACTCGACGCCTATCTGGCGAGAAGTCAGACGGCGCTGGACCTGCTCGCACTCTCGTCGTTGTGGATCGTCCTGGTGCCCCCGTCGGACTTCGGCTCCGCATCGACGCTGGCCGCGAGCGCCAGAGTCCTCCTGTCGGCGATCTACGGCGTCGACATGGCGATCCGCGCCTGGTTGTCGAAGCACCCCCTCCACTATCTGCGATCGCACCCGCTCGGACTTGCCGCCGTCGCCTTCCCGCCCGTGCGTGTGCTGTTCAGCGTGAGGCTCGTGACGTCGGTGTTCCGACGGGGCAACCTGGGCCGATTCCTCCTTGCGGCGACTGTCATGGTCCTCAACGGGGCCGTCATCGTGCTCCTGTACGAACGCGACGCGCAGGGCTCCAACATCCACACCCTCGGACAATCCCTGTGGTGGTCGGCCACGACCGTCACCACCGTCGGCTACGGCGACTACTCCCCTGTCACCGTCGCCGGGCGGATCATCGCCGTGTTCATCATGATCATCGGCATCCTCACGATCGCAGTGATCACCGCCCAGGTCGCGGCGAGCTTCATGAACCAGGCCAGTCGCAAACAGGCCGCACAGGAACCATCGACCGGTTCGAGCATCGAGGAGCGCCTCGAACGGATCGAGCTCGCACTCGCCGCACTTGCCAGGCAACAGCAGTCCTCACCGGACTGATGGCACTGAGTTCAGCGCTGGGTTCAGCACTGGACCCGTCCGGCATCGGATAGCGACCATCGAACAGCCGACGCCCACCATCGAGCCCAACATCGAACGGAGACGGCAGTGCCACAAGTAGCGGTGATCACCGGCGGGGCCGGAGGCATGGGACTCGCAACGGCTCACATCCTCGGGCAGACCCATGTCGTCCTCGTCTCTGACGTACGTGCGGATCGACTCGACGAGGCCGTGGGCTCGTTGCGCTCGCAGGAGATCGAGTGCATTGCCATGTCCTGCGACGTCTCGGATCCTGGTTCGGTCAGATCGCTTGCCGACCGTGCGGCGGAGCTCGGCCAGGTAACGGCGGTGGTGCACACCGCAGGCCTCAGCCCGCAGATGGGTTCCGCGACCGACATCCTCCGGGTGAACGCCGTCGGCACCGTCAACGTCACCGAGGCGTTCCTGCCCGTCGCTGCGGAGGGCTTCGGCCTGGTGAACGTCGCGTCGAGCGCTGGACACCTCGCTGGACCCAAGCCGACGAGGACGTTCCGATCGGCGGATGTCGACCCCAGTCGTCTTGTCGAGCGGCTCCACCGCCTCTGTCGTCCCCTCCCCCACAAGCTCCAGCCGGGCTTGGCCTACGCGCTGAGCAAGAGCTTCGTGATCTGGTACTCGGCACATCGTGCGGCTGACTTCGGTGGTCGAGGGGCACGGATCGTGTCGGTGTCCCCCGGCTCGTTCGACACCGAGATGGGCCGACTGGAGCGCGACAGCGGGGCGGGCGAACTGGCGAACAGGTCGGCCCTCGGGCGGTTCGGACGAGTCGAGGAGATCGCCGAGGTCCTCGCCTTCTGCGCCGGGGACCGTGCGGGCTACCTCACCGGCGTCGATGTCCTCGTCGACGGCGGCGCCAAGGCCAAGATGACCGTTCGGGACTCGATCGCCATGGCCCGGAAGTCCATGTGACCACCTGGTGGATCGCCGCCTGACCAATCGCCTCTGGCCGATCACCACCTGACCAATCGCCCCTGGCCGATCACGGTGCTGGCCGATCGCTGCTGAACGACCACAGTTGGCCGACCACAGCTGAGCCCGATCACTGCGAACGAGCAGCACCTGGTGCTCGATGTCGGCAATGCTGTCGCCCGTGACGTTCACGACCTCCCGAGCCCGACACGCGTCCCGTTGGCGCCGACACCCGCACCGCCACGTTGCGCTGGTCGGACTGCTCGCTGCGATGTCGGTGTTCGCCGCCGCATGCGCACCGCCGTCGACGCTGCCCGATGGTTCGGTGTCGCAGGTCGGCCCGATCGGCGCGAACGGCATCGCGTTCGACGGCACCGACCTCTGGTTGTGCGACCTGCTCGGGAGCCAGCTGTTGCGCATCGACGCGACGACCGGGCACATCCTCGAGCGCATCGGAGCGGATCGAGGAGTCAACCATCCCGACGACCTGGTCGTCGCTCGGGACGGCTCGCTCATCTACACCTCACCTCCGACGGGGATCGTCGGTCGCATCGTGCGCTTCGGTCCCCATGCAGGCGACGTGTCGATCCTTGCTCGGGTGCCCGTTGGGGTGAACCCGATCGCGCTGACACCCGACGGTGCCGCCGTCGTCGTCGGCTATGGCTCCAACGAGGTCGGTCGTGTCGACCGCATCGACCTGTCCACGGGGACCGTCACGACCATCGCCTCCGGCCTCCCGGACCTGAACGGCTTCTCGTTCGGACCCGACGGAGCGATCTGGGCGCCGGTCGGCGGGCCGCTCTCCGCTCTCACCGGAGACGGCCACATCGTCCGCATCGCCGTCGACACCGGTGCGGTCACGCCGATACCGCTGTCGTTCCCGATGGAGCCCGGCAAGCGAGGTCTGGCGTTCCCCGTATCGGTCAAGTGGACCCCGTCCGGACAGATGCTGGCGCTACAGAGCCTCGGACCGGCTGCCGTCTACGACGTCGACCCCCAGAGCGGCACCACGAAGCTGCTCGCCACGACCGCTGCCGACTTCGCCGACAACCTGGTCACCCTGCCCGACGGCCGGACGTTCGTCAGCAACTTCGTCGGCGGCATCAGCGTCATCGACGCATCGGGCGGCTCCGCCGCGTTCCCCCTCGGCCGCTGAGTACTCGACCCGGCGGTTCGGTCGTCGCTCACAGGTCTACCGGCGGGGTCCGCCCGATGTCATCGAGCAGACCCCGCTCAGGACTCAGCCCTCTCCGTGGAGTGCGGCCTGCAGCTCAGCCTCATCCTCGGCACTCATCGACGTCTTGAGGACGTTGCCGCCGAACTGGGACAGAGAGGCCAAAGCCTTGTCGGTGGTCATCTGCTCCACGATCATGAACAGCGCGGATGTGCCGGGCTGAACCTGGGCACGGACCTGCTCCTGGAAGTTCTTGTCGATCGACGACTTCGTGATCTTGCCCATGAGCGCACCGAAGCCGGCGCCGAAGGCCATCCCGAGGAAAGGGATGAAGAACAGCAAGCCGAAGAAGAAACCCCAGAACATGCCCCAAGTGGCGCCGGTTCCGACCTCATGCTGGTTCGTGATCGTCCGGAACTTACCGTCATCACCGCGGACGATCGCAGCCACTGCGTCAGGCTGGATCACTAGGTCGTGCGAGAGTCGGACGACCTCGTCCATGGCGGAGACCGCCGTCGAGGTGTCGTCGTAGCCAATCGCGATCAGGTCTGGCATGTGTTCCTACTCTCTGTGGTTGACGGGACGTCATCCCATCGTCGGATGTGCATCGCTGACCCAGCATCGTTCAACGCATCGATCAGCCACCACGGAATGTAGTCCAGCGTGTACGTGGAATAGACGCGCGCACGATGCAGTCGACGCCCCTCTCCCGACGCGTAATGTACACGCATGAACACGTCACGGGTCTCGTTCCGTCTCGCCGCTGCGGCCACCGCTGCCATATCGCTCGCCGCCGCAGGATGCACGCAGACCACGGACCTCGAACGCGCCCAGACCGAGGTGAAGGCAAAGACCGAAGCGGTCGAGCAGGCCAAGAAGACGTACGACACGTCACGCACCAGCTTCTGCGGCGACGCCACCGTCTACGTCTCGGCGCTCGATCGCTACTCGAAGCTGTTCACCGAGTCGACCGCGACCGTCGGCGACGTGAGGAGCCTGGGGTCTGACCTCGAGCGTCCCCGTTCCAACGTCATGTCGAGCGCCCAGGACGCCGTCGACGCGAACACCGCGCTCGTCGAGTCGCAGGCGAGCCTGGCCAAGGCCAGGCTGACCTGGATTCACTCAAGGCCGGTTCGTCCACAACCGAACCGCCGTCCACGACGAGCACCACCACCACGCTCCTCCCAGCAGCCACCGTCGATCGCATCAAGGCGGAGGAGTCCGGCCTCGAGACGGCACTCGGCTCGATCACCGACCAGACACCCCTCATCCAGGCTGGCCAGCAGGTCAATGCGGCGGCGTTCGCCCTTCAGGCCGCGTGGATGCGAGTTCTCGCCGAGGGCGGGTGCCTGACCAACGAACAGGCCGTCCAGGCGGAGCACGCGATCGCGGAGTACACCACGGCGGTGCAGTCGGCGCTCAAGGTGACCGGGCACTTCACCGGTGAGGTCGACGGGATCTACGGACCGGCGACGGTCGCAGCAGTGCAGGCGTTCCAGACCGCGCACCAGCTGCCGGCGACGGGCTACGTCGACATCGCGACGTCGCGGGCACTGGCCGCCGCACTCGCGCAGCAGGACACCAGCGCCGCCGGACAGGCCACCGCTCAGGCGATCGCCTACGCCTCGGCGGTGCAGACCGCACTGAAGCTTGCCGGGTACTGGAACGGCCCGATCGATGGGCAGTGGACCGACGACTTGACGAAGGCGTTGCAGTCGTTCCAGACCGAACTCGGGGTGCCGAGCACCGGCACGGTGGACACAGCAACGCTCGCGGCGCTGCAGCAGGCGATCAAGGACGCGAAGGCCCCTGCCGCCACGACGACGTCGACACCTGGAACCACTGTCGCCGGCGGTACCGACCAGACGACCACAACCGCGCCGTAGCGACGCCGGGCATCGCCGTAGCTGCCCGCTGCCCCGGCACCGGCGCCCACACCCGTCGCGGGTCGGTGTCGATGGGAGTCGCGTCGCCGCGGAACCGACTCAGGTAGAGGGGTCTATGTCGTGAACTTTGGTCGATACCTCGGGGCCACGTAGTCAAGCATCTACATTGTGGAGGTGGGCCGTTCATCCACCGCCTGGCGAGCACCCGCTCGCCGACGACCGAGCACCGCCCGTTCGGGCCGGAAGGGAATCGATATGGATACGCAACGCAGCAGTTGGGCAGTGGGCTACGAGGCCTTCGCAGCGATCATGTTGATGGTGATCGGCGTGTTCCACGTCATCGCCGGGATCGTCGCTCTGGTCGAGGACCAGTTCTTCGTCGTTGGCCAGAAGTGGGTCTTCCAATTCGACGTCACCACGTGGGGGTGGATCCACCTGCTCCTCGGCATCGTCGTGTTCGTCTCCGGCATCGGCATCTTCAGCGGGAACGTCGCTGCCCGGACCGTCGGCGTGATCGTTGCCGCCGTGTCCGCGATCGCGAGCTTCCTCTGGCTCCCCTACTACCCGGTCTGGTCCGTGCTGATCATCGCGCTCGACATCGCGATCATCTGGGCGCTGACCATCCACGGACGCGACATCGCCAGCGAGTCGGTCTGAGCGTGAGCGCGCTGGACCTTGGCGGGTCCAGCGCGCTCATCGTTGGCGCTGGGGGTCGGGCGGCGACGGAAACGGCGTCGCGCCCAAGCGTCGGTGCGTGCGGGTGAGCTCCTCGCGGACATCCTCGATCGGTACCTTCTCGAGCCCAGCGGCTGCGATCAGGTACGGCTCGAACATCCGCCAACCGATCGCGGAGGCCATGAGCTGCGCCGCCCGAAGTGCTGACGATTCCGGGCTCTGCTCATAGCTCCGTTCGATCACGTTGCGAAGCTCGTCGACTGGGCGCGAGCCGATCTCGATCGCCGCCTGCGGATCCGCGATCACGAGGTGGGTCAGCACCTTGGTCCACCTCCCCATCACCGTGTCGGGCTCGAACCCCTTCTTTCCGGTCGGATCGTCGTGTATCTCCCCCACGAGCTGCTCGGTCAGGTCAGCGAACACTGTCCGGATCAGGTCATCGCGCTGACCGATGTAGCGGCTGATCAGCCCGAGGTTGACCCGTGCCTCATCGGCGATCTCGCGCAACGCCACATCGGCGACACCCCGTTCGGAGAACAGCTTCGCTGCCGCATCCAGCACCGCACGACGAACCTCCGCTGGACCACTCGGCATGCCGCGAGCGCGGCGGGGGCCGGGTCGGCGACGGCTGACCTCGGGTTCGGCGCGCTCAGAGGACATGTACCTCTGATGATGGCACCGATCCGGGTCCTGCAGGTCCTGACGTACCCGCCAGCCCGATCGCAGTGATTGAGCTCAGACCAGTCCGAGCGCTGTCATGGCCTTGCTGACGCGCAGGAACCCGGCGATGTTGGCGCCGGCAACGTAGTTGCCAGGCGCCGCGTACTCGTCGGCAGTCGCCGCGCACTGATGGTGGATCGAACGCATGATCTCCGCCAGCCGCTCCTCGACGTGTTCGAAGCTCCAGCTGTCACGGCTGGCGTTCTGCTGCATCTCGAGTGCGGACGTGGCGACGCCACCGGCGTTTGCTGCCTTGCCCGGAGCGAAGAGGACTCCCGCTTCCTGGAACAGGCGGACCGCGTCCGGCGTCGTCGGCATGTTCGCCCCCTCGGCCACCGCGATGCATCCGTTCCCGATGAGCGACCGAGCGTCGCTGTCGGAGAGTTCGTTCTGCGTCGCGCACGGCAACGCCACGTGGCACGGAATCGTCCAGATCCCAGGGCCTTCGACGTAGGTGGCTGAGTCGGGTCGACCGGCTGCGTAGTCCGCCACTCGACCCCGATCGGAAAGCTTCACCTGCTTTAGCAGGTCGAGATCGATGCCCTTGGGATCGTGGACGAACCCGTCGGAATCGGAGCAGGCGACCACCGTGCCGCCGAGCTGGTGGATCTTCTCGATCGCGTAGATCGCCACGTTGCCCGAACCCGAGACCACGCACGTCTTGCCATCGAGGTCATCGCCGGACACCGCGAGCATCTCCTGCACGAAGAAGACGGTCCCGTAGCCGGTCGCTTCGGTGCGGACCTGCGCTCCACCCCACTCGGTGCCCTTGCCGGTCAGGACCCCCGACTCGTAGCGGTTCGTGATGCGCTTGTACTGCCCGAAGAGGTACCCGATCTCCCTCTGGCCCACCCCGATGTCGCCGGCAGGCACGTCGGTGTACTCCCCGATGTGGCGATAGAGCTCGGTCATGAAGCTCTGACAGAACCTCATCACCTCTGCGTCGCTGCGACCTCGTGGATCGAAGTCGGCGCCTCCCTTGCCGCCGCCGATCGGCATGCCGGTCAGGGCGTTCTTGAAGGTCTGCTCGAAACCGAGGAACTTCACCGTGCCGAGCGACACCGACGGATGGAACCGCAGGCCGCCCTTGTAGGGGCCCAACGCAGAGTTGAACTCCACACGGAAGCCACGGTGGATGTGCACCTCACCGCTGTCGTCCTGCCACGGCACCCGGAAGATGATCTGGCGTTCGGGCTCGCAGATCCGCTCGATGACCTTCTGCTCGGCCAGCTCGGGGTGCTTGTCCAGCACCGGGCCGACGGACTCGAGCACCTCCTGCACGCTCTGGTGGAACTCGTCCTCGCTCGGATTCCGTCGGAGCACGTCTGCGAAGACGCCGTCAAGCTTCTGGTCGAGCACATCAACCCCTTCTCTGGCGGTCGTTCGACGCTAGCGGTTCACCCGGGACCTGCCGAAGTCCCGGCGGCTCTTGCCGTCTGCTCCTGTGGCGGGTCGGGGCCTGGGTAGAGCCAGGCGCCGCACCGGTCATGACGAGCGAAAGGGGGTCCTGGCAGTACCTCGTTCACGTGCCCGCTCGGTGGTTCAATCGCGACGCAGTCAACATCGACATCACACCATCCACACCACATCATCCACACGACACCATCGACACCAGGAGCGTCCCCTACAGATGACGACGATCACGTTGAACAACGGGGTGGAGATGCCTGCGGTCGGCCTCGGCGTGTTCCAGACACCGCCGGAGGCCACCACCGACGCTGTCTCCGAGGCACTTCGGGTCGGTTATCACCTCGTCGACACCGCAGCGTCCTACGGCAACGAGCGCGAGGTGGGCGAGGGCATCCGTCGCTCCGGCGTCAGCCGGGACGACGTGTTCATCGAGTCGAAGGTGTGGATCAGCGACTACGGCTACGACTCGACGCTGCACGCCTTCGACAAGAGCGCGACCAAGCTCGGCGTCGAACAGATCGATCTCGTGTTGTTGCACCAGCCCCTCGGGACGCGCTTCGAGCTCACGCTCGACGCCTATCGGGCGCTCGAGCAATTGCTCGCCGACGGCAAGGTCCGCGCCGTCGGTGTGAGCAACTTCCAGCCCGACCACCTCGAGCGCCTGCTCGCCGTCGCGTCCACCGTGCCGGCGGTCAACCAGATCGAGGTGCACCCGTACTTCCAGGAACGTGAGCTGCAACGCCTGCACCAGGAGCGGGGCATCACAACCCAGGCGTGGTCGCCGATCGGCGGCATCACCTCCTACCGCGGCGACGCGTCGAGGAGCACCTTCAACGACCCGACGCTGCAAGGCATCGCTGATGCACACGCCAAGTCCCCGGCGCAGGTGATGTTGCGCTGGCACCTGCAGGAGGGGCGTGGCGCTGTCCCCAAGTCGACCAAGCCGGCCCGGATCGCCGAGAACTTCGACGTGTTCGACTTCGAGCTCACCGCCGATGAGGTCGCGGCCATCGACGCCCTCGACACCGGCGTGCGCGGCGGGCCCGAGCCCGACAGCGTCGACCTGGAGCACTTCGGGATGCCGATCCCGGAGCCGTGAACAATCTGACCGACAGCACCCGAGGCACACGACCCCTCGCAGGAGCCGACGAACTGGAGCACTCGCCATGCGCACCGACATGACCGGACGGGTCGCCCTCGTCACAGGAGCCTCCGGAGGCATCGGCCTGGCAACCGCCCGACGGTTCACCGAAGCCGGTGCGGCGGTCGTGCTCTCGGCGCGCCGAACCGAGCTCATCGAACGCGAAGCCCAGAGCCTGACCGACGCCGGGCACACCGCGATCGCGATCACCGCCGACGTCACCGACGCAGCGGACGTGGAAGCGCTGGTCGCCGGGACCATCAAGCGTCTCGGCCGTCTCGACTTCGCTGTGAACAACGCCGGTGTCATCAGCGACCGCCAGCCCGCCCACGAGATCGAGCAATCCGACTGGGACCGTCAGATCGCCGTCAACCTCACCGCAGTCTGGCTCTGCATGAAGTACGAGCTCGCTCACATGGTGACGCAGGGCTCCGGGGCGATCGTCAACGTCTCCTCCATCGGCGGGCTCCGCGGTGCGCCGGGCCTGGCCGCCTACACCGCGTCCAAGCACGGCGTCGTCGGGCTCAGCAAGGGGACCGGTGTCGAGTACGCGTCGCAAGGCATCCGCATCAACGCCGTCTGCCCAGGCTGGGTGGAGACGCCGATGACGGCCGAGTACGGCAGCGACCCCGACCGGCACGCTGCGATGGTCGCCTCCGAGCCGATCGGACGCACCGCTCAGCCAGTAGAGATCGCCAACACCATCGTGTGGATCTGTTCCGACGAGGCGAGCTTCATCGTCGGAGACGCCATCTCAGTGGACGGCGGACAGTCCGCCTGACCAAGCGGTCGCCTCGTCACCACCATCGCAGTAGTTGCTGCCGTGGCCCGGCTCAGCCAGTCAGACTGATCCACCTGGCGTGCCAGGACCTGCCAGACCCTCCCAGTCGTCTCGGGCACCTCACTACGGTGACCGGAATGGACGTTCGCAGCGACATCCACGACTTCCTCGTGAGCCGCCGCGCACGCATCAGCCCCGCCCAAGCCGGCCTGCCGGCCCATGGCGAACGTCGCCGCGTTCCCGGCCTGCGACGCGAAGAGGTCGCCTCGCTCGCCGGCGTCAGCGTCGACTACTACGCACGACTCGAGCGCGGCAACCTGCGCGGCGTCTCCGCCTCCGTGCTCGACGCGCTCTCGCGGGCCCTGCAGCTCGACGACGCCGAACGCGATCATCTCTTCGACCTCGCACACGCCGCAGGCAACAGCACCGATGCCCAGACGGCCAGCGCTCCCCGCACGACTCGGCACATCCGACCGAGCGTCCAGGGAATCCTCGCCGGCATGACGATCCCGGCCTACCTCATCGACGGCGAGCTCAACATCCTCGCCGCCAACGACATCTGCGTCGCCCTCTACGGCGACGTCCTCACGCCCGACCGACTCCCGCTCAACCTCGCCCGATTCGTGTTCCTCGACCAGCGAGCGACCGAGCTGTTCGTCGACTGGCCAACGATCGCAGAGAACACCGTCGCGAGCCTGCGCGGCGAAGTCGGTCGAAACCCGGTCAGCCGATCGCTCTCCGACCTCGTCGGCGAGCTCAGCACACACAGCATCGAGTTCTCCACCCTCTGGGCCCGTCACGACGTACGCGCCCACCACAGCGCCCACAAGACCCTGCACAACGCCGTCATCGGTGACATCGACCTCACCGGCGTCGCCCTCGAGCTCGGCGGCGACGGGCTCGCCATCATCGCCTACACCGCTCAGCCCGACAGCGCCGCCGCCGAACAGCTCGCCATCCTCGCCAGCTGGGCCACCGCCCAAGAACCTGGCGACCACGCCACGGGATCCACCGACCCCGACCGCCGAGACGGGTCGACGGTGTGAGAGCGCACCCGAACCTTGAAGGACCCGAGCCGACATGACAGGAGAACCAACGTGATCGCTGAAGAGACCAGGTCCCTTGCAGAGCTACGCGCCGACGCGGTGGCCGAGGGGGCGACGCTGACGGTCTACGCCGGTGGCGACATCGCCGATCAGCAGGACTACACCGTTGCGGGGTTCCGCCAGGCGTGTCCGGAGATCGAGATCAACATGGTGGTCGATTACAGCAAGTACCACAACGTGCGCATCGACCGGCAGCTCGCCGAGGGTCGCCTCATCCCGGACGTGGCGCACCTGCAGACCGTGCATGACTTCGACCGCTGGAAGTCCCTCGGCGTACTCAACCCCTACAAGCCGGCCGGTTTCGGCGACATCCACGACATGTTCAAGGACCCCGACGGCCATTGGTACGCCATCGGCGTCTTCGCATTCAGCTACATGCACGGCCCCGACGGTGGCCCCGCAACCCCACAGCACCTGATCGATCCCGAGTGGCGCGGACGGATCGTCTCCTCGCATCCCGGCGACGACGACGCCACCCTCCATCTCTACAAGACCTACGCCGAGCGCTACGGCTGGGACTGGATCGAGCGGCTGGCCGGCCAGGACATCACCTTTCGGCGTGGGACGAACAGCCCTGGTGACGCCGTCGATGCCGGCACGAGCCCGATCGGACTCGCCGGCGCCGAAACGGGCGGCGCGGACACGACCACGTGGGTCACCCCACCACCAGGGCATCCGTTCCTGGCGTGGGGCCAGCGTGCTGCGATGTTCACCGCCGCCCGACACCCCGCCGCAGCAAAGCTCTACCTCAACTGGCTACTGACTCCAGAGTGGCAGGCCTCGGGCCAGCACGGCTGGGGCGTCCGCGCCGATGTTCCTCCGACCAGCAAGCACATCTGGGATCTCCCTGATGGCCACGCAGCCGACTTCGTCGAGTTCATGGCCGACCGAGCGGCGGTCGAACGCTGGCGCCAGACGATGGTGCTGTACTTCGGCGAGGTCGCCGGGCCTCCCACACCCGGCTGGCTCGGCCTCTCCCCCACTCAGCACGCCTGACCGTCGACCAGTCAGCCCGGTTCGACGTGCTCTCCGATCGTGATGGTGGGCGGTCCGACCACGCCACCGCGCTGCATCGCGTCAGCCAACGACGGGTCTGACATGAAGCCCTGCGCGGCGTCGGTGGACGGCCACTCCATGACCACGGCCACGGCGTTGGGATCGTCGACGGAGCGGTAGACCTGCTCGCTCTTGCAGCCGTGACCGGACCGCGACGATGCGTGTTCATCGAACACGGGGCGCCACGCGTCGTAGTCCTTGCAGACGTGTTGAACTACCACTGTCACCAATTTGGTACCTCCTGAGCTCGGCTCGGCTCGTGAGCCAGCACCGCCGCTCCTCGGCGTCGTCGACGCTGCTCGACGGTGGCTCACCGACCGACCTCACCGATCATCTGCCCGACAACGCGTCAGTGCCGCGTCAGTGCCGCGTCAGACGGTTTTGGACGTCACCGCCGATGCCGACGCGATCCCCTCGACACCATCCCAGCCGGCGGCGACCCTCCGCTCGATC
>Ga0209023_10005383_pt1 | contig 14021 bp, 16 predicted proteins | sample LakOneMetagenome_FD_187468 | JGI IMG/M metagenome (GOLD analysis project Ga0209023, IMG submission 187468) | Freshwater and sediment microbial communities from Lake Erie, Canada (SPAdes) (version 2) | ecosystem: Environmental > Aquatic > Freshwater > Lentic | place: Lake Erie, Canada...
CGTCTTCGGTCAGGGTGGGGCGCTGTGAGATCAGCATTGGGTGTTTCTCCTTCTCGGCACCCGCTATTTGATGCCGGTTGGGGGGTGATTACTTCGAGTAGAGCTCGACGATGAGCTGCTCGGACAGCGGCACGCTGATCTGCGCGCGCTCGGGCAGCTGGTGCACCAGGATGCGCTGACGCTCGCCGACCACCTGCAGCCAACCCGGGATCGGGCGGTCACCGGCGGTCTCGCGGGCGATGATGAACGGATCGGTGTTCAGCGACTTGTCGCGGACATCGATGATGTCGTACTGCGACACCCGGTAGCTGGGCACGTTGACCTTCACACCGTTGACGGTGAAGTGGCCGTGGCTGACCAGCTGACGGGCCATCCGCCGGGTGCGCGCCAGGCCGGCGCGGTACACGACGTTGTCCAGCCGGCTCTCCAGGATCTGCAGCAGGTTCTCACCGGTCTTGCCGGGCTTGCGCACGGCTTCCTCGTAGTACCGGCGGAACTGCTTCTCCATGACGCCGTAGGTGAAGCGGGCCTTCTGCTTCTCCTGCAGCTGCAGGCGGTATTCGCTCTCCTTGATCCGCGCGCGGCCGTGCTGGCCGGGCGGGTAGGGGCGCTTCTCAAACGACTGGTCACCGCCGACGAGGTCGACGCCGAGGCGCCGCGACTTGCGGGTGACGGGTCCGGTGTAACGAGCCATCTTCCTTTATCCTCCCTAGCCCTAGACCCGGCGCCGCTTGGGCGGACGGCAGCCGTTGTGCGGCTGCGGGGTGACATCGGAGATCTGGCCGACCTCAAGGCCGGCGGCCTGCAGTGAACGGATCGCGGTCTCGCGGCCCGAGCCCGGGCCCTTGACGAAGACGTCGACCTTCTTGACACCGTGTTCCTGCGCCTTGCGGGCGGCGTTCTCGGCGGCCAGCTGAGCGGCGAACGGGGTCGACTTGCGCGAACCCTTGAAGCCGACGTGACCCGAGGAGGCCCACGCGATCACGTTGCCGGCCGGGTCGGTGATCGAGACGATGGTGTTGTTGAAGGTGCTCTTGATGTGAGCGGCGCCGTGCGGGATGTTCTTCTTTTCCCGGCGCCGGGTGGTGGTCTTGCCGCGCTTGGCGGTGCCGGCGGCTTTCTTCTGAGGGGGCATGGCTTACCTGGCCTTCTTCTTGCCGGCGATGGTGCGCTTGGGGCCCTTGCGGGTACGCGCATTGGTCTTGGTCCGCTGGCCGCGCACCGGCAGGCCGCGGCGGTGCCGCAGGCCCTGGTAGCAACCGATCTCGATCTTGCGGCGGATGTCGGCCTGCACCTCGCGGCGCAGATCACCTTCCACCTTGAGGTTGCCCTCGATGTAATCGCGCAGCTGGGTGACCTGGTCGTCGGTCAGATCCTTGGTGCGCAGGTCCCGGTCGATGCCGGTGGCCGCCAGGATTTCCTGGGAGCGGGTACGGCCGATGCCGTAGATATAGGTCAGCGCGATCTCCATGCGCTTGTCGCGCGGGAGATCAACGCCCATGAGACGTGCCATCAGGCAGTGTTTCCTTCTTCAATGCGGAGGTCTGGTCCCAGCCCGTTCCCTGAATCGGGGTCCGGCCTCCGTGCCGGACGTATTCGGGTGGCGATCCACCCGGTGGTGCTGGGAGTTCATCATTCAGTTGTCGGTACTGCGTCTGCAGGCGGTGCTGCTAGCCCTGCCGCTGCTTGTGGCGGGGATCGGAGCAGATCACCATGACCCGCCCATGCCGGCGGATCACCCTGCACTTGTCGCAGATCGGCTTGACGCTCGGGTTCACCTTCACGGCTGTCGATCCTTTTCACTATCCGGTGCTGCGGGCACGGGTGTCCGCAACGACGTTGTTCGGGTTGTTGCTACTTGTAGCGGTAGACGATGCGACCCCGGGATAGGTCGTAGGGCGAAAGCTCCACCACCACCCGGTCCTCGGGCAGGATGCGGATGTAGTGCTGCCGCATCTTGCCGCTGATGTGGGCGAGCACCTTGTGTCCGTTCTCCAGCTCAATGCGGAACATCGCATTGGGCAGAGGCTCGACCACGCGGCCCTCGACCTCGATGGCGCCGTCTTTCTTGGCCATACTCTCTGGCGATCCTGTCGTTTCGGTTTCGTATCTTCGTCGGTTGCTACACCTGTCCGGGCACGGCAGGCGCTCCGACTAAAAACGTGGGCTCCAACCTGGGCATTCCGCCGAACGAAGAAAACACACAAAAAAGCCGGCGCGACGACCGCACCGTCTGACCACGATACCCTCTGTGCGGCCAGGCCCAAAATCGCGCGTCCGGCGATCGCCGAAGGGTGGGACAATGGAATCCGGCGAGCCGAAGGGGACCCTGTGACCACCGTATACGTGGCGATGTTCGCCATCGGCGGGATCGCCGTGCTGGTGGCGCTGCTGGCGACCGACCTCGACCTCGGCCTGCACCACGACGGACTGCCGTTCCTGAGCCTGACCGGGGTGTCGGCGGGGCTGCTCGGCGCAGGCACCGGGGGGCTGATCAGCGGCTGGGCCGGAATTCCGCCGCTGGGCGCCGGCGCGATCGCGGTGGCCGGCGGATTGGCGTTGATGGCCGCGTTCCAGGGCCTGCTGCTGCCCTACCTGCGCCGGCAGGAGGCCAACTCCCACCTCGGGCGAGACTCCTACGTCGGCCTGCTCGGCATCGTCACCCTCGACATCCCGGCCGACGGCTGGGGCGAGGTGTCCTTCGTCGACTCCGACGGCAACCGGGTGCGCGCCCGGGCCGTCACCGCCGAGCCGTCGGCCCTGCCCAAGACCACCAAGGTCTACATCGCCGACGTCGATCCCGACGCCGTGCACGTCGTCGCCATTCCCGAGTCCTGACCAACGCCGAACCCGGAGGCCCCGTTGTCCACCCTGCTGATCGTCATCATCGCCGCGGTCGCCGCGCTGCTCCTGCTGGTGGTGCTCCCCTTGATCTATGTGAAGAACTACATCAAGGTGCCGCCTAACGAGGTGGCGGTGTTCACCGGCCGCGGTACGCCCAAGGTGGTGCGCGGCGGGGCACGGTTCCGGATGCCCGGCATCGAACGCGTCGACGTGATGAGCCTGGAGCCGTTCAACGTCAGCATCAACCTGCAGAACGCCCTGAGCAACGACGGCGTGCCGGTGAACGTGGAGGCCGTCGGCCTGGTGCGCATCGGGTCGGCCGACGAGGCGGTGCAGACCGCGGTGCAGCGCTTCCTGACCTCCGACCTGGAGGAATTGCAGCGCCAGATCAACGAGATCCTGGCCGGCTCGCTGCGCGGTATCACCGCAACAATGACGGTCGAGGACCTCAACTCCAATCGTGACTCGCTGGCCCGCAGCGTGGTCGAGGAGGCCGGCGGCGACCTGGCGCGGATCGGCATGGAGGTCGACGTGCTCAAGATCGCCGGCATCTCCGACCGCAACGGCTACCTGGAATCACTGGGCCAGCGCCGTATCGCCGAGGTCAAGCGGGACGCCGCCGTCGGCACCGCCGAGGCCGAGCGCGACGCGCAGATCCAGTCCGCCAAGGCCCGCCAGGCCGGCGCCGTCGCCCAGGCCGAGGCCGATACCGCGATCGCCACGGCCAACCAGCGCCGCGACGTCGAGCTGGCCCGGCTGCGCGCCCAAACCGAAGCGGAGAACGCCCAGGCCGACCAGGCCGGCCCGCTGGCCAACGCCCGCGCGCAGAAGGACGTGGGTATCGCCGTCGAGCAGGCCGAGGCGGCCCGGGTGCAGGCCCGCATCGAGGTCGAGCAGCGCCGCGCCGAGCAGGCCCAGGCCGCGTTGGCGGCCGACGTGATCGCCCCGGCCGAGGCCCAGCGCCAGGCCGACATCGCCCGCGCCGAGGGCGCGCGCCAGGCCGCGATCCTCACCGCGCAGGCCTCCGCGGAGGCGGCCCGCCAGGCCGGCGAGTCCCAGGCCGACGCCCGCAAGTTCGAGGCCGACGCGCTGCGGGTGGAGCGCCAGGCCGAGGCCGACGGCATCAAGGCCAAGCTGGTCGCCGAGGCCGACGCCCGCAAGATCGCCGCCGAGGCGCTGCGCGCCGAGCAGCAGGCCGAGGCCGACGGCATCAAGGCCAAGCTGGTCGCCGAGGCCGAGGGCAAGGAGCAGATCGCGGCGGCGCTGAACTCCTACAGCCCGGAGGCCGCCCGGCTGCTCACCCTGCCCGATGTGCTGGCATCGGTGGTCAAGGCCACCGAGGCCGCGGCGACCCCGCTGTCCTCGATCGACCGGCTGTCCATCATCGGCGGGTCCGCCGACGCCCAGGCCGGGATCGGTTCGCTGCTCGGGGTCAGCCCGATCGCCGTCGCCAACGTGGTGGAGGCGCTGCGGGCCTCAGGCATCGACCTGGCGGCGCTGCTGTCGCGGACGGGCACCCCGGAGCCGCCGCCCGAGCCGAAGCGCTGACCGAGGCGTGAAACTCGCTGGCGGCCTGGTTCGGTGTTCGGCTACGTTCGGCCTTCGCGGACGCCGCGGCGATGCCGATGGCGATCCACTCATCGAGGTCCGGCTGGCCCCACAGGTGCTCGGCATCGACCTGGACCCAACCGCGCATCTCCTTGGCCCCCATCTCCGCCGGGCGGGCCGGGGTGGTCCGCAACAGCTCGGCAGCGCCTGCGGCGTCACCAGCGCGGACCCACAGTCCGCCGGCGTTGACGACGACGGCGATCCGGCCGTCGACCAGGAAGGCCAGCGCGCCGAACATCGCCTTCTCGCTCAGCGACGGGTCGCCACCGAACGATGCCCGCACCCGAGCGGCGAGGTGCGCGTCGTGGGCCACTACGCCGACCCGTGCCAACTGCGGATCGCCGCCCCGAATTGCTCGGGTGCGTCGGACGGCACGAAGTGGCCGGCGCCGTCGACGATGACGGTCCGGTGGTCGGTGAGGATCTGCTGCCAGCGCCGCAGTTCGTCGTCGCCGAAGGCGAAGTCGGCGTCGCCCCACACGATCAATGCCGGCAGCCCCGAGATACCGGGCAGCCCCGCTTCGACCTCGCCGAGGAATTCCCGGCTGGCGGTGATTTCCCGGGGGAACACCGCCGAGGCCTCCCGCCGCGCCGGGTTGCCGAGAGCATTGCGGTAGTGGTTCATCTCGTCGTCGGTGGGCTTGGTGAGCCGGTGCCCGATGGGGATCATGGCGTTGACGAAGAGGTTGAGCTGCCGGATGAGCAGCCGGCCGATCGGGCTGCCCATCACATGCGACATGGTCTGCACGAGCAGGGACTCCACCGGCCACGCCCAGGTGTTGGTCAGCACCAGGCGATCGAAACGCTCCGGGCGCCGCTGCGCCACGGCCAGCCCGATCGGGCCGCCCCAGTCGTGGGCCACCAGCGTCACGCCACGCAGATCCAGCGCGTCCACGAAACCGCCGATCACCTCAGCATGCTCGGCGGGCAGATACCGGTATCCCGGTGCCGCCGCGGACAATCCGAAGCCGGGGTAGTCCACGGCGATGCAACGGAACTCCGTCCGCAGCGCGTCGATCACCTTCCGATAGTCGAACGACCAGGTCGGATTGCCGTGCAGGAAAAGCAGCACCGGCCCCGCCCCTTCGTCCACGTAGTGAATGCGGTGCCCGTCGATGTCGATGAATCGGCTCTCGAACGGAAACAGCTCGTCGTCGACCCACGTGGGCCGGTGCGCCTCGGTCACATTGCCCCCTCGCTATGCTGATATAATCAAGTTCACTTTAGATTAGCAAGTAGGTGGCGATGGCGCGAGGCTACGGCCAGTACTGCGGGCTGGCCCGAGCATTGGGTGTGGTGGGCGACCGGTGGAATCTGTTGATCGTCCGCCAGCTGCTGATGGGACCGGCGCGCTACGGCGAGCTCCGCGACGGCCTGGCCGGTATTGCCACCAACCTGCTGACCGATCGGCTGCGCGAACTCGAGACCGCCGGGGTGATCGAACGCCGGCTCTCCGATGACGCCAACGCGATCAGCTACGCACTCACCCCGTGGGGCGCACAACTTCGCGAACCCATCAACGCGCTGGTCCGCTGGTCCACACCGCTGATGGTCCGCGGGCCCGAGGGCGATGAGTTTCGAGGCGAATGGCTCCTGGTGGCACTACCCGCCCTGTTCGAAAATCGTGCGCCCGCCGACCGGCCGGTTGCCGTGGGCATTTGCGTCGAGGGCTTCACGGCGCAGATCACCGGCACCGAATCGGGCATCGAGGTGACGCGGCCCGACGGGCGCCCGCTCGATGCGACGCTGACCGGAGAGGCGCCCGTCGTGCTCGGGCTCGCGGCGGGAGCGCTCGCCTTTTCCGACCTCGCCGCGTTCCTCGACATCGACGGCGACGAAGCGGCGCTGCGGGCGATCTTCGACGCACCCGGCCTCTAGCATTGAGCCCATGCGTCTGCTGGTTACCGGGGGGGCGGGGTTCATCGGCGCGAACTTCGTGCATGCATGCGTCGACGAACATCCCGAGGACACCGTCACCGTCCTCGATTCGCTGACCTACGCGGGCAGCGCCGAGGCGCTGGCTCCACTGGGCGACGCCGTCGAGCTCGTCGTCGGCGATATCACCGACGCGCCGCTGGTCGACGACCTGGTCGCCCGCACCGACGCCGTCGTGCACTTCGCCGCCGAAACCCACGTCGACAACTCCCTTTCGGACCCGTCGGCGTTCGTCCGGTCCAACCTGGTCGGCACCTTCACCGTGCTGGAGGCGGTGCGCCGCCACGGTGTGCGGCTGCACCACGTGTCCACCGACGAGGTGTACGGCGACCTGCCGCTGGACTCAGGGGCCCGATTCACCGCCGAGACCGCGTACAACCCGTCGAGCCCGTACTCCGCGACCAAGGCCGGCGCCGACATGCTGGTGCGGGCGTGGGTCCGCTCGTTTCGCGTGGCGGCGACGCTGTCGAACTGCTCGAACAACTTCGGTCCCTACCAGCACGTGGAGAAGTTCATCCCGCGCCAGATCACCAATCTGCTGACCGGCCGGCGCGCCAAGCTGTACGGCACCGGCGCCAATGTGCGCGACTGGATCCACGTCACCGACCACAACCGGGCGGTGCGCGCGATCCTGGCCGACGGCCGGATCGGGCAGACGTATCTGATCGGTGCGAACTGCGAACGGTCCAACCTGACGGTGCTGCGCACGCTGCTGGAGATCATGGGCCAGGACCCGGACGACTTCGACCACGTCACCGACCGCGCCGGGCACGATCTGCGGTACGCGATCGACCCGACGGCGCTGCGCGACGAGCTCGGCTGGGCGCCGCTGCACACCGACTTCGCGGCGGCGCTGGCGCAGACCGTGAGCTGGTACCGCGACAACGAGTCCTGGTGGGCGCCGGGCAAAGAGACCGTCGAGGCCGGCTACGCGGTGCGGGGGCAATGATGGCATTCCGCGAACTGGCGATTCCCGGCGCGTGGGAGCTCACCCCGACCGTGCACGACGACGACCGCGGCAGCTTCTTCGAGTGGTTCACCCAACCCGAGTTCACCGCGATGACCGGGCACCGGCTGGATGTGGCACAGGCCAACTGCTCGACGTCGTCGGCCGGGGTGCTGCGCGGCCTGCATTTCGCGCAGACACCGCCCGGCCAGGCCAAATACGTGAGCTGCCTGCGCGGATCGGTGTACGACGTCGTCGTCGACGTCCGGGTCGGTTCGCCGACCTACGGGCGCTGGGATGCGGTGACCCTGTCGGCCGAGCGGCACAGCTCGGTGTACCTGGCCGAGGGGCTGGCGCATGGCTTCCTCGCGCTGGAGGACGACACGACGGTGCTCTACCTGTGCTCGGCCGGCTACTCCCCCACCCGCGAGCACACCATCTGCGCGACCGACCCGGCGATCGGGATCACCTGGCCCGACACCGTGTTCGGGTCGGTGCACCTGCAGTCCCACCGCGACCGGGATGCCCCGACGCTGGCGCAGGTCGCCGCAGCCGGGTTGCTGCCGTCGTGGAGCTGAGAGCCCTGACGCTGGCCGCGCTGCTGATGCTGGCGGGGTGTTCGTCCGGTGACTCGGGCCCGTACGACAGCGCCGAGGCGGCGGTGCGCGCCCACCTGGCCGCCGCCCGGTCCGGCGATGTCGCCGCCCTGCGCTCCGACTCGTGCGGGGCGCTGGCAGAGGAGATGGCCCGGCATTCCGACGACGAGGTGCGCGTCGCCTTCGACGGGCTGTACAGCAACGGCCCCGACGAGCTGAAGACCACTTCGTCGGACTCCGCGCACGCCATCGTCGCCGGGCTGTACCTGCACGTCACCGACCTGGGCATCAGTTTCTCCGCCGAGGATCACGGCGGCTGGGAGGTCTGCGACATCCACCCCAGCAACGGTCCGTTCGGCCCGCTGCCGGGCCCGTTCCAGCGTCGGAACTGACCGTCATGCGACGGTGGACACCAGATCCTGGGCCAGTGCCGCGAGTTGGGCCGCCCAGGTTCCCCAGTCGTGGCCGCCGGAAGCCGGGAAGGTGAAGGTGCCGTTCGCCCCGCCCATGGCCCGGTACTGGGCCGCGAAGTCCCGGTTGGTGCCGACGGCCAGCCCGCAGTAACCCACCATCGCCGCGGGGTCGCTGCACTCTGGCGTCGCCGGGGCGGACACCCACAGCCGGGTGCGGTTGTTCACCAGTTCCGGCACGTACAGGTACGGATCATGCGCTTTCCATCCGCCCGCTTGCGGAATCCCCCACATCAGATCCGTGTCGACACCACCGAACTGCATCATCCCGGCGCGCAGCGCGCCGTTGACCGCGGTGGCCGATGGATTCAGGTACCCCGACAGCGACCCGGCGTAGCGGAACCGCCCCGGATGAAAGGTGGCCAACGTCAGCGCCGCGGTGCCCCCCTGCGCTGCGCCGACGACACCGTGCCCGCCGGCCGCCAACCCCTTGTTCGCCGCCAGCCAGTCCGGCAGTTCCGTCGACAGGAACGTCTCCCACTGGCGACTGCCGTCGCCTTGCCAGTCGGTGTACATGCTGAAGCCACCACCGGCCGGCGCAACCAGTGAAACCCCGCGGTGGGCCAGCACGCTCATCGCGTTGCCCTCGCTCACCCAGTTGCTGACCTCCGGGCCGGCGTTGAAGGCATCCAGCAGATAGACCGCGTGTGGACCGCCCGCCTGGAAGGCCACCGGGATCTCACGTCCCATCGCCGCCGAGGGCACCGACAGGTATTCCACGCCGGCTGCTCGTGCGGGCACCGGCGCAACCAGTGCGACGAGGAGCATGAGTACCGCGGCCAGCCCGGCGCACGTCCCGCCCGACCTGGCCCACACCGCCCGGTCGAAATGCTCACCCGCCATGATGTTCTCCGAAATCAGTTGCAGGAACTTCGTATTCAGACAGGCATCCCAAGGCCCTAACAGCGCGCAGCGTAACCCCGATTTCTGGTCGCCAACCAGGTCCGCGGCGGGGAATACCCCCGACGGGGGAGCACAAGCACCCCGACGGGGAGACGACAACGCCGCCGGGCCTTCGTAGCGTTTCGGCCATGTTGTGTGTCTCACGTCACCCGCGACGCCGCCAATGACGTCGGTACAGGCGGCCGCCAAGCCGATCCGCGCCATGGGCGGCTTCTTCGCGATGACAATCGACACATTCATCGCCGTGTTCCGCTCGCCTCTGGCGTGGCGGGAGTACATCATCCAGAGCTGGTTCGTCGCACGGGTGTCGGTACTGCCGGCCCTGATGCTGACCATGCCCTATTCGGTGCTATTGGTGTTCACCTTCAACATCCTGCTCACCGAATTCGGTGCCACGGACTTCGCCGGCACCGGCTCGGCCATCGGCACGGTGAACCAGATCGGCCCCATCGTCACCGTGCTGGTGGTGTCCGGCGCCGGGGCGACAGCCATGTGTGCCGACCTCGGCGCCCGCACCATTCGTGACGAGATCGACGCACTCCGGGTCATGGGCATCAATCCGATCCAGGCGCTGGTGGTGCCGCGGGTACTGGCGGCGACCACGGTCGCGCTGGCGTTATCGGCCTCGGTGATCCTCGTCGGCCTCTCCGGGGCGTTTCTGTTCACCGTCTACGTCCAGCACGTCTCCCCCGGCGCTTTCGTTGCGGGCCTGACCCTCCTGACCGGTCTACCCGACGTGATCGTGGCCCTGGTGAAGGCTGCCCTGTTCGGCACGGCCGCCGGACTGATCGCTTGCTACAAGGGACTTTCGGTCGGCGGTGGGCCCGCCGGTGTCGGCAACGCCGTCAACGAAACCGTGGTCTTCACCTTCATGGTGCTGTTCGCCATCAACATCGTGGTGACCGCCGTCGGCATTCAGTTCACGCTGAACTGAGGGAATTCTCGTGACCGCAACCCTGCCCAGCACCCTGCACCCGCGCGTGCATCGCCTGGTCGCCGATGTCGTCTCCGGGTGGAAGACCATCGGCCTCCAGGCCCAGTTCTATTCCAAGACACTGTCATCCGTCCCCGACGTGTTAGTCAGCTACCGCACCGAACTGTTTCGCCTGATAGCCCAGATGGGGTTGGGCACCGGTGCACTGGCGGTGGTGGGCGGAACCGTGGCCATCGTCGGGTTCCTCACGATCACCACCGGCGCGCTGGTTGCGGTGCAGGGCTACAACCAACTCGCATCGGTCGGATTCGAGGCGCTGACCGGCTTCGCGTCGGCCTTCTTCAACGTGCGGCTGATCGTGCCCGGCACCACCGCGATCGCGCTGTCGGCGACGATCGGTGCCGGCGCCACCGCACAGATCGGTGCCATGCGGATCAACGAGGAGATCGACGCGCTGGAGGTCATCGGCATCCGGAGCATCTCCTATCTGGCATCGACCCGCGTCATCGCCGGGGTGATCGTCGTTATCCCGCTGTACTGCGTCGCGGTGCTGATGGCCTTCCTCGCCGCCCGTACCGGAACCACCGCGATATACGGCCAAGGCGCCGGGGTGTACGACCACTACTTCAACACTTTCCTCAACCCCACCGATCTGATCTGGTCCTTCGGTCAGGTGGTGGCGATCGCGGTGGTCATCATGATGGTGCACACGTATTACGGCTACACCGCCGGCGGCGGGCCTGCCGGCGTCGGCGAGGCCGTGGGGCGGGCCGTACGCATCTCGATGGTCATCGCCGCGATCGAGATCGTCTTCATCTCACTGGCCGTCTACGGTCAGTCCGGCAACTTCAACCTGGCCGGTTAGCGCGATGGAACAGCGACCAGGAGATCATCGCGTCGGACCGGGGTGGTCCGCGCTGATTCTGCTCGTCGCCGTCGGAGTATTCATCTCGGTCACCTCGGCGACCTTCGCCGGGGTGTTCCGCTCCTACGTGACGGTCACCGTGTCCGCCGAACGCTCCGGAATCATCATGGAGCCCAATGCCAAGGTGAAGATGCGCGGCGTCGAGGTCGGCCGGGTCGACCGGATCTCCAACACTGCCGATGGCGCTCTGCTCGAACTGCACATCCAGCCCGATCAGCTCCGGCTCATCCCGGCCAATGTCGAGCCCCGGATCGATGTGACCACCGCGTTCGGCTCCAAGTTCGTCAACCTGGTGGTCCCAGCCGAGCCCTCGAACCAGCGGCTGGCGGCGGGCGCGCTGCTGCGCGCCACCAACGGCGGAGCGGAGATCAACTCCGTCTTCGAGAACGTCGTCGAACTGGTCAAGATGATCGACCCGGCCAAGCTGAACTCGGTCCTGACCGCGGTCGCCGAAGCCGTCCGCGGCAAGGGCGACCGGATGGGTGAGGCCACTACCGCGCTGAACCGGGTGCTGACCGAACTCAATGCCCGAAACGACCTGATCCAGCGGGACTGGCGTTCCTTCAAACGCTTCAACGACACCTACGCCGGTGCCGCCCAGAACATCCTCACCATCCTCGACTCGTTCAACACCACCAGCGAAACGCTGGTGCGGCAGTCCTCCGCGTTGGATGTCCTGTTGATGAATGCAATTGGATTCGGCGATGCCGCAACGGATCTGCTGGCCACCAACAAGGACAACCTGAAGTCGGTCGCGCATCTGCTCGCCCCGACGGCCGATCTGCTGTTCGAGTACAGCCCCACCTTCACCTGCATGCTGGTGGGCACCACCAACAACCTGAAGGACGGCGCGTACTCGGCCTTCGGCGGCGCCGACGGGCGTTCTCTGCAGTTCGACGTGGCGCTGCTGCCCGGCAATGATCCCTACCGATTCCCCGACAACCTGCCGATCGTCGCCGCCAAAGGAGGCCCGGGAGGAAAGCCGAGTTGCGGTTCCCTGCCCGATGTTTCGAAGAATTTCCCGGTCCGTCAACTCATCACCAACACCGGCTGGGGCACCGGTCTGGATGCCCGGCCCAATCCGGGGATCGGGTATCCGTGCGCTGCCAACTGGTTCCCGGTGACGCGTGCGGTCCCGGAGCGCCCCGGCGTCTCCGAATGCCTCCCGGGGCCGGCGATCGGCCCGAGCGCCGGCCCGGATACCCCTCCCTATGGCGCGCCGATGTACGCACCTGGCGGCCAAGCACTTTGGCCGGGAGTGAGTCCGGCCGGGCCGGAGCCGGGTCCGGTCCGGCCCGAGGAGAACGGACAGAGCCCACCATGACCCGCGCCCACCGACCAGAAGGGAGAACGACGTGCAGAAGATGAAGCCCGCCGCCTGGCGACTGGGCGCCTTCCTCGCCGTGTGCCTGCTCGGGACCTTCGCGCTGGTCACCGTTTTCGCCGACTTCCGGTTCAACAAGGGCGAAACCTATTTCGCCGAGTTCGCCAACGTCTCGGGTCTCCGCAACGGTGACATCGTCCGGATCGCCGGCGTCGAGGTCGGCAAGGTCACCAAAATCTCCGTGCAACGCGACACCCGGGTCCGAGTCGAGTTCAGTGCCGATGACACCATCACCCTCACCGATGGATCCCGGGCCGTCATCCGCTACGACGATCTGATCGGCAACCGATTCATGGCGCTGGAGGAAGGCACGGGCGGGCTGAAGGTACTGCAGCCCGGGGACACCATCGGCCTCGACCACACCGAACCGGCCTTGGATTTGGACGCGTTGATCGGCGGCTTCCGCCCGCTGTTTCGGGCGCTGGACCCCGAAAGGGTCAACGAGTTGACCGGCCAGCTGGTGCAGGCGCTGCAGGGCCAAGGCCCGACGATCAACTCCTTCCTCACCCAGACCGCCGCGGTCACCAACATTCTCGCCGATCGCGATCAGCTGATCGGCCAGGTCATCGACAACCTCAATGTCGTCCTCGGCTCCGTGGGCGGGCAGGCCGCCCGATTCGACAAGGCGGTCACCTCACTGTCAGAGCTGGTTCACGGACTCGCCGAACACCGCGGTGAGTTGTCCACGGCGGTGGCCGCGGTCGACGCCGGAGCCTCCTCGTTCGCCGACCTGTTCGCCGAAATCCGCCGGCCGGTCCAGAAACTGACGACCGAACTCGACCGCGCCTCGGTACTCGCGCTGAACGACCACGAGTACCTGGAAACCTTCCTTGACAAGCTCCCGGACAAGTACCGGGCACTGAACCGCCAGGCGATCTACGGCGACTTCTTCAGCTTCTATCTCTGCGATGCGGTCCTGAAGCTCAACGGCAAGGGCGGTCAACCCGTGTACGTCAAGGTGGCGGGGCAGAACACAGGAAGGTGCGCGCCGAAATGAAAGCCTTCCAAGAGCGCAACCCGTTGTTCGTGGGGATGGTCGGGATCTCGCTGGTGCTGGCCATCACGCTGGCGGCCCTCAACTACACGAAACTGCCGTTCCTGGGCGACGGCAAGTCCTATACCGCCTACTTCGCCGAGGCCGGGGGTCTGTTCACCGGGGCGAGCGTCGAGGTATCGGGCTATCCGACCGGAAAGGTCTCCGCCATCGATCTGGACGGCGATCAGGTTCGGGTCAGCTTCCAGATCGACGACGACGTCTTCGTCGGCGATCGGTCCGAGGCCCGGATCCGGGCGAAAAGTGCTCTCGGCACCAAGGTGCTGGAGGTCCTGCCCCGTGGCGAGGCTGCTCTCGACGGGCCGATTCCGCGAGAGCGGACCCAGTCGCCCTATCAGCTTCCCGATGCCGTCGGCGATCTGGCGAAAACCATCGACGGTCTCGACACCGCAGGATTATCCGATTCATTGGCGACGATCGCTC
>Ga0209023_10005384_pt1 | contig 14021 bp, 10 predicted proteins | sample LakOneMetagenome_FD_187468 | JGI IMG/M metagenome (GOLD analysis project Ga0209023, IMG submission 187468) | Freshwater and sediment microbial communities from Lake Erie, Canada (SPAdes) (version 2) | ecosystem: Environmental > Aquatic > Freshwater > Lentic | place: Lake Erie, Canada...
GAGCAGGGTGGACTTGCCGACGCCGTTGGGGCCGACCACGCCGACCCGCGTGCCCGCGCCGACGGTCAGGCTGATGTCGGCCAGCACGGTCGCGCCGGCCCGGTCGACGGACACGCCGCGGGCCAGCAGCGAGACCGCAGTGGATGAAGGAGAGGGGTGCGCCACGGAGAGGCCTTCCGGTCGAACGGACAGATCGGATGGGTGTCCAGCGCTCACTTCACGAAGGGGAGGCTAGCGAGCAGTCCCGGCCGTGCCGAGCGAGTTCCGGCTCAGCGACGGAGCACCACGGCCATCCACCCGTCGGCCTCCGTGGTGCGTTCGATCGCGCAGCCGGCGAACACGGCGACGGTCGATTCCCCGCGGTCGGCCAGCAGGCCGCTGAGCACCAACGCGCCACCGTCGGCGACGGCCGCCACCAGGGCGGGGCGGAGCTCGACCAGGGTGGCGGCGCCGATGTTGGCGATGACGAGGTCGAAGGCGCCGTCCACCTCGGCCAGCGGGCGGTCAGACACCTCGATCGCGACGTCGTTGGCGGCGGCGTTGGCCGCAGTGGCCGCGACCGCCTCGGGGTCGACGTCGACCGCGACGACCCTCGTCGCGCCGAGCTTCGCCGCAGCGACGGCCAGGACCCCGCTGCCGCACCCGACGTCGAGCACCGTCGCGCCGGGCTGCAGCAGCCGCTCGACCTCGGCCAGGCACAGCCGGGTGGTCGGGTGGGCGCCGTGGCCGAACGAGCGGCCGGGGTCGATCCGCAGCACCACGTCGTCGGGCGCCGCTTCGTAGGGCAGCCACGGCGGCTGGACGACCAGGTGCCGCCCGGCCCGCACCACCTCGGCGTAGGGCCGCCAGCCGTCGAGGCCGTCGTCGGCCACGTCGACGAGCAGCACCGGCCAGCGCCCGGCCACCGCGTCCTGGATCGCGGCCAGGCCGCCGTCCGCCGGCACGTCGGCGGTCAGGACGACGAGGGCGCCGGACTCCACCTCGCTGATGGCCGAGACCCCGGCGGCCCACAGCCGATCGCTGGCCAGCTCGACGTCGTCGACCGGCACCACCACCTCGACCGCCTGCACCGCCCCGTCCCCGCCCAGGGGGCTCATGGCTCGGACAGGGGTCCGACGATGGCCCGGAGGGCTTCCGCAGGGTCGTCGGTCAGGGTGATGAGCGCTTCGGCCGCCGTGCCCTTGGCGAGCTGGCGCAGGGGACGCTCGGCCGAGATCACCTCGGTCCAGTAGTCCACGCCGAACAGCACCATCGGGCTGGCGCCGCCAGGCGGGGCGTAGCAGTTCTGCGAACCGTCCTGGAAGAGCTCCTGCACGGTGCCCGATGCACCGGGGGTGTAGATGATGCCGGCGTTGGCGATGGTGAGCAGGCCGTCCTCCCGGACGCTGTTCTCGAAGTACTTGGCGATGTGGGTGGCGAACGGCGTCGGGGGCTCGTGGCCGAAGTGCCACGTCGGGATGCCGAGCGACCGGCCGGAGCCCTTCACCCAGCGGGCCCGGGCGGCCAGCCCGGCGGCCAGCCACCCGTTCCGGTCGGTGAAGAGCGGGGCCGCCGCGAGCATCGCCAGGGCTTCGTCGAGCTCGCCGTCGTCGTGCGGGCCGACGAACGCGCCCAGGTTGGCGGCCTCCATGGCGCCGGGGCCACCGCCCGTCGCCACCAGCATCCCCGCCCGCTGCAGGTCGCGTCCGAGCCCGGCGATCTTGCGATACACCGGGCCGTCGCGGCGCAGGTCGTGTCCGCCCATCACCCCGACCACCCGCTCGCCCTCGATGAGCTCGGCGATGGCCTCGCTGATCGCATGGTCGTGGAGGCGCTGGGCCAGCGCGTCGAGCACGTCGCCGGGTTCGGTGGCCCGGGCCCAGGCGTCGATGCGGGCGTCGAGGGTGTGCAGGTAGGCGTCGCGGGCCGACGGGTCGAAGCCCCCGTAGAGGTCGTCCACCGAGTACAGGGTGGCGCGGTACGGGTCGAACGGGATGCCGTCGAGCGGCGGGAAGACGACCGCGCCGGCCGCCTGCGCCGCCGCCAACGAGCCCGGGGTCAGCCGGCAGCCGAGGAAGATGGCGCGGGTGAGCTCGGCGGCGGCCAGCACCCCCTCGCGTTGCCTGAGGTCGAGGTCCTTCAGCACGCACTGCGTGAGGGGCTGGCCCGACGCGACGTGACGGTCGAACTCGGCCAGGTCCTCCAGCTCCGTGCGCACGCCCGGACACTAGGACGCCCACCAGCGGCCGTTTCAGGGACAACGTCGCGCACATCTGCGCGGCGTTGTCCCTGAAAGCTCGGAGCGCGTGGGACACTCGGTCGGGTGACGAACGACGTGCCGACCTACGACGCCCCTCGCTTCGACGCTCCGGCCCTCGCCGAGCACGTGGCCACCACCTGGGAACAGAGCATCCTCCCCACCCTGGTGGAGTACATCCGCATCCCGAACGTGTCGGAGGCCTACGACGCCGACTGGGCGGAGGCCGGCCACATGGACCGGGCGATCGAGCTGGCCCGCGCCTGGTGCGCCGCACGCCGGATCGCCGGCATGACCCTCTCGGTCGAGACGCTGCCGGGCCGGACACCGGTGCTGGTGTGCGACATCCCCGCGTTCGGCGGGGCCGATCCCGACGGCCGCACGGTCCTGCTGTACGGCCACCTCGACAAGCAGCCGCCGATGCACGGCTGGCGGGACGGCCTCGGCCCCTGGGAGCCGGTCGTCGAGGACGGCCGGCTGTACGGGCGCGGCGGGGCGGACGACGGGTACGCCACGTTCGCGTCGCTCACCGCGATCGAGGCGATCCAGGCCGCGGGCGGACGCCACGCCCGGTGTGTCGTGCTGGCCGAGTGCAGCGAGGAGTCGGGCAGCCCCGACCTGCCGGCCCACCTCGAGGCGCTGGGCGACCGCATCGGCCGCCCGTCGCTCGTCGTGTGCCTCGACTCCGGATGCGCGACCTACGACCGGCTCTGGGTCACCACCTCGTTGCGGGGCAACCTGATCGCCGACCTACGGGTCGACGTGCTGACCGAGGGCGTGCACTCCGGCGACGCCGGGGGCGTGGTCCCGTCCTCGTTCCGGGTGCTGCGCCGGCTGCTCGACCGGGTGGAGGACCCCGACACCGGCCGGATCCTGCTGCCCGAGATGCAGGCTGCCGTCCCGGCCGAGCGGGAGGCCGCGCTGGCCGCCACCGCCGACGAGCTCGGCACCGAGCTCACCGCCTTCCCCTGGGCGGGCACCACCCACTCCCCCTGGGACGGGCCGGCGGCCGACTACCTGGCCCGCACCTGGCAGGCCAGCCTGGCCCTGACCGGCATGGACGGGATCCCGCCGGGCTCCCAGGCCGGGAACGTCCTGCGCCCGTTCACCACCGCCACGATGTCGTTCCGGCTCCCCCCGGGCGTCGACCCCGACGCGGCGAGCGCGGCGCTCACCGAGGCGCTCCAGACCGACCCGCCCCAGGACGCACAGGTCACGCTGACCGTCCACTCCGCCGAGGCCGGATGGGACGCGCCACCGACCGCACCCTGGCTGGCCACCGCGCTCGACGCCGCATCGGAGGCGGCGTTCGGGCGGGCCAGCAGCACCATGGGCGAGGGCGGCACCATCCCGTTCATGGCCATGCTCGGCCATCAGTTCCCCGACGCCCAGTTCCTCATCACCGGGGTGCTCGGCCCGGGCACCAACGCCCATGGGCCCAACGAGTACCTGCACCTCGAGACCGCCCAGCGCGTCACGGTCGCCGTCGCCCACGTCGTCGCCTCCCACGCCGCGTCGTGACCGACCCCAGCGGCGTTCTCGGGACTCCTGACGCGCATGGGCGCGTTCACAGTCCCGAGAACGGCGACCTCGCCGCGGTCACCACGGCGTGGACCGACGGGTGGTGGGATCCCGAGGTCGGGCTGGTGTGGATGCCGCCGGACCCCGTGCCGGGGATCGACGCACCGCCGCCCCCCGGCCTGCACCTGCTCCCCCAGACCGCCTGGTACGCCGCCGCCCTCCTGCTGCGCGACGGAGCCGGCGACCACGACCGGGCGATCCAGGCCCTGACCGCCGTGCTCGACCACCAGTACGACGCGCCGGGCACGGTGTGGCACGGCACGTTCTCGCAGTTCCACGAGTCCCCCGAGCCCCGGGACGGCGCGGTCATGTGGGTCGACTACGACCCCAACTGGCGCCAGTTCATCGGCTGCACCCTGCTGCTGATCCTGCGGCGCTTCGGCCCCGGGCTGCCGGCGGCCCTGGTCGAGCGGATCGACGGCGCGCTGCGCCTCGCCGTCGAGGGCGAGCCCGACCGCCGCATCACCGACAACTACTCGAACATCGCGCTGATGCACGCCTACCTCGAGGTCGAGGCGGGCACCCGCATGGATGAGCCGGCGTGGGTCGCGTCGGGCGAGGACCGGGCCCGCCGGGTGGTCGCGATCTACGACCAGTTCGGTGCGTTCGAGGAGTACAACTCGCCGACCTACTACGGGATCGACCTCAAGGCCCTCGGGCTGTGGCGAGGCCACTCGTCGTCACCGGTGCTGACCGAGCTCGGCACCCGCGTCGAGGCCGCCCTGTGGACCGACGCCGTGCGCTGGTACCACCACGGCCTCGGCAACGTCGCCGGCCCCTACACCCGGGCCTACGGCATGGACTTCGGCGCCTACGTCGCGGCTTGGGCCATGTGGATCTGGGCCGCGGTCGGCCCCGACGACACGCCGGTCCCGCCGCTCGACGCCCGGCTCGACCACGGCCTCGACTTCATGCTCGGCGGCATGGTCGCGCTGATCGGCGTCGCGGTCCCGCCCGCCGCGCTCGCCCACCTCACGGGCTTCAGTGGCGAGCGGCTCGTCGAACAGCGCATCTCCGATGCCGATCACGGCGACCGGGTCGCGGCGGCGTGGCTCGGCCCGCACTCGATGGTGGGAGCGGAGACCAATGCGGTGGACCTGTCCTGGTGGGACCAGTTCCACGCCGCGACCGCGCACTGGCGCCGCCCCGACGGCTCGGTCGGCTGGATCCGCGCCGTCGTCCCCGGGGCCTCGGACACGACGGTCGAGCCCCGGCGGCTCACCCTGCGCTGGCACCACGACTCCGAGGCCGGGACGGCCCGCTTCGTGCTCGACCGTCCGGGCGACCTCGACGGCGCCACCATCACCACCGACGGCCCCCCGCTCCGCGCCGACGGTGCCACGCTCGTCGCCCCGCCCCGGACCGACGCCCCGACGACCACCTTCACCATCGACGTCTGAGCGCCGACGCCGTCCGCCTGTAGGCCGGACCGCCCGCACGACGTGCCAGGGCGGCGGAATCCGAGCACACCTGCACGACGTGCCCCGGCGCCCGACCAGTGCACGTCGTGCCGCGACGCTTGGAATCGGCGCTCGCATGCACGACGGGCAACTCCGATCGGGTGCACGTCGTGCACCACTCGACCGAACTCGCCACCAGTGGCACGACGTGCGACACCGGGCGTCCGCCGGCGGCCGCGGTGGAGCGGACCGATCCGGGGAGGCATCCCCCCTGCGCTGACCGATGGACGGCCGACGGTCGACGTACCGTTCGGCAGACACAGGCCGGGCAACCGCTCGGATCGGGCGCGACGTGAGGACGACGATGGCACTGTTCGGCAGGCACAAGCACGACGACGAGGCACCAGCGGGTCAACCGCTCCCGCCCCCACCCACGACCGCCGACCTGGTCACCGCGGCCCGGCAGTTCGAAGGGGTGGTCCACCGCTCGCCGCAGGACGGCCTCGGCGACATGCTCAAGATGGCGCGCGAGATGCAGCAGATGGCCATGCAGCAGACCTTCGCCGTGCAGCAGGCCACCGCCGGGACGACGCCCGGCACGGCGGCGTGGACCCGGGCGGTCATGAGCATCATGGCGCCCCCCGGCCCCGGGTTCGTGAAGCGCTGCGAGTGCCCGACCTGCGGTGCGCCCAAGCAGCTCCCCAACGTCACCGCCTACGTGTACTGCGACTACTGCGGCTCGCTGGCCGACTTCGACCTCCGCCGAGCGTGCGAGAACGACGTGATGCCCGGGCCCGAGTACCGCACCATCGTGAACGGGGTCCAGCCCCAGCTCCAGGCGGCGCTGGCCGCCGGCGACCGGGACGGGTACTGCGCGGTCCAGCGGGCGATCTTCCAGGCCTACGTCGAGCACGTCCCGAACGCGGTTTCCCACCGGGCCCGCAACGACATGGCCTACCGCACCCAGTACGTCGAGTACATGGCCCGGACCTCGACCGTCGCCGCCTTCGACCCCGAGTCCGCGCAGCTCACCGCCGAGATGCAGCAGCGGGTCGCGAGCCTGCGGTACACGAGCATGATGCCCACGATGGTCGACCCGGCGACGTTCTGGCCGATGACCGAGACGCTGGCCCGGCAGCTCGCGGTCGGCACGGCACTGAACGAGGCCACGGGGGTGAGCGACATCGACCCCGATCGCTCAGGCGCGGTCAGCGAGAAGATCGGGTGGTCGACGTTCTGCCAGGGCTGGCTGCCCCTCCTCCCCGACGACGCCGCCGCGCAGCTGATCGAGCGGGTCGGCCTGAAGAACGACTACGTCGCGGTGCAGCCCGTCGACGGCCACGACCGCACCTGCAGCGGCTGCGGCGGCCCCATCCACGCGCTGCAGGGCGCGAAGGCGGTGGTGTGCGACCAGTGCGGCCGCACGCTCGATGTCGGCTCGGCCGAGATCCCGTGCACCAACTGCGGCGGGACGATGACCCTCCCCCAGGGCGTCGATCAGGTCAGCTGCCCGTTCTGCCACGCCAACGTGGAGAAGGTGGGCATCCTCTGAGTGCCGGGCTCGACCCGATCGCGGGCCCGACGAGACCGCACGAGGTGTATGCCGGCTCGGGATCCGTCCATCGCCGCACGACGTGCGACTGCGACAGCCAACCCCTCGACGCACGACGTGCAACCGGGCACGAGATCCGTGCGCTCCTGCACGTCGTGCGCGGGATGGGGTCAGGTGACATCGGGGGGCGACGTCCGCAGGACGACCGTCGCCGCGGGAAGGGTGACGGCGGCGACGGTGAGGATCCAGCCCCAGTAGTCGAGCCCGAGGGTGACCCAGATCATCGTGTGCATGCCGGCCACGAGCAGCAGGAACACCCGGCGGGTCGGTCGGAGGAAGAGCAGGAGCGGCGCCGCCAGCTCGATGCCGATCGCCGTCCCCGCCATGACGTGGGTGAGCCACGGCTGGCCGGCCAGGTCGCGGGCCAGCGACGGGAAGGGCGACTTGTCGAGCGCGCCCTGGTAGAGCACCCAGCGCATGTTGTCGCCCGTCACCCACGCCGGCCCGCTGTGGTGCAGCTTCTGGTAGCCGGTCAGGAAGTACACGAGCCCGACCATGGCCAGGCCGGCCCGGGGAGGCCAGCCCCAGCGCGGCGACTCGGAGCGGTCGCCGTACCCCTGGTCGGCCGGCGCGAACAGCATGGGCACGCACGTGAGGAGCAGCAGCACGTCGTTGTGGAGGATCTTCCCGGCGCTCGACCAGAGCCCGGCCAGCACCAGCAGGCACAGCCACGCGACGGGAAACGCGACGGTCGGCGCCTTGCGGGCCACCACCAGCACGGCGGCCACCACCCCGATCGCCCGCACGGCCCAGAAGAACCAGGCCCCCGGCATGTGGGGGAACACGTGGGCGACGCCGATCGGCTCGAACAACGCGGGCGGCTGGTGGGCCAGCAGGGCCCAGTTCCGGGTGCCGACCCGGAGCGCGACGACGATGGCCAGGCCCGACCGGACGAGGGCCAAGCGCTGCGAGGATCCGGGCGCGATCAGCCGCTCGTCGAGCCGGCGGGCCAGCCCCGACAGCCGACCGCTCGACGCCCGCAGGGGGCGCTCGGCGAGCGTCGGATCGACGACCTCTACGGGTGCGGTCACGATGGTCCCAGTGCGACGGCGGCCGAGAGGTTCTCCAGCACCACCCGTCCCGGAGCCCGGCCATCGGTGCTGACCTGGTGCACGACCCGGTAGATGCGCACGGCCCGCACCGTGGAGAGGGCAACGCCCGACCCCCGCAGCCAGGCCTCGGCCCTCGCCTGCTGCTCGCGACGCGACCTGGCGTGGAACCCGGGCATCAGATGGGTCGCGCCCCGCGAGACCTCCAGGTCGCGGCCCAGCGGCACCGGGTGCTCCCGCCCCGCACCGTCGACCGACACGAGCTCCCACGAGATCGACTGGCCGGTGCGGATCTCGCTGAACAACGAGAACGACGACAACGGCCACGCCTCCTGTCCGGTGAACGCCACGAGGGCCACGGCCAACAGCGCCCCGTACGTGACGATGCGACCGCGCCTGACCATCGCGCCGACCGCTGCGGACCCGGTTGCAACCTCGCCTCCGCGTGACACGTTCCCTCCGAGCCGGCCGGGCGTCGACGCTAGCGGCGGCGGGCCCGCCGATCGCCGTCAGGACCGAGGTCGACGAACCCCGCGGGCACGTGCTCGTACGATGGGCAGCTCACGCAGGGGACGCCGCAGGAGAGGGACGGGCATGGGAGAGGGAGGGCACGGACACGGCAACAAGGCCGTGATCGCCGCCCTGTGCTCGAACCTGGCGATCGCCGCCGCCAAGTTCGTCGGCTTCGTGCTCACCCACTCGGCCTCGCTGCTGGCCGAGAGCGTGCACTCGTTCGCCGACACGGGCAACCAGGCGCTGCTCCTGCTCGGGGGCCGGCGGGCGAAGAAGGAGGCCACGCCGGAGCACCCGTTCGGCTACGGGCGCGAGCGCTACTTCTGGGCGTTCGTGGTCGCGCTGGTGCTGTTCAGCATGGGCGCGATGTTCGCGATCTACGAGGGCATCGAGAAGATCCTCCACCCCCACCACATCCAGGACCCGAAGTACGCCTTCGGCATCCTCGGGTTCGCCATCCTGGCCGAGGGGTTCTCGTTCCGCACCGCCATCAAGGAGACCCGGGCGGCCAAGGCCGACGACTCCAGCTACCGCCAGTTCATCAAGAACGCCAAGGTCCCCGAGCTCCCGGTGGTGCTGCTCGAGGACTTCGCCGCCCTGTGCGGCCTGGCCCTTGCCCTCGCCGCGCTCATCACCGCGGTCGTCACCGACGACGCGGTCTGGGACGGCTACGGCACGCTGTCCATCGGTGTCCTGCTCGGCATCGTCGCCGTCGTCCTGGCCTGGGAGATGAAGAGCCTCCTGATCGGCGAGGCGGCCAGCGTCAAGCAGCAGGAGGCCATCCGGGCGGCCATCGAGATCGAGCCCGGGGTCCTCCAGCTGATCCACATGCGCACCGAGCACCTGGGCCCCGACGAGCTCCTGGTGGCGGCCAAGGTCGAGTTCGACCACCGCATGACGCTGCCCGAGGTGGCCGAGGCGGTGAACCGGGTCGAGCGCAACGTGCGGGCCAACGTCCCGTCGGCCCGCGTGATGTACATCGAGCCCGACGTGGCCCGTGACAAGCGGGGCACACCGGTCGTGCCCGAGCACGGCCCCGAGGACGAGGTCCCCGCCGAGCTGAAGGCCCGGCTCGAGGCGCAACGGCTCGCCGCCGAGCGGCCGCGGCTGCCGCCCGCGCGTTGACTTGGTCTTGACGTCGGGGGAATAACCGACGAAGTTGGTCGGGTTTCCAGTGTTGCGTCGTACCCTCGATGCGACACGAACCGTGATCAACCAGACAAAGGACTCAACATGGCGATCCGCCTGGGCGACGAAGCCCCCGACTTCACGGCAGAGACCACCGAAGGGACGCTCAACTTCCACGAGTGGAAGGGCGACAGCTGGGCCGTCCTGTTCTCCCACCCCAAGGACTTCACGCCGGTCTGCACCACCGAGCTCGGGCGGGTGGCCGCCCTGAAGCCCGAGTTCGACAAGCGCAACGTCAAGGTGATCGGGCTGTCGGTCGACGAGCTGGAGAACCACGGCAAGTGGGACCAGGACATCGAGGACGTGACGGGCAGCAAGGTCAACTTCCCGCTCATCGCCGACACCGACCACAAGGTGTCCGACCTCTACGACATGATCCACCCCAACGCCAACGACACCCTCACGGTGCGCTCGGTGTTCGTGATCGGGCCCGACAACAAGGTCAAGCTCACCCTCACCTACCCGGCCTCGACCGGCCGCAACTTCGACGAGCTCCTGCGGGTGATCGACTCGCTCCAGCTCACCGCCAACTACAAGGTCGCCACGCCGGCCGACTGGAAGGACGGCGAGGACGTGATCATCACGGGCGCCGTCTCCGACGAGGACGCCAAGACCGCGTTCCCCAAGGGCTGGGACGCCAAGAAGCCCTACCTCCGGGTCACGCCCCAGCCCAACAAGTAGGGCGTCGGGCGGGTCCACCCCCCCTTGCTCAGCAGCACTGAGCGGCCAGAGGCGCCGGCCTTCGTCGGCGCCTCTGCCGCGCCCCCACCCGATCCGACATCTCGGGGTACGGTCCGCCATGCCTTCACGATCGGGACGACCGCACCAGGCGGTCCGCTTGACGGGTGCCGTGCTCGCCGGGATCCTCGCCCTCGCCGCGTGCTCCTCGAGCGGGCCGAGCGCATCGAGTACGACCACGACCGGCGGCCCCACCACGGTGCCGGCGACCACCACGACGGTCGACCCGCACCCACCGTGCACGCAAGGCGCCACGATCCCGAAGGTGACCGCCACGCCGGTGGCCGGCACGCCGAGCGACTTCGACATGACCTCGTTCGACGGCACGAAGATCCGGATCCACTGGTTCCCGGCGCCGGGCGCCGGCGCCACCCGCAAGGTGCCGACGATCCTGATGGGCCCGGGCTGGTCGCTGCCCGGCGACACCCTCGCCCACCCGGCCATCGCCTTCGGCGCGCTGGACATCACCACCATGAACAAGGCCGGCTACAACGTCCTGACCTGGGACCCGCGCGGGTTCGGGAAGTCGGGGGGGAACGCCGAGGTCGACTCGACGCAGTACGAGGGCCGCGACGGGCAGGTCATGCTCGACTGGATCTCCGAGCAGCCCGAGGCCCGGCCCGATCGCCCGGGCGACCCCCGGGCCGGCATGGTCGGCTTCTCCTACGGCGGCGGGATCCAGCTGACCCTGGCCTCGATCGACTGCCGGGTCGATGCCCTCGTGCCCGGGATCGCCTGGCATTCGCTGGAGACCAGCCTCTACAAGGCCGACACCGTGAAGGCCGGCTGGTCGGGCATCCTCAGCTCGATCGCCGGCACGGCCCACCTCGACCCGCACATCACCAGCGCGGCGAAGACCGGTCTGTCCGAAGGGCTGCTGAGCGAGGCCGACCGGCAGTGGTTCGTCGACCGCGGACCCGGTGACGGCATCGACCACGTCACCGTCCCGACCCTGTTCGTCCAGGGAACGGTCGACACGCTGTTCACCCTCGACGAGGCCATCACCAACTACCGCTCGCTGCGCCAGCGGGGGATCCCGACCGCGATGTTGTGGTTCTGCGGCGGCCACGGCACCTGCCTCACCAAGGCCGGCGACCCGACCGCGGTGGCCACGGCGTCGTTCGCGTGGCTCGACCGCTACCTCAAGGGCGAGAAGCAGGTGAAGACCGGCCCTCGACTCGACCTCGTCGACCAGGACGGCGTCCGCTGGACCGGCGACGACTACCCGGTGGCGCTGGCCGCGCCGGTCACCGCCACCGGCTCCGGCACCCTGGCCCTCGACGCGGCCAGCGCGGCCGGGCCGCTGCCCGCTCCGAAGGGACCGGCCGACCTCCTGTCGGGCCTCGTAGGGCCGATCACGCCGGCCAAGGCGGCGACCGCCCTCGACCTGAACGTCGACTCCGGGTCGGTCGATGCCCTGGCCCTCGGCGCGCCGCACCTCACGCTCACCTACTCCGGCACGTCGCCGTCCGGGGTCCGCCCGCTGCGGGCCTTCGCCCAACTGGTCGACGAGTCGAACAACGTCGTGGTCGACAACCAGATCACCCCGATCGCGCTGAAGCTCGACGGCCGCACCCACACGGCGGACGTCGACATGGAGGTCATCGCGCAGCACCTCGAGCCGGGCCACCCGCTCACCCTGCAGCTGGTCGCCACGACCGTGGCCTATGCAATCCCCCGCCTCGGCGGCACCGTCACCTTCTCGAAGATCGCCCTGTCGATCCCCGTCGCGAAGGGCGTGACGAAGGCCTGACCGACGGTTGCGGTCCGATCAGGACGTCGTGAGCGAGGTCCCGGCGCCCGCGCCGGCCGCGAGGGCGAACGCCGTGCGCCAGCCGCTCGCGGTGACGCCCATCGCGTCCAACCGATCGCACGCATCGGCCATGGCCTCGATGGCGTCGGGTGTACCCAGCGCATCGAGGCCCACGGCCCGCGCCAGCCGGGCCACGGCCTGGTCGAGGCGATCCTCGGTGGCGTCGACCCGCGCGCAGGCCTGGTCGAGCCACCGGCGGGCCTCGGCCTCGCGACCCGCGCCGGCCATGGCCAGCCCGACGGCGGCATCGATGGTGGCCAGGTCGAGGTAGGTCGCGGCAGAGTGTTCGGCGGCCCGCTCGGCGTGCTCGACCGCTTCGTCGATCCGGCCCGCCGCCGACGCGGCGAGGGCCAGCGCCGTGCGGGTGAACGGGCGGGGGCCCGTCTCGTCGAGATTCGGGAGCCCGGCCAAGGCCGCCTCGGCATCGGCCGACCGCCCCTGCTGCAGGCAGGCCAGGGCGTAGATGACCACGGTCTCGGAGTCGGCAGGGATCCCCGATGCGAGCGACCCGCCGCGGCCGAACATGTCGCCGTGCAGCGCCCGCTCGGGGTCGCCGAGCTGCACGTGGGCGCCGGCCACCGCGACCTGTGCCAGCAGCATGGCCTCGACACCGGGCATGGCGGTGGCCAGCTCCAGCGCAGCATCGAAGGTGGCCAGCCCCTCCTCGACCCGGCCGACCATGGCCAGGGCCCGGGCCAGCGGGGCGGTGGCCTGCGTGCGACCGTACGGGTCGCCGATCTCGGCGAACAGGGTGGCCGCTTCCTGGGCCTGCACCACCGCCTGTTCGGTGTGGCCCGACCAGAGGTCGAGCATCGCCATCAGCACGCTCATCATCCCGGTGGCCCATCGGTCGCCGCGGGCCCGCGCCTCCTCGAGCACCCCGCGGCCGAGTGCCCGGGCCTCCTGGTGGTGGCCCTGCTGGAACTTCACGAAGGCCAGCAACCCGACCGACCAGGCGGTGCCGACCCCGTCGCCGATCTCGGTGAACGTGGCGATGGCCCGTTGCAGCCGACCCTCGGCCTCGTCGGCCCGGCCGGTGGTGAACGCGATCCAGGCGAGGTTCTGGAGAGCCCACGCCTCGCCGCTGCGCGACCCGGTGGACCGGAACGCCTCGAGCGCGGCGCGGACCGCGACCTCGGCCGGACCGACCGCTCCGCGGAACAGCTCGGCCATCCCCTCGAGCCGGAGCGCCTCACCTCGCCCCTGATCGTCGCCGAGCGCGGCGAAGCGCTCCCCGGCGTCGCGCAGGAGGGCGACGGCCCCCTCCGAGTCGCCGGCCTTCTGCGCCACGTCACCCAGGGCCAGCAGCCCGCGCGCCTGGCAGCCGGGGTGACCGATGAGGTCGGCCTCGGCGATGGCGGCCTGGGCGTCGGCCCGGGCGCCGTCGATGTCCCACGACTCGGCACGGACGTGGCTGCGCCCGAGGAGGATGGCGATGCGTTGCTCCGACGGTTCGTCGTCGAGCAGCGCCAGGGCCTGGGTGGAGAGCCGCAGGGCCATCGGCAGCAGGTCGGTCCGGCGGGCCCGGTCGGCCGCCTCGCTGATCCAACGAACGGCCCGGGCCCGCACCCGGTCGGGTCCGTCGACCGCGCTGCCCAGCTCGGTCAGCAGCTCGGCGCCGACGCCGTAGTGGTGGGCCATCTTGTCGACCACGGTGTCGGTCAACTCGTCGCCGTGGTGCTCCTCGATGTAGGCGGCGATGCCGATGTGGCGGCGGGCCCGGTCGAGCTTGGTGATGGTGTTGTAGGCGACCTCGCGGACGAGGTCGGACCGGAACGACCACTCACCGTCGGTCAGCTCGAACAGCTCCTTGGCGACGAGCTCGGCCACCGCGGCGTCGACGTCGATCACCCGGCCCATCCCGTCGGACACCCGGCGCAGGTGGTCGACC
>Ga0209023_10005385_pt1 | contig 14017 bp, 17 predicted proteins | sample LakOneMetagenome_FD_187468 | JGI IMG/M metagenome (GOLD analysis project Ga0209023, IMG submission 187468) | Freshwater and sediment microbial communities from Lake Erie, Canada (SPAdes) (version 2) | ecosystem: Environmental > Aquatic > Freshwater > Lentic | place: Lake Erie, Canada...
TGCCGGGATCGCGCGAGCGGAAGCTGCGGTTGTCGGTGAGCAGCAGGTCGATGTGCCGGCCCCAGCGCAAGGCGCGGTAGATGATCAGGCTCTCGATCGCGGCGAGGTTGTTGGGCTCGGTGCCCAGGCCGGTGTCGTCGAAATCGCCGGGCTTCAGCAGCACGTCCTCGACGTTCGGCGCGGGGAAGGTGTCCAGCTTCGAGCCCGGCGGCAACACGCGCGCCGGCTGGAATTCGAACCAGGCCTGGTTGCCCGCGACCTTGAGCCTCTGCCCGGGCACCCAGCCGTCGGTGCCGGCGAATTCCTGGATCGACTGCCAGCCGTTCCAGGAGATCTCGTGGTTGTCCCAGATGCACACGAAGGGCCAGCGCGCGCGCGCATCCTGCAGGTCCGGATCGAGCAGGTAGGCCTTGTAGGCGACGCGGTAATCCTCCAGCGAATCCGGCACCCAGAAACGGTTGTTGGCGACGACCTTGCCCTTCGGATACTTGATCGGGAACGTGAGCTTGCGGTCGAAGCGGCCGTTCTTGGCCTGGTCGGGGTACTGCACCACTTCGTAGATGAAGTCGCCCAGGTGCAGCACGAAGCCGATGCGTTCGTCGGGGCGTGCTTTTTCGTCTTCGTGGATCATCCGCCGATAACCGTTGTTGTAGCCTTCGGGGAGGCACTGGCAGCTGACGAAGGCGAATTTCGCCGGGCGGTTGTCGTCGGGGCTGGGTGCGGTGAGCGTGCGGCCGATGCGGCTGCCGTTGCCTTCCTCGTCGACGAAGCGATACCAGTATTCGCCCGCGGGCCGCAGGTCGCCGACGAGCACGCGGCAGGTCCAGTCGGAGTCGGCCGAGACTTTCGCAGCCGTCGTCGCGATGACGCGGGTGAATGCCGGGTCCTCGGCGATTTCGACCAGCAAGCTGGCGTCCTTGCGCCCATCCGCATACGGACGCCGCGTCCACAACAGCACGCTGTTGTCGTCGGGATCGCCCGACGCGACGCCCTGCGGATACAGGTCGCGGCGTTCGCGCCATCCGCTAGACGATGGCTTCACCGTCGTGCAGCCCCAGGCCAGGGTCGCGCCGAGCGCGGCGGCGAGTTTCAGGAATTCGCGGCGATCGAGCTTCGGCATGTCGGCCCCATGGCGGCGCCGGATGCGCCGGATCGAACGCCGCAACGCTAGGCCCGGTCGCACGGTCGCGAACGTGCCGGAAGTCGCAGCGACTTACGATCACCCGGAATGGAACGCCATGCGGCTCGGCCGCCATGGCCGATTGGCGGTGTCGAAGCGACAGGAACGGCAAACCGGGTCCGGTCCTGCTCAAACCCATGGCGACAGCGACGCCTTCACCGCATTTCAAAACGATTCAACGATTCCTGCGGCGCTTTCAAGGCGGCCTTCCCAGGATGGACGCGTGGTCGGATGGGCCACGTTTCCCAGATCCCAGGAGGTTTCCCATGAATATTCGTCTTCTTCTCGCGTTGCCGCTGGCGATCATGGCCTGCGGAACCTGCTTCGCGGCGCCGATCGCGTCGTCTTCCCGCGCCATGGGGAGCGGTGGTGCTGCCGTGGTCGGTTTCTGGCACCTCGATGTGGTGATCGGCCCCTGCGACGATCCGCCCAACACCCACGAGTTCCTCGCCTTGCAGAACTTCAATCTGGGCGGCACGGTTTCGGGGAGCGACACGCACCCGTCATCGGGGCAGGGCAGTACCTCGGGCTTGTGGTCGTACGACCGGGGGACGCATCGCTACACCGTGCGCCAGCAGTTCGCGCGTTTCGTCGACGACGTGTACGACGGGTTGCAGGACATCCACATCAACGACATGGCCCTCTCGCCCGATGGCGAGGACCTGGCCGGCGATGTCGATGCGTTCATGCTCAATACCGACGGCAGCGTGCGCGTGGAGCTTTGCGGCACCGTGACCGGCGAGCGCGTCCACATGGATGATTGAGGCAGGCAGGGGGAGGGGCGCCATCGGTCGCGGTGGCGTCCCTTGCGGAAGCGACGCCGCTTACGACTTCCCGTGGTTGCCGGTGTCGGGTGGGGGCAGGCGCAGCGCCCGCAGCAGGGTTGCATAACGCGGTTCGCCCGCAAGCTCGCCGAACCAGCCGCTCATGAACGCCATGCCCAGGTCGCTGTGGCGATAACCCTGTTCCAGCAAATCCAGGGCCTGGCGCCTTTCGCCCAGCGCGAGATGGACTTGCGCGAAGCTGCTTGGGAGAACGAATTCGCCCTTGGCGTTGCGCGTTTCCAGCTCTGCGAGGATTCCCCGTGCGCGGTCGGGCTGGTCGCTGACGGCATAGTAGTCCGCGAGATACACCAGGCTGCGGGTGTTGCGCCCGGTTTCGGAAACGGCGCGCTGGAGGTCGCGTCCGCCGCCCTGCAGGTCGCCGCGGTACGCGGCGTCCAGGCCGCGGTACAGCAGGGCTACCCAGAAATCCGGCTCCAGTTTCAGCGCTTCCTGGAGGTGGACATCCGCTTCGCGCCGCTGCCCGGTGGATCCGATGAAGGCGGCGGCCAGTGCATTGACGATCGGCGACAACGGATCGAGCGCGACCCCGATGCGCGCTTCGGCTGCAGCGCGATCGTTGCGCTCGAGGTTGGCGTAGAGATGCGCCAGTCCCATGTGTGCCGCGACGAGATTGGGATTCAACTCGATCGCGTGCCGGAACGAGGCTTCCGCCTTCGGCCAGTTCCAGCGATACCAGAATTGCAGCATGCCTTGCTCGGTGTAGGCCTCCGCCGAATCCGGATCGATCTTCAGCGCGCGGGCGACGGCGGCCTCGGCATGCGGGAATTCCACTTCCGGGTCGCCATCGGACACCATCACCCGCAGGCGCGCGGCCTGGGAGATGCCGGCCAGCGCGCGTGCGCATTGGGGATCGCGCGCCAGCGCTTCGCGGAACGCCGCGTCCGCTTGCTCCACCGTGCGCGGGCCCGGCCGGTTGATCAGCGCATAACCGCGCAGGTAGGCGCGATAGGCCACCGGATCGTCGCCCATGCAACCGGCGGTCTTCTGGCCAACGCGGTAGGTTTGCGACAGCGACGCGGCGACCTTGGAGGCGATTTCGTCCTGCACGTCGAAGACGTTTCGTTCGTTCCGGTCGAAGGTTCCCGCCCACAGCGCGCGGCCATCCGGCATCGCCAGCAGCCGTGCGGTGACGCGTACCATGCCGCCATGGCGCTGGAGATGGCCTTCGACGAGGTAGTTCGCGCCCAGGGCGCTTCCCGCACGCAGTGAGTCGACCGTGTTGCCGGTCATGGCCTGGACCGAGCCCAGTGACAGCACCCGCAGGCGCGTGGCGCCGCTCAGCCGCGTGATCACCGTATCGGCGATGCCCAGTTCCAGCATTTCGTCGCCGGGGCGCGGATCGAGCGAGCGGAACGGCAGCACCGCGATCGTGGTCGATGCGGCATCGTTCGCGACGACGGTGCCGTGCATGCGCCAGACCCATGCCCCGGACAGCGCAAGCACGAGGACCGACGCCAGCGCGATCCGGCGTGCGTGCCGCTTCCGCCACGATGGTCGTGCATCGGCCACGGAAGTTTGCGCATCCGTCGTGCGGCGCTGCTCCTCGACCTTGGCGACGAAGCTGTATCCGCGGCCAGGCACCGTGCGGATGAACCGATGGTCGTTCGCATCGGTTCCGAGTGCGCGTCGCAGCGAGGAAATCGCCTGCCCGAGGTTGTTTTCCTCGACCACGCGGCCGGGCCAGGCCGCCGACAGCAATTCGTCCTTGCCGATCACGCGTGGGCGGTGTTCGATCAGGTACGACAACACGTCGAAGGCGCGACCGTTCAGCGCGATGTCGTTCCCATCCGGCGCCGCCAGGGTGCGGGCGACGGGATCCAGGCGATAGCCGAGGAAATGGATGTGTCGCGCATCGAGAGTCAAGGCGCCCTCCTTGCACTGGCCGACGGGACTGCGCTGCCGGATGCCCGATGCCCGCCCGGCACGAAGCCACGCCGATTGTAATCAAACAGGCGTCCGGGCCGGATTGGTTCCATGCGACCCGGCGATCCCACTCAACTCCACGGCGACAGCGCGATCGTGAGCTGCGCCTGGAAGCCCTTGTTCGATTGCAGCGGCACAGAGAACCCGGATGCCGATTTCTGCGGGATGCCGTTCGCCTTCTGCCCGATCCGCACCAGCGCCGCCTGGTCCTTCGGGCCGGTCGCCCAGTTCTGGTCGGCCCAGACGTAGCGCAGCTTCCATTCCCCGTCCTCGCGCTTGGCGAACAGCACCAGCGTGTCGCGGAACAGGTATTCCGCCGGGATGTGCTGCTTCAGGAACAGCGCGCCGTCGATCTCGTAGCCCGCGTTCGACACCGCGACCTCGATCGAGAACGCGACTTCGCTGCCGGCCAGGATCTTCGAGGTGTCGAGGAACACCGAGAACAACGTCGGCGCGCGCGCGTCCTTGAGCAGGTTGCCGTTGGCGTCGAACAGTTCGGAGTATTCGCGCCGCACCGCGCTTTCCTGCGCCTTGGTGCGCTCGGTGAGGTCGTAGGTATAGGCGCCGCGCGGGGCGACCGTGGTCTCGATGTAGTACGAGGATGCGATCTTCTTGCCGGCCTTGCGCGCGCGTTCGATCTCCGGCGGGAAGGGTAGGGTGGTGATGTCCAGCTTGCCCGTCGCGCAGATGTCGCCGAACAGGAAGCGCACCAGGTTCTGGTAGCCCTCCTCGGAATTGACGATGCCGAAGAAACCGCTGTGGCTGCGGTTGACGAAGGCGCGCGGGCTGCCCGAGACGTAGGCGTTCTCGATCTTGACCAGGCCGTCGCTCATCTGCCCGACCGCGAGCGCGGACAGGCCGTGGGCGACGGCGTAATCGCGGCTGTTGGTGCCGACCAGGCAGAAGATGCGTTCGGGCGGATAGCCGGAATCGCCGAGCGTGTTGACCTTGTCCGCCGGCACCTTCAGGTATTGCGACATGACCTTGCGGTTGAAGTTGTTCATGTCGTTGAAGGAGAGCAGGCTCGGCACGTTGATGCCGCCCACCTCGATGCCGTTGTGCGGCGTGGCGTAGGTGAACACCTTGTCCACCATCCTGCGCACTTCGGCGGTCGCGACGTCCGGGTTCTGCAGCAGGCAGCGGCAGACCAGTCCGCCCATGGAATGCGCGACCAGGTAGACCTTGAACGCCTTGCGGTCGGCTTCGTTGTTGCCGCAGATGCTGTCGCGCAACGCGAGGATGCGCTTGCCGAGCCCGGCGGCGGCTTCGGGGATGGACGGCACCTTGCCGTCGCCGAAGGCCGGGTCGGCTTCGTCGTAGTAGCGGTGGATCGAGATGCTGCGCGCCGGCAGGCGCCCGGCGTTCTCCGCGCCCGAGGCGTAGGTGTCGCGGTAGTCGTAGTCCTTCATCAGCCGCACCAGCGGCGATTCGAACACGAACTTCACCACGCGCCCGTCCTGCGCCTGGCGGATCTTGGTCGAACCGGCTTCGAAGCCCATGTAGGGCGTGGACGTGGTCTGGACGATCTCGTCGCGGGTCATCGCGTAACCACGGACGTAGATGATCGGGTAGAACGGTCGCTCGATCCTGGCCATGGCACGCCTCCCCGGGTCGCCGGACGGTGGTACCGGGTCTTACGATAAACCGGGCGGATCGCGGACAGCGACGCGACGGTCACGTTCCGGTCCCGTCGTTCGTCCTGGCCCTGGACGCACCGCACGGAGGACGCCATGGATCCCGACATCGCCCTGTTCGAACGGCATCGCAATCGCCTGTTCGGGCTGGCCTATCGCATGCTCGGCACGCCCGCCGACGCCGAGGACGTGCTGCACGACGCATGGCTGCGGTTGCAGGCGCAGGACTCCGCCGCGCTGGACGATCCCGAAGCGTGGCTGGTCACCGTTACCACGCGCCTCGCGCTGGATCGCCTGCGCCGCGCCAAGGCCGAGCGCGAACATTACACCGGGCCATGGTTGCCCGAACCGCTGGCGCCGGACAGCGAGCGTCCCGATGCGGTGCTCGAACGCGACGAATCGCTGACGCTCTCGTTCCTGCTGCTGCTCGAACGCCTGGGGCCGGAGGAACGCGCGGCATTCCTGTTGCACGAGGTGTTCGACTACGGCCATGCCGAGGCCGCGGCGATCCTCGGCATCGGCGAGGACGCCTGCCGCCAGCGCGTGCATCGCGCCAAGGCGCGGTTGCGCGAAGGGCGCCCGCGGTTCCATGTCGATGAACTGGCGCAGCGGCGGCTGCTGCAGCGCTTCGTCGAAGCGATGCGGGCGCCGAGCATGGGGACGCTGCAGGCGCTGTTCGCCGAGGACGCGGTGCACATCAGCGACGGCGGCGGCGTGGCCCGCGCCACGTTGCATCCGCTGCACGGCGCGGAGCGGCTGGCGCGGCTCTACCTGCAGCTCGCGCGCAATGCCGAAGGCCATGACGTGCGTTTCGAAACCGCGACGCTCAATGGCGCGCCGGCCCTGTTCATGTACGAAGGCACGACGCTCACGACAGCGATGTGGATCGAATGCGAATGCGAAGGCGAAGGCGAACGCATCGCCGCGATCCATGCGTTGCGCAACCCGGGAAAACTCGCGCGCCTGCTGGCGGTCACGAAACCGCCCGCGTCGACGTCCTTGCATTGAAGCGGCGGCCATCCCGGCCTCGCAACGAAGGAGCCTTCCCCATGCCCCGTTTTTCCGTGCAGAAGCATTACCCTGCCATGCAGCCGCTGCTCGCCTTGAGCATGCAGGTGCACGATGGTGGCCGGCTGGAGCCCGCATTGCAGCAACTGGTGCTGATGCGCGTGTCGCAGATCAACGGCTGCGCGTTTTGCCTGGACATGCACAGCAAGGACGCGCGCGCCGGCGGCGAGACCGAACAACGCCTGTACCTGCTGCCGGCGTGGCGCGAGACCACGCTCTACAGCGAGCGCGAACAGGTGGCGCTGGCCTGGGCCGAGGAACTGACAGAACTCGGGCATGGCGCTGTCTCCGATGCGCTGTACGAACGCGCGCGGAAGTCGTTCGACGAGGATGCGCTGGTCGATTTAACCCTGCTGGTGGTCGCGATCAACGGCTGGAACCGGATCAACATCGCCGCGCGCACCGTCGGCGGGCATTACCGCGTGCCGAAGGCGGCCTGATCCCGCGCATGGCGCGGGCGCGGCGATCGGCTGCGTCCGCGCGGCCATTGTCCTCTCGACGCTTCTGGCCACCACGCCCTTCGCGCTACGCTGGCCGCCCACGTGATGGAGCGACAGGCATGAAACAGCCGGCGAAGAAAGCCACGGGCAAGCCTGAGAAGAAAGCCGCGGTGTCGTCTTCGGGATTCACTGCCGCCGAGAAGGCGGCGATGAAGGAACGCGCACGCGAACTGAAGGCGGAAAAGGGCCGGGCCGACGGCGAGGCCGACCTGCTGGCCAGGGTCGCGGCGATGCACGCATCGGACCGCGCCATGGCCACGCGCCTGCATGCCATCGTCAAGGCGGCCGCGCCGCGCTTGCTGCCGAAGACCTGGTACGGGATGCCGGCCTACGCGAACGCGGACGGCAAGGTCGTCTGCTTTTTCAGGGATGCGAAGAAATTCGGCGACCGCTACGCGACCTTCGGCTTCAACGACGCGGCGAAACTCGACGACGGCGCGATGTGGCCGACCTCGTTCGCGCTGCTGAAACTGACCGCCGCCGACGAAAAGAAGATCGCCGCGCTGGTGAAGCGCGCGGCCGGCTGAATCGCGGCGGCTAGCGGCGGCTCGCCTCAGCGCGAAGCGCCGCGCTTGACCGGCGTGGGTGCTTTGCGCTGTTCGGGACTGGAACGGAACGGCGAACTGGGATGCGCCCGCAAGGGCGTGTTGCCGAGTACTTCTATGCGGCCACCGCGCCTGCGGAATGCGGCGATATCGGCAGCGATGGACTGGTGGGTGGGAATCTTGGCCTCGATCTTCGATTGCGTGGTGGGCTTGCGCGCCATGCGTCTCCTCGATGATTGCGGAATCCAGCCTTCATTTTATGCGAAATACCGATCTCCGGCAAAAAATGACCTAACTCCCGGTAAATCGCAGGCAATTCAAGAAAACCGATCGATATCCGCTACCAACGACCGCGGCACGGCGCACTACGAGGACGCAGGCCGGCGATGGATGCGTGGCCCGGGGACAGAAGGCTCTTCCGATGCGCGCGATTCCTGCTGCGAGGGCGGTGAGGCGGTGGGCGCTTCCTGCGCAGCGGCCGCTTCGCGCGCCTGGCGCTTGCGAGCGTCCTTTTCGTCCTGTTTCTTCTTCTTCGCCAGTTCGCGCTGGCGCTTCTCGAAGGCGTAGTTGGGCTTGGGCAAGTGCGGTCTCCGTGCGGTCAGCGGCGGCGGGTCGGGGCGGGTTTGGCAGGCATCGAAGGCGCGGGATCGCCGGGCTCCACGCCGACGCGCAGTAGCGAGCGGGTCACGCCGAGCACCTCGATCTTGCCGCCGGCCTTGCGGAAGGCCTCGATGTCCGCGGCGATGCGCTCGTGGGTGACGGGAGCGCGTTCGTTGGGCTTGCGCGACGAAAACAGGTGGCTGGTCTTCGACGGCGGCACGGCAGCGGGCGTGGCGGCGGGCGTGGTCTTCTTCGACGGTGGCATCGGTTCTCCCTTCAATACAGTCGCAGCGGGATGCCGCGGGCGTTGCGTTCTGCGTAGTCGGCGCGCACTTCGTGGCAGGCCGGGCCGCCCATCGCGAACTTGCGGCAGATCGCGGGGCGCTGTTCGTAGATGGAACAGCACATGCGCGCCGAATCGACGGCGACGCACCAGCCTTCCTCGTCGCGGGCCATGACCTCGACGCCGTGCGAATTGCGCGTGGTGAAGCGCGCGGGGATGCGGTCTTCCGGCATCAGCACCACGGTCAGCCGGCAGCACACCGCATCGCAGCGGTCGCAGTGCGGCGCATCGACGGCGTGGGCCGGCCGGTTCATGCCTGCATCCTGCGACGGTAATGCAGCAAGCGGCCGCGATAGGGCGGCATGTCGGCGTCGTTCATCGGGCAGTGTTCGGAATCGACGACGAAGCCGCGTTCGGCGAGAAGGCGGCTGAAGCGCGCGCTGTTGCCGCGGCCCGGGTCGGTGACCAGCACTTCCGCATCGGGCGATGCATGGCGTTCGACCACCGCGTCGATCAGTTCGGCGTGGCCGCGTTCGTACAGCACGTCGCTGGCGATGATCGCGTCGAACCGGCCCAGCGTCGGCAGTGGAATATCCCAGCGCAGTTGCCGGTAATGCAGCGCGGGCAATCCGTTCAGCGCTGCGTTGTAGGCGAGGAATACTTCGGCCAGCGGATGCGCGTCGGAGGCGACGACCTCCGCGCCGCGGCGCTGCAGCACCAGGCTGGCGAGGCCGATGCCGCAGCCGAGTTCGAGGATGCGCTTGGCTTCGACGTCGAAGCGCTGCATCGCCTGCGCGAGCAGCAGGCCCGCTGGCCAGACTTGGCCGAACAGGCTCCATTGCGCCGATGAGATGCCGAGGCGCTCGCCGTGGCCGTCCGGATCGGCGAACTGCTGGGTATCGCTGAGCACGCGCAGGCGATAGACGCTTCCGCCGATGGTGCACTCGGTTTCGCGAACCCCGTATCCCGGCATGGACGCTCCCGGTGGGACGCCACCCCGCGAAGGGCGGTGACGCGTGGAAGGAAGCGCAGCGAGCGACGGTGGCAGCGGTCGGACGGACGCACGTGGATAACGTGGCACGGATCCATCCTACGCGATAACGACGAAAGGTTCCGTGATTTCCCTGCGTCCTGCGTTCGAAACCTGCGTAACGGGCGCATACTCGGGCGCCGAGAGGAGCGTTCGCATGGCCCAGCACCAGATCGCGCTGTTCACGTTCACGCTGGGCAACACCGAAAGCATCGGCCCGGCGGCCTTGCGCGACATGTGGATGCGCGCCTGCGGCACCAGCAACGTCAGCGTCGGCCGCAGGGCACCCGCCGAAACCTTCCGCGACCGTCCCGTTTATACCCTGTACGCGCCACAGGGCCTGGCCGACATCCGCGACGTGGAATTGCGGCTGCGACGCATGCTCGAGTCCGCGCATCTGCACGCATCGCTGACCGCCCTGCACGCGTGAGGTCGTATCGGTCGCGGTGCTAGATTAGGCCGCAGGCAGACTGCGAGCATGACCATGACCGCCACGAAATCGTATCCCGTCGGCACGCCCGGCCAACCTTGGGGCACTGCGGAAAAAGCCGAATGGCGCGCGCGCCAGCGCAAGCAGCGCAGTTACGCGGATGAAGTGGTGTCCGCCATCGACGCATTGCGTGGCGACTTCGATGTCGAACGTTACGGCGAACTCGACTGCGCGCAGGACGGAACGTATCCGCTGTTCGCGCTGCGCAACCGCGACTGGAGCGATTCGCTTCCGGTCGTGCTGGTCACCGGCGGCGTGCACGGTTACGAAACCAGTGGCGTGCATGGCGCGTTGCGTTTCCTGCAGCGCGACGCGAAGGATTACGCGGGGAAAGCGAACCTGCTGGTCGTGCCTTGCGTCAGCCCGTGGGGCTACGAGCGCATCCAGCGCTGGAACCCGGATGCGCTGGACCCGAACCGCAATTTCCATGCGAACAGCCCCGCAGGCGAATCCGCGGCGCTATGGAACCTGGCGCAAGCGTTGTGCGGGCGCTTCCTCGTGCACATCGACCTGCACGAAACCACCGACAGCGACGAGGACGAATTCCGCCCGGCGCTGGCTACGCGCGACGGCAAACCGTTCGAGCCGGGCACGATTCCCGACGGGTTCTACCTGTGCGCCGACAGCGCGCGGCCGCAGCCCGCGTTCCAGCGGGCGATCAACGACGAAGTGGCGAAGGTCACGCACATCGCGCCGGCCGATCCGGACGGCACCATCATCGGTTCGCCGGTAGTCGCGCCCGGCGTGATCGAATACGACTACACCCCGCTGGGCCTGTGCGCCGGCATCACCGACGCGCGCTACGTCACCACCACCGAGGTCTATCCGGACAGCCCGCGCGCGTCGCCGGAACAGTGCAACGAGGCGCAGGCGGCCGCGGTGCGCGCGGCGATCGATTTCGCGCTGGCGAATCCGGGCCGCTAGCCGGATCCGCCTTCCGGTGGTGTCCAGTGGAACACCTCCTCGATGCGCTTGCCGAACACGTGCGCGATGCGGAAGGCGACATCGAGCGTGGGCGAATAGCGCTCCTGTTCGATCGCGGCGATGGTCTGCCGGGTCAGGCCGACGCGCTTGCCGAGTTCGGCCTGGGTCATGTCCTGCGCGAGGAAGCGCAGCAATTTGATTTCGTTGGCCATGCCGTCAGTGCGCCATGCGCGGATGGCGGTAGCCGCGCACGGTCAGGGCCGCGCGCAGCGTTTCCGACAGCACGATGAACAGCAGCGCGGTGTTCGCGACCTTCCAGCCCTGGTCGGTGAACGGCATGATCGCGCCGGCCAGGATGGTGCCGGCGAGCAGCAGCATGTAGGCGGCGCGTGTCGCGCGCGCATCGATGGCGTCGTCGCGCTCGTCCTGCTGCAGTCCATCCTCGCGATTGCGAAAACGGAACACCAGTTCCCCGGCGATATAGCCGATCGCATGCAGCCCGGCGACCGCGGCCAGCAGCCCGAACTTCGCCAGGAACCCCGGCGGCCAGTCCGGCCAACCGATCTGGATCGCGAAATAAACCAGGTAGCCCGGGCACATGGTCCAGAGGGTCAGCCAGGCACGCTTTTCGATCAGGGTCATGGGGGCGGTCTCGTGTCATGGATGGTAGGCATGATGGTAAATATATTTAACATAGTGTCAAGCAATATTTGCTTGGTGGGTGATTTCGTCCGGCCAGTCGCCAAATCCGGGCAGCCGGGCAGGGCTAGACTCGTGCCGTCGACCAGGGGAAACGGACATGCTGCGCATTGCCTTGCTGGCACTGGCCGTCGGCTTTGCCCCCACGGCCGCAATGGCGGCGGATTCGCCATCGCCAGCGAACGCGCAGGCGGCGACGTTCGACGCCGAGCTCGCGAAGAAAACCGGCGCCGACGAACGCGGCATGCGCCCTTACGTGCTGGTGATCCTCAAGACCGGGCCGACACGGATGCCGGACGGCGAAAAACGCAACGCGATGTTCGCCGGGCATTTCGCCAACATGGAGCGTCTGGCGAATCAGGGAAAACTCGTCCTGGCCGGGCCGTTCGAAAAAGATCCGGGCGGCTGGCGCGGGTTGTTCGTGTTCGCGGTGGAAGGCATCGACGAGGCGAAGGCGCTCACCGAAACCGATCCGGTGATCGCCAACGGCGAGATGGTGGCCGAATACCACGCCTGGTACGGCAGCGCCGCGACCATGCTGATCCCGGAATTGCACGAGAAACTGCAACCGCCCGCGCAGGAATGAGCGCGGGCGAATGCGCCTGCGTCAACGCCGGTCGAACGAATAGCGCCCGGGCCCGGTCAGCATCAACAGCAGCAGCCCACCGGCGATGCCGAGGTTCTTGTAGAAATTGATCATGCTTTCGTACTGCAACTCGCCGGACATGTGCCAGTACGGGTGGCCGATCACCGCGGCGATGACGGTGTAGATGCCGAGGATCAGTGCAAGCGGGCGAGTGAAGAATCCCAGGGCGATGGCCAGGCCTACGCCCAGTTCCATCGCGATCGCGACCAGCGCCATCAGCGAGGGTGCGGGCAACTCGGTGGAGGCCATGTAGTCGGAAGCGGTGGAGAAGGCCATCGCCTTGGCCAGGCCGAACTTCACGAACAGGACCACGAGCAGGATGCGGGCGACCAACAACAACCCGTCCCGGTATTTCTCGAGCATTGCGTAGCGCATGGCTGCCTCCCCGGCCGTCGGACCGAATGATGCGAGCGGGCGCGTCGCGCGGGTCGGGATCGTCGGTTGTGGCAGAGACCGACCGGCACGGGCCGTGGCCGGATGATACTGCCGCCGTCGCGGCATGGGCGACCATGCGTCGTGAAGTGCTATTTCCCCGCTTCGAGCGCCTTCACCGCGTCCAGCATCGCATTCACGTGCAGGTTCGGGTTGAGGTCGGAATGCACCGCGGCGACGCTGCCGTCGGGGGCGATGGCGTAGGACGTGCGGTTCGACCATTCCGGCTTCTTGTCGAGCACCGCGTCGTACTGCGCGGCGATCTTCGCGCCCGGGTCCGCGGCGACCGCGAACTTGCCACCGCAGTGCTCGGTTTCCTTCGAGAAGTCCGCAAGCTGGTCGATGTTGCCGGCGGTGACGCCGATCACCGTGGCGTGTTCGGCCTTGAACTTGCCGATGGCCTCGGAGAACAGGTGCGCCTCGAGGTTGCAGCCGGGCGTGTGCGCGGCGGGGAAGAAATACACCACCACCGGGCCTTTCTTCAGCGCATCGGCGAGCTTGAAGGTGAACGGCTTGCCGGCGAGGTAGGCGGGCGCGGAGAAATCGGGCGCCTTGGCGCCGGCTTCGAGCGCGGCGGACGCGGGCAACGCAAACGCGGCGGCGCAGGCGGCGAGGGCGGCAATGACGGGGAAACGGCGCATGGACGGCTCCGCGGATGGGGAGCTCGCGTTATACACCCGCGTGGCAAGTGATACGGGAGTGAACGAATTGCTTGACCGCGCGTGAACACGAATACGGCGGCATGGCCCGCAGTCAACGGGCATTCGATGTCGCCCGTTGACCATGCGTGCACCAACGCACGAGGAGGGCAGTGATGAACGTTCGGCGCAACACAATCATCGGACTCGCGTTGCTGGCGTTGTCGGCTGTCGGCGCCGCGAATGCGCACGACCGGCGGCACGACCACGACGGCAATCCGCCGGGGCCCGCGGGCGGGCCGGGCACGAACTGGGAAAACCCGCCGGGCTGGAAGGGCGGCCCGGGTACTACGCCGGATCGGCGCTGGTGGGTGGACAACGGCCACCGCTACGAATTCCGGCGGGTCAACGGCGGCTATTACTTCAGTCCGGTCTACGGTTACTGGCACCCGAACTACGGGTTCTGGAACCAGGCCGCGCGCTGCTGGAATGATCGGGACGGCAACCCGCCGGGGCGGGCCGGCGGCAAGGGCACGAACTGGGAAAATCCGCCGGGCTGGAAGGGCGGACCGGGTGCTTC
>Ga0209023_10005386_pt1 | contig 14015 bp, 4 predicted proteins | sample LakOneMetagenome_FD_187468 | JGI IMG/M metagenome (GOLD analysis project Ga0209023, IMG submission 187468) | Freshwater and sediment microbial communities from Lake Erie, Canada (SPAdes) (version 2) | ecosystem: Environmental > Aquatic > Freshwater > Lentic | place: Lake Erie, Canada | collected...
TAACAGGAGCTACATTACAAGGAGTAATAGCTCCAGATGTGGTAACGGTTTCTGGAGGTGGTACTTTTGCTTCGAAAGATGTTGCCAATGGGATCGCTGTTACGGCTGCGTTGACTTTGGGTGGTGCTAATGCCGGAAATTATACTTTGACACAACCGGGAGGCTTAACGGCAAACATTACGCCATTGGGATTAACGATCTCTGGACTTTCAGGAGTCAGCAGAGTGTATGACAGAACTACCACGGCTACGTTAGCAGGAGTGGCTTCTTTACCAGGAGTACTTGGTTTGGATGCGGTATCGCTTACGGGGCCCACTAGTGTTACTTTTGCTAATAAAACAGTAGGTACCGCTAAACTAATCACCGTATTAGGGTATGGTTTAACAGGAGCACAAGCAGGAAATTATACGGTTGCACAACCAACTGGTCTTACTGCTGATGTTACTCCTTTCTCCGTGACTATTTTTAGTGCTGCCGCTTCTAACAAAGTTTTTGATGGCACAACTACTGCCGTAATTACTGGAACTATTATCGGTACTTTAGGGGCTGATGTAGTTACTTTGAACGGTACGGGAACCTTTGCTTCTTCAGCTGTAGGATCTAATATTGCTGTGACTTCTACCAGTACGGTAGGAGGTACAGATGGAGCGAATTATGTAATTAACCCGCAACCAACAGGTTTGACGGCTAATATTACAGCAGCACCAACGGTTTTAGCCTCTCAAGATTTTGAGGTAACGCCAGCTTCACCAACATTAACTTTTACTACTTCTGATGTAGCTACACCAGGAGCGAGTTCAGGATTCACAAGCGGTCAAACTGGATCTACAACAGACTCACCATCGCTAACCAATTTATTTGCTAGTGGTGCACGTGGGTATCGTTTTCAAGGACCTAGTACCGGTGTGGCTTCACGAACTATAACATTTAGTGCTGTGGATGCTTCTTTGTATAGCAATATTCAAGCTTCTTTCAGAGTAGCTGGAATGTCGTTAGGTTCCAATGCAAACGGAATTGACGGTGCTACAGGAACAACAGTATTAGGCGCTTTAACGCCAATTGATTTTGCTTTGATTGAAGTAAGTCCTGACGGAGGAACTACTTGGTACAAACAAGGAGTGGTGTCCGTAACTACGGCAAATTCTAATGTAAGATGGTCTTTTGCTCCAACAGGAGCGGGTAGCAAAGTATATGCTGCCAACGATACGTATACTAGTTTTATAACAACAGGTACCGGTGCGATTACATCTGGTGCCACTGCTATTACAACAGCAACCGTAACGTCACTTCCTTCTTCTGCTAATTTAAGAATTAGAATAACTTTAGAAACCAACTCTCCAAATGAGTCTTGGATTATCGATGATGTGTTAATCACAGGAAGTCTAGGAGCAGCTTGTACGACTCCTGATGCATTAAATTCATTAACTGCTTCTAATGGAAGTTCATTGTCAGTGGTAAACTGGGCTTACGGATCTTGCTATGACGAAGCTTTAGTAGTAGCCTCTACCGCTGCTTTTACAGCGGCTACCCCAACAGGTGATGGATCGGCTTACACGGTAAACTCTCAAAGCTTTACCGATTTATTGAATTCTAGTTTTGATGGTGGGAAAGTGGTTTATAAAGGTGCCTTGAGTACCGCAACCATTACTTCATTAACAAATGGAACTCCATACAATTTTAAAGTTTTTGTACGCAAAGGAACCAATTGGACTACAGGATCTACTGCCTCTGCTACACCAGTGGAAGCGTTTTATGTTTGGGATGCCGATGCGGCTACAACAACTGCTACTGGAGGAACAGGGACTTGGGATAGTTCAGCGACTAGCAATTGGAGAACACCAAATGATACAGGAACTTTAGTGCCATGGAATACCAATACAGGGTCTTTAAATGCTATATTAGGAGGAACTGCCGGTACGGTTACTGTAAGTTCGGGTATTGCCAATACCACTCCAAACTTATATGTAAATACAACAGGATATACACTAGCAGTTAGCGGAACAACAGCCATTACTTTACCAGCCATTACAACGGTTTTAGGAAATAATGTTGCTGCAACTATCGCTGCTAACGTAAACACCGTAACGCCAGCAAGTGGAACGTTGAATGTTGGAAGTATCAGTGGAACAGGAACGGCTGCCATCACATTACCTTCCGCTCAAAGTATTTTAGGAGTTGCGCAAAGAATTAATATGTCTCGTGCTGGAAGTACTATTGGCGTGCCTATTACGATTACTTCTGCTGGAGGAACCGGAACGGCTGCTATTGCTCAAATTGTAGCTACTGCTGCCGGTACTAGCTTATCTAGTAATGCTACGATAACCAATAATACGGCTATTAAAACAGGATTGGGAGCTACCAGTGGTTTTGATATCACTGCCAACGGAGTTATCGCTGGTTCAGCAGATTTAATTTTTGCTGCTAGCCCTGCAGGTGGCGCTGGAACTGTAAACTTAAATGCAGCCAATACTTATACTGGAGCTACGTTATTCAATTCGGCTACCGGTGGTGTTGTGAAGTTAGGAAATGCTAGTGCATTACCTGCTGCTACCAATGTTACTATGGGGTACTCTTCAGGTAATGGAGGTATCTTAGATTTGAATGGTTTTAGTCAAACCGTATCTTCCTTGAGCAGTGGTTTAGGCGGAGGTTCTATTCGTAACAATGCCGTTGCGACTGACGCTATCTTAACGATCAACGGAGCAACTTCTACTACGTTTGGTTTAGCGATTACTGACGGAACTAGTAAAATTGCTCTTGCCAAAGCAGGAACAAGCACTTTGACCCTTTCTTCGGTATCCAATACTTATTCGGGTGGAACTACCATTTCCGGTGGAACACTTCAATTGGGTGCTGCTGGTGTATTAGCCAATGGAGGTGCCTTAACTTTAAATGGAGGAACCTTTGATACCGGTGGTTTTACAGAAACCGTAGGAACTTTAAATGTAAATGCTCCTAGTTTTATGACTTTAGGTGCAGCCAATCATACCTTAACTATTGCTAACAGTAGCGCGGTAACTTGGGCGGGTGCATCTTTAACCATCTCAGGATGGAATGGAACAGCAGGACAGACGAATGCCACTGGTGGAAAAATCCAAGTGGGTGTAGGAGGTTTATCTCCAGCGCAATTGGCTAAAATAGCCTTCACAGGACACACTGGCACACCAATCATTTTGGCGTCAGGAGAATTGGTTCCTACAGGACCTATCTTGGCAGTGACGGCAGGTTCTTTGAATCATGGTAGTGTTTGTGTTGATGCACCAGCAACGGCTATCGTTTATACGATCACCAATACTGGAGATACAGCGACCGGAGTTACGGTTACTTCTAATAGTACTGAATTTGCGGTGAGCAATGCTCCAACAACAATTGCTGGAGGAAGTACTGCAACTTATACAGTGACCTTTACTCCAAATACAGCTGGAGTTCGTAATGGTACGATTACTATCAGTACTACTACACCAAATAGCAATAGTCCGGTGAATTCAGCAGTTTCAGGAACTGGTGCTGCTAACGTAACCTATTATGCCGATACGGATAACGATGGTTTTGGAGATTTAGCCAATCCAGTAGTATCTTGTTCAGGACAACCCGCTTTAACCGCTACGAACAGTACTGATTGTGCTCCAGCAGACGGAACAAAATGGAGATTGGGTAATTTCTATACCGATGCCGATAATGACGGATACAACAACGGAGCACCTCAAACAGAATTGTGTTACGGTAATAGTACGCCTACAGGATATACCGCTTCGAATATCGGAACGGACTGTTTGGATTCTAATTTTGAAGTAAATCCGAACCATGTAGAAGTAATGGCCAATGGTATCGATGACAACTGTGATGGTACTGTGGATGAAGTAGCACCAACTACAAGTTTGCAACCAACACAATGTGGTATCACGTTAACGAATATTGCACAAGCCATCTATGCTAACGTAGTAACAGGTGCTGTTGCAGCTACCGGATATCGTTTTGAAGTAACTGAAGTTGGAAATCCTTCCAATGTTAAATCATACGATTCAGCGATTAACAGTTTCAATTTATTGAACTTGGCTGGCGGTGCTGCTTACAATACCTCGTACTCGATTCGAGTAGCGGTGAAAACGGCTCCTGGATTCTGGAGAGCTTACAGTGCTGCATGTACGATAACTACACCGGCACTTCCTGAAACGACTAATGTTTCTTCTCCTGCTTGTGGAATTACTTTGAGTAATATTGCTACTACCATCTATTGTGATGCGGTAAGCAATGCCACTGGATACCGATTCAGAGTGACTGACGGTGTAACTACTACTGTTGTAGAAACTACGGTAAACCGTTTCAATTTAACGAATGCTAATGCGAATTTTGGTACGACGTACACCATTGATGTGCAATTGAAATTTGGAACGACTTGGCAAACGACTTGGGGAACGACTTGTTCTTTCACAACGCCAGCGACTCCAGGAACTTCTAATGTCTCTGCCGCGCAATGTGGTATCAATATCACCAACTTATGGGCAACGATTTATGCTTCTCAAATCTCGGCAGCTACAGGGTATCGTTTTGAAGTAACTAAAGGAGCTCAAACGGTATTTTATGATACAGCCAACCCAAGATTCAGCTTGCGTAACATCACGGTACCTGGATTTACCACAACAAACGCTTCTTACTCTATTCGTGTAGCGATTTTGTTTAATTCAATCTACCAACCGTTTGGATCAGCTTGTACCATTACCACTAATGGAGCTTCAAGAGTAACCAATACTCCAATTGAAGTTTTCGAAGTGAAAGCGTATCCAAACCCATTTGCTAACAATTTCAAATTGGATATTAATACATCTAGTGAGAACAATGTTAGTTTAAAAGTGTACGATATGATTGGAAGACAAATTGAAACTCGTCAATCAGATGTAGCGGATATGACTTCTTTAGAACTTGGAAATTTATATCCATCTGGGGTGTACAACGTTATTGTTACCCAAGGTGAAAATGTAAAAACATTGCGTATCGTTAAGAGATAAGCACTGTAGATTCCTAATTATAAATAAAAAACCGCTTTGGAAACGAAGCGGTTTTTTTATGCTTTAAATTGGCGGGATTACTCTAATTAATTGGGCCTACCGCACAAAAAAAGTGGATCATTAACATAACTTTTTAGCCCTAGTGACTGAATTGGGCATAGATAAAGTGCAAATTACAAGGGTTCAATGACTTGGCGTGGTGTTTTAATCGAATTTTTGGTGTGTTTATCGGAAATATTTTTAATACAAACCAAACCCCATTTACTTTGTATCTAGAATTTCAAATACCACAAAGTTTAGTCTTCGGATAAAATAGAGCTTTTGAAAACTAATACTAATTACTGTATTAAAATAAATAAATGCTTATGGGAAAAACTTTCACTCACTTTCAGAAGACCGCATAGTTTTCTACAGTATTAGCGACTCTTTTTGAAGAGTTCGGTTCGGTTCTGATAATTATAATTACCGCTTAAGTATTGCTTTTTATTCAAAAGCGATGTGTCATTTTCATTTCAAATTTTAAACAAACAACAACAATCTATAATTCCTTAAATCATTCCAGCATGAAAAAAAATACTAAATTATTCACCAAAGCAAAAGACCTTCGCCTAGGGTTGTTTTCCCTTTTGTCGCTGATTGCGATGCTAGTCTTTTCCACATCAGGTACTGCGCAAGTTTTGTTCTCACAAGACTTTGCCAGTTCGACCACCCTTTCCACGTATGTGAACTCTGGTTCCCCTACTATTGGACAATTTAATGCCATTACGGTTTCCGGATCGAGTACAGCATCTACGGCTACCAATGCCTTAGTGCTTACACGAGGCAGTGGGACCACGAGTTTCACTCGGTCAACCAATTTTACATCCATTCCGTCGGCACTGATCTACGAGTTTGATTTGAACGTCAGCGGTACACCAAACGGGAATACGGCTCAAGTGGCTACTTGGCAAGTTGGTTCTGGATATTCAACGGCAACTAATGGCGTTGAAACTAATGCCAGTACTTATGCGCAAATGGCGATTGATTTTAGAGGTACTGGAAATTATCGATTTAATGATATTTCCAACTTCACTACTTCTGCTAATTTTTCAACGGGAACTTCGAGAACCATTACTTGGGTGATGAACAATTCGGGAAGCACGCTTTCGTATGTTGCCCCAGATGGCACTACAGAATCAGTTGCCAACGACCGCATGGATTTCTGGGTAGGAACCACAAGAGTCTATAATGACCAAGTTGTAGAAACTACAGGAGGCACTTTGTCCGACTTAAAATTTGCTTTTACAGGAAGTACAGGTTCTGTAACAATGGATAATATTCAAATTCAAGCACTAGTTACCCCTCAGGTTTCGGCATTTTCTGGAAATACGATTTGCTCAGGTGCTACGGGTCAACTAACGGTGACTGCAAGCGCAGGAACTGGACCTTTTACTGTAGTTTATAATGACGGCGCTAACCAAACGGTAACTGGTGTTACATCGGGTGTGGCCTTTAATGCGGTAAATAATCCCTCTAGTACCACAAATTATACTTTAGTAAGTATTGCTGAAGCTTCAGGAGCGATACGCACTACTGGCTTTACGGATAGTGCTGCGACCATTACGGTTAATGCGCCAACCGCTAGCGCTGGCTCCGCTTTGCCAGCCATATGTAAAGGAAGTACCTCAGCCGCTTTAGGAGGTTCCGTTGGAGGAACAGCAACGGGAGGAACTTGGTCTGATGGTGGTATTGGTGGTAGTTTTAGCCCAAACGCCACAACCCTAAATGCCACTTGGACGCCACCAGCTAATTACTCTGGAGCTGCTACCTTAACGCTTACGACTAGTGGTGGTACTTGCGGAACGACTTCGGCTGCTAAAGCACAAGTTGTAAATAGTCCTCCAACTGCTTCTGCTGGAGGAACACAAACCATTTGCGTGAATGCAACAGCTACTGTAAGCGGAGCTTCCTCTTCTAACGGAACTATAGCCTGGACCGAAAACGGACTAGGGTCAATTACCTCAGGAGCTACTACGTTAACGCCTGTGTATACTCCCGCTGCTGGAGATGCTGGTACAACGGTTACTTTAACCATGACCGTTTCCAACAGTCCTTGTACAGCAGCTACTGCAACATATACTGTAGTTGTCAAAGCATTGCCTACTGCGACAGCTGGTGGAAGTCAGACAATCTGTGTGAATTCGACTGCTACGGTAAGTGGTGCCACTGCGACAAATGGAACCATTTCTTGGACCGAAAACGGCCTAGGATCGATTACTTCTGGGGCCAATACCTTAACGCCTGTTTATACTCCAGCTGCTGGAGATGCAGGAACCGCTGTAACGCTAACGATGACGGTGACCAATAGCCCTTGTGCTGTGGCCACCGCAACTTATACCGTTAACGTAAATGGAATCCCTACCGCTAGTGCGGGAGGAAGCCAAACGATATGCCCGTTTGCTACTGCTACGGTTAGTGGAGCAAGTTCTTCGAACGGTACAATTTCTTGGACCGAAAACGGCTTAGGATCGATTACTTCGGGAGCTACAACATTAACTCCGGTATATACCCCAGCTGCTGGAGATGCGGGCACAACGGTTACTTTAACTATGACGGTTTCTAACAGTCCGTGTGCTGCTGCGACTGCAACGTATACCGTGATTGTAAGCCCAGCTGCGCCAGCTGCGCCTGGAACCATAACAGGTTCCACATCAGTATGTGCCGGTGCTACACTTTTAAATTATAGTATTGCACCTGTTGCCAATGCTACCACTTATACTTGGACCGTCCCTTCTGGTTGGGCCATTACGGCAGGTCAAGGTTCGACTAGTATTACCGTGACCGCGGGAAGTGCCAGTACGGGCACGATTACTGTCGTAGCTAGTAACTCTTGCGGTAGTACGAATCCGTCGGCAACTTCGGTATTGAATATCGCTCCTGTTGCAGCAGCAAACAATACTGGGTTTACGACTTCTTCAACAAAAACAGACGGGAACATTACCTGTGCTTCTTCTTTGACTGCCCCGGAGCGAAGAGGTTATTTGAAATTTCCTTTAACTGGGTTACCAACAGGAGCTGTGATTACGGCCGCTACGTTGAGCATCACCAATAATGCTAGTGGTGCACTTAGTGGCGTTATAAATAATGTCAATGCTCTTGGCAATAACGATCCAACAACCACTGCAGCTAGTACTTTATATACAGCTATCGGAAGTGGCGTTGCTTATAATGCTTCTACCTGGAGCAATACGGGAACTATTGCCTTGACGATGAATGCGACTGCTATCGCTGATATGCAAAGCCGACTTTCCTCACCAAGTTATATTGCTATGGGATTGTTTAGAGGTCAAGGAACATCGATTTACAATTTCTTCGGCTATGGCGGAGGAGCTAATGCTCCAAAATTAGCAGTAACCTACACGGCACCTCGTTCTTTAACCGTTACATCAAATGCAATTTTAACACCCTCCTTTACCGCGGTGGGACCTATATGTGCCGGAGCAACGCTTTCGGCTTTGCCAACGGTTTCTACGAACGGAGTGTCGGGAACTTGGGCACCTTCACTTGATAATACTACAACGACGACTTATACCTTTACACCTAATTTAGGAGAATGCGCGGTTGCGACTACGATGCAAATTATTGTTAATCCAATTTTGACACCTGATTTTACTCCGGTTGCTTCGATATGTTCTGGAACAACGCTTTCGGCATTGCCAACAGTTTCTAACAATGGCGTTTCTGGAACTTGGTCGCCTGCTTTAAATAATTTAGCTACTACAACGTATACGTTTACGCCAAACAATGGCGAATGTGCTACACCAACTACATTGACCATTGTGGTAAATTCGAACACCTTGTATTATGCAGATGCCGATGGCGATTCTTATGGGAATGCAGCGGCTAATGTCAATACTTGTTTGGGGCAACCTTTAGGATATGTTACCGATAACACGGATTGTGATGATACCAATGCTTCTAAATATCGAAGCGGCTCTTTTTATACCGATGCTGATAATGACGGTTATAATAATGGAGCACCGCCAACAACGGTTTGCTATGGATTAACCACTCCAAGTGGGTATACCGTAACCAATGATGGGACGGATTGTTTTGATATGGATTTTAACATCAATCCAAATCATGTAGAAGTATTAGGCAACGGAAAAGACGACAACTGCGATGGGCAAATTGATGAAGTAGGGCCTGTTTCAAAAGTTACGGCTTCACAATGTGGCATTACCTTGGCCTCTTTAGCAACAACCATTTATGCGGCCATGGTACCAGCGGCAACAGGATATAGATTTGAAGTAACGAATGGTGCTACGGTACGATTATGGGATACTTCTGTAAACCGATTTAGCCTATTGGATTTGAATGGCGGAGCGTCTTACGCGACCACGTATACTATTAGAGTTGCGGTGCAAATTGGTGGATTCTGGCAAGCTTATGGCAATTCCTGTTCTGTAGCTACTCCGAATACGATTGCTACTACGAACATCATTCCTGCCCAATGTGGCGCTACTTTGACCAATATTTCCAATACGATTTATTGCGATGCTGTGCCTGCAGCCAATCAGTACCGATTTGAAGTAAGTGATGGTGTGAATCCTGCGAGAACAGTGGATACACCGGTGAACCGATTTGAGCCCCATCATTTGGCTGGTGGATTGAATTTTGCCACTACTTATAGTGTTCGTGTAGCTTTGCGTTTTGGATCGACATGGGAAGACTTTGGACCCGCTTGTTCTATTACTACTCCAACTACGCCAGGTACTTCCAACGTGATTGCTGCCCAATGTGGCGTTAATTTATCCAATTTATGGGGAACCATTTATGCCGCTCAAATTTCGGTGGCAGCAGGCTATCGTTTTGAAGTTACGAAATCGGGTGGAGGAACGGTATTCTATGATACACCAAATGCTCGTTTTAGTCTGCGCAACATTACAGTTCCTGGATTTACGGCGGCGAATGCGACGTATACTATTCGGGTTTCCATCCTGTTTAATAGTGTTTACCAACCCTTTGGAAACGCTTGCACGATTACAACGAATGGAGCTTCTAGAGTAACGACTACTCCAATAGCGGTATTTGAGGTAAAAGCGTATCCAAATCCATTTGCTAACAATTTCAAATTAGACATTAATACCTCTAGTGAGAGCCCTGTTGAAGTGAAAGTGTACGATATGATTGGAAGAGCCATAGAAGTTCGTCAATCGGATGTAGCCGCTATGACTACTCTGGAAATTGGAAATTTATACCCATCGGGTGTGTACAATGTGATTGTGACGCAAGGTGAAAAAGTACAAACGCTCCGTATTGTTAAGAGATAGTTTTTCGTTACAACTTACTAATCAAAGCCGCTTCGGGAACGAGGCGGTTTTTTTATTTATCAAGGGCAGGTTTTGCTTACAGTAAGTGGTCTGTTCTGTTTCCTAGAGTAATCCTTCCGTGATGATTTTACTGATCAATTCTGGTGTGTTTTTGGAATTCGATTTCGACAAAATATTCTTGCGATGGGTATCCACAGTGTAGCGACTGATGGATAATTTCTCGGCAATTTCTATACTTTGTAATCCTTTTACTAAATACTGCAATACTTCTTTTTCCCGTTTAGAAAAGAGTTCTTTTGAAGGAGCGTATCGTTCTTTTACGGCCACATTGAAAAAAGAAGGCTCGTTTTGCAAGCCAATAAACGAGAGTTTGGAGTGATGGTCCGATTTAATAGCGGTGATATCCGTGTGAACCCCCAAGGTTGTTATCACTCGTTTATCGTCATCGTGCTGCAAAACGACTACCTGATGCAATATTCGAACGTATTCTCCTTCGCTGTTTTGTACCCTATAATCGTAGCTTACTTTGTATTTGGTGAATTTGTCAATAGGCAATTTATTGAAGAAATCGACTACGGTGTTTTCGTGATTCAAGAAGGTGGGTTGATCATCGGGGTGAATTTTCGACATGAAGAACGCTACATCCACCTCTTCAGGAGTATACCCTAAAACGGTTTGTATTTCCGGGCTCATGTATTGAAAGCGAAAATGGTGAATGTCGAAGATATAATAGTAAAAAGGACCTACATGAAATACATTCAGCAATTGCTTGTGCAGCTGTAGCTCCAAAAAAGCGTCACGAAGCTCGCCTTCTTGGGAAAGCTTGTGCCATGTTTTACGGGCTTCTTGTATGAAATTAATATCCATTGGATGGCGTTTCAAGGTTTGGAATACTATCAAAAATAGGCCAAAACGAGCTAGAATTCTGATTGGCTATGTTACTTAACACAAAGTTAAAAAAAAACTAACGTTCTTTAACTAAATCGTAAGCGAACATATACGTGTTTGATCCCTTTTTTCTCGGAGTCTCTTTCGTCGATTTCTAGAATATCGGTTAGCGATTTTAGCATTGGTGTTAGTTTGGTAAAACCGTAATTTCTGGGGTCGAATTCGGGCTTCTTCTTTACAATTAAGTTTCCTACATCGCCAAGGAAAGCCCAGCCGTCGTCGTCTCCGATAGCTTCTATCGTGGCTTCAATCAATTCGATGGTTTGCAAATCGATTTTGTTGAGTGCTTTTTCGACAGGTTTTTCAATAGGTTTCTTGGTATCTGTAGGTGCTGGTTTGGGCGCTTTTTTGGGAACGGCACCGTCTAAGACTTCAATATAGATGAATCGGTCGCAGGCTACAATAAACGAATTCGGTGTTTTCTTTTCGCCCATACCGATGACTTTCATCCCCGATTCTCTTAATCGAATGGCCAATCTCGTAAAATCGCTGTCGCTGGAAACGATGCAGAATCCGTCTACTTTATCGGAATACAATAAATCCATGGCGTCGATGATCATGGCCGAATCGGAAGAATTTTTTCCAACGGTATAGCTGTATTGTTGAATGGGAGTTATGGCATGTTCCAAAAGGACGCTTTTCCAACCGCCGGCGTTGGGTTTGGTCCAATCGGCGTAGATGCGTTTGGTAGTTGGCGTTCCGAATTTGGCGATTTCCTCCATCATGCCTTTCACGTTGCTATACGGAACGTTGTCGGCATCAATGAGTACGGCTATTTTTAATTCTTTGGTATTTTGTGACATCTTGGTTGAGATTCTGAGAAACTAAGATTACAGCTTTGGTTTCTGATTTTGCGAATCAAAGATACAAAGTTTCTAGTTACCACCGTATTTTAGCCGCGATAGAAGCGGAAATCTCCCGAGGCAACCAAAATAGATTGTAAAGCTATTTTGGTTGCCTTGGGAATTGGGAGCGGATAGCGGGAAATAGCTCCTTAAAATAATTTTTATTTCGGAACTGATTTCCCACAGAAATTCTTAATTTTGCGCCATCAAAAAAAACGTTTTACACTGATTGAATTATGGTAAAAGATTTATTCGAAAGAATTCAAAATAACAAAGGACCACTAGGGAAATGGGCTTCTCAAGCTGAAGGCTATTATGTTTTTCCAAAATTAGAAGGTGAATTAGGACCGCGAATGCATTTTCACGGGAAACCCATTTTGAACTGGAGTTTGAATGATTATTTGGGATTGGCCAACCATCCTGAAGTTCGAAAAGCCGATGCGGATGCCGCCTTGCAATATGGTGCGGCGTACCCGATGGGCGCTAGAATGATGAGTGGTCATACCGATGCACACGAACAATTGGAAAACGAATTAGCCGCTTTTGTACAAAAAGAATCGGCGTATTTGTTGAATTTTGGTTACCAAGGGATTTTATCAACGATTGATGCTTTGGTGACGAAAAACGATATTATTGTGTACGATGTCGATGCGCACGCTTGTATTATTGATGGTGTTCGTTTGCACATGGGAAAACGTTTTACGTACCGTCATAACGATATTGAGAGCATGGAGAAAAACCTGCAACGCGCTACTAAAATGGCCGAAGAAACGGGTGGTGGTATTTTATTTATTACCGAAGGTGTTTTTGGAATGCGTGGGCAACAAGGGAAATTGAAAGAGATCGTGGCGTTGAAGGCGAAATATAATTTCCGTTTGTTAGTAGACGATGCACACGGATTTGGAACATTAGGTGCTACTGGAGCCGGAGCGGGTGAGGAGCAAGGTGTTCAAGATCAAATTGATATTTACTTTTCTACGTTTGCTAAATCGATGGCTAGTATTGGTGCTTTTATAGCGGCTGATAAAGAAATCATAGATTATTTAAAATACAATTTGCGTTCTCAGATGTTTGCCAAAGCGTTGCCAATGATTCAAACCGTTGGTGCTTTGAAACGATTGGAGTTGTTGCGCAACCACCCGGAATTGAAAGACAAGTTGTGGGAGAACGTGAATGCATTGCAAAACGGTTTGCGCGAAAGAAATTTCAATATTGGCGATACCAATACCTGTGTGACGCCAGTATATTTAGAGGGAAGCGTGCCAGAAGCGATGGTGATGGTGAATGATTTGCGGGAGAATTATGGTATTTTCTTGTCGATTGTCATTTATCCGGTGATTCCGAAAGGAATTATTTTGTTGCGTATGATTCCGACTTCCTCGCATACTTTGAGTGATGTTGCCGAAACCTTAACGGCTTTTGAAGCGATTCGGGAGAAATTAGTCAACGGAACTTATAAAGAAATTGCCGATCGTACTACGGTTGATGTTTCTTAAGATACAAATCAAATAATACTTATAAAAAATCCGTTCTATAGAATGGATTTTTTTTAAACTACTAGTTATGAAAAATGAATTTAGCCTTGGTTTATTGGCGTTGTTGCTGTTGTTGGGATGTAAGAAGGAAGTTGATCCTTTGGAAGAACTCAAAATACCTGCCCCTGAGAATCCGTTTTCGGAAGTTTGTTATCAAGGTGTTCAGGAGAAAGATACGATTTCGATGACTTTAATTAGTAAGGGAAACCAACTTCAGTATGGTAAATTGTCGTACAACTATTATGAAAAAGACAAAAATGAGGGTACTTTGGTTGGTGCTTTTCATGGCGATACGTTGGTGGGGAAATATAGTTTTCACTCTGAAGGCATATTGTCGGTTCGGGAAGTTATCTTTTTGAAACAAGGCAA
>Ga0209023_10005387_pt1 | contig 14013 bp, 13 predicted proteins | sample LakOneMetagenome_FD_187468 | JGI IMG/M metagenome (GOLD analysis project Ga0209023, IMG submission 187468) | Freshwater and sediment microbial communities from Lake Erie, Canada (SPAdes) (version 2) | ecosystem: Environmental > Aquatic > Freshwater > Lentic | place: Lake Erie, Canada...
CCTGTGGCAACCGGCCGGGCCGCAGTGATCACACGGTCCGCGCGATCGCGTGGACCGACCGGGTCGAATCAGGCGGTGCGGGTCAGGCGAAGCGACCATTCCTCGGGCCCTTCGACCAGGTACGTGACGGCGAAGGCGCCTTTTTCCCGGTCGGCGATCTGGGCGAGCAACGGCTTGGGGTTGTGTGGGGCGACGATGACCAGCGAGTCGCCGGGGGCGATTGCGCTCAGCGCGCCGAAGACCGTCGCATGGCGGATCGCATGCGGGATCAGCCGGACGTCGAGGGTCGGCTCGCCCTCGTCGGCGCCACAGCCGCAGCCGGACTTGGTCACTTCGGTCACGGTGAGAGGGGACTCGGACACGAATGCACTCCTTGCGTCAGGGACGTTGTGGCGTCGGGGCCACATTTAACCAAGGTCGATTTGCAAAATAGCCCACCACGGGAAACGCCGCCTCCGGCCGGGGTCCGACGGGGTAGTTCGTCACCGTCCTCGAGCGTTGCGGCGACCAGGCCCTGACGCCTTCCGCCGTGCCCCGACGCGTTTCACCGTATGGGCGGATTCGTGCAACGCATCCGAACGACCGTTGACCGTTTTGGCGTCGGACACCAGAACGGTCAACTGCGAGCGGCCCGCGCAGAGAGCGATGCCTAAGATGCCGCCATGGCCAAAAACGTACTGACCCCGCAGGCTGAGGACTTTCCTCGCTGGTACCAAGATGTGATCGCAAAGGCGGAACTCGCCGACAACGGACCGGTGCGCGGCACGATGGTCATCCGTCCCTACGGGTGGGCCATCTGGGAGCGCATGCAGGCCGAAATGGATGCCCGCATCAAGTCGGCCGGCGCCAAGAACGCCTACTTCCCTCTGTTCATCCCCGAGTCGTACCTCACCCGCGAGGCCGAACACGTGGAAGGGTTCAGCCCGGAGCTTGCCGTCGTGACCCACGCCGGCGGCAAGAAGCTCGAGGAGCCCGTCATCGTGCGCCCCACGAGCGAGACGGTCATCGGCGAGTACATGGCCAAGTGGACGCAGTCGTACCGGGACCTGCCGCTGCTGCTCAACCAGTGGGCCAACGTGGTGCGCTGGGAGCTTCGTCCACGACTGTTCCTTCGCACCAGCGAGTTCCTGTGGCAGGAGGGCCATACCGCCCATGCCACCTTCGAGGACGCCCGCCTGTACGCCAAACGGATCCACGAAGAGGTGTACGCCGACTTCATGCAGCGCGAGCTCGCAATTCCGGTCGTCCTCGGGCGCAAGACCGCGAAGGAGCGCTTTGCAGGCGCAACCAACACCCTCACGCTCGAGGGCATGATGGGCGACGGCAAAGCCCTGCAGATGGGCACCTCACACGAGCTCGGCCAGAACTTCGCCAAGGCCTTCGACATCAACTACCTGACCGAGGACAACCAACGCGAGCTGTGTTGGACGACCTCGTGGGGCACCTCCACGCGCATGGTCGGCGGACTCATCATGGCCCACGGCGACGACGACGGGCTGCGGGTGCCGCCGCGCATCGCCCCGATCCAAGTGCTCGTCATGATCGTGAAGGACGGCGACGGCGTCGCCGAGGCGGCCGGGCGCGTGGTGTCCGAGTTGACCGACGCCGGCGTGCGAGCGGAGCTTGATGCGCGCGACAGCGCCTTCGGCCGACGCGCGATCGACGCCGAGCTCAAGGGCATCCCCGTCCGCGTGGAAATCGGTCCACGCGACCTGGAGGCGGGCGCCGTCACGGTGGCTCGACGTATCGCCGGCGGCAAGACGCCGGTGCCGCTCACCGAACTCACCGCAACCGTCACTGCGGCACTCACGGCCGATCACGACGCGCTCTACGCCGAGGCGCTCACCCGCCGGGAGTCGCGGACGGTGGCCTGCTCCACCATCGAGGATGCCGCGCAGGCGGCGAAGGATGGTTGGGCGACGATTCCGTGGCGCGACCTGGGAACCGCCGGTGAGGCCAAGCTCGCCGAGTCGGCCATCTCGGTTCGATGCCTGGTGCTGCCCGACGGCTCGGTGCCCCGCACCGAGGACGACGACGACATCATCGCGGTGGTCGCGCGCGCTTACTGATCGTCGGTGCCGGCTGCGCCGCGCCCGCGGCGCAGCGTCATGCCGACGCTGCTCGACACTACGAGCGCCACGTATCCGAGCCCGGCGATCTGTTCGATCATCACGAATGACCGCGCGTGCGCGGTGACCGGAACGATGTCCGACAGTCCCGTGCTGGTCAGGGTCGTCACGCTGAGAAACAGGATCTCGAACCATGTCCGCGGCGGCTGGCCCGCCGCCGCGCCGAACGCGGTGGGCTGGAGGGCCTGCACCACCACGAAGGTATCGGCGAACGCCCATGCCAGAACGGTGAACGTGGCGCCAACGGCAAAGCGTTCGTCCAGCGTGACCCGCTGATCGCTGAACATGTCGCGAAGCAGGCTGCCGCCCGCGATGACGTCGAGCAGCGCATGGAGCAGGCGCCCCCGGCCGGTGTCGTCACAGTCACCGGCATCTCATCCAAGCGATGCGCGCATCCGTGTCACGGCCTCGGCGATGACCTCGGGCGAGGTTGCGTAGTTGAACCGCGCAAACCCCGCGGCGGCAGGGTCGTAGGCCAACCCGGACGACAGTGCAACCCGCCCACGTGCCACGAACCGGGCGGCGGGATCGTCACCAAGACCAAGCGCACGACAGTCGAGCCACGCGAGGAATGTGGCGCTCGACGGATGGATCACGATCTCGGGCAACTCACGTGCGAGCAACTCGCCAAGCAGTGAACGGTTCTCTTCGAGTTCGGCGCTGACCTGCGCAAGCCATGGGCCGCCGTCCCGAAACGCCGCCGTCTGGGCGATCACGGCCAAGTGGTTTGCCCCGTGGCGCACCACTTCGTGCAGGCGCCCGAGCGTGGCGCGTGCATCGGCGCCGGGAACGGCGAGCGCCGCTTTGAGCCCGGCGATGTTCCAGGATTTGGAGCCGGACACCAGCGCGATCCCGTGTCGAGCCGCCTCCAGCGACAGATACGGCGTGAACGCGGCGCCGGGATGGGTCAGCGGCGCGTGGATCTCGTCGCTCACCACGAGCACTTGATGGCGGTCGGCGAGCGTGGCGAGCTCGGTCAGCTCCGCGGCGGTGTGCACGGTGCCGGTGGGGTTGTGCGGGCTGCACAGCAGATAGATGGATCCCGGACCGGCAGCGCCAAATGCGTCGGCGAGCACACCCATGTCGAGTCGGCCGTCCGCATTCAGCGGCGCGGCGACAAGGCAACGGCGCGTGGACTCCACGAATCCGAAGAACGAGTCGTACACCGGCGGACTGATCACGACCGCGTCACCGGGGTTCGTGAGCGCATGAATGATTTCGGCGACGCCGATCATCACGTCGGGCAGTACCAGGGCGTGATCCGGGTCAACCTGCCAGCCCCACCGATCGCCGGCGAAGTCCGCGAAGGCCTCGGCAAATGGCGGGGACCATCCGTAGCCGGTGTCGCCGCGCGAAAGCGCCGCGGTCACGGCGTCCACGATCGGCGCACATGGACGCGCGTCCATCTCGGCCACCCAGACGGGCAGCACGTCCTGCGGAAAAAATCGCCACTTGACACTGGTGCGCGTTGCGCGAAGCTCATCGAGCGACGCCCCGAGAATCCGCTCACTCACCGGACGCCGTCACTTCGCATTGCGGGCTGGCTCCAGGGCATGCGCCGCACAGTAGCGAGCCGCGAAAGATGACGCGAGGCACCGTCAGGCGGTCGTCGAGCGCTGATAGGCGCGGATCGCAAGCGGCGCGCAGACGGCGATGACGGCCCCCGCGGTGATCACGCTGTAGGTCACCGGGTGCGTGATGCTCCAGGCGCTCGCGCCCCCCACATCGCCCACCGGATTGCCAAAGAGCTTTCGCAGCGCCTGGGACCATGCCGAGACCGGATTCCACGCCACGAACGGACGCAAGATGCCGCCGAAAGAGCGGTACGGAACGAAGGTCGTCGCGACGAAGGTCAGCGGAAAGATGAGCACGAACGCAAGGCCCTGCACCGCCTCGGGACTTGACAGAAACGACGCCAGAAGCACACCGACCCAAATCATCGCGAACAGGATCAGGATCATCAGGAGGTACCCGCCCACGGCATCCACAAGCGACGAGTGGATGCGCCAACCGATCACCAGTCCGGTGATCGACATCAACGTGATCGGGATGAGACCGCGAAGCAGTTGCGCGAGCGCATGGCCCGCCAGCACCGAGCCGCGCGATATCGGCAAGGCGCGAAACCGGTCGATGGCGCCGTTGGAGCGGTCGTGCGCAAGCGAGATCGCGACGCCGAAGCTCGAAAACACGAGTGTTTGGGCGAGGATGCCGCCCATCAGGAACTCCTTGTAGTTCCCATCGGGGATGCCGATCGCCCCGCCGAACACGTACGCAAACAGCAACACGAACATGATGGGCTGGATCGTGGCGTCGGTGAGCGCCTCGGGGTGGCGGCGGATGTGCAGCAGACCGCGTTTGGCGATCACCCAGGTGTCATGAAAGAAGCCGCCGCGTCGCGCCGCAATGGGTGGAATCTCGATGCTCATGCCGCGTCCTCACTGATCGGCTGGCCGGTGAGTGTCAAAAAGACCTCGTCCAGCGTCGGCCGTCGAAGCCCGATGTCGTCGACGGCGATCCGACGCTCGGCAAGCGCGTCCGCAAGCTGCGACACGGTTCGCGGTCCGCCGTCGGTGGCCACGTGCACGCTGCGGGAGTCTTCGTCGATCATGGCGGCGCCGCCGGTGATGGTGGCCATCAGTTCCGCCACCGTCGACAGGTCGTCGCGACGTTGGAGGGTGGCGAACAGCTGCGATCCCCCCACCTGCGCTTTGAGCGCCGCGGCGTCACCGCGTGCGATCACGCGACCGTGATCAACCACCACGATGTCGTCCGCAAGACGATCCGCTTCTTCCAGGTACTGGGTGGTCAGAAGGATCGTGGTTCCGGTGTCCACCAGTGTCTCAAGCACGTCCCACAACTCGGTGCGCGCACGCGGATCCAGGCCGGTGGTCGGTTCGTCCAGAAAGAGCACCTCCGGATGTGACACCAGCGTGGCGGCAAGATCGAGCCTGCGACGCATGCCACCGGAATACGTCTTGACCGGACGATCGGCCGCATCGGTGAGCGAGAACTGCTCAAGCAGCTCCATGGCACGGATGCGTGCGACCTTGCCGCCCAAGTGGTGCAGGTCGCCGATCATCGCCAGGTTCTCACGTCCGGTGAGCAGACCGTCGACCGTGGCGTCCTGGGCCGCAAGGCCGATCCGTCGACGCACACCCTCCGGATCCGACGCCACGTCCAGTCCCGCGACACGCGCCGTGCCCTCGTCGGGGCGCGTCAGTGTGGTGAGCAGCCGAACCGCGGTGGTCTTGCCGGCACCGTTCGGCCCGAGCAGTCCACACACCGTGCCGCGTGGCACGTCGAACGTGGCATCACGCAGTGCCACGGTGTCGCCGTAGCGTTTGACCAATCCGATTGCCTCGATGGCGGGAGCATCACTCATCCGCGCAGGGTGGCAGATTCACCGGACGGCGGTCCGAACGCTCCGTAACCGGGGCTACTGGAGGAACAGGCGATAGACGGGGTTGTCGGTCTCCTCCACAAAGGGGTAGTTCAGCTCCGACAGGAAGCGCCGCAGTGCACGATCGTCTTTGGCCGGCACTTGAATGCCCACGAGAATGCGCCCCGAATCGCCGCCCTGGTTGCGGTAGTTGAACAAGCTGATGTTCCAGGTGGGCTGCATGAGCTCGAGAAAGCGCATCAGCGCACCGGGGCGCTCCGGGAACGTGAACCGGAAGAGGCGCTCATCGGTGGCCAGGCGGCTGTGCCCGCCGACCATGTGGCGCACGTGTTCTTTGGCCAGTTCGTCGTCGGTCAGGTCGATCGCGGGAAAGCCGTGCGACTCGAGGGATCGCTGAATGCGCGCCGCTTCGTCGCGGCGTGTGATCGACAAGCCCACGAAGACGTGGGCGGCGGCTGGATCGGAGATGCGATAGCTGAAGGCGGTGACCGCGCGCGCCGTGCCCTCCGGGGCAATCACCCCGCAGAAGCGTTTGAACGAGCCGCGCTCCTCGGGCACCGTGACGGCGAAGATGGCCTCGCGCCGCTCACCGAGCTCGGCCCGTTCGGCCACGAACCGCAGCCGATCGAAGTTCATGTTGGCACCGCATGTCAATGCGACCAGCGTCTCGCCTTTGACGCGCGTGGTGGCGGCATACGCTTTGACGGCGGCAACAGCCATGGCGCCCGCCGGCTCCACGATGCTTCGCGTGTCGAGGAACACGTCCTTGATCGCAGCGCAGATCGCATCGACGTCCACGGTGATGAACTCATCCACCAGCCGTCGCGCAATCCGAAACGTCTCGGCACCGACCATCTTGACCGCGGTGCCGTCGGAGAAGGTGCCCACCTGATCGAGCCGCACTCGCCGCCCCGCGGCGACAGAACGCGCCATGGCGTCGGAATCGGTCGTTTGCACGCCGATGATCCGCACGTCCGGGCGAATCTTCTTGACGTACGAAGCGATGCCGGCCACAAGTCCGCCGCCACCAATGGGAACGAAGATCGCATCGAGCGGCCCGGACTGCTGACGCAGGATCTCCATGCCGATCGTGCCCTGGCCGGCGATCACGTCGGGATCGTCGAACGGATGGATGAATACGCGCCCCGACGACGCGCGATCAAGCGCATGGGCCTCGGCATCCGAGTACGACTCGCCGAACAGCACGACCTCGGCGCCGAGTGCCCGAACCGCGTCGACCTTCACATGTGGCGTGGTGACCGGCATCACGATCAGGGCCTGCATGCCGAGTTTCTTGGCACTGAGGGCGACACCCTGCGCGTGGTTGCCCGCCGATGCGCAGATCACCCCGCGCGCCGCCTGCTCCGCATCCAGTCGCACCATCTTGTTGTACGCCCCGCGCAGCTTGAAGCTGAAGACCGACTGCGTGTCTTCACGCTTGAGCAGCACGGTGTTGTGGATGCGCCGCGACAGCTGCCGCGCGCGATCCAAGGGCGTCTCGACGGCGACGTCATAGACGCTCGACGTGAGGATTTCCCGCAGATAGTCCGTGCGCGAGCTCACTGGGGCTCGCTGCCGACATCCGGCTCGAGCACCTGGTTGACGGTGGCGATCTCGATGGCCTCGTCGACGAGGGCCAAGATGGCGGCAGTCCACACCGGGTCTTCAGCGGGATCCTCGGGCGGCGCCGACGACGCAAGACGGCCGAGCGCACTCGCCGCGTGCCCGCTGTTCGGCGCCATCGCATCGGCGAGTTCTTCACGCGCCCACATGCGAATCTCGTCGTCCCCGGTCGCCCGCGCCAAATTGGCCCTGCTGGCGTCACTTTGCCCGGAGCGCAGATAGTCGGCGATCTCGTCCTCGTAGTCCTCGGGGTCCAGATCGAGCAGATCGACCACGATGTCGCCCACCGTCCGCGTCAACTCCTCGCCGCCACCGCCCTCCGCTGCAAGGCGCCGGTCCAGGACGGCAAGGCGTTCATCGGTGCGCACCATCACCGCCGCCAACAGCCCCGCGGCGTCGTCCACCAACGCCAAGGCCAACGGGTTTGCCGAATCCTCCTGGTCCACGAGCGCCCGTGCGTCGACAAGCGTCGGGTCGTCGTCGCCACCGGCAACCCGATCGAGCCCGGCACCGATCGCAAGACGAAGTTGCGGCCAATGCTCGGCCGCGGCGGCGCGACGCAGCCGGTCGATGGTGGCGCCGTCGCGCTCACCGTCGGCGACGGACCTGGCAAGTACGCGGGCATCGGCCCCGAGCACGCCCCGTGGCAGCCCGACCCCGATTCGTCCGAGCAGCATTGTGAAGCGCTCGACGTCGCTCATTGGGTTACGGACACGTTTGCGGGTGACGACTGGACATCGCCAGCTATCCTAGTGGCCGTACAACCCGGGGGACGTTGGCCTGTCGCGACGCGGCGGCACACGTGTCGACGGTTGTCGCTTCACCCCTCCGCCGACCGTCGTGCGCGCTTTGGCGCCGACCCAGACCGATCGCGACCAGCAAACACCACGTGAACGAACCCCAATCGCAGCCGCGCGACAAAGTCGCAGACGGCGCACGCACCGCTGTGGGCGGTGTCGTCCGATTCCTCGTCGACCATGGCGTGAGCCCGAACACCGTCACGATCGTCGGATTCACCCTCGTCGCAATCTCGGTGCCGCTGGTGGTCAGCGGACACTGGTTCATCGCCTTCTGGTTCTTCACGATCGGCGGCCTGACGGACATGCTGGACGGTTCGGTGGCGCGACTCGCCGGCAAATCGACGCGCTTCGGCGCATTCCTCGACTCCAGCCTGGACCGACTTGCCGAAGGCATCGTCCTTGGCGGCCTCGGCATCGTGTTTGCCAAAGACGACGACTGGTGGGCTCTTGGCGCCGCGTTCCTGGCGCTGACTGCCTCCTTCTTGGTCAGCTACACCCGTGCGCGCGCCGAGGGGCTCGGCATCACCTCCAACAAGGGTGGGCTGATGAGCCGCACCGAGCGGCTGTTTCTGATCGGTGCCGGAATGTTCTTCACGACGTGGTTCGACCGCGTCATGAGCGTCACGATCATCGTGCTCGCGGTCCTCACGACACTCACGGTGGTCCAGCGCATGGTTCACGTGTGGCGTGAGCTGCGCGACGACGGCCCCATGCAGGTGTAGTCCGCCGTCCGTCCAGTGTGTAGCGTGAGTGGGAAGCTTCCATGAGTACATCCCTCGCAATCGCCCTGGTTTCGCCCCACGCCTGGCCCGCCTATGACGACCTGACCTGGCGGATTGAAGCGGAGGCGCAGGCGCTTGCCCGTCGAGGGCATCGGGTGACCATTCTGGCGCCCGTTCGCGGGCGCGATTTGGTTGCCGAGAGCCGACGCACGCTGAGCGCACTCCGCGACGGCGATACCGCGGTGGTGCTCGCTGAGCCCGGCGAGGTGCGGGTGCTGCCCATTGGTCGAGCCTTCGGCGCGGGTCGACGCAAACTCGGCGGCCCGATCGATCTGTCCGCTGCGTTGCAGGACGTCCTTGCCCGTGTGCCGTTCGATGTGGTGCATGTGCATGAGCCGCTTGCCCCCACTCCCGCACTCGCGGCACTGCGCCACGCCCGTGGAGTGACTGCGGCGACGTTCCATCGTCCGGAGCAGGTGGCCGGCGTGGCATTTGTACGCCCGTTTCTTGACCGCGCGATCAGTCGCCTGGACGTGGTCACGGCTGCGAGCGACACCGTCCGCCGAGCGGTTGCGGAGATGTTCGACGTCGACGCGACCGTCATTCCCGATGCGGCCGACACCCACCGCTTCGCCCCGACCGGTGACGGCGACATCCGCGAGATCCCGACCCTGGTGATCATCGCCCGTGGAAGTGATCGCCTTGGCGTGCGTTTTGGCGCCGGCGTGGCGAAATCGCTACCGGCGAATGTGATCGATCAGATCACCGTTCTCGGCACCGCGGATGCGCATTGGCGGACCACCGCCGCGATCCCGACGGTGCTTCGCAGCCGTGTCAGCGCCGTCGCCGACTGGGGCGCGGAGACGCGCAACGAAACGTTCGTCACCGGGGCACTCGCCCTGGTGGCCACCCCGCAAGACATCGCGGGATCCGTGGTTGAAGAGGCCATGGCGCGCGGCATGGTCGTAGTGGCGCCGCGATGCCCGGAGGCCGAGGCGCTGATCACCGACGACGTCGACGGCGTCATCTTGCCCGCCTTTTCCCGTGAGCGATGGATCGCCGCAATCACCGAGCTTGCAGGCGACCCTGACCGGCGTGCACGGCTCGGCAACGCCGCCGCCGCCACGGCCCGTGAGCGCAACATCGACACCGTGGCCGCGATGCTCGAAGAGCGCTACCTGGGTGCCATCGAACGCGAACAGGCACCGGCTCACGTCGACGACGACACGCACATCGTGGTGGACCTGCGCGTGCGCCCCAGCCAGCTCTTCACCCCTCGGCAGATCGTGGACGTCTGCGACACCCGTGGAGTCGGAGCGGTCGCCGTGATCGGCGACCAATCGATCGACGCGGCGCGTGAGGCAGCGAACGCGGCCGATCAGGATCTGTTCGTGATCGTCGGCCAACAGATCCACACCCGTGACGGTGAACTTGCGGGCCTCTTTTTGACCACTGCCGTCGCCGACGGGTTGAGCGCGCGGGACACTGCGCAGGCAATCCGAGACCAGGGTGGGCTTGTGATGGTTCCGCACCCGGTCTGGGGTGAGCCGCCATCACCGGAGATCCTGGCCGAGATGCGCCACATGTGCGACTGCTTCGAGGTCGTGGTTGGCCCCGCCTCCGGCATCCGCGGAGGAATCACCACCGAAAATGCCCGCCTCGTGCAGCGCTTTGGCACCCGCATCAGCGCAGGAAGCGGCGCATCCGAGCCGGAGGACATCGGCAGCTCGCACCTGCGAATGCGCCGATTCACCGATGCTTCCGATTTCCTCGTCTCGCTCGAGGACGCAGTTCCTGTCCAGCGTCGGCGTGGTTTGCGCCCAAAATCGCAACGTGAGAGACGCCGTCCAGAGGAGGCCTCCACCTGAAACGCGTTGCATGCAGGAGGCACCGCCGCCAGGGCCAATAGGACGGGCGCTGATGAGTCCCGAACCATCTGGAAATGACCCCACCGCGCACCTCCCGCGCCGCGGCCCTTCACCGGTCTCCGGTATCTCCCCCTCGGAGATCCAGGACGCCTACCTGAAGCGCGCGATCGCGGAGATCGAGAATCTCAATCGTGAGATTCTCGAATGCCCGCGCTGCCGCCAAACCGACGACCTGCCGGTACTGGCCTCCGGCTCGCCGCAGGCCGAGATCATGCTGATCAAGTGGTCGGCGTCCCTTGCCGAGCGCCAAGAGGGCATCGCCTTCTTCGGCCGCGCCGGAACGGCGGTCTTGAAGAGCGTTCAGCGACTCGGCGTCGACCCGGTGACCATCTACGGCACATTGGCAGCCAAGTGCGATCACGACGCCGATCTGGAGCCGCAGGCGCTCGACGGCGCCTGGTTGTCGTCGGAAATCGCGATCATTTTGCCGAAGATCGTCGTGGTGATGGGTGAGCGGGCGCTCGCCGCCGTCAATGCCCTGGACTACCCGATGGCCGACCCGTTGAGTGACGATATCGGTGTCGTGCAGAAGTGGACGCCGACGATCGAGGCGCTCTATGTGCCGGACATCGACGAGTCCCTCGACGAACAGAATGCCAAACGCGCCTTCTGGGCCGCGTTTCGGGCACTCGGCGACTGGCACGCGGCCCAGCCTCCGTACTGAGGGGTATGCGCCTCCCTCGTGTGCGGACGCAGGAGCCGAGCATCACTCCGGCCGTCACAGGTCCACCAACGTCGGCACGGACGCTACCGCGGGGAGACGCGCCCGAACGGTGTGACGCACCGGGCAACCCGAACCGATCACTCCTCGAACGGCCCGGCAACCGGGGCGAATGGCAAATGCTCACTGAGAATGCCGCATCGCTTCGCACGTTCGGTGAATCTGTCGGGGTTGTGCCCCAACCCGTGAGGCTCACAAGAACGCTGTTGCGTCGACCAACGTCAGCTCGGTAAGCCACTCGGTGGTCGTAAAGCCGACCGACACGTAGAGATCCTTTGCGACGTCGTCGGCGTCGGCCGTGATGACGAGCTCGCGAGCGCCCAGCTCACGCTGTGCGTACCGACCCGCATGGACAAGCAGCGTGCCCGCAAGACCTCGGCGACGAAACTGCGGGTGCGTATCCACCATCTGAAAGCGCCCCAGCCCGTCACGAACGAACACACCGAGGCTGGAAACGAGCTGGCCGGCGATGAACGCACCAAACCACGTCCCCCAGCCGGCCTCCACCATCTGTCGCAGGTGCCCGACGTGGCGACGCGCAAACTCCTCGTGGCCCGCCCCTTCGCGTTCATCGTCGGGCAATGCGGCGTTCTGGGCAACGAGGAGGGCGACCAGCTCCTCGAAGTCGGTATCACCTGCGAGCGCGCGCAACTCACACGCATGGTTGACCGTTCGCGGATCACGCAGCTGCGTCGCCGTCATCACCCACACGCGAAACCGCTCGAATCCACAGTCGATGAATTGCGCGAGCGCCCCCTCGTCGCCATCGGGAGAATCCCAGGTGAATGCCAAGTGGTTGATTCGCGGAGGACCGCCGACGGCTGCGCGGAAGGCCCCCGTCCAGACGGCCAGGTCGCCAGGCGCGGGTGGCTGTGAGAACACCATGTAGTTGCCCCACCGAAACGTCGGATTCGACGGGGTTCGAACGCAGATGGCACCGGACCAATCGGTGACCTCCCCGTTGAACGCGCGCAGCATGAGGTCCGATCGCAAGCCAAGTGAGCGCGGGAAGACGGTCATCGCACCGCATCCTGCCGGGACGTGTGCCGATTGCCAACGCCCGCGGCGACCTGCATGATTGTCCGGTGCGTCGGCTCCTCGCATATCTCGTCACGGCCCCGCTCGTGGTTCTCGGCGTCTTCATGGCCCATCAGGCGAGCTACATCGCCGTCGCCGGCCATGACCAGGCGGCGCAGCTGCTCGCATCCACCGGGCACGGCTACATGAGCCACGCCCCGACCGGGTTCGCCGCGATCGGCGCCGTGCTTGCGATCGCCCTCGTGTTCGACGCCATCTGTGCGATTCGACAAAACGCGTCCGTGGTGGCGTTGCCGCTGTGGCCGTTCGCCGTCGCCGGTCCGGCGGCGTTCTTCGTCCAGGAGCATGTGGAGCGATACCTCGCCACTGGACACGTCCCGTGGGCTGCCAGCCTCGAAGCGACGTTCATTCTCGGGTTGTTCCTGCAGGCCCCGGCCGCGGTCCTCACCTACGCGGTGGCTCGACGACTTGTCGAATCTGCGCGCCACCTCGCCGGCGCCGTCGCCCGACGTCTGTCGGACTACGTGCGTACTGCACCGCCTGCCGCCGCGCCATTCAGCTCTCGCCGAATCCCATCCACGACTCGCACCACCCGCGCCAGACGTCACACCGCGCCGGGCCGTGCTCCGCCGCTCGCGATCTCCCACAGCTGACGTTCACGTGCGGACGATCACGTCCGCATCTCACACCAGCGGGCACGTCGCCTGACGTGCCCTCGTGCCGCGCTTCGGCCCGGCACAGAACAGGAGATCACCAATGACTCATGATGTCGCACGCGCTGACGCGCGCACGCATCTGCGCACGCCGGGCACCCGGCTGCGCCGCACCACGGCCCTGCTTGCAGCGGCGGCCCTCTCGTTGACGCTCGCCGCATGCGGCGCAAGCGATTCGTCCGACTCGGCACCCACGTCGACCCAGGCCACCAACGAGACGCTCCACGTCGTCTCGGACTTCATCAACGACACGTTCCCCAATCCGGCGCGTGACTACGTCGAAATCTCGTACGGCAACGCCGAGATGCTCTTGCGGCCAAGGTTGGGAGACCCGGATCCGTGGCTTGCAAAATCGGTGGAGCAACGGTCCGACACGGTGTGGCGCATCACCCTCAACCCGGGCATCACATTCCAGAACGGTCGCAAGCTCGACTCGGCTGCGCTCAAGGAGTGGTTCGAGTACGAGTTCGTCAACGATGAGGCGGCCAAGGGCTCACTCGGCGATCCCACGGCGGTCACGATCGTGGACGACCTGACCGTCGACATCACCACCCCCAAACTGTTCACGCCGTTCAAGAATTCCTTGTCCAACTACATCTTCGCCGTGTACGACGCAGCCGCCGTCAAGAAAGTGGGCAAGAAGTACGAGACGCTCGCAGGAGCCGGCATCTTCACCGGCCCGTACGCCTATCAAAGCTCTTCGGCCGGAGCGGTCAAGTACGTGCGCTATGACGGCTATTGGCAGGGCAAGCCCGCCCTGGCGGGAATCGACGCCCGCAAGGTGCTCGACCAGAACGCCGGAATGAAGGCCGTCGTCAACGGCGAGGCAGACCTGATGCTCGTTCCCGCGGTCAAGATCAAGCGGGCGAGCAAGCACGAGCACTCGGTCAAGTATCTGGTGTCGGACGAATCGGTCGTGTACGCCGCCTTCAACGTGAA
>Ga0209023_10005388_pt1 | contig 14013 bp, 11 predicted proteins | sample LakOneMetagenome_FD_187468 | JGI IMG/M metagenome (GOLD analysis project Ga0209023, IMG submission 187468) | Freshwater and sediment microbial communities from Lake Erie, Canada (SPAdes) (version 2) | ecosystem: Environmental > Aquatic > Freshwater > Lentic | place: Lake Erie, Canada...
AATAATATTACCTACATTAAACAAGATAATATAAATTAGCACCATGCTTTTTAACTCTGTAAGCTTTGCAATATTTTTACCAATCGTTTTTTTTCTGTATTGGTTTGCTACTAATAAAAATTTAAAGCTTCAAAACCTATTACTGCTTGTTTCCAGTTACTTTTTTTATGCCTGCTGGGATTACAGGTTTTTATTCCTCCTTGTATTTTCAACACTGCTTGATTATTTTACCGGTATCAAGATATATGAGGCAAAAAGCAAGGCGCTGAAAAAAACCTGGATGTGGTTAAGTATCGGCATTAACCTTGGTTTCCTGGGTGTTTTCAAATATTATAATTTCTTTGCAGCTTCTTTTGCGGATGCTCTTTCCCTTGTTGGAATCAAAGCCAGCTTTGGTACATTGCAGGTAATCCTGCCTGTTGGTATTTCTTTTTATACTTTTCACGGCCTTTCTTATGTACTTGATCTTTATAATAATAAAATAAAACCTGAAAGGGATTTTGTAAGCTATTCTGTTTTCGTAAGCTTTTTTCCGTTACTTGTAGCGGGGCCGATAGAAAGGGCAACGCATCTTTTACCACAGATACTTAAGAAAAGGGAATTTGATTATACAAAAGCGCTCGATGGCCTGAGACAGATATTGTGGGGATTGTTCAAAAAAATTGTGATCGCAGATAATTGTGCTGAATTCGCAAATTCTATTTTCAATAATTATACAGAATTTTCAGGAAGCACGCTTGTACTGGGAGCACTCTTCTTCACATTCCAGATATATTGTGACTTTTCGGGTTACTCAGATATCGCACTAGGCACCGCACGGCTATTCGGAATTGACCTGTTAAGAAATTTTGCGTTCCCCTATTTCTCAAGAGACATTGCAGAATTCTGGAGGCGCTGGCATATTTCATTATCATCATGGTTCAGGGATTATCTCTACATACCACTTGGAGGAAGCAAGGGAGGAACCTGGATGAAAGTGAGAAATACATTTATCATTTTCCTCGTCAGTGGTTTCTGGCATGGCGCAAATTGGACGTTTATAGTCTGGGGATTATTAAATGCCCTTTATATAATGCCATCCATTATTTTTAATACAAACAGGAATAACCTTGAAACGGTAGCCCAGGGAAAATACCTGCCAACTTTTAAAGAATTCATATCAATTGCCATCACGTTTGCATTAACAGTCTTTGCATGGATATTCTTCCGTGCCAATAATGTTGAACACGCATTTCATTATATCTCAAAAATATTTTCCCGGTCACTGTTCACAGTTCCCGCATTCTGGGAGGTATGGAAATCAGTTCCGATTATTTTTATTATTATTGTTTTCATGATCATAGAATGGCTTGGAAGGGAACAACAATATGCCATCGCCCGTTTAGGGTACAGTTGGCAAAAACCAGTAAGATGGGCAATGTATTATGGAATCCTCCTTGTTATATTTTATTTTGGTGGCTCTAAACAACAATTCATTTACTTCCAATTTTAATCTTGAAGAAATTTATTTTAAATAGCGTTTATTTTCTGCTTATACTTTCTTTAGTGGCACACATACGGCCATTATACCGTTTATATAATGACAGGTACAAAGAAGTTGTTTTAGGCAACGAGATATATTACTCGATCTTTAAGAGTAAACAAAAAAAGAAATCAAAAAAGGTTCTTATCGGCGATAGTGTTGGTAACCAGTTATTCAATAATAAAAAAAATAATGACACCATAAATTCCCTGGCCTGTAACCAGTCAATAGGATTGGTTGGCCATTTCATTTTGCTGAATAACTATCTGAACGCAGGTAATGAAGTTGATACAGTTTATATGCTTTTTTCCCCGTTCAGTTTCAGGAATAATTTAAACCAGGTATTTACTTACCATTATTTTTTAAAACCGTTTTATAATAAAGAGAACAAGCCTTACTTCACAGAAACTGTCGCAAAACAAATAGATAAAATTCCATATCATAATCTTTGCCAGTACCCCATTATTTTAACTTCCGATTGGGCCCCCGATTTTACCTCAGAGGATTCTGTTGATTATACAGTGTTCTCTCCTATATCTGTGGAATATTTACAGAAAATAAAAGAACTGAGTATCAGCCATCATTTTAAACTTATTCTTGTACCGCCACCTGCAAGCTTTACCAATAAGCCACTTATTGAAAAGATGAATAAAGAGGAAGCTGTAAAAACAGGATTAAAAGAAGAATTTGATACTTACTTCAATGATTTCTTTTATTTACCAGATAATAAATTCACTGACGGTACGCATTTGATAAAACCTGAGGTTGAAAAATATACCCGGTATTACAGGACCAGGTTCATAAAATAAAAACACCGGCAATATTTACCGGTGTTTATTGATGTTATGATTTTTTATTCCCTAAGTATCCCCTTCCTTCCCGAATTTTAAATTTATTTTAATGCTACGGTCAATGATATAGGCAATCCATATCAGCAATACCGGAATTATCACACTAAGCATTCTTGTTTCTGCACTCACCAGCGCACTTGCCCCCAGGTACATAGCTGCAATAAACAGCATGAACCGGACAGGAAATGCAATTCTTCGCCAGTTTATTAAAGTTGGTATCAAACAGATAAGCATGAATGTAAATACAATACTGTTCATGGGAAGCACGAATATCGTTTTAGGCCTTTGTATCGCCTGCGAAAACGGGTAATGAAAAAAGATCCTGCTAACATTGTAAAATATATTCTTGGCATATTTTACCGGATGTGCCTTTATATTTTCTGTAGCTATTCTTTTGTATGCATCATCTTTTTCCAGTCCCACTTTACTTTGTATCTCATCATAATCTTTTTTATGATGAGCAAGCAAAGTATCTTCTGCACCCGGTATATTATAATTCCCGTTTTCTATCGGGTTCATTGTAAGGTATCCTTTCCAGTCGCCATACTCACTTTCATAAGGTGTACTCATCCAGTATAAATTATCGGAGCCTGTTCCTAAATACATGGCCCGGCCTGTAAGGTTATAAGTATATACAAGGTATGGAGAGAATGTTCCTGTTGCGATCAATAGAATAAAAATAGCTTTCCGGTAATTGACAGACTTCCTGTATACCAGCCACAATAGAACACAACCGCCAAGCATGGCCAATGTTATTGGTATGAATATAACTTTTGTGAGAGCGATATACCCAAGTATAAAACCAGAAAGGAATATATATAACCTGGGCTTCTCATTAAATCCTTCTTTATATACTTTGATCAGGCAAAAGATGAGCAGGGTAAGCAAGAACATGGTAAATGGCTCATAGGCGATCCTGCTCATATTCTGGTAAGCAAGATAATAACAGGCCCAGAATAAACTAACGAAAAATGTTTTCCTGAACGAGATCAGTTGTATAAGCGATTTAAAAAGAAAAACAATAGAGAGATAATGCATGACTGCATTCAGCATCACTATATATACTTTAGGAATATTTAACCCTACAAACGGCGTTAATATAATAGGATAACCCGGGCCGCTCAACAGGTCAATTGCCGGTAGTGGTGGAGAATAATATCCTTGAAGCAGATGAGTTGCAAACCTGAAAAATCTTTTTTCGTCTCCTATAAAATCAAGTGAATAAGATGATGCTGCATATACCAGGTAAAACAAAAGGAATGGCAGAAATATTAAATAAGGATTTTTTATTTTGAGAACACTGTTCATATCAATTATTTATTTTAAAATTCTCCGAGCTGTTTTTCTTCAATGATGTACCCAGGTGAAACAGTTCCTCAAAATAGCGTTTACTCTGTAACGATACAAACCCGAGGCTTAAGAACTGAATGGCAGCCAGTAGTGTTATACCACCTACAAGGAACGACTGGGGGTTCTTCTTAAACTGTAATGAAAGGCTTGCTGAAAAAGGGTATTCTACTGCAGGAACCTGGTGGATCAATGTATTGTATGAAGAGACTGTATCGACAAACAACCAGATCAGCTGGTAAAGTGAAAGCACCAGTAAAATAGCCCCGATGCCCATAAAAAAAATGTAAGGCCTGAAAATAAAGCCCGACATAAGCCCTGAAAAAAAGCTTCTGAAAACCCGGAGGCTTGATGTACGTTTGCCTGCAAATTTGTTTTGTTCAGTCCAGTCGAGATGAGCCGGTATCTCCACGATCTTTGCACGCAGGATCATTGATTTGTAAATGATCTCGGGCATAATTTCATAATCTTTTGTTTTCAGGTTTACCGTTTGAATATAACTTTTGCGGTAAGCCCTTACCATTCCGGTGAATGTATAATATTTGTCTTGGGCCGCAAAGCTCATGAATTTATTTACGTATTTACTCATGATAGCCCTCATCCTCGGTACAGCAGTTACTTTTCCGCCTTTCATATAGGCAGATGCAATTACGATATCGGCACTTGTTTCAATGAGTTTATCTGTCATCTCCTCAATATACTTAACATCATAACTCAGATCAATATCAAGTACAACAATGATTTCACCTTTTGAATTTCTAAAACCTGTCTGCAAAGCATTTCCCAGGTTCAGGTTTGTAGGATGATGTATAACCCTAACGTGACTGTTCTTTGCAGCAAGCCCGTCTGCAATGGCCCCGGTAGCATCTTTACTTCCATCATTAACGATGAGTATCTCCCATTGATATTTATGATCCTTGCCTTCCATATACTTAATAATCGTATTGATATTAAGTTCAAGAATAGCTTCTTCATTATAACACGGGGCAATAATGCTGATATAGGGTTTGTTTACAGAATCCATGATATCTTAGTTTTAGTCTCCTTTAAATTTAGTCCAAAATAAATTTTATTCGCCATATGTCATTTATATCTTTTTAAACAAGTACCACTTGACATCCACGGGCGGATATGGAAGTACCAGTTTGCCAAGTGTACGGCTTAAAAAATTAAATAGCTTTTTTTTCAACGGGCTTTTAGATGAATTATCAGCGATGATAGACAAACCATGCTTCAGGTTGATCTTTTTTGATGGCCGCCCCTGCGCTACAAATTCAAATCCATGATATTTAAATAACTGGCTCAATGTTTCATCTGAAAACCAATTGACAACGCTTGGCGGGCAGTACTCATGCCAGCTTGGTCCAAAAAACCTGGCAGCAAGGCATTTCATATCCCACGACTCCACTAATACGAACCCTCCCGGTTTACTTAGATCCCTCACATTCTCCATCGCTTTATCCAAATCGTAAAAATGGCCGATCACCTGTATCAGGTTTATGAGATCGAATTTCTGGCCTGCATCAAAAGTCTCCATGCCACCTGTCCTTATATCAAGCTTCAGTTCCTTTCTTCCATAAGAAGCTACTGTATCATTTGGTTCAACTCCGCAACATTGCCATCCTGCGTTCTCAAATGCCTTGAGCGTAAAACCCGCTGCACAACCAACATCCAGCACTTCCCCGGGTTTCATATATTTCGACATGATCTTCGCATACCTGGCACCAGACCTTAATAACATTTTCCCTTCTTCCAGGTAATTGGGATAACCACCTTTTCCTTCAAAAAAATATTCATCGGAATATGCTTCAGAAAGATGGCTTTCCACATTCCTGATCTCTGTAAACCGATGGCCACAGGTTTTGCATTCCATGATCTGATGGCCATTCTTAGTGAAAAGCGCAGTCTTTTCTTCCGGGCAATTCAAAAATGAGGCACATTTTTTTTTCATAATAATTTAATTTTCCCTGTCAATTTATGAATAGCAGGTACATCATATTTTTACAAGCTCACCTGATCTGTATGGTACTGATGTTACCGATGGCCAGCATGATTTAAAAACAATTACCATTAACAGAAAACAGATTGCCGTAAAAACTGAGAATGTTGTCAATAAATAAATGATCGCAACCAATGGGATCAGCCAGTTCCTGTTAAATCCAAGCTCACCTTTTTCATCAAAGAACTGGGCAATGATAAATAAAAACAGCACGCCATAATAACTTAAAGTGCCTGCATAAATAAGTAAGCCAACAAGTAAAAGTGTTACAAAAATAATATCATACTTTTTCCTCTTTAATAAAAAGAACAGGAATATTGCTGTTAAAACCAATATGCCGCCTACAATTCCAAGGTACAGAATTGGTTTATCAATTGTGATGAGGTTTTGCCTCAATAAAACTGCATGCAGTGACTGATTAATATTTTCAGAAAATGTTTTTGCCGGGATCCTGCTGACCGGGTTATTATATATATACGTCAGGAAAGGTTGTTTCCCAAATAAAGCTACTGTTAACCCTGTTATGGCAGCAGCGCTGATCATAAAAGAAAAAATTATTTTCCATTTCTTTCTCAACAGGAAAAACAAACCAAAGATGAGCATATAAGGTTTCGTAAAGAAGGCCAAAGCCAGTAAAACGCCGGCGATATTCTTATCCTCATATTTTTTCATCAACAGCAGGTAAAAAAGAAGGATAAAATTTGTTTGCGAAAAACTAACAGTTTCAATTGATGGTAAAAAAATAAAAACCATTGTTGATACAAACAGCAGCCCATTCAATTTATATTCTTTAAAGAACATTGTATAAACCAGGTAAATTGATCCGGCTATAAAAATAAAATTGAAAATTGTCCAGCATGTAAGCGCTGCCGTGAACGATAAATAACCAAGTGGTGCAAAATAAAGAATGGTTGGTGGTGGGTAGAAAAAACCCACATCTACTATCTCGTTTGTAAATTCCTTATAATCCAGGGCAGGAAGATTAAGCGAATTATACACTGCGTGAAGATTTTCCGGCCTGTAGAAATCATGCCCTCCGGCAGCAACCTTTCCCCAAAGATAAAAACAGGTAAAATCCCATACCTGCGGGTGAGTAATCCTGTAAACGGCATTGCTGATAAAAATGCATCCTGTTATAGCAAACAGTGCATAAAAAACGATCCTCGTAACTTTTGGTGTTTCCCTGTTCTCATTTTTAAGTAAATAAAAACAGCAGCATGTTATGATTGCCAGGAAGCAAACAAAAAAAGGCTGATGAAAGAGATCACGTATGGTTTCCGTTATATTCATTAAAGAAATTTATTCTTATGCTTTAAGCCCTATACAGATATAAAAACGATGAGCCCTATTAATAAAAAAATAAAATAGCTGGTCACGTCTTTTAATGCGAAAATGATCGGGTCGTCTGTCATTTTACCCCTTGTTGTAATGAGCCAGATATGGCTTATCCAGAAAAGGAATAAAAAACTGATTGCCCATAAAATTTTGGGCCTTGAATATAACAGTACAACTTCGGGGCTGTTGATATACAGTGAGAATACTATTATAGATAAAAAACCACTGGCGATCCCCATTACCTGTAAAAGGCTGATGTCTGTAACGAGATAATCCCTTCCCCTGCTTTTGAGCCCTGCATCTCCATTGACATGCATGAGTTCAGAATAACGCTTTACAAAAGCGAGACTTAAGAACAGGAATGTTGAAAATGCAATTAACCAGAATGATAAAGGAATATCGGTAACAACACCGCCGCCGATCACCCTGGTTGAATAAAGCAATGCCAATATGAACACATCATAGAGGACAATTTTTTTAAGGAACATCGAATAAGAGAACGATGTTATAAAATAAAAGATCAACACGGCTAAAAAATAAATACCCAAAAATGAAGCAAGCGTTATTCCCCCGGCCAATAAAACAAAAGCTAAAATAATCCCCGTTAAAATGGACATTCGTCCGGAAGCCAGTGGCCGGAAACGTTTTCTTGGATGTGCCCTGTCTGAATTGAGGTCAAACAGGTCATTTATCAGGTATCCCGCTGACGCAACAAAACTAAATGCAAAAAAACCACCGATGGCCTGCATCAATGGGTTAACTGCAGAGATCGTATGCGATGTGATCAAAGGGACAAAGATCAAAATGTTTTTTATCCATTGATAAGCCCTGATCGATTTAATATAAACTTTCGGCGTTGTCTTTTTTTGTTTCCAGGTATGTTTAAGATCAGATACTTTTTTTGCACTGTTTGCAAGTGAGCCGGAAGAACTTACCAGGTAAGAATGCCTAGCTGAAGCAAAGATCACCAGGTCGGCCCTGTTATCGCCTATATAATCAAAATTTGATTTGCCGAATTTCTCGATAAGCAGGTTAAGTTTATTTTTTCCTTTCAGGTTTACATCACCTGTAGTTCCATAAACTTCACCGAATATTGGCTGGGCCTTGGCTACATCAATCGCATTTGCAATGGGTGATGCTGTGGCAAGAACAATTTTTCGTCCTTTTTTATGCTCTTCATTAAGAAATTCAAGCAGCTCAGTGTTATAAGGAAGTAATTTTGCCGGGATAGTGACTTTCCCAAGAATTTTATTTTTCAGGTATGCCTTACCTTTAGTAAGCCACAGCAGGCAGGGAAAAATATACAATGGATTTTTCCTGAGCAGCAACACAAACCCTTCAAACAGGAGATCTGTATTGATAAGTGTGCCGTCTAAATCAACCACAAGAGGGCAGTCTCTGCCTGTAAGCTGATCTTGCATCATGTTATTTGATTGAGTTGATAATTTTTACCATGGCCTCAGTTACGTCTTTACCAAAAATATCCTGTTGTGTTTCCGGGGTTTTAAATTCCGAAATTTTAGATGCGATCATTGGATCAGACGGATTGACGAGCAGGTTCCATTTCTCTTCAACTGTTTCAACCCATTCAGTTTCTGTTCTGAGTGTAATGCAAGGTTTGCGGAGGATATATGCTTCCTTCTGTATCCCCCCAGAATCGGTGATGATCCTTTTAGATTCATTTTCCAGTACAATAAAATCGAGGTAACCCTGTGGCTCTATCATCCTGATATTTCCCGGAACTTTATAAGAACCGGCAAGCATTTTTCTGGTGCGTGGATGAACGGGGAAAATAATTTCTTCAGACAATTGCCCTAACTGATCAAGTATATGTTCCAATACTTCCGGGTTGTCTACATTATAACCCCGGTGAAGCGTTAATAAACTGAATGCTGCATTACCAAGTTTAAGATCCGACATCACAGAAGATTTCTTCAACGCGATCTCTTTATTATTTTTCATGGTATCAACCATGATATCACCAGTTAAATAAGTTTTATCAGCCAGGCCTTCCTTTTTAAGAATGTTTACAGCAGTTTGTGTTGGCACAAAAAGATATTCGGAAACATGATCGGCAACAATGCGGTTTATCTCTTCGGGCATGGCCCTGTTATAACTACGCAGACCTGCTTCAATGTGTATGATAGGAATATTCAATTTTGATGCAGCGATGGCACCAGCAAGTGTTGAATTTGTATCTCCAAAAATAACAATGATATCAGGTTTTTTTTCGATCATGGCTGCTTCCAGTTTCACCATCATTTCTGCAGTAGCAACAGCCTGTGTTCCTGTTCCGGTATTTAAATGTATATCCGGCTTTCGGATACCAAGGTCGATGAATATTTTTTCCGACATCGCATAATCATAATGCTGGCCGGTGTGCACAATAAATTCTTCGTGCTTACCTGCGAGTGCAGCTGATAATGGTGCCAGTTTTATAAATTGAGGCCTTGCGCCTACGATGGAAAAAATTTTCATTGCTGATTGGGTAGTATTAATTATTTAGTTCTATTACTTTACGTTCTTTGGATATCCGTTCTGCAAATTCACCCATTGGTAATAATTCAAAATTATTTTTCAATATGGTCATGGCAGCTTCAAATATCTCCACTTTCTTTTTGCTTTGTACATTCATGCCCGGGAAAAATGCAAGTTCGGGAACATCATCACTTCCCAGCAGGTCGAGCGGATGCAGCAAATAACTTGGTTGTGTCCTGGTTATTTTACACATCATGATGGCAAACTTTAAATACAGTTTCATCAATCCTCCCGAAATATTGTTTATATATATCAGGTAACTCTGGTGAAAAGGAATTTTAAATACAGGCATTGTTGTAACCGGAATTTCCATCAAGGTTTTCTTATTGGGCAATTTCCACGTATATGGTTTTAATGGATAAAAGCTTTCCTTGAATGAACCGAACAATTCTTTCCTGCTTTCCTTTTCTTCTTTTGAAAGTTTTGATTTCCAGAAATAATATTTTCGCATCAGCGGAGAAATATATGTTGGAAGCAACGATGCATCAAAAATATAATTCCGCTTTTCCAGTACTTCCAGCAAGTCATTGCTCCAGCTGAATCCAGGGCCACGGAACATATTGGTACGTTTGCCGGTGGCTTTTAAAATTGCTTCTTCAGCAATTCTTATCTCTTCATCTATCTTTTCTTTTGAGTAAGTCTTTAACCACGATTCATGATGAAAAGAATGGTTCGCTACTTCATGTCCGCGGTCAACAATACTTTTAAGCACGGCATGATTTTTTTCTATAGCCGCATCCTGGCCAACAATAAAGAATGTGATCTTGATATCAAGTTTATCCAACACATCTAACGTAATAGGTAAAACGACATCGAGGTAAGATGGAAATTTTTCCCATCCCTCATCTCCATGAACTTTCATGTACGACCATTTATCATCCAGGTCGAGAGATACGCTTGCTAATAATTTTTTCTTTGCCATTTTACAGTTCAGTTATTTTAGTATTTCTTCCAATTTTGTTTCTGCAACACGAATGGTTTCATCAACATTCAATGTACCATCCTGTATATAAGATGTATTGATTATTGACACTCCGGGAATAGACGTTTTTACATTTATCAAATTATCGGAATATCCTTTTGTCAATACTGTAATAACGTGTTTTGCCCGGCCAACTCCAACAAATTTAATATTGTCATCAGTCAGCGATGGGTACATCTTTTTAAAGTTTGAAATAAAATAAGATTTAACCTCTTCGTCTGTCTGGCTGAATAGAGGATCTGTCGGACTTACATATTTCGGCAGATAAACAAGTGCATTGCCGCCAAGATATTTTTTATCAACCAGTGCCGACATTTCTATCACACCTGTAAACGGAACCCATGAATCAGTGATGTTCGTGATATAGAATTCGCTGATCGATTTATCCAGTAACACAGCAACACACATTACACCAAGGTATTCCACATTGTTAAGCCGCTGTACTTCATTTTCTGAAAGCCCCTTACACAATCTAGCCGAAAGACTAGAAGGAAGTGTAACAATCACTTCATCAAATTCTTCTACTTTGCCATCATTGAATGAAATAGAAGGTTTGCCAGCCGAAGATGTTTTTACTTCAATAGCAACATGGCTTGTTTTAATATCAACTCCTTCATGCAGTAATGTTTGTTTGAATGCATCGATAACTGTTTTATAGCCTCCATCAACAAAACCAAACATTTCTTTTTTCAATCCGTTTCTCCTGGCGCCATACAAACGTTGTATCGTGGCCCAGATAAAAACAGCAGAAGTCCTTTCGTAACTATCGCCAAGCTTTGCACGCAGTAACGGCAGCCATACTTTATTATATGTGTTAGAACCCGACCAGCGTTTCAGCCATGTTGTGACAGGTATATTTTCGAGCCGTTTCCAGTTCTTGATCCTTGATGCCGCAATGATCGTAAGCCCCAGGCGGAATTTATCAATAAGGTTGAGTGTAGGAAATTTTAAAAATTCAATTGTATCCGACATGGAATACAATTTCCCATTCATGTAAAAGCCTGTTTTGGTTTCTACCCAATGTGTTTTTTCTTCAACCCCTATTTCCTTTAAAATATTTCTTGTACGAAAATCAGACAAAAGGATAACATGATAGAATTTGTCCCATTCCACATCTCCCATTTTCCATGAGCTTACCAATCCGCCCAGCTCAGGAGCAGCTTCATAGATAGTTACCTTATGTCCTTGCTGGGTAAGCCGATGGGCCAATGTCATTCCCATGATACCGCCACCGACTATTCCCCATTTTTTTGGTTCCATTAATTTTTTGTTGGTACGGATGTATTAGATGATGAATTGTTTTTGCCAGTCGATCGTAACCTGCAGGCCTTTTTCCAGGTCCCACTGTGGTTGAAAATCGAGTGTTGTACAAAGCTTTGTAATATCCGGAACCCTTCTCATTACATCTTCATAATTACCGAATGTTGAATACGGGATGTAATTGAGTTTTGGTTCAGAATCTTTGCCATTGACCAGTTTCCAGATCATGATAGCCAGTTCCTTTATTGATATCTCTGCATTTGATTTTGGTCCTGTATTAAATATTTCATTATCAGATTTATCATTCTCGATACATGCAACCAGTGCATTTACTGTATCATCTACATAAGTAAAAGTTCTTGTCTGTGATCCATCACCATGAATATCGATCGTTTCTTTCTTGAATGCTTTTTCAATGAACACAGACTGAGGCCCGCCCCACCAGGTTAAATTCTGGTGTGGCCCAAACGATCCAAAAAAGCGGGTAATCGTGTACTTTAGTCCATACTCATCATGGTTGGCAATGATATATTGTTCACCATACATTTTTGACAATGCGTATGCCCAGCGCTTTACTGTTGTTGGCCCCATTACAAGGTCAGATGTTTCTGCAAACGGAATATTCGGGTTCTTGCCATACACGTCAGATGTTGATGCAAAAAGAATTTTAGATTTATCCATGATACATTTATGCACCACGTTCCTGAGCATGAGGTAATTTTCTTCCAGTGTTCTCAGCGCATTCGTATACCTTGGAATCTTTTGTGATGCCAGGTGAACAATGATATCAGCTTTCACATCTTTTAAAATAAGCGGATTGGCGATATCACCCATAATGAACTGGAAGTTGGGATTATCTTTTATTGATTCCACATTACGCATAAATCCGTAATTGAGGTTATCCATACCTATCACGGTATGTCCACGTTCCAATAATTTTGCAGCCAGGTTAGACCCAACAAAACCTGCTACACCTGTAATTAATACTTTCATGCTTTCTGTATATAGTTAAAAAATTAGTTCTTAAATATGATTCAATAACGGTATTAAAAACTTAAAATTGCAATTTTTTTTAATCTAAAATGCATTCTTATCTCCCCTGATAACATAATAGATCGTAAGGAACAGTATCTGTATATCAAGCCACAGGCTCCAGTTCTCAAGATACCACAGGTCTTTATCAACCCTCATTTTAATCTGCTCCGGGTTGGTGATCTCTCCACGGTACCCGTTTATCTGTGCCCAACCTGTTATACCGGGTTTTAAAAACTGCCTTACCATATATTCATCCACGATCTTTGAATAATCATTGGTGTGTTTCAGCATGTGTGGCCTTGGGCCAACAAGGCTCATTTCCCCTTTCAGTACATTAATGAATTGCGGAAATTCATCAACACTTGTTCTTCTTATAAACCTTCCGATCGTTGTAACCCTGGCATCGCCCTTTGTTGCCTGTTTTTGATCGGCATCTTTGTTTGATTTCATACTTCTGAATTTCAAACAATAGAAAGGCTTTTTATTTTTTCCTGTTCGCAATTGCTTGAAGAAAACAGATTCCCCTGATTCTAAAAAGATAAGCAATGCAAGGATCGGCACAAGCCATGAAAGCACAAACACAATTACAAACAGGCTCACTACAATATCGAGTATTCTTTTCTTAAGCCTGTTGCCAACATCATCCAGCGGCTCACTTCGCAAAGAAAGTATGGGCAGGTCGCCAAAATATTCTATATGAACATCCCTTGTAATGAACACGGAAAGGTTTGGAACGATCTTAAAACGTATGCATTCTTTCTCTGCCTGGTACATCAGGTTATAAATATCATTGTTCTGTTCTGGCGTGATGGTTGAAAAAATTTCCTGCACATCCATATCCTTTGCAACCTGCAATGTACCGTTGATATCGGCCAGTACCGGGTAATGCGATAACTCGTGAATGTTATTGTTGTTTTCAATAAATCCTAACAACTGTGTATTGATACCATCATCTTCAAAATATTTTGCCAGCTTTTTGGCTGTATCGTTGTATCCAAGTATGAGTACCTTTTTTACAAGGCGATGGCTGTTCTTAAAATAATTTTTTATGCCTAGGTATAAGAACCTGTTTATAAGCAAAGCAAGCCCGAAGCAACCGATATATGAAAATATGAACAGCCTTGATATGGATATTTCCCTGGTA
>Ga0209023_10005389_pt1 | contig 14011 bp, 12 predicted proteins | sample LakOneMetagenome_FD_187468 | JGI IMG/M metagenome (GOLD analysis project Ga0209023, IMG submission 187468) | Freshwater and sediment microbial communities from Lake Erie, Canada (SPAdes) (version 2) | ecosystem: Environmental > Aquatic > Freshwater > Lentic | place: Lake Erie, Canada...
GCTCACTGCTCCGCTCACTCTTCACCTGTCACCCGATCAAAACCGACGGCGGCAAAACCGGGTGAAAGCGTGAGCAAGAGGTGAGCGAGGGGTGAGCCCGGGCGCACCCCCTGCTCACTGCTGCGCTCACTCTTCACCGGTCACCCGACGGCGGCCGGCTCTTCCCGCCGGAGTTCGCCGAACACGCGTTAATTTCGTCACAGGACGGTCAATCGTTAACGCCCGCGAAGCGCGACCGTGAACCGCGGCGTAGCTCTCGCGTTGGGTCTTCGAATGTGAGCCTCATGATGTTCAAGGTCCTTGTCCCCGCCGTCGCCGCCCTCGGTCTTGTCGCCTTTGCGGCCAAAACCCAGGACTGGTCGCACGAACAGCCCGCTGCGGCGGCCACCTCGGCCGCCCTGACGACGCCGGTGATGGGCTGGCACCTGAGCTATGAGGGCCCGATGGCCAAGCTGGCCTACGGCATCGAGAACTCCGATCAACTCGCAATGATGGTCACCTGCGCGCCCGGCGACCGTTCTGCGGTCATCTATGGCGACGTCCTGCCCGCCTCCCCGCGCCTGGCCCAGGCGTCCCTGGGCGGCGAAGGCGACGAGGCGCGCTTGAGTCTCACCGATCCCGCCCTGCAGAGCCTGGCCCGCAACGGGGTCATGCCTGTGGTCGGCGAGGCCGGTCCTGCGCGGATCAGCGCCACCGGTGACGAACGCCGTGTCATCACAGGCTTCCTGGCCTATTGTGGCGGCGACAGCGTCTGACCATCTCCGGTCTCACCACATCAGCGGGGGCTGAGGCATGACCACTCTGACCGCCATCGCGGGGGCGGCGCATCTCGCGTTCGCACTGTTGTCCGGAGCGATGGCGCAGACGACCGCCTGGACCTGGACCCTTTACGAGGGCCAGGGGCCTTTGGTCCTTGCCAATGAGGTGCCGGACACTCCTCAGTTGAAGGCCACGCTGGAGTGCACGCCGGGCTCAGGCGTCGCCCGGGTCTCGGTCTACGGCAGTCCGCTCGGCGCCGGGATCGCGACCGTCACCTCCGGCGACGGTCAGGCCCAGACCGAGGCCGTGGCGGGCCGGGGCGGAAAGCTCAGCCTCGCGATCCGCACCGATCATCCGGTCTTCGGTCGGTTCGTCTCCAGCGGGGCGATCGCCGTCGCGGTCGGGGACCAGCATCAGGAGATCGCGGTCGAGCCGGCGCACCTTGCCAAGCTGCGCCGCTTCGCCGACCTTTGCAGCGGATGACCCGCAAGGACCGCCTCGTGAACACTGCAAGACTCCTGATCATCGCCGGTCTCGGCGCCCTGGCCGCCGCCTGCTCGACCACGCGGGAGGCGGCTCCGGTGTCGACCGCATCCAGCGGGTCGCCGAAGCCTGTCGCCGGGGTCGACTGGTTCTACCATCCGGACGCGAGCGAGGCGAAACTGGTGTACGGGGTGGAGACTTCGGACGATTTGCGTCTCGGCCTCGCCTGCCGGAAGGGCGGCGGCCGTCTGGAGATCACCGCCAATGCGCCGCACGGGGTGCGCGAGATTCACCTGGAATCGGGCGGCGAGACCGAGCGCTTCCGCGCCGAAGGCGAACCCTCGGAGCTGACCGACGGCGACTTCCTGACCGCCGGGGCATCGACCAGCGCGCCCGTGTTCCAGCGCTTCCGCCGCGTCGGCTGGCTGGCCCAATGGCAGGGCGATCGGCGCGAGACCTATGTCCCCCACCCGGCCGCGGCGCCTGACATCGAGCGGTTCTTCGCCTTCTGCGGCTAGTCTTCCCGCGCGTCGTCCAGCGCGCGCCGTTTCTCTTCGGGGGTCTCGTCCGGCTCGCCGTCGGCGTCCGCATCGGTGAAATGCGTCGGTCGCGCGCGCCCCGGGTTCAGGGCCATGGCGAACAGCACGCAGAGCAGGACGAGAACGCCCAGCCCGATCAAAATGTTCTGCATGGCGGCTCTCCGGGGCTGACCCTGAGCCAACGCCGCGCGTGCGCGGCGGTTGCTTGCACCAAAGACATGCCGATCCGGGACCTTGGCCGTACGAAAGTCCGGGTTGTGGCGCCGTTCTGACAAGAGTCAGGATCACAGCGCAATACGCGACTTCCCGCACCGATCACCGATATCCATGCCCGACGCCCCGAACGCCTCGCCTTCCCCCACTGGCCACGGTCACGGTCACAACGGAGGCGGAGGCGGCAAGCCGATCTTCCTCGACGCCACCGGAAACCGCGCGCGACGGCTGAGATGGGCGTCCATCGTGGTGGCGATCGGCGCGGCGGTGGTGCTGGCCAGCTTCGTCGCCAGCCTGGTGATCCTGCCCCGGCTGACCCATCTGGCAGTGTCGAACCCCGCCTATTCCGGCCATGTGAAGCACGGCGGACGTCATGCGGGGAACGCCCTGCTGCACCGCATCGCCATGGACGACCGCCGCAACACGGCCAGGCCCGTCGCCGCCGCAGGGACTATCGCCGCCGCCTGGTTCGCGCCGTGGGAAGACGGGGCGCTGGACTCGTTCCGCCATCACGCCGCCGACCTGACCCATGTCTATCCGACCTGGCTGGAGCTGAGCCCCGACGGGTCCGGCGTCCTGACGAAGGACTATGACCCTGCCCGCAACCCGACCACGGCGCCTCTGGTGCAGGCGGCGCGGGCCAACGGGGTGCGGATCGTCCCCGTGGTCGGCAACGCCACCGAGGGCCTGTTCGACCCGCACCGGATCGACCGGATGCTGGAGGGTTCAAATGCCCGGACCGTTCAGGACCAGCTCGTCGGCTTCGTCGACCAGCACGATTTCGCCGGCCTGCAGATCGACTTCGAACAGCTGACGCCCGAGCAGATCCGGCGCGTCGTGCCCTGGCTGAACCAACTGCATCAGCGGCTCGCCAGCCAGGGCAAGGAACTGTCGATCGCCCTGGAGGTCAGTCTTTCGGACGCCGACATCCGCAGCCTGGCCGCCACCGTCGATTACGCTGCGGTCATGGCCTATGACGAGCATGGCGAGACCAGCGTCCCCGGCCCCATCTCCTCGGCCGGCTTCGTCAACACGGCGCTGGACCGGTTCACCCGGCTGGTCCCGGCGAACAGGCTGGTGCTCGGCGTCGGCGTCTATGGCTACGACTGGAAAGTCGGGACAGAGGCGGCGGACTCGATTACGAACACGGCCGCCCTGACGACGGCGCAAGGCTATCGCCCCGACGACGCGCCCGCCGACGTCATCGACTTCGACCCGGTCGCCCTGCAGCCGACCTTCAGCTATCGCGACGATCAGGGCCGGATGCACGAGGTCTGGTTCCAGGACGCCGCCTCGGTCGCCAACGCCATGACCATGGCGCGCGGGCGCGGCCTGCGCGGCGCGTCCCTGTGGGCGCTGGGCGAGGAAGATCCGACCAGCTGGAAGGTGTTCGGCCGCCATGCGGTCGCCCCCGCCGAGGCCGAGGCGGCGATGCGTGACGTCACCCTCGCCCAGGCCATCGCCTTTACCGGCGAGGGCGAACTGCTGACCGTCACCCACGAGCCCCGGGCCGGACGCCGGGCGCTGGAGCGCGATCCGTCGAGCGGGATGATCACCGACGAAAGCTGGAGCGCCTGGCCATCGGCCTGGACGATCCGGCGTCGCGGCGCGCCCGACCACGTCCTGGCCCTGACCTTCGACGACGGCCCCGATCCGGAATGGACGCCGAAGATCCTCGACATTCTGAAGTCGAAGGGGGTCAGGGCGACCTTCTTCATGATCGGCGACGAGGCCGTGGGGCACCCCGAACTGGTCCGTCGCGTTCAGGCCGAGGGCCATGAGATCGGCAACCACTCCTTCACCCACCCCAATATGGCCCATGTGGGGGACGAGCGGGTCGAGCTGGAACTGACCGCCGCCGACCGGGCGCTGGAGAGCATCACCGGCCGCCAGATCACCCTGTTCCGCCCGCCCTACAACGCCGACTCCGAGCCTGATTCCTACGGCGAAATCGCGCCGATCGCGGTGGCCTCCCGCCTCGGCTATGCGACGGCAGGCGAGTCGATCGACCCCAACGACTGGAACCTCACGCGCACCGATGCGGGCGGCAAGACCCACCCGCTGCGGCCCGACGAGATCGTCGCCTCTGTGCTGGCCCAGGCCGACAAGGGCCACGCCATCCTGTTGCACGACGCCGGCGGCGACCGGTCGGCGACCGTCGCCGCCCTGCCCGCCATCATCGATGGGCTGCGCGCACGCGGCTATACGCTGACCACCATCGGCGGACTGGTCGGCCAGACGCCGGACCAGACCATGCCCGCCCTGCCGAAGGACGAGCAGTCGCTGATCGCAGCGGATCAGGCCGCGTTCGGCTTCACCCACATGCTGGGCGTGGTGCTGTTCTGGGGCTTCAGCCTGGCCATCGGCCTGGGCCTGCTCAGGATCGTCATGATGCTGGGTCTGGCGTCCGGCAAGCGCGCCAGGCCCCTGCCCGCCCCCATCGCTCTCTCCGGGCGCGGCGCGGCGCCGATGACGGTCGACGTCATGGTCGCGGCCTATAACGAGGTCACGGTCATCAACCGCACGATCGAAAGCCTGCTGACCAGCCGGGACGTCGATGTCCGGGTGCTGGTCGTGGACGACGGCTCGACCGACGGCACCTATGAGGCGGTCCAGTCGGCCTTCAGAACCGATCCGCGCGTCCTGCTCACGCGCAAGGCCAACGGCGGCAAGGCCTCGGCCCTGAACGTGGCCCTGGCCGAGGCCACCGCCCCCGTGGTCGTGGGCGTGGACGCCGACACCCAGCTGTCGCCCGACGCCCTGTCGAAGCTGGCCGCCTGGTTCGTCGATCCGCGCGTCGGGGCCGTCGCCGGCAACGTCAAGGTCGGCAATCGCCACAACGTCGTCACCCGCTGGCAGGCGCTGGAATATATCACCAGCCAGAACGTCGACCGCCGGGCGCTGGCCCGTCTGAACGCCGTCACCGTGGTGCCCGGGGCGCTCGGCGGCTGGCGCACCGAGGTGCTGAGGTCGGTCGGCGGCTATCGCTCCGACACCCTGGCCGAGGACATGGACCTGACCTGGCGGGTGCGCGAGGCCGGCTGGGTCATCGCCAACGAGCCCGAGGCCCTGGCCTTCACCGAGGCGCCCGACACCCTCGGCGGGCTGCTGAAGCAACGGTTCCGCTGGAGCTTCGGCACCCTGCAGTGCCTGTGGAAGCACCGCCGGTCGCTGTTCAGACACGGCTGGTTCGGCGGCCTCGCCCTGCCCTGCCTGTGGCTGTTCCAGATCGCGGGTCAGGTCCTGGCGCCGCTGATCGACCTGCAGTTGCTGATCGCCCTCGTGATCCGCCTGCTGTCCTGGTGGGCCGCGTCGCAGCACGCCGACATCAGCGCCAGCCCGGACACCACCCTGTGGCTGACCCTGACCGTCTACGCCGCCTTCACCGTGCTGGAGCTGGCGGCGAGCTGGATCGCCTATGGCTTCGACCGCGAGGACCGGCGCGACCTGTGGCTGTTGCCGACCCAGCGTCTGGTCTATCGCCAGATCATGTATGTGGTCGTCTGGCGGGCGCTCGAGCGCGCCCTGACCGGTCTCGGCCAGGCCTGGGGCAAGCTGCGGCGGACCGGGGACGTAGTGGTGGAGGCCGGCTAAGCGGCCGACACCGCGGGACATCTGGCCGGCGCGCGCATCAGCCCCACGGGACCAGATCCACAGAGCACAGCAACACTGCAGGGAGAGTTTGCTTTTCCCGGTCGGACGTCCGGAGCGTCAATCCGGATCTGGGCCCTCTAGCAGTTGAGGCACCCGACTGCCTGTCCCGGGATGAGCGCGGTCTCGGCAAGCGCGCCCGACAGGAGGCGTTTGACCCGTCCGACCAGCTGGTCGGGCCGGAAGGGCTTGGCGATGAAATCGGCCGCGCCGTTCGATACCGCCCGTCGGACGTCCTGTTCGCATCGTGAGGCGGTCAACATCAGCACCGGCGTGTCTCGATGAAAGCGGTCGGCCTTCAAGGTTCGCAGCACATCGAAACCGTCGAGGATCGGCATGGAAACATCCAGGATCACAAGGTCCGGGTAGCCACTGTCCGCATGATGAATCGCGTCTTCGCCGTTTTCAGCAAGCGTCACGGTCATGCCGTGACCTTCCAGGGTCTGCCGGACCAGGGCCGCCAGATGCCGGTCATCTTCGGCGATCAGAATTCGGGGCTGGGGCAAGTACGGTCACCGTTTACCGGGGCCGACACGCCCCTCTCGCCGGGCAACCTGTCTGTCACAGATGAAAATCCGATTGCGAGAATCAAGATCCCTTGTGGGCTCGCGTATAATCATCAAGCCAGAGCAGGGTATCCCGCTCCAGAAGATCGCAGACCATGTCCGCCAGGGCGTCCGGCTGAATCGGTTTGCAGACGTAGCCCGACGCCCCGGCCTGTTTCGCCCGGACGATGTCCTCGATCTCGTGCGAGGCTGTGAGCACCAGAATTCGAACATGGTCCCATGAGCGGGCGGCCCGGAGGTGACGCAGAACCTCCACGCCCGGGACGTCAGGCAGCCCCAGATCAAGAAGGACCAGGTCCGGCGCCGCCTCAGCCATGCGCGCCAGAGCTTCGGCTCCAGTGCCCACGACCGTGATGTTCTGCCCCCTGGCCGAGAGGATCGCCTGGGCGAGTTCCTGGATGAACGGATCGTCGTCGACCACCAGAACCTGGTGCGGTCCACGCGGCTTCTGACCAGACACCATCTCGCGCACCTAGGACGGGATCATGCGGCCCACCGCATCGATCAGGGCTTCGCCAGACAGAGGCTTTTCCAGCCAGGTCGCCCCGAGGTTTTCAACCTCGCGGCGGCTGGCGTCAGACGACCATGCCGTCAGCATCAGGACCGGCGTCTTCGAGATGTCTGGATCGGCACGAATTTGTCTGAGCGTATCGGCGCCAGACAGACCCGGCATGGAAAAATCCATGACGATGGCGGCCGGCGCCAAGGCACGCGCCTTGAGGACACCCTCGGCGCCCCCGTCGGCCAAAGCCACAGCATGGCCTGCGCCCTCCAGATGGACCCGGGTCAGCTCTCTCATAAACGGATCGTCGTCGACGACCAGGACCGACTGGCGGGTGCTCATTTGGGGGCAATCCAAAACGGGGAATCAGGCGGCCAGAGCCAGCCAATTCTCAACAAGCTGGCCTTGCGTGAAAGGCTTAGCAAGCTGGACCTTGGCGCCGAAGGTCTCAGCGAGCATCAAATAGAATCCGGCGCCGAGACGCCCTCCGCCGGTGACGGCGAGGACGGCCATGTCCGGGGCGATCGCACCCAGTTGTTGCAGCACCTCGACGCCATCGATTTCGGGCAGGATGATATCCAGCACCATGCTGGCGTCGGGATGACGCCGGGCCATGGCCAGCGCCTGACGACCGTCTGCGGCGTGGAACACTTCAACATCCGCCGACAACAGAGCCGCGCTGATTTCACAAGACCAGAAAGGATCGTCCTCGACGACAATGCATTTCGACACGGGCTGACTCACTGCGGCGCCATGAACACGCCCCAAGGCGAACGAACACTGTTACTAAAGCGTCTTTCAGGATAGCGCTACCGCGTTCACCAGTTCCCGGATAAGTGGCTTGAGCGTTTCGAATTCAGCGCCCAGATCGTGACAGCGTTTGGCCGCCGCTTCGAGATCGAAGGCTGCGTTTGAAACCGCAGTAAAGCCAAAGCTCCCGGCCGTCCCGGCGATCGAGTGACTATAGGCCGCCATCGCATCGGCCCGACGCTCCAGGGGCAGGTCGCCGAGGCGAGCGAACTCTCCCTCGAACGTATCCATCTGCGCCCTGTACCTTGCTCTCAGCTGAGCGAAAGGGTCCTGCGTAACCCCCTCTGCCGGGGCAGGCATGGGGGAGCGATCAGCCCGTCCAGCCACGCGAGACAGCAGGCTCAGCAATTCCTCCACCTTGATCGGCTTGCCGAGATGATCGTCCATTCCGGCAGTGCGGCAGGCTTCGATCTGATCTGACAGGACGTTTGCGGTAAGGGCGACCACAGGTATTCGCTGCGCCCCATTGGCCATCGCGCGGATCAGACGGGTGGCCGCCAGACCGTCCATACCCGGCATCTGGACATCCATGAGGACCAGATCGAATCCGGCGTCGCGGCCAAGCAATTCGATCGCCGCCTCTCCGGACGTGGCGCAAACGACCGTGTGGCCCGCGCGCGCGAGCAGGATTTCCAGAAGTTCCAGATTGGTCCCGACATCGTCCACCGCCAGAACCTTCAAGGGCCGGGTCGATGAGGCGGCGATTGATGCGGGAGCAGGCGGCGACTGCGCCTCGGCCGGCGCATAAGGCAGGGTGAAAATCGCCGTCGTGCCGACGTCGGGCTGGCTCGTCAGGGTCACGTCGCCGTGCATCAGTCGGGCGAGAGACCGGCTGATGTGGAGCCCAAGACCCGTCCCTCCGAACCTGCGACCGATCGCTGTATCGGCCTGGGTGAAGCCCTGAAAAAGACGGGAGAGCGCTTCGGCGGAAATGCCAATCCCTGTGTCTGTGACACTGATTTCGAGTTGGCCTTCCGAAATCCCGACTCTCAGTCGGACAGACCCCTGATGCGTGAACTTCGCCGCGTTGCCGAGCAGGTTCAGCAGGACCTGCCTCGTGCGTTGCTCATCGCCCATGACCCAGGGGCTGACGTCATTGTCGAACGCAAGCTGCAGATCCAGTCGCCCGGCCACACTCACCTGCGTCAGGTCGACCACGTCGGCCGCGAGCCCTTTCAGATCGAAGGCCCGTCGTTCCGTCGTCATCTTGCCGGATTCGATCTTGGAGAAATCGAGGATGTCGTCGATCAGGGCCGACAACCCCTTTCCAGCCGTCCGGATACGATCGAGGTAGCGCCGCTGATCGGGATCCAGCGTCGTGTTGGACAGCACCTCGGCAAATCCCAGCACCCCATTGAGGGGGGTGCGGATTTCGTGGCTCATGTTGGCGAGGAAGTCAGCCTTGGTCCGGGCGGCGTCCTCCGCCACGGCGCGCGCCTGGGCGAGGGCCACCTCGCGCTCGCGGCGCTCCGTCACGTCTCGAACGGAATCGTTGATCTCGACGATGACGTCATTCTCATCGCGTTGGAAACGGGACCGCGCTTCGAGCCACCGAACCGAGCCATCCTTGGTCACCGCGCGATATTCGACGGTGAGAGGCAGTCGGGTTTTGGCAGCCTGCCTGAACGCCCCGGCGATCCGGGCGTGGTCTTCGGGAACCATGAAGTCATAGGGCGTCCGTCCGATCATCTCTTCCGGAGCGTAGCCGAGGAGTTCTCTGATCGACGGCGAGAGGTAGCTGAAGACGCCGTCGGGACCGTAGGTGGCGATGACGTCGATCACGTTATCAGCCAGCAGGCGATAGCGACGTTCCTGCTCGACGGCAGTTTCGATGGCCTTGCGCTCGTCGGTGAGGTCCTTGAACACGCCGAAGAAGCCGGTCACACGGCCGGTCGTGTCCCTTTGCACCTCTGCGAGCGAACGCACGTTGCGGCGCGAGCCGTCGGCGCGGACCAGTATGGCGTCGAACTCCCAACCCATACCGCTATCGCTGCGGGTCTTGATGAGGTCGGCGAGGGCCTTTCGATCCTCCTCGACGTAAAACTCCAGGGCGTCGCCCATGCTCGGGCTGTAGGTCTCTGGCTCCACGCCATGGATCGCATAGACCTGCGGAGACCAGAATACGGTGCGGGTCTGGGTGTTGAGGGTCCAGTAACCGGTCGCCGACAGCCGTTCGCCGAGGTCGAGAATGCGATGCCGATCATCCAGCTCCTTGCGGGCTCGCGACAGATCGATCTGGTCTACGACGAGATCAGCCAGCGCTCGCAAATGGGCGAGATCCGCCTCAGCCGGCGTCGGACGCGCCTCGGTGTCGATGACGCAGAGCGACCCGAGGTTGACGCCCTCGCTCGTGGTCAGGGTCGCGCCGGCGTAAAAGCGGATGTGCGGCGCGCCGGTGACAAGGGGATTGTCCTGGAACCGTGCGTCGAGCGTCGCATCCTCGACGACCAGAACCGCATGCGCGCCAAGTTGAATGGCGTGATCGCAGAACGCCCAGCCGCGTTCGGTTTCGCGCACATCGAGGCCTATGCAGGACTTGAACCACTGTCGGTCCGTGTCGACGAGCGACACCAGCGCTATCGGCGCCTTGAAGTGCGCCGCAGCCATCGCCGTGATACGATCAAACCGTGCTTCCGGGGGCGTATCGAGCACCGCCTGATCGTGCAGCACGCCAAGCCTCAAGGTTTCGTCCACTGCGTTCACCCTCCGTGCGAGGCACACATACCGGCAAGCATCGTGAGGAAACAGTAGCGATGCGTTGGACGCGCTGGACCTGTGCTGCACGGACGACCGGCGCAGCCGCTCCCTGACCTCCGACCGACCCTGGTGACTTGCAGAACGTCACAAACGGTGCGGATGTGTTCGATGTGGGGAGGGGGAACCCGGCGATGGCCGGCGCCCCATGGTACGTCCTCTCGGGCTCGAACCGAGGACCCTCTGATTAAAAGTCAGATGCTCTAACCAACTGAGCTAAGGACGCGCCGTGGGGTGGGGGGCCTTCTGTTGCATCGCGCCATTCGGGTCAAGCCCGGGATCGCATCGAGACCGCAGGAATCTGTCTTAACCCTGCGGAATTGGCGCACGGAATCGCCGCCTCAGGGGTGACCCGCGTCCGGATGGGCGGTATGGAACGGGTCTGTCCGGGGCGCGTTTTCCGCGGACGGGGGAGAACGGGTATGAAACGACTGATTCTGGCGATGGCGATCTGTGGCGCGGCCGCCCTTGCGAGCTGCGACGATGTCCGTCAGCCGCAGACCGAAACCGCCCCGCCCCCGCAGGACGACGCGCCGATGGCGCCTGCAGCGCCGGATCACGCCGCGCCTGCCGCAGCCGATACCGTGCCCACGCCTCCGCCGCCCACCGACGGGACCCTGCCGCCCGACCAGCGGCCGTCCGAAGAGACGGTGAAGCCCGAAAGCGAAACCCTGTTCTACTGATCCGCGCCACACGGTCGCCATCAGGGGGTGATTTTCGCACCCCGGGGGCGGGCTTCAGGCAGACGAAGGCTCCAGTTTGATTTCACGGCCATTCCAGCCGGCCGACCGATCCCGTGATCGCAAGGGCCTGTTCCGGGCTGGAGTCGTGCGACCTGTCATGAGCGGTCTGGCCGTGATCGGCCTGGTGCTGGCGGCGAGCGCGGCGCCCGCCCTCGCCGCCGAACCCAGGGCCCAGATCCGCGGTGAGATCGACGCTGCGCTGCGCACCCAGCTGGTCCGCGCCGTGGGCGACGTCGACGACGCCCCGGCCAACCGGTTCGAGGCGCGCCGCCGGGCTCGCTCCTCAGTCGAGCTGGCCCAGGCCCTGTTGCGCTCCGAAGGCTATTATCAGGCGACGGTCGAGGATGTGGTCGAGGGCGAGGAGACCCCGGTCGCCGCCATCACCGTGATCCCGGGCCCGCGCTTCCTGATCAGCCAGCCGGCCATCGACTGGATCGACCCTGCCCCGACCCCCGCCACCGCCACCGCCGTCTCGGGAGAGATGGGGCTGAGCATCGGCGGTCCGGGCCGCGCCGTGGACGTGATCGCCGCCGAGGGCCGGATTGTCGCCGGCCTGACCCGCCGCGGCTATGCCGATGCGAAGACCCAGCCGCGCCGCGTGGTGGTCGATCACGCCGCCTTCACCGTGCAGCCGACATACAAGATCGTGTCCGGCCTTCTGGTCCGTCTGGACGGGGTCAGGCTGGACACCGAGGGCTCGACCAATCCGAACTGGGTCGCCGGCCTGGCGCCCTGGAAGGAGGGCGACGTCTTCGATCCGGACAATGTGGCCGAGCTGGAGCGGAGGCTGCTCGACACCGGCGTCTATGACGGCGTGGGCGTGGCCCTGGCGCCGGCCGATCAGGCCAATGCCGACGGCAACCGGCCGGTCATCGTGAGCCTGAACGACCGTCCGCGCCGCATCCTCGAGGCCGGGGCCAGCTTCTCGACCGCCGAAGGCTCGGGCGTCGACGTCATCTGGACCTGGTTCAATCACTACAACCGGGCCGACACGATCAAATTCCAGGCGCGGGCCGCCAATATCGACAGCCGTCTGGGCGTCGACCTGTCCCTGCCCCACTGGCGCCATCCGGGCCAGACGCTGAAGCTGTCGACCGCCGTGGTCAACGAGGACACCGACGCCTACACCCGCACTGCCTTCACCACCGCGGCGGACCTGCAGCAGCGTATCGGCCGAACGTCCTATTACAGCTACGGCGTCGGGGTCGATGCGGGCCGGTACTACGAAAACCGCTACGACCCGGTGACACAGGCGCCGCTGAGCTTCGACCGCGACCTGGTCATCCTGACCGGCCGGGCCAGCGCCTATCTGGACCAGTCGAACAATCCGCTGAACCCGACCACCGGCTATCGGTTCACCCTGAACGTCCAGCCCACGGCGGTGGCCGGCTCGGATACGGTCCTGTTCCTGCGCACGGAGGCGCAGGGCACGCTCTATGTCCCCGTCGAGAAGAACGCCCATACCGTCCTGGCCGGACGGCTCCGCATCGGCGCCATCCTGGGCGGCCAGGAGCTGACGGTGCCGTCGGACCGCCTGTTCTATTCCGGCGGCGGCGGTTCGGTGCGCGGCTATGAGTACCAGGGCGTCAACCCGCGCCTGCCCGACAACACCCCGCGCGGCGGTCTGTCCCTGTTCGAAACCTCCCTCGAGGTGCGTCGGGATATCGGCGAGAGCTGGCAGGCGGTGGCCTTCGTCGACGCCGGCGCCATCGGCTTCCAGGAGACGCCCAACCTGACCAATATGCGCTACGGCGCCGGCGTCGGGGCCCGCTTCAAACTGCCGTTCGGCCCGGTCCGCGCCGACCTCGCCTTCCCCCTGTCCCCGCAACCGGGCGACAGCAAGTTCCAGGTCTATATCAGCATCGGTCAGGCGTTTTGACCGAGGAGCCCGACATCATCGAGGCGTTCGAGGCCTCCCCGGACACACCGGCCAAGCACGAGAAGCGCAAGCGCACCCGGCTTCAGCTGGCGGGCTTCATCGCCGGGATCGTCGTCGCCTCGCTGATCGCCATCCTGCTGATCGGACTGGTCGGCGGGCGGATGTATCTGCTGTCGGATTCGGGGCGCGGCCTGGTCTCCAGCTTCGTCACCGGGACCAAAATCAGCCGCTATGGCCAGATTCATGTCGAGGGGCTGAAGGGCGACCTGTTCGACGACTTCACCCTGGATCGCGTCACCGTCACCGACAAGAAGGGCGTCTGGCTTGAGGCGCGCCATGTCCGGGTCGACTGGTCCTATCTGCCGCTGTTGAGCCGCCGCTTCCACGCCGACCTCATCAGCGCCGACCTGATCCGGGTGATCCGCCGTCCCGAGATCGATCCGCCGGACGGCAAGCCGCCCCAGCCCTCCCCGATCAGCGTCGACATCGATCGCTTCGCCGCCAATATCGAGTTGCTGGAAGGCTTTTCGAAGGAATACGGCAAGTGGCGGCTGACCGGCGCCGCCGACATTCCGCGCTTCGGGAACAAGGACGCAGAGGTCAACGCCTACAGCCTGAACCGCCAGGGCGACTATCTGCGGATGACCGCAACCTTCGGCGGCAAGCCGGAGGACCTGCGGCTGAACCTGCGCGCCAACGAGGCGCAGGGCGGTCCGATCGCGGGTTCGCTCGGCTATTCGCCCGATCAGCCCTTCTCCGCCGCGGCGATCATCAACGGCGAGATCGTCGACGCCACGGTGAAGACGGGTCCGTTCACGCCGCTGACGGTCAAGGGCCACTACGGCAAGGCCGGCGCCCTGATCTCGGGCTATGCGGACTTCAGTGGCTCGGACCTGCTGGAGCCCTTCGTGAAGCGGATCGGCCGCACCGCCCGCTTCGGATTCGCCGCCGTGCCGGACGCCCGCCGCAAGGGCTATCAGGGCGTGGGCTGGCGCTTCATCTCCGAAAACTTCAACTCCAACGCCCGGGGGATGATCCGGATGTCGGACCGGTCGGCGCCGGACGGGGTGCAGCTGGAGGTCGAGACGGGATCCCTGACGCGGCTGCTGGGC
>Ga0209023_10005390_pt1 | contig 14009 bp, 10 predicted proteins | sample LakOneMetagenome_FD_187468 | JGI IMG/M metagenome (GOLD analysis project Ga0209023, IMG submission 187468) | Freshwater and sediment microbial communities from Lake Erie, Canada (SPAdes) (version 2) | ecosystem: Environmental > Aquatic > Freshwater > Lentic | place: Lake Erie, Canada...
TGATCCTCGGTGAGGCCCGGATAGATTCCTACCCAAAAAGTATTGGTTGTCACGAGGTCGGCATTCTTCAAGTCGCCAACTACCCGCACTTCGCGGCCTTCCATGTAAGGTTGGCGCAGCAAGTTGCCGCCAAACAGCAGGCGCGTGCCGATGCGCTTTTCGTTGAGAGTCTGCACCAGCGCCTCACGGGAAATCCCTGATTTGGGGCGCAAGGTAATCGGGAAACCAAACCACGAAGGCTCGCTGTGCGGCGTGGCCTCGGGCAGGATCAGCACGTCTTCCAGCGGCTTCAGCAGCTCGGTCAACGTGGCGAAATTACGCGTGCGGGCGGCGATGAAATCTTCCAGCCGGTCCATCTGGCCCAGACCAACCGCCGCCTGCATATCGGTGATCTTCAGATTGTAGCCCATGTGAGAGTAGGTGTACTTGTGATCATAGCCTTCCGGAAGGTCGCCAAACTTCCAACGGAAACGCCGGCCGCATGTGTTGTCCTCACCCGGCGCGCAATAGCAGTCCCGTCCCCAATCGCGGAAGGATTCGGCACCTCGCTTGATCGCGTTGCTTCTTGTGAACACAGCTCCACCTTCACCCATCGTGATGTGATGAGCTGGGTAGAAACTCAGGGTGCCAACGTCACCAAAACCACCTACCCTTTTGCCGCGATAGGTCGAGCCCAGCGCATCGCAACAATCCTCAATAAGAAATAGGCCGCGTTCTTTACAAATTCTTGTGACTTCGTCGAGATTGAAGGGATTGCCGAGCGTGTGAGCGATCATTATGGCTTTGGTCTTGGCGCTCAACGCGGCCTCAATCTTCGTGACGTCAATGTTGTAGGTTGGGATATCCACATCCACGAAGACAGGCACTGCTCCGAATTGGAGAATGGGATTTACAGTCGTCGGAAAGCCGGCGGCCACAGTGATCACTTCGTCGCCTTCCCTTATTGCATCCTTTCCGAGGTAACGTGCCGTGAGAGAATGGAACGCAACGAGATTAGCCGAAGACCCGGAATTTACTGTCATTGCGTGGTCAACGCCCAGGTATGACGCGAGATTCTTCTCAAAGGCGGAGTTGAAGCGACCGGTGGTCAACCAGGCATCAAGCGACGCATCGACCATGTAACGCCGCTCATTTCCTGATATCACCTTTCCCGAGGGCGGTACGGACGAGACTCCCGCTTCGAAGAGGCCTTCCTGTCGGTGAAGCTCATTGTATTCGTCGACAAGAGACAAGATTTTATTCCGCAGTTCGTCTTTCACTCTCATCTCCAATTGGGGTCAACGGAAGCCTCCACACCGGATCGATCCGGTTCGCAGCGGGCAGAACAAACCCTGCCGGAATCCCACGACTACGGGAGGCTCTCAATGATAATCATCTCGACGGATAACCTTCTTCAAAACATCCTCAATTTGCAAGGTCCTCAGCCCAGGCAGGGCACTGTTTGTCTTTCGCATGTCGGCCACCAGGCACTCCGGCTCGCCTGGGGCCAGATTGCGATCACCAAATCGAACGAGGTCACGCTTTCCCATGTGGTCGGCTACCCTTTCGACGACAGAGCGAACGGTTACGCCGCGTCCGGTACCGATGTTGAATGCTCCAGAAGACGATGTTTCCGTTAGCGAGACAACAATGCGACCCACATCCTCCGCGCTGATAAAGTCGCGAATCTGGGTTCCGCTGGACGTCGGAAATTCCCTCCCCTGGGAAAGGGCATCCACCAATGACGGAATCAACCTCCGGGGGTTGTCGCCTGGTCCGTAAGGCAAGAACACACGAGCCCATACCGCAGAAAACCGATAGGCCTGTGCAGCTGTGAAGAGCGCTTCACTGCAGCACGCCTTGCACCTTCCGTAAATGCTGTTGGGATCGATTGGGGTTTTGTCTTCTTCGCAGGGCGTAACGCCCGCCTTGTATTCGAGGCAGGTACCTATGCCCATCCAGCGTTTCCCGCCTGAGCTGCCGAATGCATCAATCATCTCGATGCTGGCCCGCAACCACTTTATGTTCTGAGGGGAGTTGAGATATTCCCCCGGGGTCGCAATCCACGCCGAATGAATGACATGGTGGGGCGCGATTTTCTCTATGAGATCACGGCCTGCTCCCGGCACCAGAAAGTCTGCTTGGTGCCACGTTACTCCGCTGACCAATTGATCTGGTGGCGTCCTGGAAACAGCATGTATTTCATAGCTAGAGGTCAACAGTGCCGACTTCAGGATATGTCGGCCGAGAAAGCCGCTAGCGCCCGTAATCAAGAGCCTGATCATGCGCCTAGTCTCGGAAAATCGAGATCACGCCTGGAAATGCAGAGGGGGGGCAATGGCCAATCAATGGCAATGCGGGGGTCGTCAAACCTAATTCCCCTTGCAGCATCTGCGACGTACTCCGTACTCATCTGGTAGAAGACTTCGCAGTCATCTTCGAGCGTTATGAAGCCGTGAGCAAATCCCTGAGGGATATAGAGTGCGTTCCGTTCATCGCAAGTAAGCTCGACGCCGTACCAATTGTGGAGAGTCGCTGATCCCGGCCTGATGTCCACTGCGACATCAAAAATCCTTCCCCGAGTGCAACGGACGAGTTTGGTTTCCCCATAGGGATCGCTCTGATAGTGCAAACCGCGCAGAGTGCCACGTCGCGTGTTGAACGAAGTACTGAACTGGACCCAATTAGAGTTGAGCCCGTTCGCGTGAAAGAATCTGCTGTCACAAGTGCGAGCGAACAATCCACGTTCATCGAGAGATGGGGTTACCAGTATCTCACAAAGGCCATCGAGTGGAGTTGCTGCGATTTTCACGTCAAGCCTCGCTTTAGGGCCGTGATCACAGGAACGGCTGACTTGGGCCTAACGCGGCAGGAACGAGGGGTCTTCATCTCAGGCCTCCACCCGCAGATCACTGGGAGCTAGCAAGAACGAGATCCTCGTAGCGCGCCAGTTGGGACAGCGTGATGTCGCGAGCATTGCTGCCCTCGTGCCATTTCCGATACCATTCAGCGGTCCAGTCGAATGTAGCTCTGGTATCAAGTTGCGGCCTCCATCCCAGAACGCGGCGAGCAAGTGACGAATCAAGCATCAGCGATGGCGATTCGGCAGGATGGGGGCCTTTCATTTCGGTCCAGTCAGTTGTTCCGCCGAGTGCAGATCCCAAGATATCCACGATCTGTGCAACAGTGACCGGTGCAGCTTCATCCGGGCCGAAGTTAAGCGCTAGGGGAACATCCCCACTCTCCTCGCACAGGCGCTGTGCGTACAACAGGTAACCATTCAGCGGCGCCAAGACATGCTGCCAGGGCCGGATGGCATCTGGATAACGCAGTGAGACGGGACGGTTGTCCAGGTGCGACCTGATGAGATCGGGAACGAGCCTGTCCGTCGACCAATCTCCACCCCCGACCACATTCCCTGCACGCGCCGTTGCAAGCCTGGGTCCGCCGGCAAAGAACGAATCTCTAAATGAAGAAACGAGAATCTCCGTACACGCTTTGGAACTGCTGTAAGGGTCAGAACCACCCAATCGATCGGTCTCAATGCAGGCGTGTCCGCAGGACTTGTTCTCGTAAACCTTGTCTGTCGTTATGATCACGACAGCCCCCAGACTCTTGATCTCACGCAGAGCCTCCAGGACATTCGCAGTCCCGATAACGTTCGTGGAATAGGTCAGAAGAGGATCCACATAGGATAGGCGCACCAGGGCCTGGGCCGCCATGTGAAACACAATCTCCGGCTGAGCTCGCGTGATAATGCTTGATATTGTTTCTCTGTCGAGGATATCGGCTTCATGGTGGTCCTGCCGGTCCCATGGCCCCACCAAGGAATACAAATTCGGGGACGCATCAGGGGGCAGCGCAATGCCGGTGACCTGTGCCCCGAGCCGCTCCAACCAAATGCTCAGCCACGCCCCCTTGAAGCCCGTATGGCCTGTGACCAGAACTCTCTTGCCTTTCCAGAAGTCCATCATCTCTTGTCCAGACTTGTCCGAGGTCCAGATTTTTGCCGGCGGCACAATCTAGGAGGACCCTGCAGCTCCGCGCAAATCCAATGAAGTGTCGGGCAAGCGCTTTACCAGACCTTCCATTCTGCTTTCCCCTCACGCCAGAGCCTGTTCAACAGTTCTCTGTCGCGAATAGTGTCCATCGGCTGCCAAAAACCGCTGTGCTGCCACGCTGCAAGCTGGCCACTCTTCGCCAGTCTCTCCATTGGTTCCCGCTCCCAGACAGTCGAATCGTCCTTGACGAAATCTATTGCAGATGGCTGCAGAACAAAAAATCCGCCATTGATGAGACCTTCTGAAATCTGAGGTTTCTCCTCAAACTCGACGACCCGGTCGCCGTCAACGACCAGCGAGCCGAACCGCGCAGGCGGCCGCACGCAGGCAACCGTTGCTTTCAATCTGTGGCGCCGATGGAATTCAATTTCTTCCGCCAAGTTGATATTGGAGAGACCGTCTCCGTAAGTCATGCAGAATGGTTCATCCGCTTCCAGCAGGCCCCTTATTCTTCGGAGGCGACCTCCGGTCATTGAGCTTTCGCCTGTATCAACGAGGGAAATTCGCCAAGGCTCAGCGCGATTTGTGTGGTATTCGATGGTATTCTGCTTGATGTCGAAAGTAACGTCGGAGTTATGTAGTAAGTAGTTCGCAAAATACTCTTTGATCACATAGCCCTTGTAACCCAGGCAGACCACGAAATCGTTGAGTCCGAAGTGGCTGTAATACTTCATGATATGCCAGAGGATCGGCCGATCTCCGATGTCGACCATGGGCTTGGGTCGAACCGACGTTTCCTCACCCAACCTCGTGCCCAGACCGCCTGCTAGAATGACGCACTTCATGCTGATCTCCTTGAAAATTGCCTGCGCCAGGGCATGGATTTGCTCTCAAAATCCAAAGTGTGCGTTTGCAGGCGCGTCCCGCTCGTCAGGTCTCCAATGCCTCGGCATGCGAGCCCTAGTCCAGGTTCACCCCTGCCGATCCAGGCCACCAGTCCCCAACTCCTTCATGCCCAACCTGACAGGATTGCCAATCCGACGAGGCAGGGTCCTGCCACCAACCAGGCATCTGCGATATCAAGGAGGCCGCCCTGGACCGTCATTATGGTTGGGTAATCCTTTACGTCGGCTTGCCGCTTGGCCCGAGAGCCGAGGAGGTCACCCGCAATCGCCGCCAGGACGACCGCCAAACCTCCCAGAAGCATCCGGCCCGGGGGCAGGCCAAGCCATGCCAAGAGGCAGAGGAGGGCTATGACCACCGCGCCGATGCCCGTCGCCAGCCCTTCCCAGGTCTTGCGCGGGCTCAGGCGTGGCACCAGTGGTGTCCGTCCATAGAGCTTTCCGCCAAGTAGCGAAAAGCTGTCGAACATTTCCACAAGGAAGAATGCCAGCACCAGCAGGGGTGCCAGGGGCGGCATGCTGGCGCTGTGGCAGAACGCTGCGACCGGCAGCAGTGGAAACACGGCAAAGCGCGCAGCGCTGCCAGCGACTGACCGGTCGGGAGTGAACAGGATTCCGGCAAGGGCCGCAGCCAGCACAAGTGCTGCCACCCACAGGAAGGCCGATGTTGCCGCAAACCACGACAGCGCAGCAGTGCACACGAGGATCAGGGCGTGGCTGAGCCGATAATCCCTGCCAACGGACAATCCATGCACAGAACCGCTCTCGAAGCCGATGCGGGCCGCCGCCGCGAGCAGGCAGGCCAGGAGTGCCAGGGGCGGCAGCAGCCACGGCAGGACGCCCGCCGCGAGGATGGCGGCCTCGGAGCCGAGCACCGGCCAGAGCTGGCGGGCGATGGCGCGGCTTGCCGGCAGGAGCGTCAGGAGCAGGAGAAGCAGGGCGCCAACCGCGAAGGCCGTGCCGATCGCCTGCGCCAGCAGGGCGACGGTCATCTGCGATGTCACGGCGCTTCGCCGGACCGCTTGACCAGCCAGTCCTGATAATTGCGGAGGAGCGGAGCGATCAGGCTGTGGGTGCGCGCCAGCATGCGCAGCTGCCAGCCGAAGGTCACCTGAAAGTCGCCGCGCTCGGCCGCGGCGATGATGCCCTTGGCGACCGCCTCGGGGCTCATCACGCCGCCGCCCTTGGCGAGCTCGTTGGTCACCGTGGGCCTGAGCTTCAGTTCCGCCTTGAGCTGCGGCGTATCGGTATCGCCGGGAAATGCGATGGTGACGGAGACGTTGCGTGGCTTCAGCTCCACACGGAGGCACTCCGCCAGTCCACGCACCGCGAACTTGGCCGGGCCATAGGAACTATAGCCGTAGAGGCCGGCGAAAGCGGCGCCCGAGGCAATGAGCACGAGCTTCGGCCGCGGCGCCTGTTCAAGATAGGGCAGCACGTAGTGGGTGAATTGCAGCGAGCCCAGGTAATTGGTGCGCCACTGGTCTTCATGGTCGCGGAGCGACTGCTTGACGAAGGTTCCGGGGATGACGATGCCGGCACAAGAGATGGCCCAGTCCGGGGGCCCGAAATTTTCGACGGCCGAGGCGATCGCCTGCTTCAGGTCGTCCGGGTCGCGCACATCGGCCGAGAAGGTCTGCACGGCAGCCTTGCCGTTTCCGGCGGCGAGCACTGCCTCGCGCGCCGCTTCCAGCCGGTCGCGGTTGCGCGCGATCAGCGATACGGAGGCGCCGCGGGAGACCAGCGACTTGGCGATTGCCAGGCCAATTCCGCTGCTTCCACCCGTGATGATCGCATGCCCGGGCATTGCCTGGTTCAGAGCCTCCCTTCGGCGAAGTCGACGATCAGGCGGTGGCCCTCGTCATCCTGCACCTGGCGCGGCGGATGCTTGAACAGGAAGGCCGAGGCCTCCCAGATGGCACCCGACAGCTTGCGATCCAGTGCGATTTTGGCGCAGCGGATAGCCGACATGGCCATGGCGGCGGCATTGGGCGAATCCTCGACCGACAGCCGCACTTCCATGTTCATCGGAACGCCGCCGAGCAGCCTGCCCTCGAGGCGCACGTAGCCGACCTTCTGATCGTTGAGCCACGGAACATAATCCGACGGTCCGATCCGCACATTGTCATCCGACAGCCGACTCTCGAGAACCGACTGCACCGCTTCCGTCTTCGATTCGCGTTTGCTGAGCAGGCGATTGTGATCCATCATGTTGAGGAAGTCGGTATTGCCGCCGACATTCAGCTGATAGGAACGGTCGAGCTCGGCGCCGCGCAGGTCGAAGAGATGGGCCAGCGTGCGGTGCACGATGGTGGCGCCGACCTGTGCCTTGAAGTCGTCGCCGAGGATCGGCAGTCCACGCTGCTTGAAGGCACTGGCCCAGTTCGGATTGCTGGCAAGAAACACTGGAATGGCGTTGACGTAGGCAGCGCCGGCCTCGAGCGCGCAGTTGGCATAGAATTCGCTCGCCTGCTGCGATCCGACGGGAAGGAAGCTGATGATCACCTCGGCGCGCGCCGCCTTGAGCGCGGCAACGACTTCGACTGCGGACATTTCAGGCGATGCACTCGGCACGAAGCTGCGCTCCGGCGCCTGGTTACCGAGAAAGGCGGTCATGCCGTCGAGGCTCGGCCCGCGGCCCACTGTGACGTTCATCCGCGGCAGGTCCGGCTGGAACACCGTGGTGCAATTGGGAGCGGCAAACACCGCCTCCGAGAGGTCGCGTCCCACCTTGCGGCCGTCGATGTCGAAGGCGGCGACGAACTCGATGTCGCCCGGCACATAGGGGCCGAGCCGGGGAAACGGCACGCCGACGGCAGCGGCGCCCTTGGCGCGGCAATAATGGACGCCCTGGACAAGTGAACTGGCGCAATTTCCCACGCCTACGATCGCCGTACGAATCACGATAAACCCTCGTCAAAAACGGTATTCAAATTTGAGTTAACCCCTCAACTGTCACAATTTATCTGACAATACAAGCGGGGGCCGAACGATCATCATGGGCCGTCCGGGCCGCCGTATCCACTCCAGAAATACCAGCATCCACAGCACCGGTGCAGCAGTCCTAGTGCCGGCGTCCGGCGGCCGAGGCCAGAGCGCCAGTCCTTCCGTCATGGCCACCGCCTTGCCCTGTCGCGCACGTCCCACGCGAAGCCGTCCGCCCCGCGGCTGAGGTGGTGGCTGCGACGCCTGTCGGGGAAATCCTTTGGTAGTTCGTTCGTCCCCAGCGGGCGCTCTGAAAAGCCCTGCGGGGAGAGCTCGGTGATCTCCATCCATCTGCCACCCTCGCCATAGTGGTTTGAAGATTCCTGCATAAAGCGCAACAGCCGACCGCGGTCATCGAAGCCGAGAAAACCACCGCAGCGCCCTGTCCCAAGTCGCCCTGCGGCGTAGAGCCGCTGGCGGTTTATGGGGTGGGGCTCGAACGGCGCACTCAGAACGTCGCTGCTGACGTAAATCGCGAGGTGGCGATGGTCGTTGCCATTCCTCACCGATGTGAAGAGATAATCCAGGCCGTCCTTGCAAAGGAGCATGCTGTCGGCCGCGTCGATATCGGCCAGCAATCGTCTGCGGAGCCGCCATCGCCCCGGGAATTCCGCGCATTGGTAGAGGTCGACGGTGCGCCGCGCACTGGTCTCTGGGATCATGTGAAGGCTGCCTCCGCGTTCCACAAGAAAGGGAAACGAGACATGGCAGGAGATCTCGCCGAACATGCCATCGCCCGTCACGGCATGTTCGCGTGCGGTCGCCATGTCGATGGCGACGATCCGGCCCTTGTTGCGCAGGTAGTCGAAACGTTCGGCGAAGATCCATGTCTCGCCCTGCCACTGCCATCGGAAGGGATCGGCATAGTAGCCGAACCGTCGACCCGGAACCGCCGCCCCCTTGCCGTGCTGCACGGTGTAGTGCTCGCGCCAGCCGCTCAGAAGTCCGTCGATCCGCGATGTCCGGAAGGCTTCCGCACGCATCACCACGCGGTCGCATGCTTTCCACGCGCGGTACCAGACGCGGGCCGGAAGGTCTGTCCACAGTGGCCAGCCGGTCCACAGCTTGTTGCGGGTGGTGAGATAGTTGATGGGTCGAATCGACGAAATGTCCACCTCCTCCTCCCCTAGCCGGATTTCGCCGCGCCAGGCGGCCGAGAGAAGCAGCGCCGTGAACAGCGTCTGCTCCCAGCGGTGGCGCGGGTCCGGATCGGCCGGCAGGATGTAGCGCGGGTCGCGCGCCAGTCGCGCCCAGTCCTGCAGAATGCGGGTGGCGACGGCGTGACGCGTGTCGAAGCCGATCGCCCCGGTCACGCGCTCGGGCAGGTGCAATATTTCGGTTGGCATGTCGAGGTCCGCGATGAAGGCCTCGATCACCCGGGCGTCGGCGCGGCCCATGAGCGGCGTCTGGCCCTTGAGCGACCACAGACCGTCGCGGGCAACCGCGGCAAGCGGTTCCGCCAGGGGCCGCCTCAGCAGGGTTGCCGAATCGAACCAGAACACCGGCCCATCGCGGCCGCGCGCCGCTTCCTCGAGCAGGATGGGCTTCCACGCGTAGCTGCGCCGCGCCACGTCGACATGTGGCGGGTAGCTGGAAAAGTCGACACCCCGGAGATCCGCCCAGGGAAAGCGCCTGGCGATGAAGGCCCGGTCGCCGGCGGAGAGCCCGAGGTCGAAAATGATCCACTCCAGCCGGCGATCCTCGCCCAAGCGCTCGGCCGAACGCAGGAACTGCACGAGGGTCCTGGCGTAAGGATGATTCGCCCCGGTGACGATCAGGGGGGCAGGAAGGCGGGCGGATGTCATCAGGCTGACCTACGCAGGCCTGGGGGTGGCCCAGCGACTGCCTATTGTGATCTTTCACAACTATGTCTAACAAGTGCCGCCAAATTCGGCAAGGCAGCGATGCCGGCCGGACATGCATGTACAGGCCAGGACCAGCGTCAGAACCGTGAACAGCATCTTCGAACAGTTGATCCCAATGCTGAAGTTCCTGTGGTCGCACGCGCCACAGCGGCTGAAGTACTTGGTGATGTTCCTCGCCCTTCTGGCAGGCATGTCGCGCGACTGGGTGATGGTGGTCGTCAATAAGGCGGCCGCGGCACCGGTAGAGCAGACGATTTCATACTGGCTGCCGATGTTCCTGGTGACCTTCATCACGGTCATCGCGTCGACTTTCTTCTATCAGGTCCTCGTCACCGTAGTGACCACGCAGGTGGTGAACAGCGTGCGCCTCCGGCTGATCGGTGGGTTGCTCAAGGCCCAACCCAGCTTCGTCGACCGGCGCGAGCACGGCGCGCTCTATCACATCCTTACCACCGACGTGAGCAGCGTCGCCGGTTTTACCAGCACCTTCCTGAACCTGATGCCGGCGATCATCTTCCTGTGCATCGCCATTCCCCAGGTGTTCTACTACTCGGCCATCGCCGGCTTCTTCGCGATCCTGGTCATGGTGGGCGGTTCGCTGTCCTATCACATGCAGCAGAAGACCATGGCAAAGCTCAATGACGATGCGCGCGCCCTGGAGGTTTCCTACTTCGAACGCGTCTCGGAGATGTTGCGCGGCTTTCGCGAGTTGCGCCTTCACCAGGGGCGGCGGCGGAGCTTCAGCAGCGATGTCAGCAGCGTGCTCGAGAGATTGCGGCGGCTGCAGATCAAGGTGAACCAGATCTACGAGTCGGGCGAATCGGCGGTTCATGGCCTCAAGTTCCTGCTGCTCGCGGGCATCGTCTTCCTCGTTCCCTATCTGGTGAAGACCGACTCGGTCATCACCTTCCAGCTTCTCACCCTCGTGCTGTTCTCGCTCACGCCCTTCGAGCAGATCGTCACCAGCTATCCCTCAGTCATTGGCACGCTGGTCTCCTACCTGCGCATCAACGATCTTTCCCGCGAGCTTGAGGCTATCGCCCGCGCCACCGACAAGCCATCGAGCTACAAGCCCGTCGACAGGGCGCCGCCGTTCCGCCGTATCACCCTGCGCAACGTCGAGACGCGCTACGACTCGCGCGAGACCAGCAGCTTCGCCCTCGGTCCGCTCGACTTCGAGCTGAAGAACGGCGAAGTGGTCTTCCTCGTCGGCAGCAACGGTTCCGGCAAGACCACCTTCATGAACGTCCTGTGCGGCTTGCTCGAGCCCACCGCGGGCGAGATCGCGCTTGACGGCAAGATGCTGGCGCCCGAGGACATGGATGCCTATCGCGCCCAGTTCTCGGCGATCTTCACGCAGTTCCACGTGTTCCGCCAGCTCTATGGCCTGGAGGACGTGTCGCCCGAGAAGGCCGACGAGATGATCGAGAAGGTGTTCCTCACCGGCATCACGCAGATCCGCGGCGAGGGAATCAGCCGCATCGATCTGTCGGCCGGACAGAAGCGGCGCCTGGCGCTGGCCGTGGCGCTGCTCGAGGATCGCAACATCCTCGTGCTCGACGAGTTCGTTGCCGACCAGGACCCCGAGAAGCGCGACTATTTCTTCCGCATCCTGCTGCCCTGGCTCAAGTCGCAGGGCAAGACGGTGGTTGTCTCCACCCATGACCTCGGTTGGCTCGAATGCTGTGACCGGGTCATCACCTTCGACAATGGCAAGATGAGCGAGCAGCAGCGCGCGCCGCTCGCCGAGGCCACTTCCTAGGACGGGTGACGGTCGATGGCGGCGAGGCGTGGCCACAGCGCAGTCTCGACGCGGGCCAGCATCGCCTCGTCATCGATCTCGCCCCACAACAGGTCGTCGATGCGCTCGCAACCGATGGCGATGCCTGCCGCAGCGCGTACCACAGCGCTTTCGTAGTCGGCGCCGGGTTGTGCATCTGCCGCATGTTGCCGCAGTTCCGCCGCCAGCGCGCGGGAGATCTTCGAAATGCCCACGAGTTCACCGAAGGGTGCGCCGGCGTGGGCCGCCCGCTGCTTCGACATGGCGCGGAAACGGGCGCCGCCCGGCTGCGGGTCGGCCCAGACATAGACTTCGTCGCCCGCTCCGGTGGGGCCCGAGGTGAGGATCAGATCGTCATGTGGCGTTGCCAGCACTGCGGCGAGGGCGCGGGGCTCGTAGACAATGTCGGATTCGAGCAGCAGGAAGGGCCCCCGCATCGCCGCAAGCCCGACGCGCAGGCTCTCGAAGCTGCCCTTCTCGGCATAAAGGGGATTATGCAGGCAGCTCAGCGCCACGCCTGCAGGCGGCACCAGCTCGGTGTAGCATTCGGCAAGGTGGCCGGTGACGATTGCCACCTCGCGGATTCCGGCGCGGGCCAGCAACGCCAGGGAACGATCGATCAGCGTCGTGCCGCCGAGCTCGATGAAGCCCTTGGGAATGTTCCGGCCGCGCGGTCCCATCCGCACCCCGCGCCCTGCTGCAAGTATCAATGCCTGCTCGATAATCACGTCGCGCCTGCCCGTATCGTGAAACAAGAATTCGCTCGACAAAGACAAGCCGGGCTGTAGCATCATCGGCGTCCAAGTCAAGATCGTGGCCGGTCATGCACCTCACCCAGCAGGATATCGAGCGGTTCCGGAGCAGCGGCTATCTCGTCATGCGGGGCCTGTTCCAAGGCACCCCCCTCGCCGATCTCATCCGCTGGACCGGAGAGGTCGAGTCCTGGCCGGAGACCCCGGGCAAGGCGATGAAGTATTTCGAAGCCTCGCGCGGCGACGGCTCCCGCCTGCTGCAGCGTGTCGAGAACTTCTATCCCTACCATGACGGCTTCCGCCGCCTGTGCGACGGACCGGAACTGAAAGGCGTCAGCGCCACGCTGCTCGGCGAGGAGGCGGTGCTGTTCAAGGAGAAGATCAATTTCAAGCTGCCTGGCGGCGCCGGCTTCGAGCCGCATCAGGATGCACAGGCCGACTGGGGCAAATACTCCGGCTTCCACCTCACCGCCATGGTGAGCGTCGATCCGTGCACGCGTGACAACGGCTGCCTCGAGATGGTGGCCGGCCATCATGACCGCGGGCTGATCGGCGAGTTGTGGAAGCCGCTGACAGTGGAGCAGATGCAGGGCATGGACTTCGTCGCCGTGCCGACGGCGCCGGGCGATGCGGTGTTCTTCGATTCCTTTGCGCCGCACCGGTCGGCACCCAACGCCACGACGCAGCCGCGGCGCGTGCTCTACATCACCTACAACCGCGCCTCGGATGGCGACTGGCGGGTGCAGTATTACGCCGACAAGCGCCGGAGCTTCCCGCCCGATTGCGAGCGCGAGGCGGGCAAGGTCTATGAGTACAAGGTCTAGCGCGGCGACCGCTCCACCATGAGGATCGTGCAGGTCTGTCCCTATGATCCGGACCGCCACGGCGGGGTGCAGCGCCACATGCACGCACTTGCCGCCGCCCTGCGTGCGCGCGGGCACGACACTCTGATCGTCGCGCCCGGTGTCGCGCGCGGCGCGGAGCCTGGCCTGTGGCGGCTCGGCGCCATGCGCAGCGTCGCCTTCGCCGGAACCCGCTTCGAGGTGACCTGGGCGGCGCGACCGGACCTCGATGCAATGCTTGGCGACCTGCGCCGCTGGCAGCCGGACGTGGTCCACTTCCATACACCGTGGGATCCGGTGATGCCATGGCAGCTGTTCCGCCGGCTCGACGGCGTGGCGCGGGTGGCGACCTTCCACGATACGCCGCCGCCGGGCCTGGCGGGCAGCACACTGCGCCAGCTGTTCAAGCTCATGAGCCACTACCTCCTGTCGCGGCTTGATGGCGCCATCGCGGTATCGGCGGCACCGCTCTCCCATCTGCGGCCGGGAGCGTCAGGTGTCGTTCCCGTGGTGCTCCCACCGGTCACCGACCTGTCAGCCTTCTCCGCGATAGACAAGCCGGCGGGCGAGCGGCCGTCGGTGCTGTTCATCGGCCGTCTTGAGCCGCGCAAGGGCATCGCCGTGCTGCTCGACGCCATCGCGCGGCTCGCCTCGGGCGCGGTGGTGCTGCCGGCCGACCAGCCGCAGCCACGCTTCGTGATTGCGGGCGACGGCGATCTGCGCGGCGACGTGCAGCAAACGATGGCGAGGCTGGGCAAGGGCTGGATCGATTTCATCGGCTCGCCGTCGGAGGCCGAGCAGCGGCGGCTGCTCGGCGCAGCGACCCTCGCGGTGTCGCCCGCACTATATGGCGAAAGCTTTGGCATCGTTGTGGCCGAAGCGCTCGAAAGCTGTACGCCGATT
>Ga0209023_10005391_pt1 | contig 14008 bp, 11 predicted proteins | sample LakOneMetagenome_FD_187468 | JGI IMG/M metagenome (GOLD analysis project Ga0209023, IMG submission 187468) | Freshwater and sediment microbial communities from Lake Erie, Canada (SPAdes) (version 2) | ecosystem: Environmental > Aquatic > Freshwater > Lentic | place: Lake Erie, Canada...
GATTAGATGTATAATCAGTTTTGGAGCATTACCTTATGACGCCGAAACCGGTTCCACCAAGAATGACACCGGCCGAATTCTTAGAATTCGAACGGGCATCCGACGAAAAGCACGAGTATCGCGACGGTAGGATCGTGGCGATGTCGGGTGCTCGCCGCAACCATAACATCATTGCACTGAATGTAGGCAGCGATATACAGCGAACACTTCGGGACAAGGATTGCGAGGGGTATCCTTCGGAAATGCGGGTCTATATTCCCGCTAGCCGTCTATATACATACCCGGACCTCGTAGTTGCTTGCGGTGAACCTATTTTTCAGGATGAAGGCATGGATACCCTGCTAAATCCCCGCTTGATAATCGAAATTCTGTCAGAATCGACGGAGAGTTACGATCGTGGTCAGAAATTCAAGAACTATCGAAGTAGTACAAGCCTGAAGGAATATGTGTTGATCTCGCAAAAGGCGCCCGCGATCGAGAAGTACGTTAAGCACGGCGATGGCTTTTGGATGCTCACGGATGCTTCCGGGCTCGACGCCGAGATCATCCTCGAATCTATCGACTGCCGTCTCCTTTTTGCAGACGTTTACCGCAAAGTCAATTTCGACGTGGAATAGCTTAAACCTCGCGGAAATCTCAAATACCATGTCGGAAACCCCGCGTCGCAACTTGATCCGCATCCTCCAAAACGCCCACGCGGGCGAGATCGCGGCGGCGTACGCCTATCGCGGCCATTGGAGATCGTTGAAGGACTCTCCCGAAAAGGAAAGAATAAGAGAGATCGAGGCCGAGGAATGGGACCATCGGCGGCGTGTCGGCGAGTGGCTGGCGAACCTCGGCGCCGCACCACGGCCGTTGCGAGAGAAAATATTCTGGACGATCGGCAATGTCCTTGGCCCTTCGTGCTATATCTCCGGCTGGTTCATGCCGATGTATTTCGCCGGACGGCTCGAGAGTCAAAATTCTGTCGAATACGTCGAAGCCGCACAATTTGCCTCCGAACTCGGCATGGACGAATGCGTCGAAGACCTACTAGACATGGCCCGCGTCGAGGTCGAACACGAAGAATTCTTCCACAAGACCGTCTCCGGTCACCGACTGCTGCCTGTCATGAGACGGGTCTTCGGGTGGAGCTAGCCACTCGCTCTATTTTTTTTGCACTTGCTTGTTGCATTTGTAAAATATTTTTACATGATTGCACTTTTCTGATATTATAGAGATGGTGTTTGGGAGACACCAGATGATCTTTGATAACTAAAAACTAGATGTGTCCATCCTCACGCAGGCGAATAACCAAAAGAGATCTTCTAAAGATCACAACCTATTTGTGTAACCTTTCTTCAGGCCGAAACAACACTTGTGAGGCAAAATAAATTTTTTTTCAGAAACGTGGAATGGAGTGATTTTTCCGGCTGTAACATGTTGATAATAAACGAGTTAAGTGCGTTCCACACATTTTGGAATGGACTGGAACGGCGGAACGCTGGCAAAATCACTATCTCTAATGTTCTCAGTTAGTTACAAAAATTGGCGGCGTTCCACAAAACCGGCCCCGTTTCAACTCTTTGACTCGGGAACTTCGGATTTTCGTCAAATTCCCGTCGTTCTGAACCACTGGACAAACTTTGGAATACCGTCGGCGATTTTGGTGGTTGGATTGTAGTTGAGCAGTTCTCGCGCTTTTGAGATGTCGGCGAATGTGATCGGCACATCGCCGGGCTGCATCGGCTGGCGGTCGATGACAGCGTGCATGTCGAGTGAGCGTTCTATCAGCTCGATAAGCTCGCGAAGCTCGACCGTTTGCGATTCGCCGAGGTTAAAGACCTCGTGGATCGATCCGTCGTAGTCGATCGACGCACGCACGCCCTCTATTATGTCGTCAATATACGTATAATCACGCCGCGTCGAACCGTCGCCAAAAACCGGGATCGGCCTGCCCTCGGAGATCATTTTGGTAAATTTATGTATCGCGAGGTCGGGCCGCTGACGGGCTCCATAAACGGTAAAGAACCGCAGACAAACGGTGCGAATATCATGGAGATGCGAGTACGTATGACAGAGCAATTCGCCGGCCGCCTTGGTCGCGGCATACGGCGAGATCGGCTGGTGGATGCGGTCATCTTCGGAAAACGGCAATTTGCCGTTGATACCGTAAACGCTCGAGGACGAAGCACTTACAAACTGTTTCACGCCACGTTCACGAGCGAGTTCGAGCAGATTCAACGTGCCGGTCACGTTCGTCTCAAAATAAAGACGCGGCTCGGCGAGCGACGGTCTGACCCCGGCCCTTGCCGCCAGATGAACGATGCAGTCGAACTTGGTCGCGGCGAACAGGTGCGCAAGTGCCGAAACGTCGCGAATATCGGCCTCGAGAAACCTGTAGTTTTTGCTGCCCAGATGTCCGGCTATGTTCGCACGCTTTATTCCAGGCGAATAAAAATCGTTGAGGTCGTCGATCACAGTGACCCGCCAGTCGCCCTCAGCGATCAAACGGTCAACAAGGTGCGACCCGATAAACCCGGCCCCGCCGGTAACTAAAATGCTTTTCATGACAATGGAATACCCGATCGATCGGCAGGCCGGAACTGCAGACTCAACGAGGAAAAATAGCATCAAAACTGCGTCGAGTGCAACGACACGATCAGAGATTCTACAAAAAGCCACAAAAACACAACCAATCGGAAAATCTTTTGCCTCCAATACGTTTAATGTTATTATAATGCTAATTCGTCCCAGGCTCTGGATTCCCAATTTCTTCTAACTGTATAAGGAGCTTTTTATGTTTAATCCGATCAATAAGTTTGGTTTTAGGTTGGTTACAATTGTATTCGCTTGCCTGCTTTTATTTTCAATGGCTTCTCCTGCCCAGCAAAAAATGGACAACATTGGCAAGCAGCAGGTAATGCAGATGCTCAAGAACGTCAAAAACGCGATCATCAAGGATTATTATGATCCGACTTTTGGTGGCAGAGATGTCGAAGCCCGGTTCAAACTCGCTGAGGAGAAATTAAAAGGTGTCGAAACCCTCGGACAGGCATACGCGATAGTGGCTCAGGCGGTCGTTGATCTAAATGATTCGCACACACGCTTTTTCCCGCCCGCCCGTCCGATGATCACTGAATACGGTTGGAGAATGAAAGTAGTTGGCCAAAAGGTTTTCATTTCGGGCATCAAAGAAAAAAGCGACGCTGATCTCAAGGGGCTGAAGGTCGGCGATGAGGTGTTAAAGATAAATGGCTTTAAGCCGACCAGATCGGAAATGTGGAAAATGTTGTATTACTATCAAGTAATAAGCCCACAGCCGAAACTCAATTTTGAAGTGATGAGTACAGACGGCGTTGCTAAGCAGATTACCGTCGAAACAAAATTTACTACGCTAAAACGGATTGTAGATCTAAACAATACGCATGATCTAAACGAATCCGTTCGAGAAGGTGAAAGACTTGACGTTCTGGACAAGCATTATTTTAAGGAAGTCGGCGACACATTGATCTGGAAAATGCCAACCTTCGTCTTTGATCCGAACGAGGTTGATGGGTTTATGAAACGGACCGAAGAAAAAAAGAACCTCATACTTGATCTTAGGGGCAATGGCGGCGGTTACGTTGTAACGCTGGAGCGGCTCGCGGGTTACTTTTTTGAAAAGGATACAAAGATCGCTGACCTGAAAGGGCGAAAGAAAATGGATCCGCAAATGGCGAAACACCGGAGTTCGAATTTTTTCAGCGGCCGGGTGATAGTGCTTGTCGATTCGGAATCGGCTTCGGCTGCCGAGATATTTGCCCGCCTTATGCAGATCGAAAAACGAGGGCGGGTTGTGGGCGACATTTCTTCCGGAATGGTAATGCAATCGCGGGGTGTATCCATGGATGCGGGCGTTTCGACCGTCATCAGCTATGGCCTGAATTTAACGAATGCGGACGTGATCATGACCGACGGAAAGAGCCTTGAGCATGTCGGTGTCCAACCCGACGAATTGGTAATTTTAACCGGCAAAGACCTTTCGGATCGGAATGATCCCGTACTTGCAAGAGCCCTTGAGCTTTGTGGTCAAAAGATCGATCCTGGCACAGCCGGAAAGTACTTTCCAGTTGAACCCTTTATCGAACGGAAAACAAACATCGCGATCAGCATGGAGAATTGATCATTAGTTGAGTTGTCTGGATCTCGAATGGAACCGGTGGAGGATGTCTTCGAGAAAGCCCTCGTAGGTAAAGTCTGCGACGTTGTATTCGGGCTTTAGTTTGTACATCAGCGGCAGGGCGATGCGCCAGGCCATCCACAGGCGTTGACGTTCGGTCAGGTCCCAGCGGCGGCGAAGAAAACTCTCCACGACCTCGATCTCGCTTTCGTTCAGATTGCTTACGTTTGCATTAGTGCTGACGGGCTTTTGCACGCGGCTAAACGCAGTATCGCTGACCGGATTTGAAAATGTATCAGCAAATGTGGGGGCTTCGTCAGTACGTTCGCGAATGACCACGGTACCGGCAAATATATCGCCCAAACGCTGGTCGCGATCGCTTAAAAATATAACGATCAGCCCGACCGAATAAACCGGCAGCACAAATCCAGGCACCGCGTCACATATCCGCAGGAGATTCCGGGCGATCGCTTCCCACAGTGTGAGGGGACGGCCATCTTCGCGAATGACACGCAATTTCAAAAGGTGTTTACCAGGCGTCTGGCCATTCCATAGCCATTCGAAAAGGATGAAATACGACGCAAAGATGAGAAAAACGCCGATTATCAGTATCGCGAGAGTCCATTTCGGCATCTCGGAAAAGAACTGCTCCGGCGAGTTGCCGCCCGCTGAACCGCCGACATTGCCAACCGTGATAACAAACCACGCGATAAGAAAGATGGACAGATACTGAATAAAATGGTCGATCGCCACCGCCAAAAACCTGTTCCCGATCGACGCGAGCGCAAATTCGAGCGGAACCCGCTCGGGCGTCTCGATTATCAGCGTCTCTTCGGTTTCGATTATGTGGAGCGACATTTACGTTTATTATTCAGCGAAGTGTCGGGTTTTGCAAAACGGCAGCTTTCCTTGTATTCAGCGAACCGCCTTCTTTATACTCTAAATAGCGGAGTTGCCGCCACGTCCTGATCGATATTGTGAAAACGGAACTAAAACGAGAGAATTTTTCAGCCGAGGGAATGCGATTTGCGATTATCGTCGCACGATGGAACCACGAGTTGACATCCAAGCTAGCGGAAGGTGCGGTCGAGGCTCTTATCGAATCCGGAACTGCGTTGGACGATATACACCGGTTTGACGTTCCCGGCGCATTCGAACTTCCGGTTTTGTGCCTCAAAGCCGCTCAAATGCGAAAATTCGATGCTGTTATCGCACTAGGCGTGGTAATTCGCGGAGACACGCCCCATTTCGAATATGTCGCCGGCCAAGCAGCCGAAGGGATCATGCGTGCATCAATGGATACGGGCGTGCCGGTGATGTTTGGCGTGATAACCGTCGATACTTTGGAACAAGCACTGGCGCGAACCGGGGAAAAAGCGGATAATAAAGGTTACGAAGCGGCGATGTCCGCGATCGAAACGGTTTACGCGATGCGTGCATTGGACGAAAAGTTTGAGCCGTACTTTTAAGTAATATCTAGCGAATGGCGTTTGAAAATATAGAAGAAAAGAGTTCCGGTACGAGGCATAAAGCCCGCGAAGCGGCTTTGCAGATGCTGTTTGCCCACGACATGGACAATTCTCCGTGTCAGGAGTTGACCGCTCACTATTGGAACGAACTCGGCGATTCGAACCACGACGACACGACCCGCGATTTTGCAAATAAGCTCGTTTGCGGCACTATCGAAAAGGTCGGCGAGATCGACGATATTATTCGAGTGCGAGCAGAGCATTGGCGTATCGAGCGGATGGCAATTGTCGACCGCAACGTGTTGAGGCTGGCAGTTTTCGAGATCTATTTCCACGACACGCCCGACACCGTCGCCTTGAGCGAGGCCCTCGAGATCGCCCGAAAATTCTCTACCTACGAAGCGACACAGTTCATAAACGGCCTGCTCGATTCGATAAAACAAGACCACGAAAAGTCGGTCGAGACAGACGAACCCCAGGCCTCGACGACATCTGCAAAATAGCCGCAACACGATGAAAAACTTTGTCATGATCGCAGGAATTTTGTTTCTTGCGTTCGTGCATACGTTTTCGGCTCAGGAATTACCATCGAAGATCCGTGGTTACAAGGTCTATAACGCCAAAATTACCGTTCGCAGCTCTGATGACAGCAAACCCGCAGATGCGGAACGCGAGGCTGTAATCACTATTGGAACCCCCGAGATATTTGATTACAGCCTGACCGGCATTACTCTCGGAGCGAGCGCAGAGATCGCTGCGGTCGATCAGGGCGGACGCGTCGATTTTCTTACGTTCAACGATTTTCGTATCAATGGCATAGCTGTCGATATCGAAGAATACAAGCACGAATTCTCGTTCAAAAAAGGCGAACCGATCTCGCTTCCTAAACCGGCCCGCTTCTTTATCGGCACGCTCAATCTCGCCCGTGCGGCACGAAATGAACTGCTGGGCTCAAAGAAAAAATGGAACGTCACAGGCACCGTCTTTGTCTTCGGGAAATTCAAGAAATACGGCTTCAGCTTCAAACGCGTTGTGCCAATTAAGATCGACCTAAACATTGCCAATCCGCTCAAATAACTCGCACTTACACCGCCACTATTTTTTTCGCCATTTTTGCGATAAAATCTAGGTTTGAACGAGGCCATTAAAAACAAAGTGAGCGAAAATAACACCAATTTATCAGCATTTATCAAAGAAAGTTTTGGTTCGAACGCGACCTATGTCGAAGGTTTGCTCGAACGGTATAAAACCGACCCAAATCTTGTGGACGAATCGTGGCAGACGTATTTTGCCGACCTTCTTAACGGCGGTGCCCCACAGGCAGAAACACGACCGGTAGGGAGTGTGTCCACGGCCGTTACGCCCGCAGTTCCGGTTGAACCTAAGAAAGCGACGCCGTTGCCCGCCGATACCGAACCCAAACCGCTCACCGGCGTGGCGAAAAAGATCGTCGAGAACATGGAGCAAAGCCTCACGGTTCCGACGGCAACGAGTTTTCGCAATATTCCGGTCAAGGTCCTCGAAGAAAATCGCCGTATCATCAACGAACATCTCGCCTCGCAGGGCCGCGGCAAAGTGTCGTTTACACATGTGATCGCGTGGGCTATCGTCCAGGCGATCAAAGCGTATCCGCACCTCAATTTTGGCTACGGCCTGATCGACGGCACGCCGTCGCGACTCGAACACGAAAATGTAAATCTCGGCATTGCGATCGACATAGAGAAAAAGGACGGTTCGCGTAATCTGCTCGTGCCTAATATCAAAGGTGCGAACGCGATGACTTTCGCCGAGTTTTTTGCCGGATACAATGAGCAGGTCAAAAAGGCCCGCGATGGAAAACTTGAGATCGCCGATTTTCAAGGCACGACCATTTCTCTGACAAATCCCGGCACGATCGGCACGGCCGCGTCGAATCCGCGCCTGATGTCCGGCCAGAGTGCGATCATCGCGACGGGTGCGATCGAATATCCGGCGGAATATCAGGCGATGACCGCCGCCGCGCTGTCCTCGATCGGCATCAGCAAGATCGTCACGCTCACGAGCACCTACGATCACCGCGTTATCCAAGGTGCGGAGAGCGGGCTTTTTCTCGCTAAGATCCACGAGTTTCTGACCGGAAAGCACGAATTTTACGATCACATCTTTGCCGATCTCGAAATAAATTATCCGCCGCTCCGTTGGGCCGAGGATAACAACCCGTCGCTCTTTGGCGGTGAACGTGAGCAAGTCGAGAAGCAGGCGAACGTCCTCCAACTCATCAACGCATACCGCGTACGGGGCCATTTTCTCGCGGACATCGATCCGCTGAACATGACCTCGCATTTGGCGTCGGAACTCGACCTCGAGAACTTTGGCCTGACGATCTGGGATCTCGACCGAACATTTATCACGGGCGGCCTGCATGGTGAACAGACGGCGACGCTTCGCCGCATCCTCGACATTCTGCGAAAGGCCTACTGTGGTAAGGTCGGCATCGAATACCGCCATATCCAGAGCAACGAAGAGAAAAACTGGATCAGAGCTCGCGTTCGTGAGCAGTTTGTAGATACTCAGCCGCTTTCTGTTGAGACCAAGAAAGAATTGCTTCAAAAGCTGATCGAGGCCGAGCAATTTGAGCAGTTTCTACACAAAAAATACCTCGGCCAAAAACGCTTTTCGCTCGAAGGGTGCGAGACCGTAATTCCAATGCTTGACCAGCTTGTCGAGGGAGCGGCGGCTCGCGGAGTTGACGAGATCTACATCGGCATGGCCCATCGAGGGCGGCTTAATGTGCTTTCAAACATTATCGGCGATCCGGAAACCGGAGCGATGGCCGAACGTATCTTTACCGTTTTCGAGGGCACATCGCACCCCGATTTCCCTGCTGACGAAGGCGACGTGAAATATCATCAGGGGGCCGTCAGCACCCGCCATACAAAGGCCGGAAAGGACCTAAAGATCCAGCTTTCCAGCAACCCGAGCCATCTTGAAACCGTCAATCCGGTCGTCGAAGGCATGGTCCGTGCCCGTCAGGATGAGCTTCGCGACGGTCAGGGCAAAAGCCGTCAGGAGGCCTACGAACATATCATGCCGCTGCTGCTTCACGGCGACGCGGCGTTTGCCGGACAGGGCGTTGTGATGGAAACGCTCCAGCTTGCCGGGCTTCCGGGTTATCGAACGGGCGGGACGATCCATATCGTTATCAATAACCAGATCGGCTTTACGACCTCGCCGGGACTCAGCCGAAGTTCGATCTACTCTACGGACGCTGGGCATATCACCCAGACACCGATCTTTCACATAAATGGCGACGACCCCGAGGCTGCGTTTCGCGTCGTCCAGATCGCACTTGATTATCGCCGCGAATTTAACAAGGACGTTGTCATTGATCTCGTTGGTTTCCGCCGTCTCGGCCATAACGAGGGCGACGAGCCGAGCTACACGCAGCCCGTGATGTATGCCCGCGTCAAGGCCCATCCCGGCACTCGGCACCTCTACGCACAGCAATTGATCCGCGAAGCTGTCATTGCCGACGAAGACCTGACCGCGATGACTGACAAGGTCGTCGAAAAATACGAAGGCATTCTCGCCCGTGCCAAGGATATCGCCGCCAAAAAACCGGCCCGCGCGACTCTTCCCGTTGTTGGCGCCGAAGACGACGGCTCGGCAGTCCTCGAAACCGGCGTTTCCGCTGCCGTCCTGAAACAGGTCGCCGAAAAGATATCGCTCGTGCCGGACACATTTCACATTAACCCCAAAATGGTCGGCCAGCTTGCACGTCGTGCCAAAATGGGAGACGGTAGCGTGCCGATGGATTGGGCATTTGGCGAGGCGATGGCGATCGGTTCGCTCGTTCTCGAAGGCTCTCCTGTTCGGTTCAGCGGTCAGGATTCGGGCCGCGGCACGTTTTCGCAGCGTCATGCGAATATGTATGACACGATGACCGGCGACCGCTGGGCTCCGCTCAATGAGCTTCGCAGCGACGCGAATCCGAATGCCCGTGCCTACATTTTTGACAGTTCGCTTTCGGAATATGGCGTGCTTGGGTTTGAGTACGGATATTCGGTGATCGCTCCCGATCAACTCGTCGCCTGGGAAGCCCAGTTTGGCGATTTTTCGAATGGTGCGCAGATCGTTATCGATCAGTATATTTCCTCCTCCGAAGATAAATGGCAGCAAAAATGCCGCCTCGTGATGCTCCTGCCGCATGGCTACGAAGGCCAGGGGCCGGAGCATTCGTCAGCACGACTCGAACGCTATCTTCAGCTTTGTGCTGAAAACAACATGCAAGTCTGCTACCCGACAACCCCGGCACAGTATTTCCATCTGCTCCGCCGTCAGGTAAAGCAAGAGATAATTCGCCCGCTGATCGTGATGACGCCAAAGAGCCTTCTCAGGCTTCCGGCGGCGAGTTCCGCGATGTCCGAACTCGAATCCGGCGGTTTTCTGAGCGTCATTGACGACGCCCGCGTTTCTGACCGAACTAACATCCGCCGAATTGCTATCTGCAGCGGTAAGGTCTTTTACGATCTCGACGCTGCCCGCGAAGAAAGGAATAACGGTGATGTCGCCGTCATCCGGCTCGAACAGTTTTATCCGTTCCCTGCGACGAAACTGACCGAGATCTTTGCGTCCTATCCGAACGCGGACGAAATCGTCTGGACTCAAGAAGAACCCCAAAACATGGGCGGTTGGTCGTTTGTCGAGCCTCGCCTTCGAGAGATTCTTCCGGCAAACGCGTCGCTTCGATACATCGGGCGGTCGGCCTCGGCTTCGCCAGCGACGGGTTCTTACGCGATACACAATCTTGAACAGGGACAGCTTGTCCGTGATTCGCTTACTATCGGTTCGGGCGTAACGACCGCCGCCGGTTAATGTCAAAGATCAATGAACTTACTAAATATGTCATTTCTAAAGATCATCTCGGCTTCGCTCGCTCTTAGTTTTGCTATATTTGTCACGCTCGCGTGTCAGCCAAAAACGGTTAGTAGCGAAGAGCCGCCGAAGGCAAATGCCGCCGCACCCGAGCCGACGCCGCCGACTAATAAGGAGCCGATCACGATCGCCGCCGCGGGTGACATCATGATGGGTTCGCCGTTTCCGAATGACAGCCGGATGCCGCCAAATGACGGTGCCGATCTGCTAAAAGAGGTGACGCCGATCCTGTCGGCCGCAGATATCGCGTTTGGCAATCTCGAAGGCCCGATCGTTGACGGCGGCACTTCGGCAAAGTGCCGTCCGGGTTCGACCCAGTGTTTTGCGTTTCGTGTGCCTACGCGTTACGGCAAATATCTCAAAGAAGCTGGTTTTGACGTGATGAGCGTCGCCAATAATCACGCCGGGGACTTTGGCCTCGTCGGCCGCACCAGCACGCAAAAAGTGCTCGACGAGCAGGGCATCAAATACGCCGGCAGCCTCGATCCGCCGGCCACGACTGCGTTTCTTGAGGTGAAGGGCAAACGAGTCGCCGTGATCGGGTTTGGCCATAACAATGGAATGCCGAACGTCAACGACATCGCCGGTGCACGTGAACTCGTGATCGCCGCCAAGAAGAAGGCTGACATCGTCATCGTTTCGTTTCACGGCGGCGCCGAAGGCACCGACCGCCAGCACGTGCCAAACAACAACGAGATATTTCTCGGCGAGAACCGCGGAAATCTGCCGCTATTTACGCATTCGGTCATCGACGCCGGTGCCGATCTCGTTCTCGGCCACGGACCACATGTCATGCGCGGTATGGAAATGTACAAAGACCGCCTGATCGTTTACAGCATGGGCAATTTCTGCACCTATGGCTGGTTCGTGCTCGGGGCCGAAACTGCTCTGAGCGAGATCGTCGAGATCAAGATCGGTGCCGACGGCAAATTCATCAGCGGCAAGATCAACGCCGTCAAACAAGAAGGCCGCGGCGGCCCGCTCCTCGACAAATCAGGCCAGGCGATAAAGGTTGTTCGCAATCTCTCCGAGACCGATTTCGCCGCCAACGCCCCAAAGATCGCCGACGACGGAACATTTACTGCTAAATAACCTCTGCATCTGTTCAGATACGGATCACAATCCGATCCTGCGGATCAGGTCCACAAAGCGGCGGTCGGTGCGGAGGGGTTCGAGCAGGGGTTCGTGTTTGGCGTAGATGATGCCGCGGTCGCGTTGTTCGAAGGCCTGATTGAGCCACGCGAGACTCGTTTCTTTGTCACCAAGCCGAATGGGGACGAGAGATTTCAGGTACGGCGGATAGTTTTTTAGGTGCGGACGGGTTTCGTATTGTTCGAGCCGCTTGTGCCACAGGCCTCGCATTCCATTTTGCTCATACGATTGTCTGATCTCGTCGGCGACGTCGGGCGGTTCGCCGAAACATATTGCAGCGATCGCAAATGCTTCTATCGCCTCAGCTTCCATTCCGCGAAACTCATACCCAAAACCCAGATAGAAATATCCATAGCCGAACTTTGGATCAAGCTCGATTATCTTTTTCGCCTGTTTGATCAGGCCGACAGCGTCCGAACGAGTATATAGATAGCTTGCCAGACCGGTCGCGACGGCGGTCGATCGCGGATCGAGCTTTTCTGCTTGTCTAAAATGGCCAATCGCTTCATCGAATCGCCCGACGACGGTCAAATAATCCGCGTACCACTGATGGGTCGTGGCGGAATCTGGGTTGAGTTTGAGAGCAGTTTTGAATGACTCGTCGGCACCTTTCCAATCCCAATCATAGAACGCCTGAGCGTAGGCGAGGGTTGTTAGGGCGTCGGCGAGATGTTTTTCGCTTCGGTTATTTTTTGCGGTTGAATCCTGATCCGGTCTAGTGATCTCCGCAGGAACTACGGCGGCGTAGTAATCGGACAACAACTGATGGCTCTCGGCAAGGCCCGCATAAGCGTAGGCAAATCCCGGCTGCTGACGGATTGCCTCCTGAAAATGCTCGACCGCCTGTTTCAGACTCTCCTCGGTACGCTTATTCCAAAATTGACGACCTTGAACGTATGATTTGTACGCCCCCGTATTGACGCTGCCGCGATTTTCAAACCGGTGAAAGCGGTTTAGATCGAGCTTTTCGGTCTCCTCGACCTCAACGACCGGTGCGATGAACTGATAACCGCGAGCCGGCACCGTCATTATGAACTGCGGCTCTTTGGTCTTTTCGCCGAGTGCCTTGCGGAGGACGAAAATGGTTTGCGAGAGATTGCCTTCCTCGACCGCCGTCCCAGCCCAGACGCGGTCGAGCAACTCCTCCTTAGTCAGTAGCCTGCCCTTGCTGCACACGAGCGTGATCAACAGCAACACCGCCCTCGGCGTCAGCGCCACGGTCTCGCCCGAGCCGCGGCGACACAGCCGGCGACTTTTGGCGTCAAGCCGAAAGTCGCCAAACTCGTACAAATGAGCATTGTGCAAATCGGACATTTCAGATTTGAGAAGTTTTGAGACTAGTTTTGAGGATTTTTGAGAACAGGTCAAGTTAGATTGGCATCTTGAGCACAACGAGAATTTGTAGGTCACCCAGGCCGGAGGCTTTGAAGATGAAACAATCCAGATCGATGAAACAGAACTTTTCGCGTGGACATTGGTTGCGATATGCACTTTTGGCCGTTGCTCTCTTTACCTGCGGGTTTCAGATAAGGTGTCCGCCGCCTGAATCACTGGAAAATATCGATACCGATCTTAATCCCGCCTTTCACGATGGTGTGAATAGCAGCGATTTTTATTCACCGCCGAAGATCAACGCCGTTGTGGTCGATCCGCGAACAGGAAACTTTTTCGTCGGCGGCAGTTTTACTTCCATCGACAACGTCGTAGCCGTAAATATCGCGTTCTATGACAAAACTCAGGACAGATTTTATCGGCTTTTCGGAAAAGGACTGAGAAGTAGTAACGAATTCTTTTCCAGTTCTGTAAATGCCTTGGCGATTTCGGGCAGCTATTTATATATCGGCGGCAATTTTTCGCAAACGGCCGGACCGGTGCCGACAACCGGCTTAAACAACATTGCTCGTTACAACATCGGTAGCGGGAGCGTCGACGACGTGAGCGCAGGATTTTTCGAGGCAGTTTCCTCCAATGGTCTGAACGGCGTTGTTCATGCCCTCGAAGTTTTCGATAACGAGCTGTTTGTAGGCGGCAGTTTTTCAAACACATCGCTCGGCTCGACACCTAACTTGAACAATATAGCCCGTTTTTCGATTAACTGCTCCTCGAATTGTTGGTCGGCGGTTCAGAGCGGCTTCAACGGTACCGTCTATGCTCTGAAAAAAGGCGATTATGGTTCATTTCACGTTTTATACATTGGCGGTGAATTCACGCAGCTTCTCGGAAGCTCACTTCCAGTCAACCGCTTTTCGGCGTTTCGTCCTCTTGACAACGCAGTGATAGGTTTTCCCGGTCTAAACGGAACGGTTAAGGCCCTGGCATACGAACCGCGCCG
>Ga0209023_10005392_pt1 | contig 14005 bp, 14 predicted proteins | sample LakOneMetagenome_FD_187468 | JGI IMG/M metagenome (GOLD analysis project Ga0209023, IMG submission 187468) | Freshwater and sediment microbial communities from Lake Erie, Canada (SPAdes) (version 2) | ecosystem: Environmental > Aquatic > Freshwater > Lentic | place: Lake Erie, Canada...
GCTCGACATCGAGCGGGTGTCGCGTGACATGCACGGCGGCAACGGCATCCAGATCGAATATCACGTGATGCGCCACACCGCGAACCTGGAAACCGTCAACACCTATGAAGGCACCCATGACGTCCACGCCCTGATCCTGGGCCGGGCGATCACCGGCATTCAGGCGTTTTCGTAAGTTCCTGTGTGAGCCCGTCTGCGGCCACACCTTTCGCTGTCATCGTCCGCGAAAGCGGACGATCCAGTATCCTGGAGGCCTCTCGGTCTCTCTCGAACGCCGGCGATTGCTGGATACCCCGCTTTTGCGGGGTATGACACCGAGGTTGCTGTGCGGCTTGCGTGTCGCCGCTGATAGGAATCGTCCCCATGGCCGACAACGACGACATCCCGTTCAACCGTGACTTCCCGCTGAAGCCCGGCGTCGTCGACGAAGCGCGCCCAGGCGTGCGGCGGGTGTTGTGCAACAACCCGAGCCCGTTCACTTTCACCGGCACCGTCAGCTACATCGTAGGCCGAGGCAACGTTGCGATCATCGATCCCGGTCCGGACGACGAGGCGCATGCGAGGGCGCTGCTGGATGCGGTGCGCGGTGAGACCGTGACGCATATCCTGGTCACCCACACCCATCGCGACCATTCGCCGAACACTGCGCGGATCAAGGCCGCCACCGGCGCGCCGGTTTATGCCGAGGGGCCGCACCGCGCCTCGCGGCCGCGCTTCGAGAGCGAAAAGCACAGTCCGGAATCCGGCGCGGACCGCGACTTTCGGCCTGATGTCGAAGTGAAGGATGGCGACACCATCGAAGGGCAGGGCTGGGCGCTGGAAGCGGTCGCGACACCGGGCCACACCGCCAACCACCTCGCGTTCGCCTGGCCGGAGCGGAAGATCAATTTCGTCGGCGACCATGTGATGGGCTGGTCGACCTCGATCGTGGCGCCGCCGGACGGATCGATGATCGACTACATGGCCTCGCTGGAACACCTCGGAGCGCGTGGCGAGGATTTGTATTTCTCGGGTCACGGTCCGGAAATTCCGGAAGGCCAGCGTTACGTCCGCTTCCTGGCGCGGCACCGGCGGGCGCGCGAAGCCTCGATCCTGCATCGCCTCGCCAAGGGCGACGCCGACATCCCCACCATGGTGCGCGCGATTTATATTGGCCTCGACCCGCGGCTGACCGGAGCTGCCGGCTACTCCGTGCTGGCGCATCTGGAAGACCTGGTCGCCCGCGGCATCGTCGCAACCGATGGCGATCCGGTGATCGGCGGCACCTACCGGATGGCGTGAGGGGTAGGAGTCATTCCGGGGCATCGCGCAGCGATGAACCCGGAAGTTCGCCCGGCAATCTCGACCTTCCGGGTTCGTGCTTCGCACGCCCCGTAATGACGTTCGTCACTTCTTCACGGTCTTGGCCGGCGCCTTCGCAGCCGGCGCCGGCGTCTTCTTCACCGGCTTCAGCGCGGCCGCTTCGGCGGCCGTATTGATATCCTCGATCAGCTTGCTGACGCGCGCGGCGTTGCTGCCGAGATCGCTTTCGAAATAGCGCGATGAGGAGCGGATATCGACGCGCGAATCCTCGCCGTCGGCGGTGATGCGGATCGAGACGTCTTCGCGAAAACCCATGATCGGCGTGCGCGCCACCGCCTCGATGCGGCCGATGCGCCGCGGCGGAACGGGCGGCCGCTCGTCGATGATCACCCACTTGCGCTTGGTGACCAGCGCCAGCGTCACCTCATAGGCGCGCTGCGGCGGGATTTCGAGCTCGACAGTCTCGATTTCGGGATAGGCCAGCCGCTGTTGCTCGGCCGAGTAGAGGCCGGCGTAGACCGCGGAGTTGACGCCTTCGCCGCTGCGCAGCCGCGCCAGCGCCTCGAAACGCGGCGGATCGATCGGATCGGTGGTGATGTCGTGGATCGCCGGCAGCTTGCGGTATTTCAGGCCGAGATAGCCGGGATAAGCGAGCACGACCGCGTCGATCAGGAGCGCCAGCAGGATCCGGCTCATGCCGCGTGAGCCGTTCTGCCAGATCGCGGCAAACGCGGCGAGGCCGAGCAGGATCGACAGTCCGGCCAGCGCCAACGCGCCGAAGAACGTCGCCAGCGCCGGTTTCATTTCGAGGAAGCCGAAGCGGACGATCAGGATCGAGACCACCACCGCAATGACGGAAAAGATCGCGAGATTGCGCGACCAGGTGGCGAGGCTGGACACGGGCTCCGACTGGTAGGGAGCAGAAAACCTGCGAGCCATAACTAAAATCTGCCGGGTTGGTGCGTCGCCGGGCAAATGCCACCGGCCGCCGATAAGCCCGCTTGAGACCACGGACCTGCGGCAATTTCAAGGGAGGACCGGACCGTCATGGCCGGGCTTGCCCCGGCCATCCACGTCTTGGTCGCGGAAAGAAGGTCGTGGATGCCCGGGGCATCTGGCGCGAAGACGCGCTTCGCGCTTCTGCCCGGGCATGACGACTAAGTGCTATCCCGCCCCTTACGCCGCGGCGTTCGGGAAGCGGTAGGCCTTGAACTGGTCGCGCAGCGCCGTCTTCAGGATCTTGCCGGTGGCGGTGTGCGGAATGCCCTCGACGAAAGCGACGTCGTCGGGCATCCACCATTTCGCGATCTTGCCATCCATGTATTTCAGGATGTCCTCTCGCGAAGCCTTCTGGCCGGCCTTGAGCTGGACGATCAGCAGCGGCCGCTCGTCCCACTTCGGATGATAGATGCCGATCACAGCGGCTTCCGCGACCGCGGGATGGCCGACGGCGAGGTTCTCCAGGTCGATCGACGAAATCCATTCACCGCCGGACTTGATCACGTCCTTGGAGCGGTCGGTAATCCGCATGTAGCCGTGCTGGTCGATGGTCGCGACGTCGCCGGTGTCGAAATAGCCTTCGTCGTCGAGGATGTCGGTGTCGACGCGGAAATAGGCTTTTGCGATCGCAGGCCCCGAGACCTTGAGCCGGCCGAAGGTCTTGCCGTCCCACGGCAGCTCCTTGCCGGCGTCGTCGGTGATCTTCATCTCGACGCCGTAGGGCGGATAGCCCTGCGTTTGCAGGATATCGAGCCGCTCTTCGCCCTCCAGTTTGTCGAAGGGCGGCTTCAGCGTGGCCAGCGTGCCGAGCGGGCTCATCTCGGTCATGCCCCAAGCGTGGCGGACCTCGACGCCCATATCAACAAAGGATTTGATCATCGAGCGCGGCATCGCCGAGCCGCCGCACACCACCATGCGCAGGTGCGGCAGTTTGAGATTGCCGGCGGCCATGTGGTTGAGCAGCATCAGCCAGACGGTCGGAACACCCGCGGTGTAGGTGACCTTCTCGGTATCCAGCAATTCATAGACCGAAGCGCCGTCGAGCTTCGGGCCGGGCATCACGAGCTTGGTGCCCATCGAGGGCGCGGAGAATGCGATGCCCCACGAATTGGCGTGGAACAGCGGAACCACCGGCAGCATGACGTCGGCCGCCGAAGTGCCGAGCGCATCCTTGTTGTTGGCCAGCAGCGCGTGGATCACGTTGGACCGGTGCGAATACAAGACGCCCTTGGGGTCGCCCGTGGTGCCCGAGGTGTAGCACATCGCTGCCGCGGTATTTTCGTCGAAGTCCTTCCACTCGAACTTGCCGTCGACTTCGCCGATCCAGTCCTCATAGGCGACCGCGTTCTTCAGCGTGGTCTGCGGCATGTGGGCCTTGTCGGTCAGCACGACGTAGCGTTCGACGCTCGGCAGGCTGGCGGCGATCTTTTCCAGCACCGGCACGAAGGTGATATCGACCATCACGATGCGATCCTGCGCATGGTTGATGATCCAGGCGATCTGTTCCGGGAACAGGCGGGGATTGACGGTATGGCAGATAGCGCCGATCCCCATGATGCCGTACCAGACTTCGAGATGGCGCCAGGTGTTCCAGGCAATGGTGGCGACACGGTCGCCGAGCTTGATGCCGTCGCGTTCCAGCCGTTGCGAGACTTTCAGCGCGCGGGCATGAATTTCGGCGTAATTGGTGCGATGAATGGGACCTTCGACCGACCGCGTAACGACTTCCTGCGTGCCGTGATACTTCGCCGCGTGTTCGATAATCCGGTGGCAAAGCAAAGGCCAGTCTTGCATCAATCCGAGCATACACATCCCTCCCGATGTTATTGCCGCCGCGCGACCCGCCCAGGCATGGGCGGGTCAAGGCGTGAGATCATGGAATTGACATGAACTTTAGCGCGGAGAAAGCAAGCCGAAAATGGGCTAAAGGCGCCTTTGGCCGCAACCCGGCGGCAATGGTTACCGCTGCCACGGCGCTGCTGCTGCTCGGCGCCTTGCCGGGGCCGGTCGATGCCGCAAAGGGGACCCGCCCGGCACCGTGGGACGATCTGTTCGGAGGCGGGCCACCAAGGCTCAGGGGCGGCTTGCACCGCCCGGCGGTGCCGCTGCCACGGCCACGTCCGGCCGATGCGCCGGCGGCCGAGACGGCCTCGCCGGCCGCCAGGGAGCCGCCGGCGGCCTCCGAGACGGCCAAGGAGGCTGTCAAGCAGACCGAGCCCGCGCCGGAGGCCTCGGCCTGCCGGCAGGCGCTGACGGAGGCGATCGCGATTGCCCCCAGCATCCCCGATATCCATGGCGCCGGCGGCTGCGGCGGCGAAGACCTGGTGCGGCTCGAGGCGATCGTGCTGGCTGATCAGCGACGGGTGTCGGTGAAGCCCGCCGCGATCCTGCGCTGCAAGATGGCCGCGGAACTGGCCGACTGGATCCGCAAGGACATTGCGCCGCTCGCCGTCAGTCTCGGCAGCGCCATTTCCGACGTCGACAATTTCGACTCGTTCGAGTGCCGCGGCCGCAACCGGGTGGCCGGCGCCCCGCTCTCCGAACACGGTCGGGCCAATGCGCTCGACGTGCGCGCGTTCAAACTCGCCAACGGCCGGACCATCTCGCTGACCGACCGTACGGTGCCGCGCGAACTGCGTGAGACCGTGCTGCATTCGGTCTGCGCGCGGTTCTCTACCGTGCTCGGCCCGACCTCGGACTGGTATCACGAGGACCACATCCATCTCGATCTGATGGAACGGCGCAACAATTACCGGATCTGTCAGTGGGCGGTGCTGGACCCGCTGCCGCAGGTGGCGCCGCTGCTGCCGGCGGTTCGCCCCGACGACGCCCCGCCGCGCGAGGTCGCCGCCAAATCGGATGGCGCAAAACCCGAAGCCGCACCGGCGGAAGCCGAAAAATCCGACGCGGCCGAACCCGAGCCGGAGGCCAAGCCCGCAACCAGGAAGCCCGCAACAAAAAAGCGCCGGTAAAACCGGCGCTTTTGATCTCGCTCGAAGTGCGAGGCGATTACTGGACGTTGTTGCCGCCGCCCTGCAGCGCCATCTGCGAATTGAACGGCGAGTCGCCGTGCTTCGGCTCCAGCACCACCACGACCGTATTGAGGCCGACGCGGTCATAGAGATCGATGACGTCTTCGTTGGTCAGGCGAATGCAGCCCGACGAAATCGACGCACCGATATATTCGGGCTGGTTGGTGCCGTGAATCCGGAACAGCGTGTCCTTGCCGCCCGAATAAAGATACAGCGCGCGCGAACCCATCGGATTGTCGGGTCCGGGTGCGACGAACTTCGGCACGCCGAGACGCGAAATCTCGCTAGGGGTCGGATGCCACGGCGGCCACTCGGTCTTGCTGCCGACCTTGGCAATGCCCGACCACGCCATGGCTTCTTCGCCGACGGTGATGCCGTAGCGGATCGCCTTGCCGCCGGGCTGAACCAGATAGAGATAGTGATTGTCGGAATCGACCACGATCGAGCCGGGCGCTTCCTTGCGGTGATAGTCGACGATCGCGCGACGGAAGGCCTCCGGAACCGGGGTCTTCGTGTAGGAAACCTTCGACAGCATTTCCTTGTCGCGCGGCTTGAACGCCTGGGTATTGGTCGCTTCATAGGTAGCGCCCTGAATGCAGCCGGACAGCATAAAGCCGGTGGCCAGGATACCCAGTGTAACTTTCAGCGACGACATGATTACTTCCAATCGAAAGTCTTGCGTTCGCGGCGGCAAATCTGCGCCCCAAACCCGACGATTCCATTAATCCCATTATTGCCAAAAACCGGCAATTATTCCAGTGCTTGCGTCGTTGTTCGGCGCTGCGGGAGGCCGCCTGTGGCTTTTATGCCGCAAGTTTTGCGGTTTGGGGTCGATTCTTGAGCAGCTTCCGGGCAGGGGTGGCGTCGGTGCCGAATCAAGGCCACGGTGCTGCCACCTCACGGCCACAAATGTGGACGGGCGGTTAATATGCCAGTCATCAAGCGCTTGCCAGAATCGCGTTTAGTACCGCTGGGTGCAGTTGGTACCCGTTTCGGAGTTGCTCATGTTTTCGGTCTACGTCCTGTCGGAAAACTCCCTGAAAAAGGTCCCGGTCACGGACCCCCAGACGCTGCCTGAAGCCGCGGTCTGGATCGACCTGGTCAAGCCGACGACGGAAGAGGACCATGCGGTGGAGCGTCTGGCCGGGATCGCCATTCCGACCCGCGAGGACATGCAGGAAATCGAGATTTCCAGCCGGCTCTATATCGAGAACGGCGCGCGCTACATGACCGCGACGCTGATGTGCCATTCCGACACCGACATGCCCCGCACCACGGCGGTCACCTTCATTCTCTCGGGCCATCGCCTGGTCACCGTGCGTTACGACGAGCCGAAGCCGTTCATGCTGGTCGAGAACAAGCTGGCGCGGACCTGCTCGCCGGGGATCTCGGGCGAAATGGTGATGATGGAATTGCTCGACGCGGTGATCGACCGCTGCGCCGACATCCTCGAGCGCGCCGGCGCCGACGTCGACCAGGTCTCCCACGACATCTTCGAGCCCGAACAGGAGCGCCACGGCCACGCCAAGCAGTATTCGCAGATCCTGCAGGCGATCGGCCGCAAGGGCGATTTGACCTCGAAAGTGCGCGAAAGCCTGGTTTCGATCGGACGCGTCGTCACCTTCATGTCGGCGGTCATGGAAGGGGTCAAATGGTCAAAGGACATGCGCGAGCAGCTCAAGACCATGCAGCGCGACGTCGCCTCCTTGACCGATCACGCCTCTTACCTCTCCAACAAGATCACCTTCGTGCTCGATGCCATGCTCGGCGTCGTCAATCTCGAGCAGAACAACATCATCAAGCTGTTCTCGGTGATGGCCGTGGTGCTGATGCCGCCGACCTTGATCGCCTCGATCTACGGCATGAACTTCAAGACCATGCCGGAACTCGAATGGGTGCACGGCTATCCCTACGCCCTGGTGCTGATGGTGGCCGCGGCGATCGTGCCGTATTTCATCTTCAAGTGGAAGAAGTGGCTATAGAGGCGACGTGAAAGCCGCTGTTTCCGGCCGTTTTCGACATCCGAAGCCCGCCTCAATTCCAACGGTAAAATTTGATCGACACGTTGAACGATTGATCGAAACTTGTCTGCGATAACACTACCTCACGCCGTGAGGATACAATGGTTGAGAAAACTCTAACGTCACCCCGTAACGTCATCGATCTCGCGCGCTATCAACAGGAGCGGGTGGCAATGCGGGCGCAGGCGATCTCGGCGCGGGTTTGCCGGCACTGCGGTGCGGTTATGGCGGACGGCGAGAACGAGGACGAGTGCTCCGCCACCTTCAGGGTCGACGACACCACGCTGCGCTGGCAGGCCGCGCAGATCTTGCGCGGGTTGGTCTGATATTATTTCGAACGACGAGCCGCTAGACGTGCTGGCCGCCGTTGATGTGAATCTCTGCGCCGTTCACGTAGGAACTGGTTTCCGTACACAGCACGTAGATGATCTTCGCCACCTCGTCGGGTGTGCCGAGCCGGTGCAGCGGGATGTCTTCCTCGACGATCTTCTCGGTGCCCGGTGACAGGATCGAGGTGTCGATCTCGCCCGGTGCGATCGCGTTGACGCGGACGCCGACCCGTCCGAAATCCGACGCCATTTCCCGGGTCAGCGACGCCAGCGCCGCCTTCGAGGTCGCGTAAGCCACGCCCGCAAACGGGTGGACGCGGGAGCCGGCGATCGAGGTGACGTTGACGACCGAGCCCTTGGCGGCCTTCAATTCCTCGATCAGCCCGCGCGCCATCATGATCGGCGCGAAGAAATTCACCCGGAAAACATGGCTCCAGGTGTCGATGTCGGTGTCCATGGTGCCCATGCGCTTGCCGCCCGAGGTCTTCGGCGAGATCGCGGCGTTGTTGACCAGCGCATGCAGCGCGCCGCCTTCGAGCCGTTCGCGGATTTCCGCAATCGCCCGCGTGGTGTCGGCGTGATCGGCGAGGTCGACCTGGACGTGGTCCTCGGGGCCGGCGTCCCACGGGCAGTTTTCCGGAAACGGATGCCGCGAGCAGGTGATGACGCGCCAGCCAGCCGAGGAGAAGCGGATCACGGTGGCATGGCCGATGCCGCGGCTGGCCCCGGTCAGGAGCATGGTGCGACGGGGCGCGTTGGATGAAGAGGGCATAAAAGGTTCTCTTGTTTTCCGCCATGCCCGGGCTTGTCCCGGACATCCACGTTCTTGTTTCGCGAGAAGACGTGGATGGCCGGGACAAGCCGGCCATGACGGCTCAAAACGCTAGGGATACATCCGCACCTTGGACCAGGTCTGCGAGCCCGCTTCGCGGCGAAACTCGATGCGGTCGTGGAGGCGGAACGGGCGGTCGTGCCAGAATTCGAAGCGTGTCGGCGCAATGCGCCAGCCGCTCCAGCCCGGCGGGCGCGGCACCTCGCCGATGACGTGTTTGGCGGCGACCAGTGCGATCGCCTGCTCGAATGCAAAGCGGCTCTCCAGCGGCTGCGACTGCTTGCTGGCCCAGGCGCCGATCTGCGCCTGCTTCGGTCGCGTCGCGAAATAGGCGTCGGCTTCTTCGGACGTTACCGGCGTCACATTGCCGCGGATGCGGACCTGACGGCGCAGCGACTTCCAGTGAAAAAGTAACGCGGCCTTAGGATTTGCGGCGAGTTCGCGGCCTTTCTGGCTGGCGATGTGGCTGTAGAACACGAAACCATCCGCATCATAGCCCTTCATCAGCACCATTCGCACATCGGGTAGCCCATCGGCGTCGACGGTGGCGAGCGACATCGCGTTCGGATCGTTCGGCTCGGACTTCACCGCTTCGGCAAACCACTCGCCAAACAGCGCGAACGGTTCCCCGGCGGCGGTAAAATCACCCGATGTTAACGGTGTCGGGTGTTTGATGGAGGTTGTGTCCGTCATGTCAGGAGTTCCAGTTGCGTCCGTTCGCGTCCCAGAGCGCGCCATCGCCCCGGTATAGGTTCGCCCTATATAGGACATGGGAACGCATTGGCCTATCGGCGATCCGCCCGGTGGGTGCCATGATGGCGCTGATTTTGGTCGGGCTCGGCTCCAGCGGTTGCAGCCTCAACCGGTCGGATCAACTGGCCAAGTTCGATGACAACGAGGTCACCGGGTCGATCACGCCGGTGGCGGTGCCGCCGTCGCCTACCGAGAGCGATCTGGCCTTTGCGCGAACCGCGGCTTCCGACGTCCTGACCAAGGGCGATAAGGATTCCAGCCAGCCCTGGGAAAATCCGGAGACCGGTGCGCGGGGATCGGTGACGCCGCTGGCGCAATCCTACGCCGCCGAGGACGGCCGGACCTGCCGGGATTTCCTGGCGAGCTACGTCAACGGCCGCACCGAAAGCTGGCTGCAGGGCGCCGCCTGCAAGGCGAGCCAGGGCCGTTGGGAAATCCATACCCTCAAGCCCTGGCGGCGGAGCTGATTTTTTTTCAGCGAAATTCGCTTAGGCCGGAGTCCCGGGCGTTGCAAAAATGCAACTGATCCCCAGATGAAGCCAAAGCGGCCGAATTGCCGTAAGCTTCGAGAAACCGAATTCCCGTGAAGGAGACATGACGTATGCGCGACCCCTATGAGGTCTTGGGGGTGCCGCGGGGCGCCAGCGCTGCGGCGATCAAGAGTGCCTACCGCAAGCTTGCCAAGAAGCATCACCCGGACAGCAACAAGAACGACCCGAAGGCCGCGGACCGGTTTTCGGAGCTGAATACGGCCAACGAGATCATCGGCGACGAGGACAAGCGCAAGCAGTTCGATCGCGGCGAAATCGACGCCGAGGGCAAGCCGCGCTTTCAGGGCTTTCCCGGCGGCGACCCGCGCGGTCGCGCCGGCGGAGCGGGCGGCTTCCAGTCTCACACCTTCCGGACCGGCGACGGGCCCGGTGGCATGGGCGGCGCGGGCTTCGAGGATATTCTCAACAGCATGTTCGGTGGCGCGGCGGCCCGAGGCGGGCGCGGCGGCGGCAGAACCTTTGAATTCGACAGCGGCGGGATCGGCGTCGATCTCGACCTCAACGTCGCGATGTCGGTGTCGCTGGAAGAGTCGGTCAAGGGCGGGGAGAAGCGCGTCCGGCTTCCGACCGGCAAGGAGCTCAATGTCAAGATTCCGGCCGGCGTCGTCCCGGGTCAGCAGATCCGGCTGAAGGGCCAGGGCGAGACCGCGCCGGGCCATCCGCCGGGCGATCTCCTGATCACCCTCAGCATCGCGCCGCATCCGTTCTTCAAGGTCGACGGCAACGACTTGCGGGTCGATCTGCCGGTCACGCTTTATGAGGCCGTGCTCGGCGGCAAGGTTCGCGTGCCGACGCTCGGCAGTGCGGTCGAACTGTCGATCCCGAAAAATACCTCGAGCGGCCGCACCTTCCGCCTCAAGGGCAAGGGCCTGTCCAAGGCCGGCGCCACCGGGGATCTGTTCGTCACCACGAAAATTATTCTGCCCGACGGGAACGATAGCGAGCTCGAGGCATTGATGCAGAAGTGGCGCGACACCCACCCCTACAACCCCCGCAGCGATTTGAGCTGATCGGGAGCTGATTCGCGCCGAAAAGACGCCAGCATGGAGCGGAGTTTGCCGCCAGGACCCTTATCGGACCAACGCCCGGAAAGTAAGGTCATCTCCTGAAAAACAAGGTGTTTTCAGGAGATGAGGGGCGGCCTCGAAAGGGGGACCAGCGCGGTACCAAACCCCGATCGAGGCCGCTTGCGCCGATCGGCGGATCGAGCGCTACTCATTTTTTCGTGAGCACCCGGTGCGATAATGAGACGCGCCCATGACTTGATTCCAGATTTTCGGTGTTCGAATTGGGACATGTGGTTCGGCACGCCCCGGCCGTCGTTTTTCCGCGCTGCAACAACGCGGATCGCGCTTGGCTCCAACCACCACAGGGGCCTGTGGCCTCGCAGCTATAGCGTTTTCGAGCGAAGTGGATACCGGTTCGCGTAAAGAAAACGCGTCAAAACAAAAAGCTAGAGCCCGGCTCTGATTCAATCAGAGCCGGAAAAGCTCTAGCCGCCGGCTTTTTCCATCTGGTCGTAGACGGATTGGGCGATCTGCGTCAGGCGTCCGCGATCATTACCGCCGCTGACGACATAGGCAACGCCACGATCGGCCCAGAACAGCGCGCTCTCGCTGCCTTGCGCCGCAAACCGCATCTGCGTCGCCTCGGCTTCCGATTTCGCGGTGTAGATCGTGAAGCGTTCGCCCGACGTGCTCTCGTACATCAGGAACGATGCCGGCCCGGTCGGGCCCGGCAGCAGCCGACCGCCGACCAGTTTCAATCCGGCAAGATCCGGCGCGCGCACATCCCAGCCGCAACGCTTGGTCAGCCACTGCTGCAGATGGGTGAGTTCGCTGCCGGGCACTTCGACGGGATGGCGGACTTCCACCACATAGAGCCGGTGCGCATCGAGCGCATCGACAGTGAAATTCTGGAACGCCGAGGGCGCCGCGGTCGCACCCCGCGCCACCCAGCCGGCGCCGCCGCCGACGATGAATGCCGCCAGCGTCGCTGCGACTGCGCCATACACCCAGCGGCGCGGCTGCTGCACCAGCCGTTCGAGCTCGAGCCGCTTCGGCACTGCCTCATCGGCAACGGAATCGTAACGCGCATGCAGCGCCTCCGCCATCGCGCGCCACGACTGCACCCGTGCGGCATCGTCGGGATGCGCTGCGAGCCACGCCTCGACATCGCTGCAGCGTTCCGCCGGCAACTCGTTGTCGACGTAAGCGTGCAGCTCGTCTTCGGTGACGGGAATCTGGGGCTCGGTCATTGTCGTCGTCTCTGTCTATTCCGGGTCGGTTTATTTCGGGTCTGTCATAATTTCAGGTCTGATTATTTCCATGCATAACGCTTGCCATCATCTCGCCTGCCGTCATTTCACGCCTCATCACTTCACCCGACGCAGCGCCGTACGCTCGCCCTCGAGCGAGGCCTTCACATGCGCGCGGGCCCGCGCCAGCCGCGACATCACCGTACCGATCGGAACGCCCTGGATGTCGGCGACCTCGCGGTAGCTCAAGCCTTCCAGCATCACGAGCAGCAATACCGAACGCTGCTCCTCCACCAGCGTTGCCAGCGCGCGGGCGATATCGCGCCCTTCCGCCTCGGTGCCTGAGGCATCCGGATTGTTGTCGAGCAACGGCATGAATTGCGGTCGCCGCGCCAGCGATCGCCGCCGGTTCTTGTTCAGGTTGGTCAGGATCGTATAGAGCCAGCTCCTGACGTCGCCGCCGAGAAACAGCCGTTCCGAACGCAGCGCGCGCACCAGCGTATCCTGCACCAGGTCGTCGGCGATGTCGGCATCGCGCGCGAGCGCACGGGCGTAGCGGCGCAGCGCCGGTATCATGGCTTCGACACTTTGGCGAAACGCGGTCATTGCTTCCAGATCGTAAGTTGCGGTCCGGCGCGAACGCCTTACCCAGCATAACACCCGATGGCTCTGTCTATTCCGGTGATCGCAGCGCGCCGAAAACAGCGTTAATCCGGAGCGGATTTGCACTATACCCCGCACCAGTGCTGGTGTACCTCCACAGCGCCTGGAATTCCGGATACCACATCGTCGGCAGGTCGTTTTGCGGAAACGCCGGACACTTCGCCGATCAGGGAAATAGCCGCACGTCCGATGCCCGCGCCTGTCATCTACTACATTCGTCACGGCGAGACGTCGTGGAACGCGCTGGGCCGGTTGCAGGGCGTGCAGGACATTCCGCTCAACGACCTCGGCCGCAGCCAGGCGGCCCACGCCGGCAACATCCTGCTCGACCTGTTCGCCCGCGATGGTCGCGACGAGCAGTCGCTGGCGTTCGTCGCCAGTCCCTTGATCCGCGCCCGCGCCACCATGGAGCTGGTGCGCGGCGAGCTGAAACTGCCGCCGGCGACTTACGCGCTCGACGACCGGCTGCGCGAGATCGGTTACGGCCAATGGGAAGGCTCGACCTTGCCCGAAATGCAGGTTGCCGATCCCGATCTCTACGCCAAACGCCAGACCGAGAAATGGACGGTGTCGCCGCCGGGCGGCGAGAGCTATGTCGAGGTCCAGGCCCGGATGCAGGATTGGTATGCCTCGCTCCGCGGCGACACGGTGGCGGTGGCCCACGGCGGCACCGCACGTGCGCTGATGGTGGCGCTCGGCCTGGAGACGCCGCAGAGCGCCGCGGATCTCACCATTGAGCAGGGCGCTGTCTACGTGTTCCGCGACGGCGGATTGCAGAAGTATAGTTAAGGGCGCAATGGCGGTTTGACCGCTGTGCCCGCCCGCGTTACCACACGGCCCAATCCAGCCTTCGAGCCTCCAAATGTCCTTCAACACCTTCGGCCACATGTTCCGGGTCACGACCTTCGGCGAGAGCCACGGGATTGCGATCGGCTGCGTGGTCGACGGCTGCCCGCCGCTGATCCCGCTGACCAATGAAGATATCCAGATCGATCTGGATCGCCGTCGGCCGGGCCAGTCGCGCTTCACCACGCAGCGTCAGGAGCCGGACCAGGTCAAGATCCTGTCCGGCGTGATGGCGCATCCGGAGACCGGCATGCAGGTGACGACGGGAACGCCGATCGCGCTGTTGATCGAGAACACCGATCAGCGCTCGAAAGACTATTCCGAGATCAAGGACAAGTTTCGTCCCGGCCATGCCGACTTCACCTATGAAGCCAAATACGGCCTGCGCGACTATCGCGGCGGCGGCCGCTCGTCGGCGCG
>Ga0209023_10005393_pt1 | contig 14002 bp, 11 predicted proteins | sample LakOneMetagenome_FD_187468 | JGI IMG/M metagenome (GOLD analysis project Ga0209023, IMG submission 187468) | Freshwater and sediment microbial communities from Lake Erie, Canada (SPAdes) (version 2) | ecosystem: Environmental > Aquatic > Freshwater > Lentic | place: Lake Erie, Canada...
GTCCCCGGGACACTCAGGAGTAGCGAAGCCGAAGGCGGAGCGCATCCCGCGTCCCGGGGATGCCCACCCACTCCGCGGCGTAACTACGGCGCGACCGTGGAACCAGTGACTCCGGTTGTTCCCGTGGTGCCAGTGGTCCCGGTGTTCGGCTTGACCAGGATGGTGCGGCCGTCTTCTAGTTGGTAGACGGTGCCGAGGGGCTGGCCCTGGCCGACTACGGTCTGGCCGGGCTGGATCGTGATCTGCTCGGTGGTGTCATTCGGATTGGTGATTACCGAATCCTTGGGGGCCGTCTGCTGGGTCTGCGTCTTGTCCTGACTGGTGAATTCGTCGGTCAGGTTGAGGGAGGAAAGCGCGGCGAGGAGGAAGCCGACCGCGAGGATGATCCCGACGTCGAAGAGGTTGACCATTCCGTCCAGCGGATCGCCGGCGCGGTCTTCCCGGCTTCTGGCTTTGGCTGTGACCTTGGTCGCCATCAGGGATTGCCCCCAAACGGGACCTGGGTTCCGTGTGTGTGCTCGAGGGTCGAAGGCACGAAGTGCTGGGCGAGATGTTTGTCGGGGGCCAGGTTCGCGGCGGCGAACTCAACATCCGAAAAGTCCTGGGCATAGATCCGGTCACGGACCAGCGAGACCGCAAAAGCCAGGGCACCGGTAAGGAGGCCGGCCACGGTGACGCCGAAAGCGACCCGGAGGTTGTCGGTCAGTTCGGTCACGTTCCCTTCGGCCAGTCCGGCCAGAGCCGGGGCCAGCGGAATCAGGGTTCCCATCAGTCCGAGTGCCGGACCAAAGCGAACGAGAATGCGGGTCCGTTCGAGGCGACGAAGTGAAACGTAGTCGTAGTCGGCAAGCCGTTTGGCAATCCGGTTCTCGGCATCCGGCGCGGGCCTGAGGGTGACGATCGAGGTCATCACTTCCCGCATCGGAGAACTCCAGGAAACCGATGAGAGCGCGGTGATGGCACCGATCTGGTCTCCCTGGACGATGTAGACCTCAGCCTGTTCGACCGCGTTCTCGAGTGAATTGATCGAACGCCAGCGCCGGCGCCAGACTTCAGCGAGCAGGATGCCAATTTCCACCACCGACCAGAAAAGTGCAACGAGCACCAGAACCAGCACTGGCCAGCGGAGCGCATCGGAAACTGAGAAGAGGAAATTTTCGATCTGCATGCTTGTAGCCGCCGGTATTTCTTAGGCAAGCCGAAGAGCCAAGATAGCGGAGCATGGCCGGCCGACAGTGCAACTGTCCCGTCACGAATGTGTCTGTACGCTGACCGATTCGATGCGCGGCAGCATGAAAATCACGATCGGCCTGGCCTTCGCCTTACTCGCGATGGCCCTGCCCCAGTCCGCCCTTGCCTTTGACGCCGGGGTGCGCACCCCCCTGCTGGCCGACCAGGCGCCGGCGGCGGTCAGTGTGCCATTCGAGATACCGGTCAGGCAGTCGGCGGCGGTTCCCCAGCCCCTGAACTTCGAGATCGCGGTAAGTGGTTTCACCCTCGATCCCGACCCGGTCGCCGGACAGAGAATCGGGTCCTTCGACCTGGTCACCGACTCCGGCGAGTTCAACGACAAGGCGATCTTCTCGGACGGCCCGTCCGCCGGTGTGAACCGGACCTGGACCATCGACTGGCAGCTTGGCGAGGATCCGATCACCGCCACGATTCAGGACGGAACCGCCCTCGACCCCGACGGGCACCAGATCGCCGATCCGCAGTCGACGCTGGTTTCTTTCACCGTGCCCGGCAACTACCACGGCTTCCGCCTGATGGGTTTGAGCCTCAGGTTCAATCAGCAGGAAAAGCGCGAGTCGACCCCGGGGGTCGGTGCCGTCAATCCGCCCTTCCCCGGCAAGTACCTGGTCCGCAGCCGGATTCAGTCGGTGGCTCCCCAGAGTTCAGTCAGTGTGTCCTCGGCGTGGGCCGCAATCGGCCCCTCGGACCCGGCGACCGCCATCTCGGTCAAGGCCGGCCGGAAGGTTGTCCGGGCCGGTTCGAAGGTCGGTTTCCGGATCCGCACCACCAATGAAACCCGGGACCGGGTCGGCATCTGGCTCGGAGGCCGGTTGCTCCGGAAGTTCAAGGTCGGACCGACGGCAAAGACGGTCAGCTGGAAGGCTCCGAAGAAACTGGCGGGAAGGCAGATCCGGCTCCGGTTCAAACCGAAAAACGGCCCCGCCCGGATCATCAAGCTGAGAGTCACCCGCCGCTGATGGAAGGCCTCGACCGGACTCTCGGCCGTATCTCGGTCGCTTCGGCCGATGGCTACGGGATCATCGTCCGGCGCAGAAAGGGGCCCGGCGAGGGCTGGTTTCCCGCAGGCGAGCTCGACCGGAGCGGAAGGGTTCAGGCGCTTCTGCTTTCCCGCATCAACGGGATGGCCGGACCGCCCGAGGATTACATCCGGGCCGAATGGTTGCTCGAAAGCCTGGCCCGCGCGATCGCCGATCTCGGCGGTTCGTTCATCGTCGCCGCGGGCCAGCTGCCGGAACTTGGTCCGGAGAACCTGCTGCTGGCAGCTGAAGGTGGACTGATCCGGGCGACTGCAGTGACTTCGGAGAAGGGAATCGAATCCGACGATCTGGCAGAGCTGGCCGATGCCTTTCGCCGGGGCTTCGCCGATCTGCTCGAGCCGACCATCGACTGGATCGATGCCAGCGGTCTCAGGCCGGCAAAGACCCTCTGGCTTTCGGCCGCCGACCGGCTTGCCCAGTCGCTGGTCTGGTCCGGCAAGGCTTTCGACCGTCCCGATCGGGCCCTCGAGCTGACCCGCTTGACCGTCGGCCCTGAAAGTCCGGATCCGCGGCTGGCGATCAGGATCGAAAGAGTCGAAGACGACTGGGGAGATGAGTTCCACCTGCGGAACACCTGCTGTCTGGCCTACCGCACGGACGGCGGCCAGCTCTGCCAGTCCTGTCCCCTGGTCAAGGATCGCTGACCCGACGTCCCCGACGGGAATAGTCTGGGCTCAGTGGCCGGAGCACCAGTGACCCAGCATCCTCAGGAACCTCACACTGCGGGAGTCTCCCAGCGGCTCAACTGGCTGCGCGCGGGAGTACTCGGAGCCAACGACGGAATCGTCTCGACTGCCTCCCTGGTGGTCGGTGTCGCAGGCGCGACCACAGACAGCACCGCAATCCTGATCGCCGGCGTAGCGGGAATGGTCGGCGGCGCGGTGTCGATGGCGCTCGGCGAGTACGTGTCGGTGAGCAGCCAGCGCGACAGCGAGAAGGCTCTCGTGATCAAGGAGAAGGGCGAGCTGTCCGAATTTCCGGAAGCCGAACTTGAAGAACTCGAATCGCTGCTCCGGGCCCGGGGACTGTCCGAGCAGACTTCCCGGCAAGTGGCGATGGAACTGACCGATCACGATCCCCTTGCCGCTCATCTGGAACTGGAACTGGGAATCAGGGAAGAAGATTTCGCCAATCCCTGGCATGCCGCGATTTCCTCGGCGATCTCTTTCACCGCCGGAGCGATCCTGCCACTGCTCGCGATCCTCCTGCCACCACCGGGCCTGCGGGTGCCCGTGACTTTCGTGGCGGTGCTGATCACCCTCGCCCTGACCGGCGCCATTTCCGCCGGAATCGGCGGATCTTCGAAGCAGATTGCGGCGGTCCGCCTGGTGATCGGCGGAGCGCTTGCTCTGGCCGCCACCTTCCTGATCGGCAGCCTGCTCGGCTCTACGGTGGCTTAGCCGGAGGCCATTTCGGTCAGCTTGGCGACCGTGTTCATGTTGCGGGCGGTGCCGACCACTTCCTTGCCGAAGCCGAGTTTGGACTGACCCATGCCCTTGGGGTAGTGGACGAAGATCTCTTTCGCGGCCGGCTCGAACTTCTCATCCTGGATGCCTGTCGCGAGGTCCTTGAGGTCCGAAGGCGGCTTGCGATCGAGAAAAAGGACGGCGACCTTGTTGCCGGGCTCGTCCGGGAAGGGGTTGATGTTGACCAGATCCCGCATCTCACGGGCCGTTCTGACGAAGACGTCCATCTTCTTCCCGGCGTAGTCGGTCAGTCTCATTTCGAGGATCTCCTTGACCTTGGCGGCGTCATCGTCGGTCTCGAAAACCACGTTGCCGCTGGCGATGTAGGTGCGAACCGACTCGAATCCGGCTTCCTCACAGATCGCCTTCAGTTCCTTCATCGGCAGCTTGCCGGTGCCACCCACGTTGACGGCTCTGAGCAATGCGACATAGGAAGTGGTTGCGGACATCGGTCAAACCTAGACCACCGGTCAAACCCCGAATCCTGATCAGATTTACAGGCTCGCTATCCTCGAATGATGGCTGAACGCAACTACCTCCAGGCAATTTCCGACCACATCGTCGTCTTCGACGGCGGGATGGGCGCAACCCTTGAGATGTTCGACCTGACCCAGGAGGATTACGGCGGCCTGCTCGGCAAGTGCCACGAGGCTTTGGTCCTGAATCGCCCCGACGTGATCGAGGGTGTCCACACCTCGATGATCGAAGCCGGAGCCGAGGTCGTCGAGACCGACACCTTCCAGGCCTCGCGGATCAAGCTCGAAGAGTGGGGCCTCGAGGATCACACCGAGGAGATCAACGTCAAGGCGGCCGAGATCGCCCGCAAGGCCGCCGGTCCCGACCGCTTCGTGGCCGGCTCGATCGGCCCGACCGGCCACCTGCCCGCATCCGACGATCCGACCCTCGGCAACATCCGCTTCCCTGAACTGGTCACCGTCTTCACCGAGCAGGCCAGCGGCCTGGTCCGCGGCGGGTCGGACCTGATCATCATCGAAACCGCACAGGACATCCTCGAGGTGAAGGCCGCGATCTTCGGGGCCCGCGCCGCCTTCGAGGAAGTCGGTCGCAGCGTTCCGATCCAGGTCTCCGTCTCGCTGCTGCCGAATGGCGGCAAGATGCTGCTAGGCACCGACATCCAGGCGGTACTCACCACCCTCGAAGCACTGAAGGTGGACGTCATTGGTCTGAACTGCTCCACCGGACCGGAAGACATGCGGGACGCGATCCGCTACCTCGGCGAGAATTCCACCCGGCCAGTTCATTGCATCCCGAACGCCGGCCTGCCCCTCCAGGGTCCGGACGGCGAAACGATCTTCCCGGAGAAGCCCGAGCCCCTGGCCAAGACCCTCGGCGAGTTCGTCGAGCGCTACGGAGTCGGCGTGGTCGGTGGCTGCTGCGGCACCACCCCGGAACACATCAAGGCGATCAGCGAAAGGGTCAAGGACCTGAAGCCGGGACCGCGGCCCGAACCGGGCGAGATCCAGGTCTCCTCGATGATGACTTCAACCGCCCTGGTCCAGGAGCCGACTCCGACCATGGTCGGCGAGCGGGTCAATTCACAGGGTTCACGTCGGGCCAAGGAACTGCTGCTGGCCGACGATTACGACACCCTGACCCAGGTCGCCGAGGACCAGGTCGAAGGCGGAGCCCATGTGCTCGACGTCTGCGTGGCCCTGACCGAACGCCAGGACGAGGACGAGCAGATGAGGCAGGTGGTCAAGCGGATCTCGCTGACCCAGCCCGCCCCGATCCAGATCGATTCGACCGAACCGGATGTGATCAAGACCGCCCTGGAACAGATTCCGGGCCGGGCGATCGTCAACTCGGTCAACCTCGAAGCCGGACGCGACAAGCTCGACACCGTGGTCCCGCTGGCCAAGGCTCATGGCGCCTGCCTGATCGCCCTGACCATCGACGAGGTCGGCATGGCGAAGACCGCAGACCGCAAGGTCGAGATCGCCAAGCGGATCACCGAGATGGTCTGCGACGAGCACGGCCTCGACCGCGAAGCGCTGATTTTCGACGACCTCACCTTCACCCTGACCACGGGTGACGAGGAGTGGCGGCCAAGCGCGATCGAGACGATCGAGGGCATCCGCCGGATCAAGGCGGAGATCCCCGGGGTCAAGACCTCGCTCGGTGTTTCCAACGTCAGCTTCGGCGTCGGCCTTCCGGCCCGCGCGGTGCTCAACTCGATCTTCCTCCATCACTGCGTGGAAGCCGGGCTCGACCTGGCGATGGTCAACCCGAATCACATCAAGCCCTATGGCGAGATCCCGGCCGAAGAAGTCGAACTGACCGAGGACCTGGTCTTCAATCGGCGCGAGGACGCGCTGGAAAGGTTCATTGCCCATTTCGAATCGAAGGGCGAGGAAGCCGAAGAAGAAGCCGAGGACGCCACGGTCGGAATGGAGCCGGAGGAAGCCCTTCACTTCATGATCCTGCGCCGCAAGAAGGAAGGCGTCGAGGACTGGATCGACAAGTCGGTCGAGAAGATCGGCGCGGTGCCGACCCTGAACGACGTGCTGCTTCCGGCGATGAAGGAAGTCGGCGACAAGTTCGGTGCCGGCGAGCTGATCCTGCCCTTCGTGCTGCAGTCGGCCGAGGTCATGAAGAAGGCGGTTTCCCGACTCGAGAACTACCTCGACCGGATCGACGGCCACACCAAGGGCAAGGTCGTGATCGCGACCGTCTTCGGTGACGTCCATGACATCGGCAAGTCGCTGGTCAACACGATCCTGACCAACAACGGCTACACGGTGATCGACCTCGGCAAGCAGGTTCCGGTCGACACGATCATCGACGCCGCGATCGAGAACGACGCCGACGCGATCGGTCTCTCCGCCCTGCTCGTCTCCACCTCGAAGCAGATGCCGATCGCCGTCCAGGAACTCCACTCGCGCGGACTGGACTACCCGGTGATGATTGGCGGAGCCGCGATCAACCGCGACTTCGGCCGCCGCACTCTCTACCCGCACGGCAAGGAGTCCGACGAGGTCTACGCCCCGGGCGTCATCTACTGCAAGGACGCCTTCCAGGGCCTCGACACCATGGACGCGCTGATCGACCAGGAAGCCCGTGAAGCCTTGATCGGCCGCCTCCGCCAGGAGGCCGAGGATTACCGGAACAAGCCGGTGATCGAAGAGAACCTGCCTCCGGTCACCGACGACTCGGTCCGTTCGACCGCGGATCCGGATGCCCCGATCCCGGAACCGCCCTACTGGGGTGTCCGCGAGATCCCCGTCGACATCGAAGACATCTACCCGCATCTCGACCTGCACGTTCTCTTCAAGCTCCACTGGGGCGGCAAGGGCGTGAAGGGCGAGGAATGGGACAAGCTGGTCAACGAGACGTTCCAGCCGAAGCTCCAGCAGATGTGGAAGGAGCAGGATTACCTCCACCCGAAGGCAAAGCTCGGCTACTTCCCCTGCAACGCGGACGGCAACGAGCTGGTCATTTTCGACCCGGAAGATCACGACAGGGAGATCAACCGCCTCGTCTTCCCTCGCCAGCCGAAGCATGACCGGATCTGCCTGACCGACTTCTACCGTCCGCTCGGTGAAGACGGTGTCCGTGACGTGGTCGCCCTCCAGGGCGTCACGGTCGGGGCCGAAGTCACGGAACTGATGGACCAGCTGGAAAAGGACGGCGAGTTCGCCGAACAGCTCTACACCCACGGGCTCGGTGTCCAGTCCGCCGAGGGCTCGGCAGAGTGGCTCCATTCGAAGGTCCGCCAGGACCTCGGCATCCCTTCGAGCCAGGGTCGCCGCTACTCATGGGGCTATCCGGCCTGCCCGGACCAGTCCGAGCACACCAAGGTCTGGGAACTCCTCGGCCTCGATGACATCGGCATGTACCTGAGCGACGGCTTCGCCGTGATGCCCGAGCAGTCCACGGTCGCGATCATCGCCCACCACCCCCAGGCGGTCTACTTCGGAATGAAGTCCGGCTTCATCCCCAAGGGTGAGGCCCCGGACGAGGTCATCGCGGAATCCGAGCGCTCGGCCAATCCGCCCGAGATCGATCCCGCCGACGGCGCGATTGAGTCCGAGGGACCGACCGAGGCGGAGGGTGAATCCGACCCGGCCTGAGCGGCCGGTTATGGATTTATCCGCGCCCGACCGGTACTTTCATTACCGGACGGTGTCTTCAACCGGTACAGGCAGGGTCTGCAGACCCATTATCGGAAGGAACCATGGGGTCAAAGAAGTGGATTTTCCTGTCGGCGCTGGCCGCACTTGTGCTGGTTGTGCCCGCTTCGGCATCCGCAGCGCCCCATTTTTCGGCCAACGTGACCTCGGTCGAGTTTGTCGGCCCGCATGATCCTTCCGGCGCCTTCGATCCGTTTGACAACGGAACCTACGAGTCCGTCATTTCGATCCAGGAAACCGGGGACGCGGACTTCACCTCGGTCGAACCGTCCTTCGCCAGTGCGCCCGGAGAGAGTCCCTTCCGTGCCCCGCCCGACCCCTTCAGCGTGTCGGGCGGAAATTGCGACAGCTACAACCCCGGTGTCGGACTTCCCAACCAGTTTTTCCTCGACCCGGACGGCAGTTGTCAGTTCAGGGTGCAATTCAATGCGTCGGGACTTTCCAGCGGCGAATACACCGAGACGCTGAAGCTGAGGGCGTTCGGCTTGCCGGGGCCCATTGAAGGCAACTCGGTCGAGATCCCTCTCAGCGCGGAGGTTGCGAACAACAGCGATGCAACGGTGAGCCCGTCCAGTCTCGAAATGGGCCTGGTACCGGCAGACACCACCTTGACCAAGTCCGTGACCCTCAACTCCACCGGCACCTCTCAGCTGATTTTCGGTAACGCCGAAATCAAGCTGCCGGATGGTTCCTACTCCCTGACGCCTGCATATTCGTTCTTCCGCCCCGACAGTTGCCTTCGAATCGACCCCGGCGATTCCTGCAACATCGAAGTTTCCTTCACTCCACCGAACTTCCTGAACTACAAGAGCGTTCTCTGGCTGTACGGCAACTTCGGTGCCATCCAGGTTCCCCTCAACGGCACAGGCTCCGACCCCCAGGTTGAGGTCACTCCCAACGTCAGATTCGGCGAGCGGATCATCGGCAGTCGCGCCACGCGAACCGCCAGTCTGACCTCCAGCAGTCTCACCCCAATCGACGTCGATTCGGCCGCGATCTCCGGTCCCTCGGCATCCTCATATTCGTTTGATTACGACGCCGACAAATGCCAGGGCCTGGGATTCCAGGACAGCTGCGATTTCGAAGTGACTTTCAAGCCGACCACCGTGGGCAGCCACAAGGCGGACCTGGTGGTCACCGGGGACTTCGGTAGCAAGACAATCCACCTCTCCGGCTCAGCCAGGAAACTGACCACCCCGAAGCTGGCGATCCGAATCTTCGGGCCGAGGCAGGTTTCCCCCGGTGGAGTCGTCACCTTGAAGGCGAAGATTTACAACCGTGGAGAAACGCTTGCCAAGGGTGTCATCCTGAAAACGGTGGTCCCGAAGTCACTCGCCGCCAAGGTCAAACCGATCAGGATCAAGTCGATAGCTGCGGGCAAACCAGTGACGAGAAAGATCCGGATCAAGGTAAAACGAAGCGCAGCGGAGGTCAGGTGGATGAAGGTCAGTTTTGAGGTCACTGCGAGATCCGGAACACCTGGCGATTCAGCCCGATCGCTGAGGATCAAATGAGAGCGGGCACGGGAACCATGTTTCCCTCAGCTTTTCGGCCTGCCGTTCTGACCCTGGCTTCGGCGGTCCTTCTGACTCTGGCTATCGCTTCATTTTGTTCAAGCGCGCAGGCCGCAGACTTCACTGTGAATTCCACCGCTGACAGCAGCGATCCCGGCACCCTGCGGACCGCGATCAACGATGCCGCCACTTCGACCGACGCGAACGATCGCATCGTTTTCGCGGCCGGCTTGTCGGGGACCATAAATCTCGCTTCCAACCTGCCTGCGCTTCAGGGCCCACTCAAGATCGTTGGGCCCGGCTCGGACAAACTGGCGATCGATGGCGGAGACGCCCATTCGATTTTCGTGGCCATCGACGATACGAGCATTTCCGGCCTGGCCCTCAGTAATGGATCCGCTCCGGCCGGAGGGGGCGCGGTCGTCTTCCTCGGTGGAACTTCCACCCTGGACGCGGTCAGGATCGAGTCGAATCAGGCCCAGACCGGTGGCGGAGTCGTGATGCAGAACGGGTCCTTCACAATCAAGGACTCCGAGTTGATCGACAACAAAGCCCTGAACGGTGGTGGTGGATTCGCAGTCGATTCTGCGAGCGTCGAGTTCATCAACACGACGATCTCCGATAACCAGGCGAACATGGGCGCTGGCGGAACGATCAGCGGAGCCGAGCAGAATTCCGCGGTGTTCACCAACTCGCGGTTCTCGAACAACACCTCGGCCCAGGCCGGCGGCGGGCTGGCGATCTTCACACCGACTGTCGAAGACTTCGTGAGCACGAAAGTCCAGATCACCGGTTCGACATTCACCGGGAACAAATCGACCAGTGGCATCGGCGAGAGCGGCCTCGGTGGCGGTGCCATCTTCTCCGGATCGAGCGACACGGACATCGATTCTTCGCTCTTCGAGGGCAACAGCAGCGCCACGATCGGCGGTGCCGTCTACCTGAACGCACCGCTGCCGGCGAGCCGTGCATCGATCCAGAACTCGACCTTCACCGCCAACTCCGCCGAGTTGGCAGGCGGCGGGATTGCCAGCTTCACCTTTGGCCTGAAGATCGACTCTTCCACGCTGACCGGAAACCAGACCACCACTCCCTACACCCCCCAATTCCGCGGCGCCGGCCTGTCGGCAACGCTTCCGGCCGAGCTGAAGAATTCGATCGTCTCGGGAAACATGCCCGAGGACGTCTCGAGTTCCGCCGCTTCAGAAGAAGCAAAGGGCACGATCAAGGGTTCGTTCAACCTGATCGGAAAGATGACGGAAGCGATGTACACCGAGTCGGTCGCCGGGTCTGACGTCACTGCCGGCAACCCGAAGCTCGGACCCCTCGCCGACAACGGAGGCCCGACAGAGACGATGCTGCCAGCGGCGGACAGCCCCGTCGTCAACAAGGGCCTCAGCTCTCTCGATACCGATCAGCGGGGACTCCTCCGTCCGGTCAGGTTCGGTTCGATCCCGTTCTCCAAGGCAAAGCAGGCAAACGGTTCCGACATCGGCGCGGTCGAGCTTCAGTCGAACAGGTTCACCTTCGGCAAGGTCAAGCTTCAGAAGAAGAGCGGAATCGCGATCCTTCCCGTCACCCTGCCCAGCGGTGGCAAGATCTCCCTGAGGGGCAGCAGTGCAGTCAAGGGCCAGACAAAGTCGGCGAAGAACCCGGCGACTCTCAAGTTCACCGTACGGGCCAAGGGCAAGGCCCTGAAGAAGCTCCGGAAGGCCGGAACGGTAAAGGTCAAAATGACTTTCACGTTCAGCCCACGCGGTGGCATCACATCCACCAAGACGAAGACGATTCGTCTGGCGATGAAGAAGCGGCGCTAACGCCGGAAGCGGAAGGTCTTGACCTTCGAGGTCGTCCTGCCGGTCTCGATGTCGACCGCCCTGAAACCGACGACCAATTTCGAGCGGGTGATGTTCTGGCGGATGTAGCTGCGGAGGAACCGGCTGAGTCCGAGGTTCACAGTCCAGGTTCCGGTGGCCGGGATCCCGGTCGAGGCGGATGCCCGCGTGGTTGTGACCGGAGTGACCAGCCGAAGTTTGATCCGGGCGTTGCAGTCCTTCGAGCACGAGGTCACGAGACGCAGCTTCCTCGCAACCTTGAGCCGCTGCTTGCCGTCGAAGGTCACGACCTTGACCTTCAGGGGTTTGGGCACCTCATCGGCGGCTATCGCCGGCATGACTGCGGTGAAGAACATCGCCGCCACGATGGTCGATACAAAAGCCAGAATCGGTTTTCTCACTGTGCCTCCCCGGTGAATTGCGGATTGCTCGCAGCCTAAGCGATCAGAGCGCACCTATCCTTTCCGTACAGTGTTCGTAAAATAGGCTGAGTTCAAACCGACCGTAGGGAGTCAGATGTCCGTCAGGGGTTTCGTAGTTGCATCGTTCGCCGCCGCTTTGATGCTGGTTCTGCCCGGGTACGCCCTGGCGGCTCCTCAGCTACAGATGCCGAACGGTGCCGTTCTGAATGACTTCGGCCAGATCTACCTGGGCGATTCGAATTCGAGAACCCTTGACATCAAGTCGGTCGGATCGGATCCGGTGGAGATCAGCTCGTTCACCATCGGCGCCGGCGCACCGGGCTCCCCCGATTTCACTATTACGGGGAACACCTGCATAGGTGTGCCTCTCGCCACCGATGCCACATGCACCGTGACCCTGAAGTTCACCCCATCGGCGGTCGGAACCCGGAACACCCCGATCTTCGTCAACACCACGACCCCCGCCGCGGACGATGCTTTCGGCGTTCAGGGCATCGGCATCGACCCCGGAATCGATGTCACTCCGACCAGCCATGACTTCGGCAATGTCGTGGTCGGGAATTACGGAACCACCAAGACCTTCGAAATCGAGAGCACCGGAACTTCGTACCTCAGCTCGTACCCGGAGATCACCGGGACCGATGCCGCCCAGTTCTTTATCGCGAATCAGCCCGATTGCTCTTTTTATGATCCGGGAGAGATCTGTGAGGTTGCGGTCAACGTTCGTCCCCTCGGCAGTGCGGGGGCAAGGTCGGCCAGCCTGGTGATACCGAACAACACCAAGACAAAGAATCCGGTGACGATTCCGCTGACAGCCACGGCAACCCAGGCGCATCTGACCACCGACCCGGCCTCGGAACTTGCCTTCGGAAGCGTCGATCCCTTCACGGCGCAGACACCGAACCGGACGATGACGCTGACCAATGACGGCAACGCCAACCTGACCATCAACGACATGGTCCTGTTGGAACGCAACGCGAACGCGTTCATCCTTGACAAGGGCACTTGTCAAAACGGCACCTTGCTCGAACCCGAAGACAGCTGCACGATTGGCCTCACCTTCAAGGCCAGCTCGTTCAACCCCGGGGATTACGACACCGATCTCAATCTGTTCACAAGCATTGGAAACCTGACCCGGCTGGTCAGCGGCAAGGTGACCAAGGGCGAAATCTCGGCCAGCACCAATTCGGTCGACGTCGGCGACGTCGAAGTCGGCAAGTCCGGATCCGGAGTGATCAACTTCACCTCGACGGGCACCGCGCCCCTGCTCTTCGATTCCGGCACACCCACCATCACCGGACCGAGCGCCGCGATGTTCGACGTGGAGCTTCCCAACAGCTGCAACGGGCTCCAGCCAGGAGCTCCCTTCTGCCAGGCCGTGGTCACATTCACCCCGACGGACATTGCCGGGAAAGTCGCCTACGCAGAGTTCACGGGCAACTTCGGAACTGTGAACGTCACCCTGAACGGCACCGGAGTCGAGGCCTTCCTGAACACGCCGGTAAATGGCATCAATTTCAACGAGACGATCGTCGGCAGCAGCACGACCTATGACGACGCTTTCATCTCGAATGGAGATGCGGCATTCAATCTCGAATCGATGACCATCGAAGGTGCCGACGCAGCGATGTTCTCGGTTGAACCCAAGAGCGACTGCACCGGGCTGGTCCGCGGCGATGAGTGCCCCTACTCGATCACCTACACACCGACCACGGTCGGCAGCCACGAAGCCCAGTTGATCGTCAACGGCAACGCCGACACGCCGCCGATCCCGCTGACCGGCTCGGCCCGGAATCTGACCCCGGCGAAGGTTTCGCTGAAACTTTCCACCGCGAAGAAGGTCTGGCGCGGCGGCAACGTGACCATCACGGCGAAGGTTTCGAAGAGCGGTGAGCAGCCGACCGGACCCCTGGTTCTCAAGACGGTGCTGCCGAAGAAGCTCGCTTCCGCGGTCAAGTCGATCCGGATTCCGGCCCTCGGAGCCGGCGACCGGGTCGTCACCAAGACGATCAGGATCAAGGTCAAGAAAGCAGCGAAAAAAGCCGGCAAGCTGAAGGTCCAGGTTGCTGTCTCCGGCAGCGGGGTCAAGGCGGCTGCGGCAACCGCCATCTGGCGGATGCGGAAGCGGCCCGAGATCCTCTGAGCGGACCCGGGTTCATCCGGCAGCTAGCCGGTGCGGGCGATCAGGCGAAGCTGGGCCCTCAGCACCATTCCAATGAACGGACTGAGGGGCTTCCAGTAGCGCAGGAAACCCTTTCGGGCGTCGGCGCTGGTCGCCTGGGTCCGGCATTCGTAGCTGATCAGGGTCTTGCCCGAGCCGTAT